>Ga0308167_1001481_pt1 | contig 27021 bp, 12 predicted proteins | sample PhyCR1_2_FD_202138 | JGI IMG/M metagenome (GOLD analysis project Ga0308167, IMG submission 202138) | Phyllosphere microbial communities from UC Gill Tract Community Farm, Albany, California, United States - DLSLRC.R1 | ecosystem: Host-associated > Plants > Phyllosphere > Unclassified | place... | reverse complement strand
TCAAGCGCGACTCTGGCGCCAAGCGGTTTTTCCTCGCGCCTCACATCAGTAGCGCGATAGCGGCGAGCATCGTGCTGGTGAGCCTGGCCTACAACCTGCTGCTGCGGCATCTGTGGAGCCCGCAAGGCTTTCAATTTATCGCCGATGAATTGCTGCACGACGTCATGCCGTTGCTGTTTGTGGTGTATTGGTGGCGGTGTGTGCCCAAGGGCACCTTGCGGTTCAAGCACATTGCCGGCTGGGTGATTTACCCATTGGTGTACTTCGGTTATGTGCTGTTGCGCGGGCATATGCTCGGGCAGTATCAGTACCCGTTCATGGATGTGGACAGCCTTGGTTATCCACAAGTGTTTGTGAATGCCGCAGGGATTTTGGCAGGGTTCATCGTCATCGCGCTGGCGATCATCGGCCTGGACAAGCACCTCAAATCCCCCTCGATCTAAAGTGAGCACCATTAATGTGGGAGCTGGCTTGCCTGCGATAGCATCACCTCGGTGTAACTGATAAACCGAGGTGCTTGCATCGCAGGCAAGCCAGCTCCCACCTTATTTATTCTTCCTCGCTGCCCTCGGCACGCCAGTAACCCACGGCCTTGAGGTATTCCTCGTTGACCTTGTGCGCATCCAGCAGCACCCGCCGCACCTGGCGCGACAGCTTGGTTTCGGTGGCGACGAAGCTGTACAGCGTGCCGCTGGGCAGCGTCAGGTTGCGCACCACATCGAGCAGATCATCCTGGCCGCGCAGCACCCAGATTACTTCGACCTCGGCCGCGCTGTTCAGCGCCTGTTGTTCCGCCGCATCGGCGATTTCAATCACCGCCAGCACCTTGCGCCCAGCGGGCAGTTCTTCCAGGCGCCGAGCGATGGCCGGGATCGCCGTTTCATCGCCAATCAGCAGGTAGCTGTCGAAGATATCCGGCACGATCATCGAGCCACGTGGCCCGCCGATATACAGGTGCTGGCCGACTTCAACTTGCTCGGCCCAGGTAGACGCAGGGCCATCGCCGTGCAGCACGAAGTCGATGTCCAGCTCGCCAATGCTCAGGTCGTAACGCCGTGGTGTGTAGTCGCGCATCGCTGGTTGCGGGCCGTCACCCTTGATGTTGAATGTCGGGCTTTCCAGCGCCGCCTGCTCTTGGGCGTTCTGCGGGAACAACAGCTTGATGTGGTCGTCGCTGCCCAGGCTGATAAAGCCCGCCAATTCCGGCCCGCCCAGGGTGACGCGGCGCATGCGCGGGGTGAGATCGACCACCCGCAATACTTGCAGGCGGCGGCGTTTGATTTCGTGGGTTACGCGATGAATGGTTTGTGTGTTCATTGGTCTGTCCCGTCGGCAATGGCTTGGGCGGTGCGATTGAGCAGCGCCGCGACACGAATGATTTCTTCCGGGCTCCAGTGCCCGTTGTGCGAATGCAAGGCGTGGCGCAGGTTGTGCACCGCCTCATGGATTTGCGGTGGGCGGTCGTGGCCACGCAGCGAGCGCTTGCTGACATCCAGGCGCATGCGCACACCGTCCAGGGCAACGGCTTGCTCGCTTAAGAAGAGACGACCGGGGTCGGTGATTGTGTAGCGTTTTTTTCCGCCATCGGCGTCGCCGCTGATCAGCTCGCTCTCTTCAAGAAAGGTCAGGGTGGGGTAGATCACGCCGGGGCTGGGGCTGTAGGCGCCGTCGAACAGGCCCTCGATGCGGCGGATCAGGTCGTAGCCATGGCAAGGTTGCTCGGCGATCAGTGACAACAGCAGCAGCTTCAGGTCGCCAGGGGCGAACACCCGTGGGCCGCGACCGCCGCGTTTTTCAAACTCGCCGCGATGTTCGTGTTTCATGGGCAGGTCCTCTGTGCAGGTTTAGATATAACGTAAGATATATCTTAATGCTAAGGATAGTACCTGGCGACCAACGGTCGTTGGCGGTTGCATAGGCTTGGTCCGCGAAGCAACTAACAACTATTGGACCTGATTGGATTTTAGAGCTATAACTTTAATTAGAGTTGTAGCTCGAATTTATATCTGAACTTGTTATTTGCCAGGCGCTGCTTAGTCTTGTGGTACGCTTCTTACAGCAACTTCTTTAGCGCATTTTTAGCGTGTAGCTTATTTCCTACGGATACTTTTAAAGTTTTGGCGAAATGCCATCTTTTTCGCTCAAGCCCTGTTTACAAGGGCTACGTGCGTTTTGGAATGTACCTGCATACCTGCTTTTAGTTTGGCTTGATCATTGTCTTGCAGTGCGTAGCTCAACTAACTACGTCTGCTAATTCGTTGTTAGGGACCTCCTTGGCAATGAACCATTCAATGTTGTCAACTACAGGTATTGACCATGTTCAAGAAGTTTGCTGTCGCTGTTCCCCTGGCCGTTCTGGCGCTATCTTCCTCGGTAACGGCTATCGCTGCCGGTGAAGCCAGCCACACCGTCAACCTCAAGGCAAACATCCCGACCACCGTGTTCCACGCCCAGCCGCGTGATCCGAACTGGGGTCGTGACGAAACCATGACCTACAACCTGGTCAGCGGTGAGTTGGCTCCCCTGAGCGCCATCTACGACATCAAGAACACCAACGGTTCGGTTCACGCCTACATCGAAGGCGGCCCGGTTGTGCTGTTCAACGGTGATGCCGCGCAGAACATCGCGCTGACCACCACCCTCAATGGCGTGACCCTGACCGGCTCTCCGCAGGAAGTGGTCAATGAAGCCGACTCCACCCCAGGTATTGGCGCTGAAATGCGCATCGTCGCGGCCAAGCCTTCGGCTACTCAGCGCGGTTCCTACACCGCGGTGATGCCGGTGGTATTCGACGCGGTATTGCCAACGCTTTGATGTGCCAATGAATGCCCGTTGAACACGGGCATTTACTTGCAGGTCGGCTGACTTTCCTCCTCGGTCCGCCGGCCTGGTTTTTTCCAGTCTTTTGGCATTCAGAGTGTTCCGTTCATGTTTCCGATGACGCCTATCGCGACGGCGCTTGCGCTGTTGATGTGTACGAGTGCCCTGGCCGCACCTGCTGCCTCGGGCGCTTTGACTACCGGCAATCTGCTGAGTCAGGCCCAAGGCTTGCCCGCCGGTTTTGCCGATCACTTTTTCGACGTGCCGCTGGCGGTACGTGTAGACCTTGACCAGCAGTTGCTGGGCGAGGCGCTGATTGTGTTGACCCGGGATGATCGCGTCACCCTGCTCGAGTTCACCGACACCGGTGACAGCAAGGTCCCGGCCGCCACCCGCGACACCTGGCAAGCCCTGCTGGAAAAGGGCGTGGCGCTGGGTGCCTGTACCCAATCCTGTCCGGAAAAAATGCTCTCGGCGTTCTACAACCTGGAAAACTCCCAGTTGGCGATCATCACTCAGAATGTCGAGCTCAATGACGATGCACCGCGCTTTTACCAGCAACCGGAAGACGGCAGCCTGGGGTTGATCATCAACAACCAGCTCAACCTCAACGGTGGCCAGGACAACAAACTGGGCGGTCGCTACGGGCTGCAGGCCAGTTCCAGCATTGGCAACTGGAGCCAGGTGTTCAACCTGCAACTGGCGCGACAGAGTGGCGATAACGAACAGATGCGCCACGCGATCCATGAGCTGTACACCCAGCGGGAAATGGAAGGGCAATTTTTTCGCCTGGGTCATTTCACCCCCAATTCCGACGGCCTGACCCGCCAACTGCGCAGCTTCGGTGCCAGCCCTGACACAGCGCTGGGCCTGATGTACGGGAGTTCCGACAGCTTGGCCATCAACAATGCCAAGCCCAGCGTGTACCCGATCTATGTCACCGCCAACCGCCAGGCGGCGGTGGAGATTTACCGCAACGGTCTGTTGATCAACACCCAAGCCGTGGCAGCCGGCCTGCAAACCCTGGACACCCGGCCATTGCCCGGCGGTATCTATGAAGTGGAAGTGCGCCTGGTGGAAGACGGCCTGACCACCAGCACCACCCAGGAGTTGGTGTACAAACCCAGCAACTGGCGCAACGCCGAAGACCCGTGGCGCTACAACCTGTTTGCCGGGCGCGAGACCAAGCTGTTCAGCAATTGGGACGAACAAGCCTCTGGCGCGATGACTGCGGGCGCGTCCATCAACTACCTGTTGCACCCACGGGTGATCCTCGGCCTGTCGGCACGCCAGGTGCGTGAACAACTGCAGTACGGCGGTTCGGTGGACTGGACGGTGGCCAACAACACCAGTCTCTACACCAACCTGTACCAGACCCAGGACCACGGCACCGGCATGGACCTGCAAGCGCTCTACACCTTGGGCGCCACCAACCTGGTGTTCAGCCACACGCGCAGCTGGCTCGACACCCGCGACACCTACGAAACCCTGCCGGACGGCACCCGCCTGCGCCGCAATACCTTCGTGGGCGAGGCCAGCAACACGGCGCTGTCGGTCAACCACCGGCTCGATGCGAAAAACACCCTGAACATGCGCCTGTCCCACAGCGAAGGCAATGTCGAGGGCGCCGGTATCGACCTGGGTTGGAGCCGTCATGACAAGCTGTTCGGCAGCGATGCCAACTGGCGCTTCTCGGTGTTCGACCGGCCCGGTACCTCGGGTACCAACGACGCGCGCAATCGTGGTGTAGACGTAAGTGTCAGCATGAACCTGGGCCGCGATGGCCGGCAGATCTCCGGCAGCATCGGCACCCGCACCGCCCGTGACGGCGGGCGTGACAACAACGCCTCGGTGACCTTGCGCCAAGACCTGACCGACCACTTCCTGCAAAGCGTCTCGGCCACGGCGATCACCGACACCTATGGCGTCGGCCTGTCGGGCATGGCCAGTTTCAATACCGACGCGGTCAGCGGTGACGGCTTCGTGCAGCGCAGTTCCTTCAACGGCGACTTCAGCGGTGGCCTGAACCTCAACAGCACCCTGGTGGCCGGTGCCGGCAAGGTATTGCTGAGCAGCCAGTACCAGGGCAACGGTGCCGGCATGATCATCGACGTGGAAACCGACCTCGACGAGATCGCCTTGCGCGCCGATGACCTGGGCGGCGGCAGCACCCTGTTGCGGCCCGGGCGCAATTATGTGCCGGTGTCGGCCTACAAGAGCAGCAGCGTGGCCTTCGACTTTGAAGGCAACCACCCACCGGCGGCCAATATCCAGCCGGCGCGCTCCAGCTACCACCTGAACAAGGGCGGTGTGGACTACCGCAAAGTCACGGTGATGAAAACCGTCACCGTGCTGGGCCGCTTGCTGGATGAACACGGCACACCTCTGCGCGGCCACCACGTGATCAATCACGCCAGCCGTGGGGTCAGCGAAGTAGATGGGTTCTTCTCCATGGAAATGAGTTCCAGCTCACCCACCCTGCAAGTGCGCTACCAGAACCAGCTGTTGTGCCAGTTCCGTCTGGACCCCAGCAACGCGCCAAGCGAAAGCGACGTGCTGATGATCGGCGACTTGCGCTGCACGCCGGATACGTTGGCCGAAGTCGCCCATGCGTCAGAGGCGGCCGGATGAATTTTTTACCCAGAACAGCATGCGTTCGCAGCAACGGGTTGATCAGCATGAACAAGCCTGGCAACACAATGTGGCGCGCTGTCGTATTGGCCGCTTCGTTGGGTTCGTTCACCCCTTGGGGCCTTGCGGCCACGCAAGACATTACCGCTGAGTTCCGACCGGACCCTAGCAATCCCATGGTGAACAGGTTCACCAATACCACCCCGCAGAGCGGGGTATGTCCTGGGCATATGCCGGCACGGTGTGAAGCATTGGGGATTTTCAGTATCCGCACCTGGGATATCAACTTTGTCGCCACCGGCCCGATAGAGGCCAACCATGCGGATCCGCGTCAAGGCTTGATGTTCAAGGTCCCCTCCGAGTGGCGCAGTTTCGAGGTGATATCACCCAAGGGCGACCGCAAAACCGTCGAGATGCGTATCTCGGGTATTGGCAGCCGTTTCAATACAACCAACCCTCCGGGCGTGCATGCGTGGAGTTCATTACCCGCCAACTGGACGCATCCACCTTCCCCCTGCCAATACACCGGCATGTGGGCGGCGGCCCCCACGTTGCGGCTGTGGTTCTGGCTGGTACCGGAAGGTGGCGGTGCGTGCAATCTAGTGACGCCGTTCAATGTTCCCTCCTCCAGTTTCAGCATGCTTGAGTACACATATGAACTGAGGACACCTAACCCCCTGGACATGGATGCTGGGCAATACAGAGGGTCGATTACTTACGGGGTCGGGCCGCACCAGGATTTCGATTTTGGTGACATTTACCGGCCAAACGATGATGTGCTGACCTTCAACTTCGACCTTCGAGTGGAGCACAACCTCAAGGTTGACCTGCCCCCCGGAGGCAACCGTATCGAGCTGTTGCCCGAAGGCGGCTGGCAAGCCTGGCTCAATCGCGGGCGGCAACCTTCGAAGCTGTTCCGCGACCAGACCTTCGTCATCTCGGCCAGTACCCGTTTCAAGATGCAGCTCGAGTGCAGCCTGGCCATCGGCAACACCTGCGGGCTGCGCAACGGGGACGGCGACGAGGTGCCGCTGCAGGTCGGCGTGACCCTGCCATTTGGCTTGCGCGACCAGTACGGTCAGGCCGTGAGCAAGCTGCCCTTGCGCCTGGACGGTTCCGGCACTGAGCTGTTTCAGCCCGGCCACTACGTGAACAGCCGCCCCGCCAGCCTGCACTTTGCCGTGGAGCGAGACGACGTGAAGGAAATGCTCAAACAACCGGGCAGCACCTACACCGGCGTGGTCACGGTGATCTGGGATTCGGAAGTCTAGGCAGGCATCTACCGCACATCAGCCGCTGGGCTGGGTTCAATCAATGAGGCGTAATCAAACATGAAACAAGCAGTGTTATCGGTCGGGCTGTTGCTGTTGTCGTTGTCCGCTCAGGCGGGGCCGGCGATCAACGTGGGGGTGGTGTACGACTACCTGGAGGGCGATCGCAGTTCCTACCTCAAGCGTGTCTATAACGGCGGCACCAGTACCGCATTCATCAAGGTCAATGTGCTGGAAATCGTCTACAACGCCGACGGCACCTCCAAGGAAGTGCCGATTACTTCGATGACTGACGCCAAGGGCGGCGCCACCAACCGTGACGGCCTGATGGCCAGCCCGGCGCGGCTGATCGTGCCGGCGGGCGGGCGTCAGGGCACCCGCTTGCTGTACATGGGCCAGCGCGACACGGAACGTTACTTCCGTGTGCGCTTCATCCCGGTGGTGCCGGAAAAAGAAGACGACTTTGCTGTCACCGATGAAGAGCGGGCCGAGTACAAGGACGCGCTGGCCGCCGGGGTCAACGTCATGGCCGGTTATGGCACGGTGTTTTTCGTGCGCCCACAGAACACCCGTTTCGACACGCAGATCAGCCAGACCACCAGCCAGTACACCTTGCGCAATGCCGGCAACAGCGTGGTGGTGCTCGATGAGTTCCGGGACTGTTCGGTGGCGAAGAAAACCGACTGTGAAGCCACCACCAAGCACCACATCCTGCCCGGCCGTCAGCTGGTGTTCGAGAAAAAGCCCGAGCGCCAGTTCAGTTTCCAGCTGATCGAAGGCCGCGACAAAAAAACGATGACGGTCAACAGCAACGGGTGATGACAATGTTCAAGCAACTGACGGCACTGGCGGTACTGATGACCCCTGTGTTCCTGGGCGAGCCGGCGCAGGCGTTCCAGGAACGCCACAGCTTCGATGTGTCGGTGACCATCCCGATCGAAGAGGCCTATGTGCTGCCTTCCGAGCCGGATTGGATGGGGCATGACCAAGTGCTGGCGTGGGACCTGGCGACGGCGCGGCTTGGCCGCCTGCGCAAGAACTTCGACGTCAAGAACATCAACGGTGGCGTGACCGCCCGCCTGGGCGACACCCCGTACTTGCTGAGCGGGCGCAACCGTATCGAGTTGCAGGTGTTGTTCAATCGGGTGCCGTTGACCCTGGATGCCACGCAGGTACTCAGTGCCGAGGAGGCGCGCCCGGGGCGCCGCGCCGAACTGGAGATTGCCGCTATCGAACCACCTGACGGTTACCGCGGTGGCGAGTATTACGGCACGGTGCACTTGATGTTCGATTTTCCCGCGCCATAAGCCTGGCGAGTGAAACCTTGTGGGCCCGCGATACGGAGCGATTATGCGACTGTTCACCGTTACAAAAAAATGGCTGGGGCCTTGTGCGCTGGCGCTGGGCCTCAGCTGGGCGAGCCTGCCGGTGCAGGCGCTGGAGCAAAATATCTCGGCGGTGTTTCGCCCTGACCCGACCAACCCGATGGTCAATAAATTCCAGAACACCACCCCCCACAGTGGCATCTGTGCCTGGCATGTGCCGGCGCTGTGCGAGTCACTCAACACCTTCAGTATTCGTACCGATGCGTTGGCGTTTGACTCGATCGCGCAAATCGAGCCAAACCATGAAGACCCGCGCCAAGGCGCGTATTTCAAGGTGCCCTCCGCCTGGCGCGACGTGCAGGTGACCCATGTGGCCACCGGTGAGCTTGAAACAGTGCAGATGCGCATCGCCGGTTTCGGTGGCCGATGGAGCCTGGGTGGTGGCGCGCGGGTGGGGGTGTGGTCCCGTGATGGAAACTCCTGGGATTATCCCTGGCGTTACGGTATGGGGGATTGCCGGGGCGTCGGCTACATTGCGGCGGCCATCACTTACGCGTTGTACTTCTGGACCATTCCGGAAAATGCGGGTGCGTGCAATGTGGTCCCCAGCTTGCCTATTCCGCGGATGAGGTATAACCCCGTCGAGTATGGCTATGAACTCAAGACCCCCAACCCGCTGGGCATGGCCAGTGGTGAATATCGGGGTTCGGTCACGTACAGCATCGGGCCGGGCGGGGATTTTGACCTGGGTGATGTGATGATACCCAACGACAACGTGTTGACCTTCAACTTCACCCTGTCGGTAGAGCACAACCTCAAGGTGGACCTGCCACCGGGAGGTAACCGCATCGAATTGCTGCCCGAAGGCGGCTGGCAAGCCTGGCTCAATCGTGGGCGGCAACCGGCGCGGCTGTTCCGTGACCAGACTTTCGTGATCTCTTCCAGCGGACGTTTCAAGATGCAGCTCGAATGCAGCCTGGCCATCGGCAACACCTGCGGTCTGCGCAACGGCGCGGGCGACGAGGTGCCGCTGCAGGTCGGGGTGACCTTGCCTTATGGCTTGCAAGACCAGTACGGCCAGGCCGTGAACAAGCTGCCCTTGCGCCTGGACGGCAGCGGCACCGAGCTGTTCCAACCCGGCTATTACGTCAACAACCGCCCCGCGAGCCTGCACTTTACCGTGGAGCGGGACGACGTGAAGGAAATGCTCAAGCAGCCCGGTAGCACCTACACGGGCGTGGTCACGGTGATCTGGGATTCGGAGGTCTAGGTTTGAAAGCGGTTGGGCGGCCAACGACTTCAGTGGCTGGCACGCCACCCAATCAGGAACCACCACACATCACCTCACCCGACCCTTGCAGATAAGGCATCAACAAAGGCGCCATGCCTTTGAGCACTTGCACCGGCAACGCCGAGGTGAATTTGAAGCCTTGCGCCGAACTGCCGGGCACAAAGGCGGTGAGTGTGCCGAAGTGGTGGTCGCCGATAAAAAACACAAAAGTGGCGGTGCGGTTGATCGCCTTGGAACTGATCAAGCGCCCACCGGCACCCATTGCCTGGATGCGGTTATCGCCCGTGCCGGTCTTGCCGCCCATGGCCATTGGCGTGCCGTCGGCCTGGGTGAAACTGCCCGACACGCGTTTGGCCGTGCCAGCGTCCACCACTCGCGACAACGCCCCGCGCAAGGCGCTGGCAACTTCGGACGGCATCACCCGTTTGCCGGGGTCGGGCGTGTTGACCACACGGGTGTCGTAAGGGGTGCCGGCGGCAAAGTGCAGGCTGTCGATGCGCAGCACTTTGCCGCGCACGCCGTCGTTGAGGATGATGCCCATCAGTTCCGCGAGCGCGGCGGGGCGGTCTCCCGAACTGCCGATGGCGGTAGCCAGAGACGGTACCAGGTGATCGAACGGATACCCCACCGCTTGCCAGCGCTGATGAATATCCAGGAAGGCTTCGACTTCGAGCATGGTGCGGATACGGCTGTCGCGCGCGCCTTGATGACGGCTCTTGAACAGCCAGCTGTACACCTCCTGGCGTTCGAACTGGCTGGCCTTGACCACTTCGCTGAAGGTGGCCTGCGGGTGGTTGAGCAGGTAACCGAGCAACCACAGGTCCAGGGGGTGGACCTTGGCGATATAGCCTTGGTCGGGCAGGTCGTAGGTGCCGGGGCCGTAGTCCTTGTACAGGCGTTGCAGGCGCTCGTCGCTGAGGGCTGCGGTGGTTTTTACGCCGGTCAGGTGGGAGCGCACGAAGCGGTTGAAGGTGTCCTGGTTTGCTTCAGGAAACAGGTAGCGATGTACGGCCGCCAAGCGAATCGCGGTGGGGTGCAGGCTGTCGAGGAAGGTTTCCAGGCGCGCCTGGGTGTCTTTTTTCTGGTACTTCTTCCAGAACTTGAGCAGGAAGGTGGTGCCTTCGCGGTCGGCAAACCGGGCCAGGTATTCCTGGCGGCGCGGGTCGCCGTCATCCTTGAGCAATTGCGCACTGTTGTTGGCGCCGGCATAGGTGACGTAGCGCGTCAGGTCGCGCATGAGGCGAATGAACGGCAGGTTGATCGACTCGCGCAGCGCGTCACGCAATGTGGGGCTGCGGCCGTTGTCTTCGTTGCGAAAATTATGGAAATAATGCATCCCGCCGCCGGTGAAAAACCCTTCGTTGGGGCTGGCCGAATAGGTGCGGTCCAGGGCGGCCTCAAGCATGGTCGCCAGGGATTTGTCCGAAGCCTGCAGCAAGTAATCGACGGCCCAGCGACTGAGCCGGTCTTGCTCGGCGATGTCGGCCTTTTTCAACGCTGCTGGGGTTTGTGTGGCGTAGCGATCATGCAGTTCGCTGATGATTTGCAAGTAAGTGGTGAGCACCCGCAACTTGGCGGTGGAACCCAGTTCCAGCTTGCTGCCTTCGTTGATATCGAAGGGCTGGTCGGTGTTGTCGGTTTGCACCCGTACCCGTGAGCCGTCGGCGGTGCGTTCGAACAGGGTAAAACTGTAGCGCACTTGCGGCGTGCTGGCGGGCGTCAGCAGGCGTTCGCCGAGCAGGCCGATGTTGCCCGCGAATGCCGGGTCGGCCAGTTGCTTGAGGTAACCGGTCACCTGGTTTTGCAGTTCGGCCTGCAAGGTGCTGGTGGCCGCGAGGTCAAGGCGGTCGAGATCGTACAGCGGCCGGTTGAGCAGGGCCGCCAGGCGGCTGCGGGCTACGCTGACGCCTTTGTTGCTGTCGATCGGTTGCAGTGTGGGCTGCTGCAGCCAGTCGCGATAAGTGACGCGCGCGGCCAGTGCAGCCTTGAGCAACGTAGGGTCGATTACCGCGTTCTGCGCCAGCAGCCGCAGGTGGCTGTCGGTGAGTTGCTTGAGTTCGTCGCGACCGTTGGCCAGGTAATGGGAAGGGCGGCGCTGGGCGATCATCAACGACAACACCTCACGTAATGCCAAGCCCCGTGCCGCCAGGCTGGCCGGTGTGGTGGCGGTATCCTGAAGCGCGCGGTTGACCTGGGCGAAATCGGCGCCGTACCACACCCGCAACCCTTCGGCCATGCCATGCACTTCGCCGTGGCCCGGCACGGCCGACAGGGGCACGCTGTTGAGGTAATCACGCACTATGTTGCGCCGCGCCGCAAGCGTATCGGGGCCATGCTGGTAAGCGCGCACGCTGGCGGAGAGCATCTGGCGGATTTTCTCGCTGCCCGACAGGGTCAGGCCGTCGGGCGAGTGGCGGTACTTTTCCAGCTGGGTGGCCAGGGTGCTGCCGCCTGCCGCTTGCCCCGGCAGGTGCAACTGGCGCGCCACTTGCGACCAAGCAGCTTTGGCGAAGCGCGGCCAGTCCACGGCGGGGTTGGCTTGCGCCGGTTCGGGATCGAGCAGTGCACGGTTTTCGATAAACAGCAGGCTGTGGATCATCAGCGGGGGAATGTCATCGAAGCGGGCGTACAGCTGGGTCGGGTAGTTGAATTGATACAGCGGCGCCGCGCGGCAATCGGTTATGGTCAAGCCGGCCTGGATCTTCTCAGCGTAGGGGATAAACAAGCCGTGACGGCTGTAGTCCATCAACGCCTTGGAAAAGCGCGCCTGGGACTCGATCATGTAGTTGCGCTTGAGCAAACGCGGCAGGAACTCGCCCAGTGCGCTGTAGCCCAGGCGCTGATCGAAGGGGCCCGCGCCGGGGTACACCAGTGCATCGCTGGCGCCGGGGGCCACCCGGTAGGTCAGCTTCGCCGCCCACTCGCTGAATATACGAGCCTGCCAGCGTGAGGTCTGCGCCTCCCGGTGCGCGGCGAAACCCAGAGCGATCAAGGCCATCAACGCAATCAACCAGCCCACGCGACGCCAGGGTCTGGTTTTTTTCGGCAAAGGCGCTGGTGACGGGCTGTCGGGGTCGAGGTCAGCCTGGGGGGGATCAGTGTGCTGCAGAGCGCCCATAGTCGATTGATCCATTCCTACAGATTGATCGGACTTGTCTGAAGCGTAGACGCAGTTTGTCGGTCAGGAGGGGACAAATCCAAATGTAGGAGCGAGCTTGCTCGCGAAAACCGTCAACGATAACGAGTGCTTCCTGAATGAGCGCGGCGCCTGTGAGTTTTTCGCGAGCAAGCTCGCTCCTACGAAGGGCAGGCATTTGGGGTTGCCCCAAGCAGCGCTAACTGTTTACAGCCGCCAGTTCTGCACCAGCCAGTAGCGTCTGCGGTTTAACCGCATACCGAGCCCCTCATGACACCTCCCGATACCTCAGCAGACTCACCCCGCCAAACCACTCTCGAGCAAATCGAAACCCTGTTTGGCGAACCGCCCTCATTGCCGTTAGTCGCGCAAGACAGCGCTCAGGCTTACTTGGACCAGCACCTGGGTACCGGCATATGGCAAGCCGGCCTGATCTACATCGGCACCGCCAATGACAGCGACGGCACGCTGGCTTACCAGTCCCTGGCCGAACGTGTGGTGCAGCGGCTCGCCAGCGCGAAACCCACGCTGCTGGTGCCGGACTTTCATAAGGTCGTGCAGCGGCGTCGAGAGATCTTCGAGCCGGGCGGGCCGACCCTTGCGCAACTCGAGCCGCTGATCAACCGCTGCGGCGCGCTCTTGCTCGGCGCCTATGCGCAACGCCTGCAAGCCTGGTGGCGTGAAGCATTGCCGGTGGACATGACGCGCTGGGGTTACCTCTCGGACGACCTGCTGGCCTTGCTCTACGACTCACCCAAACCCCCTGGCCTGAGCGAGGCGCAATTTGCCACGCTGTTCCCCAGGCACCTGCTGCACCCTGTGCGGCCGGATCGACAATGGAATGCTCATGGTGACGCCCTGCGCGTTCGTGCCTTGTACCAGCCAGGCCGGGATGGGCCGCAGATGCTGCCCGTGCTGGTGCTCAGCCATGGGCAACAAACCCTGATGTTCAGCCCCGCCAGTGGTATCCACCCGCTAGCCCGCCTGGACGACGTCGCCGCGCTATTACCGGCCTATGGTGCGGTAGGCCAATGGTTTGCGCAGGACGTAGAGGGCGATCCCTTCGACGCCCTGGCGGCCAGTTACCTGGCGCAGCAGTTACGCGACATCGACAGCATCGACCGCCACCAACCCCTGTTGCCGGGGCAGCACCAGAGGCTGTTGGACCATATCACCGACCCACGTCGCTGGTTCGTTGCCAGCCTGGCTCCCTTGCAACAGACCCTGCGCAGCGCAATGCCAAACTGGCTTGTCCAGGCCGACGATACCGACAGCATCGCCTATGCGCGCCTGCTCCAGAACCTGGTGCTGGCCCGCCAGCGCAGCAACGGCCAGCACTTTCTGGACGGCATTGGCTCGATCCGGCAGTTTGCCGACAACGCCTTGCAAACCTGTCTGCGCACTGAGCCCGCTGCCCAGAAGCTGCGCGCGCAAGATATCCAACTGACATTCAATCGGGTCGTTGCCGCCGCCGTCCCGGTGCCGGGAGGCTTTATCGCCGGGGAAGTAGACCCGGTCACCCTGACCTTGACCGAGTTGGCCCTGGAAAACCTGGCCGGCTTTCCCCACACCGCCAGCGACATCACCCTCAAGGGCGCCAAAGCTCCCAAGTGGCTGACCTACAGCCTGCTCCAACGCTGTGTGACCAAGGCCGACGTGGGCCAGGCCTACCCGGACATGCTGAAGGAAAAGCTGCTGGATGACCCGCAAGAGTCGGCGCGCCGTTTGCAGTTGTTCCAGGCCCAGTTGCGGGTTCAACTGCCGATGCTGGCGCTGGCGTTGAAGATCAAGGCCGAACAGGGCCTGACCGAAGCCGGCTTTCAATGTGTGCACGCCGCGTTGCAAGCCTCGGCTGCTGAACGCAAGGTGCAAGGCCAGGCCATGGCCGTGTGGCCGCTGGCGTTCAAGGCCGCGCCCGGTGCGGTGACGGACGAGGTGACCAACCAGTTCATCATCGGGCCTCGGGATAAGAGCGTTGGCGTACACCTGTTGTATCGACCTTTGCTGACGCCGACGTTGCAGGCGTTTACCTCCATCGAGGCACTGCTTGACGCGATCAAGGCCCCGGGTGCCTTGCAGGAGCAGGTACTGGCGTGGCTGGCCCCTGCTCGGCAAGCGGTGTATGCCCACGGTGGTTTTAACGAACCGCATATCCGCCATTTCCTGCCTGGCGATGAATTCACCGCCTATGAAAAACCTGCATCGGTGCAACTCAGCAAGCAACTGAGCACCGAGGATCCCGCGAGCCTGATTTTCCACGGCACCGCCAGGGCACTGGTGGCACTGGCCGACCGGCAATCGGTGTCGAATGTCGAGCAACGCTGGGCCCAGTTGAAGCAGGCCGGCTGGTTGCTGTTCGGTGCCGTGCTGCCGTTTGCCGGCGAGCCATTGATGCTTGGCGGGTGGCTGCTGCAACTGGTGGAGAGCTTGCAGAACGATATCCAGCGCCTGGCCAGCGACGATCCGCAGGCCAAGAGCGCGGCGGTGATGGATGTGTTGACCAACCTCATGGTGATCCTCGCGCATCAGGCGACGCCCCACGACCCTCTTTGGCCTCTGCAGTTGGAGGCGCCGGTGTTTGCCTCGCTGGCGCGGCCTGAACCCAGCCCGCCGGTGCCGACGCAGGTGCCAGTGCCCATGCGCTTCACCGCGCCGACCGGCTGGGCCAACGCTCGTGGCAATCTGAATGCCGCACAGATCGCACGGGCGCGCGGCCTCAGTCTCCGGGCTTTCTCCGGCTCATGGGCCGGGGCCGAGCAAAGCGGCCCGCAGCGTGGCCTGCTGCGCGACACGTCGCACACCCCGGCGCAGTGGCAGGCGCTGATACGCGGGCAGCTGTACCGCGTTACGGTCAAAGCCGGTGCGGTGCGGGTAGTCAGCGCCGATGGCAGCACCCTGGGGCCCTGGTTGAAACCCTTGGGCGAGGGGCAATGGGATTTCGATGGGCAGTTGCGTCTGGCGGGCGGCAATGCCGACGCCGCCGTCGACGCCAAGTTGAAGGCCGGCGAGGCGTCGCTGTCGAGCCTGGAGCAGCAATACCGCGAGGCAGGTCGCAGGCGGGCAAGGGCCAACGCGACGATGGAAGTGGCACGCCATCTGGCGAGGGAGACAACCAGCAAGATCAGCGAGGAGCAACGGGCCACGTTGCGCGAGCGTTACCGCAAGGAACTGCAAAACAAGGTGCAATGTTCCCAAGAGGAACTGCAATTGCTGATGCGCATGCGTGAAATCAAGCCACGCCCCCATTATGAGCAGGAGCTGTGTGAAGTCCTTGAGTCGCTGATTTTGAGCCTGCGTTTGCTGGATGTGCACATGCGTGAACAGATGGCGCAGATCAATGATCGCATCAAGCCGCTGCTGGAGGTGCTGGAGAACGAGAGCGAAGACGAAGCCGGCTCCGACCTCAACCGCCAGGCCCACGCCGACCTTGACCTGCGCATGCGTGAACAGGTCGACGCCGAAGAGTCTGCCATCCATTGGCGTACCCTGGAGCGCACCTACCTGGACCAACTGCAAGCGGTGCCACGCCTGGGGCGTAACAAGGCGCGTGCGCTGGCGGCGGATGTACCGGCGCGCCCATCGATCCTCGACCTGCAAGCCTTGCAACTGATCACCTTGTGGGGCATCACCATCAATCTCGAGGGCCCGCCCTTGGAGGAAGAGTTTTTCGACAGCTTTAACCAAGTGATCAATCGTGCCCGCTGGGCCAGTCGCTCCCTGGCCGAGCTGGAAAACATGCCCGCCACCCGTGAAGAGCGGGTCGAACTGCTCAAGAGCTTCAGCCATGTCTATGCCACGACCGATGACCATATTCATTTCTGGCGCGCCATGGCCCCGGACACCTTCGACTTGGCCAATCTGGAAAAACTTCAAGGCTTGCTGGCCAGCCTGCACCAGCATGTGGAGCAAGCGCTGGCCGATCTGCTCGCGCCGCCACCAGGCACCAGGCCGGCTAAGCCAGCCCAGGCGACGGGTGCACGACAGAAAAAGATCATTCGTACCCGCAACCGTGATGTGTACGTCGCCCGTATCAAGGCGCCGACCCAGGTCGGCGACACCGGCACGGCGGAACTGGTGGATAACAAAGGCACTGTGATTGCCACCTTCACCGAGGCGCAGGACGGTGTATGGGAACCGCTGGAGCCGCTGGCCAGGCCGCGTGTGGCCAACCCGCAATTGGGGGCGTTGATGAACAAGGGGCAACGCTTGCTGGCAGATGTCGACAAGGCCATCGACAACGTGCAGGCCATGACCGGCAAGTGTGAGCCGCAGTCGCTGCAGGCCTTGCTCGTGGCGCAGGCCAACAGCCGGCGGATGCTCGCTGCCGATATCGACAGCAAACTGCGCCAGCTGGACGTGTCGAGGTTGGCGGCGACGCAACAGGCCAACGCCCGTGTCCGGGCCAGCGACCTTCGGGCGGCGGCGATGCGCCTGGATGCAGCCGGCGTACAGGCGCGCGTGCACGCCAGCAAGCTCAAGTTGGGCAGCGCGGAAGATGTGGATTTTTTGCACACACTCAACGAGGTGCGCATTGTGAGGCAGGGCGCACGCGTGCCGATCAAAGGCAAGTCACGGGACTTCTTGCAGGTGTACGCCGTCGTGGACACGCACACCGGGCAGGCGCTGTGTTACGCGCATTTTCACTACGACAGCCGCGTAGGGCCGGACGACCACTACAAAGACAATGCCGCCCACCTCAAGAGCCCCGAGCAGGAACGAATGGGGCGCCAGGCCCAGGCCGAGGTGGAGGCGCAGGCGTTCGCGCGCATCCGCACCGGCCAGACCGGGCGCGTGCGACAAACCCTGGAAATCGAGCGTGCAAGCATTTCCCGACGCCTGGCCCGGCGCCTGTTTTTCAGCGTGGACTGAGGCGCGCTGGATAAGCCTGGGTTTTGAAAGTTATGTAATACTCTGCGCCGTTTTGCCCTGGCAGGGCCGGTCTAGACAGCGGGAGCCCGATCCGTCGAAGCCGATTTTTCCGGGGCTTATCGCCAAATTTTGCTGTTTATTGAGTGAAAAGCCCTATCGGTAGCTTTTTATACTGCACGCCCCGCTGTCCTGGCCGAGCATTCGCGCCAGGCGGGTTTGCCCACGAGGCAGGCCCGGTCCGGCCGGTGTATGAGCCCACCGGCTGATACGCCTGAGACTCGGTGGCTAAATCCAATAACAAAATGAGGTTGTATCCCTATGCCTGTTGGCAAACCACTGCCCCCTGGCGAGACCGCTCAAGGCGGCCCGCTCAAACGTGAACTGGGCGAGCGCCACATTCGCTTGATGGCCCTGGGCGCCTGTATCGGTGTAGGCCTGTTTCTGGGCTCGGCCAAGGCCATCGAAATGGCCGGCCCGGCCATCATGCTCTCGTACATCATTGGCGGCCTGGCGATCCTGGTGATCATGCGCGCCCTCGGTGAAATGGCGGTGCACAACCCCGTAGCCGGTTCGTTCAGTCGTTATGCCCAGGACTACCTGGGCCCCTTGGCTGGCTTTCTCACCGGCTGGAACTACTGGTTCCTGTGGCTGGTGACCTGCGTCGCGGAAATCACCGCCGTGGCGGTGTACATGGGCGTGTGGTTCCCCGACACGCCGCGCTGGATCTGGGCCCTGGCGGCGCTGATCAGCATGGGCACCATCAACCTCATCGCAGTCAAGGCGTTCGGTGAGTTCGAGTTCTGGTTCGCGTTGATCAAGATCGTCACCATCATTGCGATGGTGATCGGCGGCGTGGGCATCATCGCCTTCGGCTTCGGCAATGACGGCGTGGCACTGGGCATTTCCAACCTCTGGACCCACGGCGGCTTCATGCCCAACGGCGTGCAGGGCGTGTTAATGTCGTTGCAGATGGTGATGTTCGCCTACCTGGGCGTGGAGATGATCGGCCTCACCGCCGGTGAAGCGCGCAACCCGCAGAAGACCATTCCCAGTGCCATCGGCTCGGTGTTCTGGCGCATCCTGCTGTTCTATGTGGGCGCGTTGTTCGTGATCCTGTCGATCTACCCATGGAATGAAATCGGCACCCAGGGTAGCCCGTTCGTGATGACCTTCGAGCGCCTGGGCATCAAGACCGCTGCGGGCATTATCAACTTCGTGGTGATCACCGCCGCGTTGTCGTCCTGCAACGGCGGCATCTTCAGCACCGGGCGCATGCTCTACAGCCTGGCGCAGAACGGCCAGGCGCCTGCGACGTTCGGCACCACCTCCAGTAACGGCGTGCCACGCAAAGCGTTGCTGTTGTCGATCTTTGCCTTGTTGCTGGGCGTACTGCTCAACTACCTGGTGCCGGACCAGGTGTTCGTGTGGGTGACCTCCATCGCCACCTTCGGCGCGATCTGGACCTGGCTGATGATCCTGCTGGCTCAGCTCAAATTCCGCAAAGGCCTGAGCCCGGCCGAGCAAGCGGGCCTCAAGTACCGCATGTGGCTGTACCCAGTCAGCTCCTACCTGGCGCTGGCGTTCCTAGTGCTGGTGGTGGGCCTGATGGCGTACTTCCCCGAGACCCGTGTGGCGCTGTATGTAGGGCCTGCGTTTCTGGTGTTGTTGACCGTGTTGTACTACGCGTTCAAGTTGCAGCCCGCCGTCGCCAACAGCGGCGCGAGCCGCTCCGTCTAAATGTGGGAGCGGGCTTGCCTGTCATAGCGGCAGTTCAGTCATAGATTCAGTGGCTGACACACCGCTATCGCGGGCAAGCCCGCTCCCACAGGTGATCGGTGCCAGGCGTTGATCCTGTGGGCCATACATAACCAGTGTGGGAGCTGGCTTGCCTGCGAATGTGGTGGTTCAGTTAAAGATTCAGTGACTGACACACCGCTATCGCGGGCAAGCCCGCTCCTACAGGAAGACAGGCGGTTTCGGCCTTCAGGAGGTTGTTTTTGCGGCCTGCACAGCCAGGGTCAGTTGGCGTACCAGCCGCGCCAACTCGTCTTTTTCTTCATCGATGATGGCCTGGCGACGCTCCAGATAAAGGTCCGAGCGTCGGTCCGACTCTTCCCGATTCAACCTCTCGATCTTATGGCGCGTCGTGGCGCTGATCGTTGCAAAGGGCTCGGGTAAATGGCGGGCCATGAACTCGATCCAGAACGGCTCGGTCATCAGCGCGTTGATTGCCGCATCGCTGGCCTTTAGCCGTTGCAGCTTCTGGCGTGCGCGGCGTATGTCCTGTGGCTTCACCCATCGCTCTGCTGAGTACAGCATTTCCTCAGGCCCGATCGGCAAGTTGAATTCCTCGGCCAGGGCGATGCGCAGGTGTAGCTTGACTTCCACATCGTCCGGTTCTTTTCCGGCGGCACGCAGCGCCAATATGTGCTCGTCGGCGAATTGATCCAGCTCACGCAAGAAAAACACGCGGTTGGCCAAATCCATCAGATCACGACTGGCTTGCAGCGTGGCGGGCTGCACCTTGGCGATGTGGCGCAGGTGGGTGATTTCCATGTCGATGAACGTCAGCAACGCACCGTCGCCGCAGGTGCCGGCCAAATAGGTGTTAAGGAAGACTTCGTTACGCAACTGCGTGGAGTTGCCCATCGCCTCCAGCAGCTTCCAGACCCTTTCAGTCAAGGCGGGGCGTGCCGATGTATTGCTGTAGGCATACGCCTGGGTCAAATCCCGCAGTACCCGGAACGCATCATCCGGGCTAGGCTCTTCGATAGACAGCAATTGGTCCCACAGGGTACGGCGCTGCACATGTTGCTCAACCGGTACGCCACTCAGCCAATTGGCAAAGTCTGCTTCGCGGGGCGGTTGGTGTGTGATGCCTGGCAGAGGGCCACCCAGGGCGGCGGTACGGTTGGCGTGCGCTCCGATGCGGGCGAGGGTCTCGGCATCCAGTGGGTTGTCATGCAACTGGATATCCAGGTTCACCTGAACTCTGCGTCCGGGCTGGAACAGCGTGTTCGGCAAGGTAGTCAGGCGGTTTTCCTGGAGTAACAGGCGGTTCAGGACGGGCCTGTCGTCGGCTCCCAAGGGCCACTGGTCGATCTGGGTATTGCGCAGGTTAAGGATGCGCAACTGGTCCATGGCGCTGACATCCGGTGCCAGGCCCAGAGGGTTGTCGTTCAGGTTCAATTCGCGCAGCGAGGTCATTTGCGCCAGGCGTTGGCGTGCGTCTGCGTCCAGGGTGATGTAGTTGCCGCCCAGGTTGAGTACTTCCAGATGGCGCATCTCGGTTATTTGCGTTGGTAACTCGCTGAGCAGGCAGTCGATGTTCAGTTGACGCAGGTTGGCAAAGCGGCTGAGGAAGGCATTGCCGGTCGCCGGGAATGTATTGCCCGAGATGTGCAGGTCTTCGATGTGTTCAAAGCCTCGAGTGCCGAGGATGAAATCAGCATCGGGCAGATTGTTGTCTTCCAATTGCAGATGTAAGAAATGGCGTTCGAAGAAATCATAGCTGCGCGATCTAGGGGTTTCATGGCGCCAGGCTTGGCGGATATGCTGGGCCAGGTAGCGCCGCCGCCCCAGGTTCAACCCCATAGGATCGGTGGCCGGGTCGTCGATGGGCTGCAGGGTTTCGGCCCAGCGCGTCAGGCCGTGGTCCAGGGTGGCGTATTCGGCTTCGCGGCGCTCCAGTTCCAGCAGGGTGGCGGGGGCCGACAAGTCCAGTGATTCGATCAATAGCTCGGCCTGTTCCACGCTGAAGCTGGGATAGAGTTTTTGTACCTTACGCACCAGGTCCGCAGTCCTCGGGCCACGGAACGGCCAGAGGTTTTGCAGTGAAAGTGGATAGGCCACGAATGAGCTGTCCACCTTCATCGGCGGTTGCAACCATGGCGGTATCGCGGGCAGGTCGAGCAACCGCTTGATCGCCACGCGTTGGTTCAGCGCCAGGTCTGCAACGCGTGATTGCAGTGTGGCCAGGTCGAACCGATCGGCCATGCCCAACGCTGTACATTCGCTGGGTGACAGCAGCAGGACAATGGCGCTCAGCAGGTCGCCAGTGCTGTCGGCTGGATCGTTGAGTGTGCGGCCTTGCGGGTCGAGGGCACGATAACGGCCACCCACCCGGATGAGGGCGCGGCGGTCGGTGCCGGTGAGGTGCCCGCCACTTTCCAGCAGGCGCCCGGTGTCGGTGTCCTCGTGGATGTCCAGGCGCAACTGTGCAGGCCAGCCGTTGAGTGACTTGAGCATATGCAAGGTGATGGTGTCGCTGTCGGGGTTCATCAGAGTGGTCAGGTACAGGCCCTCGTAGGCGCGGTTCAAGCGCAGGTCGTGGGCGGTCAGGCGCGCCTGTTCAGCCAGGCGCAGGCCGACCTGGTTTTTGTCCTGCAGTTGGCGTTGCTCCTTGATCGTAGCCTGGCCGAGGATGGCTCGGACGGCGCTCACAGGCAGTTGCGGATGATGCTGTTTCAGGCGCGTTTCCAGCAGCGTGCCAGGCTGCTCGCTTTGCGCGTAGAACTGCTCGAACAGTTGGGCTCTTTCGCGATAGGCGTATTCGGCGATGCGTTTGGCCAGCTTGAACTGGCGCTCTTCGACGGTGGCGGGCAGCTCCCCCAACAGTGCTTGAACCAAGGTGTCGTTGAGCGCCGCATCGTAAATCGGCGTGGTGCCACGCGCATTGCCTTGGGATACACGAATGATTTGCACGGGGGCCTTGACCTTGGCGGGGTACTGGACCAACACCTGATTGCGTTTATCCACCACTTGCAACGCATGGCTGTCGGGCCAGCCAGGCAGTAAACTCAACAGCATCAACTGCAGGGTAGGCCGGGCGTTATGGCGGGCCGATGCGGTGGTCATCGCCTGGATGAAATGCAAAATCTGCCGCTCGATGCCTACGCGCTTGGTGGTGTCCTCCAGCAGCGGCGGAGGCGGCAGGCCAGCACTGTGCACCTCGCGCAGGGCTCGGGCCGGCGTGTCGGTAATGGCGAGTATGCGCGCCGAGGTGGGCTGGTCGACATGGGCGTTTTCAGGCCCGAGACGATAGAGCAAACGGTGATCATCCCAGCTCATCGGGTCTTCGCTCGCCAAGCGCCAGGCGCCGTGCCGGTTATGTTCGAGCAGCGGGGTATCGACCCCCACTTTCTGGGGGTGCTTGAGTCGCCATTTGAGCCGTTGTTCGTCAAACGTGATCGGATACAACGAGCCGTAGAGGCTGATCAGTTGTTGATCCTGCCACGCATAGATGCCCTCGGCATTGGCCTGGAGTTCAGCCGGCAACACCAGAGATTGTTCGTATTGACCCAGGGAGCCGTTGAGCAGGCTGACATAGCCTTCGGGGCTGCGTTGCGCGCTCATCAGGTCCCCCAGGGTTTTACGCAAGCCCTTGGCGTCGGTGTCGGCATTCATGCCCAGGCGGGTGCGTTCATGGGGTTGCAACACCGAACCGATTGCCAGGTAGAAACTGTCGATGGCCGGCGACACCGCAATGGAGCCGGCATTGCGCATGTCGTACGCCTCGTAGCGGCCCTCGCCGTAATGCAGCAGCTCCACGGTGGTGTCGTCCGGGCTGCTGGAGACATAGCGATTGGGCGGCGTGCCATTGACCATTTCGGTCACTACGAAGTGGCGGTTGAACCACTTGCGCAGCAGGCTTGAGGCGAACTCCCTGGCCCATTGATCGTTGTCCGGGTTGAACGGGCGTGGGTGGTACAGGCCGTCGATGGCGGCGTCGATGCGCAAGGCGGTGCGGTGTTGTTCCAGCAGTTGCCGGGTCGCGGTGGGCAGGCTGGCGTCGTGCAGGAAACGTGTTTGTTGCGATGGGGTGAGCGGTTGGTGTTCCAGCAGTTGCGCAACGTTGGCCGGGGTGAGCGGTGGGTACAGCTCATGGAGTTTGCGCAGCAGCGGCGTGACGATTACCAACGGCTGCGCCACCTTGATAGGTAGCAAGTCGCGCGCCGCTTGGCCCACTGGCACTTCATACCTGGCATAGCCGGCATAACGAGTCAGGGCCTGGAACAGGTCCATGCGTCGTGTCTGGACCAGGGCGCTGATCTGCACGCGCAGGCGCGCAGTGCGCTGGGCGGTAGTCAAATGCGGGCTGCCAGCTTTGCCCAGTACGGAGCCCGGTGGTTGCTGGCGCAGGATCAGTCCAAGCAGTTGCTCATCGGTATCAGGGCGCCCATCGAGGCCGGTGTAAGTGCCATCGTCACGGCGCTTGAGGCTGATGAGTGTGGTCGCCGGGGCGTGCTGTTCAATGGCGCCGTAGGTTTCGCTCAACGAGCCGTCGGCAGTGTGCACGTTGATCAAGGCGCCGGTCGGCCATTCCGGCAATTGGGTCAGCAGGCACAACACCGCGCCGTCGGCGTGGGGCGGCATGTGTCCGCGGCGATGGAACTGCGTGATGAGCTGCTCGATCACCCGGTCGGCTTGCAACCGGCGCACCCCTTCGACGAGGTTGACCGGCGTGGCTTGGCCCTGCCAGATGGCATCCAGGGTGCTGCGCGTGGTGGCTGTGCTGCGCAGCAAAGTCTCCATGGCTTGAGCGGGCACGGCGGTCGAGCCGTTGGGCAACATGCGTTCGGCCAACTGTACGTTGCTCAGGGTGTGTGCGTTGTTCAAGTCCAGCGTCCACGCGCCCAAGTGTGGGTCGTACACGATGGGCGGTGCGAAGCCGCCGCGATGATCATTCTTGAGTACGAAGCGCATGAGGCTGCTGTCGTAGCCAACCTCCACCACATGTTTTTGCTCGGTGTGCCGCAGCCATGCGTAGTGTTTTTCCCGCAGCGAATAGATGCCTTGGGTGTTGGCTACCTGGCCGTCGAGTAGGTGCTGATCGAGGATTGCATAGGGGCTGATATCCGGTTTCCACAGCGTGTGAGTGCCATCGCTGCGTATCACTTTGCGCGGGTTGCCCAGATGGTCGAGCAGTGCGTTCATGCGCCGGCGATGAATGCTGCCGGCGGTGGAAGTCAGCAGGCCGTTAACTGCCAGGTCGGCGACATCCCCCATGGCCGCGGCAAAGTTGGCGGCCTCACCCTTGAGCGCTTCGTTCACGCCTTGGATGATGCTGTGGCCCAGGCTACCGAACACTGCCACCTGCATGATCCTGGTCATGCCGGTCACGCCTCCCGGCACGGGGGTAAGCAATAGCTCCAGGACTTCGGCGGCAATGGCTGCGGCGCCATCAATCACAGCTTGCACGTCCCGGTCTGCGCGGCTTTGAGCCAGTGTCGCCAGGTTGGCCTGGAACTGCTGAACCAGCGAACCGGTCAAGGTGTTTACCAGCGAAGCGTGGCGTGAGCGCTTGGGCAATGCACTGAAGCGCAGGTCGCTCAGGGTGCTTTCCGGGAACAGGTAATGGAGGCTGTCGTACAGGAAAGAAGCGGCGGCAGACAAGCCTGGCGGGCGCTGTTCCTCGTGGAGCAGACGCTTGAATTCGTTGAGTTCAACCAGCGGTAACTGGCGAGCAAACCATCCCAGGTCGTGCTTGCGATGACTGTCTTTGAGTTGCGCCACAAACTGCGCATTGGCGCTGCTCGCATCGGGGTGATAACGCAGGGCTCCCTCGGGGCGGAAGGGGAAATAGGAAACCACCCCCAGGCTGCCCACGGGAATCAGCAACAGCGGCAGCGGCACAGCGGTGGCGGGTGGTGCAAGGGTCACCTCTGGAAATATGCCTGAGGGTTTGCTCATCGCCATTCGTTCGATTGAGGGATAGGGCTCGTCGCTGTCGATGGCCTGGGTCAGCGTCTGGTAAAGGGCCAGGGTCAGGCCGCTGCTGCTGCGGTTTCGATACGCCTCAAGGGCCTCGAAACGCAGGCAGGCGCGTGCGCTGGTGCGCAGCAAGGTGTACAGGCTGCCACCGCTGCCCAGTTGCGCGGTGAGCACGCCTTGCAGTTCGCCTCCCAGGTCCAGCTCGCGGGTGATCTGGACGAAGGTTTCGACAGTCAGGCTTGGGTCGTCATTGCCGGAAAGGTAGGTGGCATCGACGAAGGTATGCCCGGAGGTCTGAGGCGTCTGGGTGGCGTAGCCGAAGTTCAGGCAGGCGGCCTCCCACAGGGACATTGTCGATAGATGAGGACGGTATTTCCATTCGTCATAGGCGCGGCGAAAGCGCCCCTGGCGCTGATCGTTGACGTTACTGCTGCGTGGTTCCCACGGCAGGGGCGGGGTGACCGGCTCCAAGTAGCGGGTGTGCAGCAAGACCTTTTCCGGGTCCTGGCCGCCGAGCTTTTCGCGCAGGCGTGCCAGGCCCTGAGTCTTGAAGGTATTGATCAACGCGGTGTTTGCGTTGTCAACCGCCGTCAATGCGGCGTGCGCCTCGCGTTGCAGCCTCAGGTACGTTCGTTGTTGTTCCGGGGTAAGGCTGGCCAGGCTTTGAGTGACGGTCTGGCGGATCATCTCCAGGGCTTGTTGCCGGTTCCAGGACTCGCTGTCTTGCAGGTTGCCGGATAAGCCGTTGAGGCGTAACTGAGTGGGCATGGCGCCATTTCCTTTGACTGTAGGGTGCAAAGGCAAATGGAACCATCCCGGTGTCCGGCGGCGTCGCTAACTATGTAGTCGCGACGACGGCGCGGTTGGCGTAGCGTTGGTCCAGGCGCTTGTTCAGGTCCAGCCAGGCGGCCAATACGCCCATCAACACAGCACCGGCCAAGGCGGTGGATAACTTGATCGCCACGCTGTCGCCCGCCATGGCATTGAGCATGTCGGCCAGTGGCGCCAGCACCACGCCCAGGCAAAACACTTCCAGGGAGTAACGCCCCATCCGCGCCAGTTGCAGGGCCAGCCACTGCTTTGTCCAGCCGACGTCGGGGAGCAATTTGGCGGTCACGTAGGCCAGGGCCAGGAAGTGCAGCAGGCGCACCGGCGACAGGTCGGTTTTACTGATGGGGTACAGCCATCCGCCAATGACGCGTGGCATCCAGGCGTCATGCACCTCGGGCCAGCGCCACGACAGGGTGATCACACAGGTCACCAACACGTAGAGCGCAGCGGCCACAAACAAGGGTTGGCGCAGCAACGGCCGCGCTTCGGCCGGGCTGGGTGAGCGCAACGCGGCTGCGCCGCCGAGGATGAACAAGCATTGCCAGGTGATGGGGTTGAAGTACCACACCCCGCCGTTGCTCGCGGGCAAATTCCAGCCCTGCCAGGGCGCCAGCAGGTACACCGCCACCGAGATCGCCACCATCACGTTGGGCACATACACCAGCAGCGGCAGGGTGAGCGGCAGGCTCAGGATCAGCACGATGTACAAGGGCAACGGGTCGGTGAGGTTGGGCTTGAAGCGCAGCAGCAGTTCATCCTGCAAGGCCTGCTGGGTATTGGTGAGGAAATATTCCAGGCCCATCTCCTGCACCAGGTCGCGGGTCTCGATATGGCTGTTGGCGAAAATCACGATGCCCATCAACAGCGCCAACAGGAAAATATGCGCCACGTAGAGCGTCCACACCCGACGCAGGATTTTCAGGCAGGCGAAGAGATAGCCATCGCGCTGCAGAATCTTGCCGTAAGCCAGCACGGCTGCGTAGCCGGCCAGAAACACGAAGATTTCTGCGGCGTCACTGAACCCGAAGTTCTGCACGGTGACATTGGCCAAGGGGTTGTGGGGCACGTGATCCCAGAAAATGAAGATCAACGCCAGGCCCCGAAAAAAATCGATGCGCGGGTCGCGTCCGTTCA
>Ga0308167_1001476_pt1 | contig 27099 bp, 28 predicted proteins | sample PhyCR1_2_FD_202138 | JGI IMG/M metagenome (GOLD analysis project Ga0308167, IMG submission 202138) | Phyllosphere microbial communities from UC Gill Tract Community Farm, Albany, California, United States - DLSLRC.R1 | ecosystem: Host-associated > Plants > Phyllosphere > Unclassified | place... | reverse complement strand
TGCTCCTGCTTTCGGACCAGCTCCGAGACCTGCTGGCGGGCAAGGGGTGGAACTCAAAGCATGGTGATGGTAGTGCTGCCCTGCCTTTAGGCCTTCTGCTCTTGTCCAAGGCAGGTGCTTCCCTACCGGAGGATCTCTCCAGAGAAGCCGATATGGCCAGTTTGCACGAGGTCTTGACGCTACTGAGCATCTCCGTAGACCATGAAATAGTAAGCAGACTACTTCGTCGAGAAGATGGGACATCGGGGGCAGGATTCATGCAACGCCTGCATGAGCTTGTTCAGCTGAACTCACTCGCAGATTCACTCCCCATGTGATCCCGCACCATGCATTGAAGATCAAGTGCTACTGTATCCAGGATCAGCTTGATCGACGCTTCGTCCAAGTCAACGCAGTATGCAGCTGCGATGAGCGTCAATGGATGAATTTGCAAGCTTTCGGCCAATGCCTCAATAACGCGAACGCTCGGTATCTGGTGGCCTTGCTCGACCCTGCTCATGTGACGCCTGCTGGTTGCCATCAGCATGTCCTCTTGGGTCAAACCGCGCAGGGCACGCAGCTGTCGAAGCGCGTGTCCAAAGTCGGCTCGAGTAGGAATATTTTTGCGAGGCTGCATCGCCTCGATTTCCTCCCACTGGGACTAAAAAGACCACGACCAACTAGTCTCATCAGAGGTCTGACTATGTCCATGCCATCGATCGAAGCCCCCATAGTTTTTCTTGATTTCGACGGGGTGCTGCACCCAGAGTTCTGTCACGAGTCGAAGCACTTTTGCCGTCTTCCCTTGATGGAAGACCTCCTGCGTCAAGCGTCGACATGTTTGGTTGTGATTTCAAGTACCTGGCGCTTGCAAGCTCCAGTTGAGAAGCTTCGAAAGCACTTCTCGCCAGACATCGCGGAAAGAATTTTGGGCGTCACCCCTAGCTATCCAGAGCTGCGTGACGTTCCAAACACTTTGCTGGGCTACCACCGTCAAGCTGAATGCCGTGCTTGGTTGTGGGCTAACAATGCCGCCCATGTGCCTTGGCTGGCAGTGGACGACCGCCCTTGGCTGTTCATGCCATTTTGTGGCTCCCTGTTCGTGACCAACGGCCTTGAAGGCGTTACTGAAGGGATCGCACCTCAGCTTGCGGCTCGCCTTCATCAGCTAACCAGCCTGTGACATGCACACTGAAATGTGTACGCATGACGCCTGCACTTAGAGACCGTGATCTGCTGAAAATTTAATCACACCCTCCGAGAAGTTCAATACTAAGAGTGGCTAACACCACTTCGTCACAGGCCCCCGCAGAGCATTTATGCTCGCTGCCCTCAAGGAACGACGACCCGTAAGCAAAGAACTGTGGCGACAGCTACAACCCCTCATCCCAGCCTTCGTGCCCTCTGCCAAAGGCGGTGCGCGCAAGCTCGCAGTCAGCGACGAAGCAGCCCTCAACGGCATCCTGTTCGTGCTGCAAACAGGCATTCCGTGCGAACACCTTCTCCAATCCCTTGGGCACAACTCCAAGATGTTCGAGAGGTGCGTGGACGCGATTCCTGCGATTGCAGGCTTGGGAGGGCGCCCCCGCAAAAGACCATCGAAGTTGCACGCCGACAAGGGCTATGACTACAAGCGTTGCCGTGCGCTCTTGAGACAGGCGCTGCGTGCGAGACCGCGAAGGCGTGGACTACCCAAGGACCGGGGCGCGCGTGGTGCTGTGGCTGACAACGTGCTGGACCGTCAGTTCCAGGCAGATGGTCCGAACCAGAAATGGGTGGCCGACTTCACCTATATCTGGACGGCAGAAGGCTGGCTTTACGTAGCTGCGGTACTGGACCTGTACTCCCGTCGAATCGTGGGCTGGTCGATGCAGGGGAGCATGACCTCGCAGCTCGTGGTGGCCGCGCTGATGATGGCTGTGTGGCGCCGGGGCAGGCCAGTGGCACTCTGCACCACTCGGACCAGGGTAGACGCGGCCATTGGTCGGCGCCTAGGCCTGCATCACGCATGTTGCCTCCGTGGCCCAGCTTCTGCTGGATGTCGCTTGCCTCAGCTACTCGCGACGTCTCGGTGGTAGTCGGCTTCATCGGTGCGTTCGCTCCATCATTTGTGGGTGGATTGCTTCAGATGCCGTTCGACTGCAGCAGAACTCGTTCCAACTGCTTTCACCGCAGCCTTCAACTGCTCCGGGGTCACGTTGAACTTCTTAGACCAGTCGCGCAGTTCGTAGTCTTCGTTCACATCAATGCGCGTGCGGTCTTGACCGCCGGTCTTGGTCTTGTCGTCAGACATATCGCTCTCCTAGTGCACGGGGCCCAATGCCACGCTGGAGCCGATGGTCGGTCCCATGCGGCCAGGACAAGGCCAGTGTGGTCCGAAAGCGGCTGCCAGCCTGCTCCGACATGTACGTTCTGTGGGGTCCGCGAAGGTCTCAAAACAGGGTAGCACTAGCCCAGAATCCCAGGGGTTTGCCAGCTCATACAGCTCGTTCTTGATGCTTATCTGGCGTGTAATGAGGATTTACTCTTGGATTGAAGACGGGCTTGCAGCTAATGGCTCCCTGAAATGTAACGGTGGTTGGTGTGACGTCTTCCTTGCAGACAATGGTGCGCGCTTCGTGATACTGTATAAAAAAACAGTTTCTCAACTATGCCCACCCTACCTAACACCGCTCAAGACGATGCTGCTGGTCGCAATGCTGCTTCCCTGCGTGCGTTGGTCCAGTCTTCCGGCCTCTCCCAGGTGGTCTGGTGCGGCAACGAACTGGGTTCGCAGAGTGTGGAGACGGTGTCTTCCGGGTGGACCGAGTTGGACAAGGAGCTACCCGGTAGCGGGTGGCCGCGCCGCTCGGTCACCGAGGTGCTGACGGCCCAGCCTTCAGTTGTTGAGTGGCGGTTGCTTGCGCCAGGTCTGGGGCCCATCATCGAAGCAGGTGGCCAGATCGTTGTCATCGGACCGCCGCGCAACCCGCACCTCCCTGGCCTGACCCATATGGGTTTGAACGACAGGCAACTGGTGTGGATTAAGGCTGATGTCCCGTCTGAGAGGCTTTGGACCACCGAACAGCTCATCAAGTCCAACTCTGCGGGCGCCATCATTGCGTGGCTGCCGAAAGCCCGACCCGACCAGTTGCGTCGACTCCAGGTGTGCTCTCAGGGCTGCGAAGCACCAGTTTTCTTGTGCCGGCCTGAAGTCGCTCAACACGAGTCGTCTGCTGCACCACTACGCGTACAGGCATCAGCTGGTCTGGACTGGGAACTGAACGTACAAATCCTGAAGCGCCGGGGACCGCAGCAGGGACACTCCCTGGTACTTGCATCTGTGCCTGGTGGGCTTGCATCGGTCCTGACCCCAAGACTGCGCCGCCCGAGTTCACTCATCACTCCAGAGGTTCCCCATGTTGTGGGTCGCCCTGCTACTGCCTTCCGGCCCGCATACGTCGCCGCTTGATGACCAACTGCGTGGACTCTCGATGTATGCGCTGCAGTATTCGCCGCGCACGGCCATTGTTGAGAACGCGGTAGTCGTCGAGCTAGAAGCGAGCATTCGGTTGTTCGGTGGCAAGCGGACCCTGCGAGACCGCATCGTTGCGGAGGTCCACGCGTTGGGCGTGGAGCAGGTCGCCTGGTCTTCCACCAGCCTGGCCGCATTGGCATGTGCCCGGGGTGGGCATGAAAACGGCATCAAGGGCGCGCTGACGACCCTTCTGGACCCGTTGCCGATGGAGACATTGGCGGCGGTGAAGCCGCACCTGACAACGTTGACGCAATTGGGCTGCCGAACGCTTGGCGACATCAGGGCATTGCCAAGGGGCGGGATAAGCCGGCGTTTCGACAAGCAGCTTCTGACAGCGCTAGACCAAGCGTATGGGTTGCGCCCGGAAGCCCACAACTGGGTTGAAGCACCGGAGGTTTTCAAAGCCCGTCTTGAACTCATGTCTCGTGTCGATTCCGCTCCGGCGCTTTTGTTCGGGGCCCGCCGACTGCTGCTTCAAATGTGCGGATGGCTCGCCGCCAGAAATGCGGGTACGACCTCGTTCTGTCTGCGCTGGGTCCACGATGCCATGCGAGCACGCGACGCTGGAGACGGTGGCGAACTGACTGTGCGAACTGCCGAGCCCATGCGCGATGTGGAGCATCTATGTCGTCTGCTTGCTGAGCACTTGGCAAAAGTTGAGCTCGCTGCTCCTGCAGGTGACCTTGAGCTGGAAGCCTTGGATGTGCATCCTTTGGAAGAACTCAGCCGGTCGTTGCTGCCTGACCCGGTGCAGGCTGGAGAATCTCTCACACTGGTGCTTGAGCGAGTCGCAGCGCGGCTTGGAGCAGAGAAGGTCGTGCGTCCTGTCGTTGTTGAAGACCACCGACTGGAGTGGATGGCACAGTGGCAGCCCGCTCCCGAGCCACTTCCCAGGAAACGTGCACGCAGCAGCCGCTTCCCACAGCCCAGCTTCATCCTGTCAGAACCATTGCGCTTGTCGATGCGCGGGGACAAGCCGATGTACCAAGGCGTGCTGCAGCTGCTTGCCGGGCCGCACCGGGTCGAAGGCGGGTGGTGGCAGAGGCTTGATAACGGCGGTGAGGAATACACAGGCAATGTTGCTCGCGATTACTGGGTGGCTCAAAGTCCACATTGCGGCGTGCTTTGGGTATTTCAGCAGCGGCTGGCCGGGGACCAGACCGCGTGGTACCTCCATGGAGCTTTCGCATGAGCAACAGCATCGATACGCGCGCGGGCATCCCGGCGTATGCAGAGCTGCGGGCTCTCAGCAATTTTTCTTTCCTCAAGGGAGCAAGCTGGCCGGAAGAGCTTGTGGGGAGAGCCAAGGCCCTTGGCTACGGCGCAATTGCGGTGTGCGATGAATGTTCGATGGCCGGGGCCGTTCGGGCCCATGTGGCCAGCAAAGAGCATGACTTGAAGGTGCTGCACGGTAGCCAGTTTCAGGTCGTGTGTGATGCCCCCTTCACCTTGGTCGTCATCGCGCGCAACATCGAGGGATACGGCAACCTTTGCGAGTTCATCACAAGCTTGAGACGCTCAGCAGAGAAGGGCACCTACCGGCTCGAACTGGGCGCCATTGAGCCTTCGGCACTGGCAGACTGCGTGGTCCTGGTTTCGCCGGACCGCGAATCGACCGACGCTCAGTTGGAGACCATTGCACGATGGCTGCTCAACAGCTTCATCGGTCGGTGCTGGTTCGCTGTAGAGATGCAGCGTGTGCTGGATGACGAGATGTGGCTGTACCGCATGCGGTTGGTGAGCGAGCTGACCGCGATTCCGCTGGTCGCGTCGGGCGACGTCCGAATGCATCTTCGGTCCCGCAAGATGCTCCACGATGTGATGACAGCGGCTCGGGTCGGACGCCCGCTCACTGACTGTGGCCTTGATCTTGAGCTCAACAGTGAGCAGCACATGCGCAGCCGTGTTTTGCTGGCACAGCGCTTCCCGGAAGACTTGCTCCGCGAGACATTACGTGTCGCAGAGCGCTGCACCTTTTCGCTTGATGAGCTGCGATACCAGTACCCCTCGGAGGTGGTGCCTGACGGGCAGACCCCTGCGAGTTATCTGCGGCAACTCACATATGACGGCGCCGGCCGCCGATGGCCAGGCGGCATGCCTGCGAAGGTCCAAGCCCAGATAGAGCATGAGCTCGAGCTCATATGTGAGTTGAATTACGAACACTACTTTCTGACCGTGGCAGATATCGTTCGGTTTGCACAGTCCCAGGGCATTTTTTGCCAAGGCCGTGGGAGCGCCGCGAACAGTGTGGTTTGCTATTGCATAGGCGTAACCGAAGTGGACCCCGCTCGCATGAGCGTCCTCTTCGAGCGCTTCATCTCCCGCGAACGAAATGAGCCTCCGGACATCGACATCGATTTCGAGCACCAAAGGCGGGAAGAGGTCATTCAGTACCTGTATCGAAAGTACGGAAGAGACCGAGCCGCACTGACTGCGGTAGTCATCAAGTATCGGGCGAAGATGGCCTTCAAGGATGTTGGTAAGGCTCTGGGCATCCCGCTCGAGCAACTGGAGGCGCTGGCGTCAAACTTGGCTTGGTGGGATGGCAGCGAGGTACTGGAGCAGCGTGTTGCGGAGTCCGGCCTGGACCCTTCCAAACTCGTGGTGCAGCAGCTGATGAAGCTGACTTCCCAGCTCATCGGAATGCCTCGGCACATGAGTCAGCACCCTGGCGGTTTTGTGCTCACGAAAGGGCCCCTCAAGCGGCTCGTGCCCATCGAAAACGCATCGATGGAAGACCGGACAATCTGCGAATGGGACAAGGATGACCTCGATGCACTGGGGTTGCTGAAAGTGGATGTCCTGGCGTTGGGAATGCTGTCCGCAATACGGCGTTCCCTCGAGTTCGTCAGCATGCGAAAAGGCTACGCTTTCTCCATGCAGGACATCCCTGCGGAGGACCGCGCTACGTACCAGATGATTTCGCGGGCGGACACTGTGGGTGTGTTCCAAATCGAGTCGCGGGCGCAGATGTCTATGCTGCCCAGACTCAAACCGCAGTGCTTCTACGACCTGGTCATCGAAGTCGCGATAGTCCGGCCAGGCCCGATACAAGGGAACATGGTGCATCCCTACCTGAACAGGCGACAGGGGAAGGAGCCTGTGGAGTACCCCAGCGAAGCGCTGAAAGAAGCGCTTGGCCGGACCCTTGGGGTTCCGATTTTTCAGGAGCAAGTTATGCAGGTGGCAATCGTGGCTGCAGGCTTCACTGCGGGCGAAGCAGACCAACTGCGAAGGTCAATGGCTGCATGGAAGCGTAAGGGCGGGCTCCAGCAGTACTACGACAAGATAGTCACAGGTATGACGTCGCGCGGGTACGAGCGCGCCTTCGCGCACCAGATTTTTGAACAAATCAAAGGCTTCTCTGAGTACGGCTTCCCTGAAAGCCACGCGGCCAGTTTCGCGCTGCTTGTGTACGCCAGCTGCTGGCTTAAAAAGCATCATCCTGCCGAGTTCCTCGCAGCTCTTCTCAACTCCCAGCCGTTGGGTTTCTATTCGCCATCACAGCTTGTGCAAGATGCTCAGCGGCACGACGTGCAGGTGCGTGCGGTGGACGTGATGTACAGCGAGTGGGACTGCACCCTTGAGGACCTTCCGGACGCTCCCGCTGTGCGTCTGGGCCTTCGCCTGATAGATGGCTTCAAGGAGGCATCGGCCGCGCGCATCATGGCGGAGCGGGCACGGGGTCCGTTCGATAACCCAGAGGACTTGGCGCACAGGGCGAAGTTGGAGCAGCACGAGATGCAGTTGCTGGCGGGCGCTGACGCACTGGGGAGCCTCTCTGGGCATCGTCGACAACAAGTCTGGCAGGCTTCTGCGTTGAGACGTGCACCGAAGCTCCTGCAGGGGGCGCCGGTCGATGAAGACTTCCTTGAGCTGCCCGCGGCTCTCGAAGGGGAAGAGGTCGTTCACGACTACAACACTGTCGGCCTCACTCTGCGAAGCCACCCCATGCTGCTGTTGCGGCCTCAGCTTCAGAAGCACCGGCTGGCCCGAGCCTCTGACCTCGACCGGGTCCGGGCAGGGCAGATGGTCAGCTACGCCGGCATCGTCACCGTGCGTCAGCAGCCCGAGACAGCCAAGGGGACTGTGTTCATCTCGCTCGAGGATGAGACCGGCAATGTGCAAGTCATCATCTGGCCTCACCTCAAGGAGCGGTTTCGCCCGGAGGTGCTGCGTTCAAAGCTGCTTGCTGTTTACGGGCGATGGCAGCGCGAGGGCGATGTGAAGAATCTCATCGCCTTCAAGCTCAAAGACCTGACACCGCTGCTGGGTGGACTGTCCACGACCTCACGGGATTTCCATTGAAAGAACGGTTTCCATGGGATGCTACATCTGAATTCAGTGGCCATCAGGTCATGGAGCTGGAGGAGGTCGACACATCGCATGAAACTACAAAGCGCGACCGAAATCGGCCTACCTTTGTCGATGCCGGTTTTCCGGGATGCCGACCAATACATCGAGTTGACCCGCCCCGACGGCCAACGCACCCAACTCACAGCTTTTGCCTTGGAAACCTTGCTGTCGCCAGCACTGATATGCATGCCTGGCAGACCAGGTGTGCTCGTGCCCATCCAGCGGGACTATGCAGAGCACTTACTGGGTCATCTCGAGCAAATGCAGCTGCTCCCGCGTGCCAAAGCCTTGCTTTACCAGCGACGCCACTATCTGAGCTCCCCAAGGACCTTGAAGTCTTTCCAGCGTGGCAGCCTGATGTTCTTCTACGAGTCCATGCGCCACAAAGGGCTCAAAGCCGTGGTGGCCATGGCAAGGGTGACAAATGCCTACTTGAGTGCCCAGGGGCTGGTCGACAAAGGGGACCTGGACCGGTCCGCACTTGAGGCCAACGATCTCGCGGCCATCGGAAAGTCCGACATCAAGACCGTCGTGGCCTTCAGCAACCTGCAGAACCTGCCGAACCTGTGCCTCTGGAGAGCCTTAAAAGGTTCAGTTGTGGCGAGCCCACCCAACTGCTGGCCAGCCGATCGCTTACATCCGAGCAGATCGCAAATATTCTTCTTGAAGGATTTCCAAATGAACGCCGCCCACAACTTCTTGATCTCTCTTGAAGAACGGCATGCGAGCAGGATTCTTCAAGGCACCAAGACCGTCGAGCTTCGTCACCGTCCCATGCATGTCGCCCTTGGATCGACGGTCTGGATCTATGTAAAGATGCCGGTGGGCAGTATCGTCTGGTGCGCCACGGTGACAGGCCTGCACACACTCGCCCCCAGTACTCTGTGGAGGCGATTCGGCACAGTATCCAGGCTCAAGCGCCACGAGTTCTTTGAGTATTTTTCGGGTCTGCCAAAAGCCTTTGCACTGGGGCTGAGCGAACCTACACAACTCGCGTCTCCCATACCGCTGAGCAAGCTGCGCGACATGGCGGGCGGCTTTTATCCACCGCAGTTCTTCGCCAATGCCGCCAGCGATGGGCCTTTGCTGCACGTGATGAGCCAGGCTCTTCACGGCAGACCCCACAAGTCGACCAACCTGCAGCGAGAGCTGGAGCTGGCGTGAGGCGTTCTTGGAAAACGCCTGGACCGCGATTAGGCTCTACGGCGATCTGCCGCAGCAGCCATCTCTGCTAGGAACGGCCCTTCGTGTTGGGCAGGTTGAGCGATGAGAAAGGCGTTGCGATCTTGGCCGATGATCCACGCAGGAGGCTTGCCCCGTCCTGTCCATGTGGCGCCAGTAGTTGGATTTTGGTACTTGGCCGCGCCTTGCTTTTTGCTTTTGGCGGGCAGCAACGGAAAGACTTGCTGAGAGGTGAGGCCAAACTCGATGACGAGCTCTTGTACGCGACGAAGTGCGGCTGTGGCTTCGGTTTTCTTTGCCTTGGCGATTTCTGCATCCAGAGCAGCTTTCGCGGCCAGTAGTTCGGTCAAATTCATAGTCATACCTTGGTCCATGGGCGTGCGCCATCACATGTGGCGCCAACAATTATCGGGCTTACTTGGAACTGACTGAGCCTCGCCGCCAGTAAAGATCAAGTCGGTGGGGATGGTGAACGGCAAAGAGCATCGTCCCTGCTGCCGTCAGATTCATTGCCCACGGGCATCCAGGACCGTGGCGATCTGCAACTCTCTCGTTGCGTCGATAGACAAACGCAGTGCACGGCGCACAGGGTCCACTCCAGCAACAGGGGAGCGCGACTGTGCTGCTATCGCACCGAGGCAGTGGTTGATGACGGATGTCGGAGCACCGAGTTGCTCGCGCTCATACCGCGACAAACAAGAACGATCTACGCCCAGGAGCTTCGCGAATTCGGCTTGGCTGCGCTGGCCAGTCCTCGATGTCATCGTCCAAGGCCAGCCATTGCCTGGGTTTTCTGCGCGTCACGTCCTCCAGGATTTGCTGGCCACGAGAAGTGTCCCGAAAGATAGCCAGAAGCCAGGGATCCGCTCAGTGGACACGTTTGTGGAAAGTGCCACCGATGAAGCGGGCGCGCAGCTCCTTCGGTAACAGCTGCAGTGTCTTGGCATAGCCGGGGCGTATGCACCATCTACTGCTGAGCACAATGGCTACTTGGGGGGACGGGGCGAGTTCTTCTTGCAAAAGGGGCAGCCACTCGAACAAGGAGTGCTCAGACGCTTGGTATGGGCTCATGTAGACGCCACGTCCGGGATGCCAACGCACAGCTTCATGGTGAACCACGCGGTCAAGATCAAGATACAAAACCACGTCGGCGCTGCGAGGCGAAGACGCAGGGATGTAGGGAGTCGAGCTGCCTGCGGACATGCTTGTCATGTCGGCATTTTCACGCCATGCGATGTGATCGTGGTCGGTGACCATGGGGGGCAAGGGGCATCCGCCTACGGCGTGCCACTGCCTGCACCACGACACTGATGCCAGTAGCCCAGCCCGCTAGCGGTCCTTGCGACAACCCGTCCACTCGTCCATGCCTCTTCCATCCCCGTCTTCAGAATCTGCGACGACTCCGGCAGCAGCTCCTGCGCACAACGATCCCACGGCAGTGTTCCACCCCACCGATGGCTGCATTCGTGTTCGTGGCGCGCGCGAGCACAACCTGAAGAACGTGGATGTGGTGATTCCACGCAACTGCCTTGTGGTCTTCACTGGGGTGTCCGGCTCGGGCAAGTCGTCGCTCGCCTTCGGCACCTTGTATGCCGAGGCGCAGCGCCGATACTTCGAATCGGTCGCGCCCTATGCGCGCAGACTCATCGACCAGGTGGGCGTTCCGCAGGTTGATGGCATTGATGGTCTGCCCCCTGCAGTGGCTCTGCAGCAGCATCGTGGCGCACCCACGGCGCGGTCGTCGGTTGGCAGCGTCACCACTCTTTCCAACCTGGTGCGCATGCTTTACTCGCGTGCTGGAGCGTACCCCGCGCACCAACCAATGCTGTATGCGGAGGATTTTTCACCCAACACCCCGCAGGGCGCCTGCCCGCATTGCCATGGACTGGGCCGTCTTTACGACGTGACAGAGGCGTCCATGGTGCCGGATGATTCGCTCACCGTGCGCGAGCGGGCCGTTGCAGCCTGGCCAAGCGCCTGGCAGGGCCAAAATCTGCGCGACATTCTCACAACGCTGGGCCACGACATCGACGTGCCTTGGCGCAATTTGCCGCGCAAGACGCGCGAATGGATCCTTTTCACCGACGAGCAGCCCACCGTGCCGGTGTACCCGGGACTCACGGTTGACGAGGTTCGGCGCGCGCGCCAAGCGGGCCAGCCGCCCAGCTACATGGGCACGTTCACCGGCGCACGCCGCTATGTGATGCAGACATTTGCCACCAGCCAGAGCGCGATGATGAAGCGCAAGGTGTCCAAGTTCATGGTGGGGACGCGCTGCCCAGTCTGCCATGGCAAGCGGCTGAAGCCCGAGTCGCTTTCGGTCACCTTTTGCGGTCTGGACATTGGCGATCTGGCTCGCTTGCCCCTTGACGCCTTGGCCGATGTGCTCCGACCTGGGGCCGAGGGCGCGACCACTCCAACCGTGGCGGGCGATGCCGGTGCTGCCATGACTGCTGCTGCACGCAAGCGCGCCGCACTTCAACGGAAGGCGGACGGCGCCTGCGCCCATGCTGCCGCACCCGATGTGCGCCGCACGCCCCACCTCTCGCCCGAAAAGCAGCTGGCTGCACAGCGCATCGCTCAGGAACTGCTGGTCCGCGTGCAGGCCCTGACCGGACTGGGGCTGGGTTACCTCTCGCTCGACCGGGCGACGCCCACGCTGTCACCCGGCGAGCTGCAGCGCCTACGGCTGGCCACGCAGTTGGCATCGCAACTCTTCGGCGTGGTGTATGTGTTGGACGAGCCGTCTGCCGGACTGCACCCGGCCGACACCGCTTCGCTGCTGACTGCGCTGCAACGCTTGAAGGACGCTGGCAATTCCATCTTCGTGGTCGAGCATGACGTGACCACCATGCAGCGCGCAGACTGGCTGGTGGATGTAGGCCCCGGGGCCGGCGAGCGTGGGGGACGCGTCCTGTACAGCGGCCCGCCCGAAGGCCTCGCAGAGATATCCGAGTCGCAGACGCGTCGCTACCTGTTCGAGGACGGCACGCGTTCACGCCGCGAGCGGCGCACCCCCAAATCCGAAAATCGAACTCAGGGTTGGCTGACGCTGCAGGGTGTACACCGCCACAATCTGCGTGGCGTCGACGTGGCCTTTCCCACAGCGTGCCTGACTGCCGTGACCGGCGTCTCCGGCTCGGGCAAATCGAGCCTGGTTAGTCAAGTACTGCTGGAGTTGGTCACCGCCCACTTGGGGCAGCCCCTTGCGTCGAGTGAAGGTGAAAGCCTGGCCGACGGGCCGCCTGATGCCACAGCGGACGGCGATGACCCGGGCTCCATCATGATGACAGATGAAGGCGCCACTACTTCAGGCCGACTTGGCGGGGCCACCGACCACGTTCGCCGGCTTGTGCGCGTGGACCAGCAACCGATCGGCCGTACGCCCCGCTCCAACCTTGCCACCTACACCGGCCTGTTTGATGCCGTGCGCAAGCTCTTCGCAGCTACACCGGCAGCGCGCAAAAGACGCTATGACGCAGGCCGCTTTTCGTTCAACGTCGCCAAAGGCCGCTGTTCCACCTGCGAGGGCGAAGGCTTCGTGAGCGTCGAACTGCTTTTTCTGCCCAGCGTGTACGCGCCGTGTCCCACCTGCCACGGCGCGCGCTACAACTCCGACACACTGTCCATCACGTGGAACGGGCTCAGCATCGCCGATGTCCTTGGCCTCACGGTGGACGCTGCCTGCGAGGCGTTTGCCGCCGAGCCTGCAGTGCTGAGGCCGCTGCATGCGCTGCGCGACATTGGGCTGGGCTATTTGCGTCTGGGCCAGCCCGCGACAGAGCTGTCAGGGGGTGAAGCCCAGCGCATCAAACTTGCCACCGAGCTGCAGCGTACCCAGCGCGGCCATACCCTGTACGTACTGGACGAACCTACGACGGGCCTGCATCCGGCCGACGTGGACCGCCTGTTGCTGCAGCTGGACGCACTGGTCCAGGCTGGCAATACCGTCGTGGTGGTCGAACATGACATGCACTTCGTTGCCTCCAGCGATTGGGTGATCGATATCGGTCCTGGTGCGGGAACACAAGGTGGATGCATCGTAGCGACTGGGACACCGCATCAGGTGGCACGTTGCACCGCCTCGCGCACGGCACGGTATCTGGCGGCAGCATTGAACAACACCCCCGCAAACTGAATGGCTCGCTTGCGATCCGGTACCTTGGAAAAACCGCAATACGCGCTCGACAACAGCTTTTGCGTGGGTGCACGTCGACTGGTTTCTGTCGCTATTCTCTGTTCAAGGCTTGTGTCACTTCTTCGTCAATAGAATGAATTTCTTTGCATGCTTTTTGAACGCGAGCCTGAGTTGCCAGTTGATCATAGAAATTTGCGACTTCACGAAGCTGCTCTTCATCGAGGTCCTCAATCCCAATCATACGATTGCTGGCAGATTTACTCGCTGCCAATAACTCGTTAAGCTTAAGATGTAGTGCGACGCTGTCCTTATTTTGGCTTTGCTGGATCAAAAAAACCATAAGAAATGTGACAATGGTCGTGCCGGTGTTAATCACCAGTTGCCAGTACTCTGAGAAAGAGAATACTGGTCCTGCGGCAGCCCAGGCAAGCACGCAAGCTAACGCTAAACAGAAAGCAACTGGGGAACCAGCCCACCGTGTCACTTTGCTTGCAAAATGGTCGAATGCCGTCAGTATGGGGGACCTGTCAGCGTAAGAGGCACTGGACGTGTCCGGCATTGAACCCAGCACGTCTTTGGCCGAGCTATTTGGAGTATTCGTTTTAGACATGATGTGCTCAGGTAATGCTGGAGACCGTACGGTCTCCAGGCATATGTAAACAATGAATCCGCTACACAGCAGGAGGATCGGTTTCGCGTTCGGGATGTCGATGTCGCGCAATTGCAGATACAAACTGTGCGATTGCTGAATCGTCAATTCCCACCACGATCCCGGGATCTTCATTGCCTGAAGGCAGGAGCGGCGGGATTTGTGCCATGTGCATAAGAACCGTGGAAGCGGTCATGACCATTATGGGTTTGCAATGGCGATATTGATCTTTGATAAATTCAAGTGTGTGACCATCCTTAGCCAGTTCCTTGACGCCCATTTCCCCATCAGGCAAGACCAAAGCATCGAAGAGGAATCCTGGTTCGTTTTCCAGTGATGCATCGGCATCGATGACCGCACCCTTACTGGTGGTTAACGGGCCAAGGTGAGGGGCAACGAAACGTGGCACCGCTCCCAGCTCGAAGAGCTTGCTATGCAGCTTGATCAGGCTCTCGGCTTCAACGCCATTGGCAACCAAAATTGCAACCTTGCGCCCCTGGATTCCTGTTTCTCCAGGTCGTGCGAGGAGCGACAACGAGGGCGACATGTTCACCTCAGCTGCAGGAGCGCTGGTCAGCGCCTTGGGCATCGGCTCGGGCATTTCCGTGATGCCCAGCTTAGCGGCTACCTGGTTTGCAAGCTCTTCAGAGACATTGCGTAAGGAAGACACCATTCGTTCACGGATGGCAGGAACCGTGACCTTGCTCAGCTCGAAACGGAAGGCTGCCGCGATGTGGGTCTGCTCAACCGGGCTTTGGCTATCGAAGAATAGTTTGGCCTGTGTGTAGTGGTCTGCGAATTTCTCGGGTTTCGCACGCACTTTTCCTTGGGCCGCTCTGGCTTCGATCCGTGCAGGAACGGACACAAATCCTTGGGCAGCACCTGCCTGAAAGGGGCAACCGCCGCCCAGAGAATTGGGCTCGTAGGCTACCTTGCCACGGTGAATGGCCTGCCGATGCATACCGTCACGTTGGTTGTTATGTACCTGTGTCAAAGGGGTGTTTATTGGGATCTCATGGAAATTTGGGCCCCCAAGCCGTGAGATCTGGGTGTCCACATAGGAGTGGATGCGGCCGGCAAGCAGTGGATCGTTGGAAAAGTCGATGCCTGGAACTACATGCGCAGCACAGAACGCCACTTGCTCCGTCTCGGCGAAGAAGTTATCGGGGTTACGGTTCAAGACCATGCGGCCTATCGGGCGCACGGGAACCAGTTCCTCGGGGATGAGCTTGGTGGCGTCGAGGATGTCAAAACTGAACGCATCGGCCTCTTGCTCGGTGAAGACCTGCACGCCAAGTTCGTATTCAGGATAGGCGCCGGCCTCGATGCGTTCCCATAGGTCGCGCCGGTTGTAATCCGGGTCCGCGCCCGAGATCTTGACCGCCTCGTCCCAGACCAGCGAATGCGTGCCCGCCTTGGGGTTCCAGTGGAACTTGACGAAGACCGACTGTCCCTCTGCATTGACGAAGCGGAAGGTGTGCACGCCAAAACCCTGCATCGTGGCGAAGCTGCGGGGGATGGCGCGATCCGACATCAGCCACATCAGCATGTGGGTGGACTCGGGCATGAGCGAGACGAAATCCCAGAACGTGTCATGGGCGCTCGCGGCCTGCGGCATCTGGTGATGTGGCTCAGGCTTGACGGCATGCACTAGGTCGGGGAACTTCATGGCGTCCTGGATGAAAAAAACCGGCATGTTGTTGCCAACCAGATCCCAGTTGCCTTCGTCGGTATAGAACTTCACTGCAAACCCGCGCACGTCACGTGCCGTGTCCTTGGAGCCGCGCTCTCCAGCCACCGTCGAAAAGCGCACAAACACCGGCGTGATCTTGCCTGCCTCTTGGAAGGGCGCGGCACGTGTCAGCTCAGTAAGCGGCTCATAGCACTCGAAGAAGCCGTGGGCACCGGAGCCGCGCGCATGAACGATGCGTTCGGGGATGCGCTCATGGTCGAAATGAGTGATCTTTTCGCGGAGGATGAAGTCCTCAAGCAAAACGGGCCCACGCTCGCCGTACTTCAACGAGTTCTGGTTGTCCGCAATAGCCACGCCTTGGTTGGTGGTCAGAACCTGACCCGCCGCATCCACACGCACTCGGTCCAGCGTGTCTACGGTGGCATTGTTGCCTTGCACAGCCTCCGTACCCGTTTTGGCTGAGGAATTTTGCTCGGACAGGGTGCTGGCGGTTGCTAGGCGCGACGCAGAAGCACTCACAGCGCCAGGAGCAGGTCGTGTCCCGCTGTCAAAGCCATGCTCGCCAGCCTTGGTCGGGTTGTAAGGGCGGCCGGCAGCAAGCGTCTCAGTCTGAAGAGATTTTTCCGACAGTTGGTCCACTGCCTGTATAGAAGCAGGACCACTGTCTGTATTTCGTGCTGGGGCCGCCTTGACGCTGTCCCCGGATACCTTGCCCGTCTTTTTCATCGTGATCTCCTGGGTTAAGAAAATCAGAGGATAAGGTGAGCTCGTAATAAGAATGTAGGAGGAGGTTGATAAGTTCTAGAGATGGCGTCTGGGCGAATATTGAATGGCGTAATATTTTCTGCAATTAATACTGAAACCGCAATTTTTACCTTCGACGGATTGGCTCGTTTGCGGCTTCCGCCTACTTGCCTAGTTGCCAAAATTTGGCAGACACTGGGGAGCGAGTTTTCAAATCCCAAGTGTTTAATATCATGCAAATATACAGTGTCGAAATGCGGTTCGTCTACGATGTTCGTGATGCAAGTGGCGCTGATTTTATATTTGGCTTCCCTGTCGCGGCCGACAAACAGCAAGTTATTCTTGACGAGACCATGAAGATTAATCAACCCGTTGAGTGCAAATTGCCAGCCCGGCTACGACGTGGAAATCGTGTATTTCATCTCCATGCAGAGCAAGGGAATTTTGAACTGCTCTATAGCTCTACTTTTTCACTAACACAGCGTGTTTTCCAATCTCGCGAATATAACGAGGTCCCTATTGGTGTGCTACCGTCAAGTGTTCTGCCATATTTATATCCTAGCAGATACTGTCAGTCAGATAAGCTAGCTGCAATAGCTTATAGAAACTTTGGCAAATCTGAACCTGGACTCCAGCGAATCGCCGCAGTCAGGGCTTGGGTAAGGAACTATATAGCCTATTACCCCGCAGCCGGGGCCACAACAACATCCGCTCTCGACACCATGATTGACCGGGCAGGCGGAGGGCGCGAGATTGCTCACCTCACTATTAGTTTTCTGAGGGCTCTTAACATACCTTCCCGTTTGGTCACGGGCATTAGTTTTACAGAAGGTGAAACCCAACCTATGCCAACTTTCCACGCCTGCGTAGAGGCTTTTCTGAGCGGTGGGTGGGTGTTGTTAGATCCGATAAGCGCAGGAGATACGAAGAATTTCATAAGGATCGGCAGAGGACGTGATGCGGCGGATACCGCATATGCCACTATTTTCGGTGCGGTGATATCGATGCAGCCCACAGTGTCGATGGAAAGAGACTCAAGTAATTTGACACAGCTGGGCAAATCCCCGTCCACGGGTGATCTGAATTGCAAACAGCTTTCAAGATATTCTGGTGCCCGCCATCCTGCCGAACTTCGATTTTAATGACACTATTGTAAGTTGAACCATTTCAACACAAATTAGCGGGCGCTATCAGTGGCGACCTGTCAATAGGCCCTATCGTTTATTTACAAAATCCTTTCCTACCGCAGGATAGGTGCGTAAAATTACATCGTCTTCTCGCGCCAATGTTGGTAGTCATAGTAAGAGGCAAAAATCTGTTGGATTTGATTGAGGATCTTTATTGCTGCAACGTAAAACTCGCCAACTAGTGCAATATGGTGCTCCAATATTGTAAATATGGTGACAGGGAGTTTTGAAGAGTGGGCGATGGTCTTCGGGAGCCTCTGATTGCCGTTGTCCCATTGGAAATTGATTTTCAGGAAACGAATAAATGTTGGCGTTAGAATAATTAATTTTTGAGAATGATTTAACAATAAATGCATAGATAAGTCTTTGAACTATACGACGTGGCGAGACTTTTGCACCATGGTGGGGCTAAAGTTTTTCGCTTATCTTTCATGAGGTGATTTTATGAACAGGAAGGAAAAGACGCCTGAGGAGTTGATCTCGGCGATATACCAAGCACTATTCAGCAGTCAGTATTCGGTCCATTTTCATGTGAAGAATTTACCTGGCATCTCGATAATGGCCCTACCTTTGCAACAAGATGCTTGTGCTTCCAATTGGGTCGTCAACATTGAATCAGGTGACCCCGAGCTTCGGGCAGCTATCAGGCACGCTGCATCCATGGTTCAACACGAGTTTGACCTGATTTCCCGTCACAGTTAATCAACGGCTCGTGCATTTGAAATTCTTTTTTTGCACGCTCCGAGCGGAGATGGACCGTGTGCGCGAAAAGCTCTTGTCTTGAATCGATATGTCAAAATACCATTGCCGGGTTTTCCCGCTACACCTAGGATGCTCGACTGTGCAAGCCAAGGTATTTTGATCAGATGATGGTCTGTGCGCCCATCTTACTAGGCTGATACCTCGTTAAAATCAGCAGTATGACGCCTCCTTTTCAAGATGAGAGACATCAGCGCCCACTACAGCGCTTGATTGGACGCCCTTTCTTAGCTGCTGCACTATCCCTCGGACTTTTGACTTTCCTGTTGGTCGCTACCAACGTGTGGCTCGCGTGGCGTGCACATGCTGACGCGTGGTCGGTAGCGCTCTCAGAGGAGGAAATTCTGTCTCACTGGCGTAACGATACCCAAGTGCAAGCCATTTGTTTACTATTACTTATTACAGTTATCGCGCTATCTGGAAGCTATGTTTTCCGTAGCATGAAGGTCCGTAGAGATGCTGACCGTGCGCTGCATAATGCTCATGAGCAAATTATGCGGAAGAACCAGCAGCTTGCCGAACTCGCGGATCAAGATGGTCTGACGGGTATATTCAATCGGCGAGCGTTCGACCTACGGCTCGCAGAAATTTTCGGACAAAGTCGTCGGTATCAGCGCAAACTATCAACAATAATCTTCGATGTAGATCATTTTAAGAATTACAACGATATTTATGGTCACTTGGCCGGTGACGATTGTCTAAAACAGGTGGCATCAGCCCTTTCAGGAGCTATGCGTCGACCTGGTGACATCTTGGCACGCTACGGAGGCGAGGAGTTCGTTGCAATTCTTCCGGATACTGATGGGCAAGGTGCCCTGGAAGTGGCAAATAGTGCGAGAGAAAGAATCGAAAGTCTGATGCTTGTCCATGCAGGCAGCGATATTGGAATAGTTACCGTTTCCTGTGGCGTGGCAACGGCAGGCTGGAATGACACAAATTTGACTTCCGAGAAGCTTATTGACCTGTCAGACCAAGCTCTGTATGCCGCGAAGCGTTTGGGTAGAAACATGTGCATCCTGAGCGCATCTGGCCGTGCAGGGGGAGACCAGTAGATTCCGATCGCGCCAATTCTGCAAGCTCTTCATACAGAAATTCTCTGAAAAATACTACAGCATCGTCCGTGCAGGCCTACAGAAATTAATGGCTATCGGTAGGAATATGAATATTCCTATCACTCGCCCTGGAGAACGATGATGCCCAAGACACGCTATGACGAAGTCCAGCTCAAGGATTTGCTATTGCAAATGATGGAAACGGAGCTCGGCGGAGAACAGGTTTATCGGACGGCTTTGCAATGTGCCATCAACGAAGACCTAAAAGAGGAATGGGAAAAATATCTGGAAGAGACGTTAAGCCACCAGAACGTTGTCCGCACGACATGTGAGTTCCTGGGCATTAATGCGGACGAAGTGACGCCTTCGCGCCAGGTGGTCAAGCACATCGGATTGTCGCTGGTAAAGGCCATGGAACTGGCGCTCAGTGCAGGTGATCGCAGTGCAGCGCAGCTCGTTGCTTGCGAATGTGTGGTGCATGCGGAAACCAAGGACCACGCAAATTGGGAGCTGCTGGGCATGGTGGCGGAAGTGGCCACTGGTGAGACAGGTAAAGCGCTCAAGGAAGCGCATGCGCGGGTGGAGAAGGATGAAGATCATCATCTCTATCACACAAAGGGCTGGTGCCGTGAACTCGCCATTCAGAGCCTCGGTCTGCCGGCCGTCCTGCCACCGCCTGAAGAGATCAAGCAAGTGGAGACGGCCATTGGTGCATCGCGTGCCGAGCAGCAGCGCAACTCCATGCTCTGACGACCAAAATGCCGCGTAGTCAGGTTTTAAAGCCTACCGATGTGCCTCGTAGTCCGGTGGTTCTGTTGCTGGTTGATGTAATCAACCCATTGCAGTTCCCGAATGCCGGCGGTTTGGTTCGCGAGGCAGTACGAGCGGCAGCCAAGATCTCGAAGCTTAAAGCCAAGCTTAAAAGTCGTAATATTCCGGCAATTTATGCCAATGACAACTATGGAACTTGGCAAAGCGAGTTTTCTGATATTCTTGTCGAATGCATGGGGTTATCTGGACCTCGTGGAGAAATAGCGCGGACTCTCGCCCCCAGTGAGAAAGATCTCGTGATATTGAAACCCCAGCATTCGGCATTTCATTCCACTCCGCTTCAGCATCTCCTCGATCGCATGGAAGCGGAGAAATTGATCATCGTGGGTTTTGCCACTGATATGTGCGTCATGCTTTCTGCCACTGATGCACGGATGTCAGGATATAGCGTGTGGGTGCCGAGCGATTGTACGGCAGCTGAAAATCCTTCAAGAAAAGCATTTGCTTTGCGGCATCTTCGCCAGTCATTCAAGTGTTCAGTGAGAGCATCAACTGGTCGGATGGTGAGCGATGATTAAGGACCTGGTCCTTAATGCAGTAGCGAGGTTTGCCATATCTCACGCTGAACCGCGGCAAGCGATGGTATGTACATACGCGGGTGAAGCAGCGGAAAACCTTGCCATACCGGTGTAGAGGTCAACTACCTCTTGTGCGTGATTGATATTTGGAAAAATGCGCCTCCAGCTTGACCGAGCCTCAATGCCTCACCAGATTCATGCGCGATGACCTCTTGGACCTTTGCGTGTGCAAGCGCAGTCTTGGCCCGCCAATCCTTGGCGCTTTCTGTACATCCCAAACTGGCGACATACCCTTCATAGAGCCCATAGGTACCGCCAAAGATGGTCAACATGGCTGTCTTAAAAGCATGCTCAGCAGCTTTGAGTTCCTCAGAGCCGAGGCTATGAGCATTTCGCAAGACAACTTCGATCTCGCAGTCGGGACTCGGGATACCCTCAACATAGTCACGAGATGGACGTGCATCCCCGGGCGGAAGATAAGAAATCCCTTCAAGGGCAGCAGCCAAGCTGTCATTTTTCTTGGCGTGGGTTTGGTAAACATTCATATTGCTCTCCGTTAACCGTAACTTTCGCTCCTGTGCATGCGAAATATCATCGAATCGGTCCAGCATCCATTACATGCTTACCTTTGCAGGAGCGTTCCACCAAGCTCCAAGTGCTCGACACAGATGTTCTGGATCAGCTGGCTTGGTAAAAATCAGATCGAACTCTGTCTCAGCTATGCGGGACCGCATCTGTGCCTGGCTATGTCCCGTAATGGCCACGATAAAAAGGCGCGCGCCTAGCGCTGAGTCCCGAATTACCTGGGCCACCTCCACTCCGTCCATTTCAGGCATCCCAATGTCCAATAGGACAACGTTCCAGGAACCCTGCGCCAGTTTTTTCAAGGCTTCTCTTGCACTGGTGCATGGAGAAGCCTCGGCGCCGTCCATTTCCAACAGTGCTGCCATCGTCTCAGCGATATCGGAGTCATCATCCACAACCAAGATGCGCATGCCATAAAGGGGTAGCGCACCTACATCCTCATCCGTAGCAATCGTGTCGGGTTGATTTTGCACACTGCCCCCTTAAGGTATCGAGAATAAAAATTCTCATTCATTCGGGTGAGAAAGTTTCACCGATGCCCAATTTATTTCAACTGTTGCCATTATTAACAAACGGGTGCAAGCTCAAGACCTGCCTACGACATCGAGTTGATAGAGAAATTCTAAGATTTCAGAGAAATTGTTCAATTCTGTCAAAGCTCCAAAATGTTCCTCAGTACCTCGGCAAGACGTCACGAGATGGCTGTCAACAGCTCAAGTGATAGACCATGGGATTTCCAATTGTCGCTGCTGGATTCTGCCGCTGAGGATGCACTTTGTACATCTTTCTGTAATTGTTGGACTGTAGCTGCTTAGGCACTATCCCAATAAATTCAGGGGAACGTCTGAATCGGGGTTCGTGCGGCAAATGCCTACAGTTCCGCAGCCTTTCTTCTGGCGCGCGAGTCGTGCTGCAAGCTCGGCAGTAGGGTTCTACGCGCGCGAGATTATGGGCACAAAAATTGCTCCACCATTTGAGGTTGAAACTCAATTTCAGTGGCAGCGAATCTAACGACGGAGATTCTGATGAAGGCACTTACCTACCACGGTTCCAAGGATGTTCGTTATGAAACGGTGGCAGATCCTCAACTGCAAGATGAGGAGGACATCATCATCAAGGTAACTGCTACTGCTATATGCGGCTCAGACCTTCATATCTATCGTGGAAAGATTCCTGAAATGGAGACCGGTGATATTCTGGGACATGAATTCATGGGGGTGGTCGAGGAAGCAGGAAGAGGTGTAAAGCACCTGAAAAAGGGAGATAGAGTAGTCGTGCCGTTCGTCATTGCTTGTGGCGAATGTTTTTTCTGTAATAGATCACTTTTTGCTGCTTGCGAAGAAACCAATTCGGGGCGCGGGGCCATTATCAACAAAAAGTCTGTAAGGCCTGGAGCTGGGCTGTTTGGCTACAGCCACCTGTACGGCGGGTACTCGGGTGGACAGGCGGAATATGCTCGAGTTCCTCGGGCCAACGCTGGGCCAATTCTGATACCGGATTTTTTGGGTGATGATCAGGTGCTTTTTCTGTCGGATATTCTGCCTACCGGTTATCAGGCGGCACTCAATGCCCGTATCTCCAAGGGATCCACATTAGCTATATTTGGTGCGGGACCTGTAGGGCTGATGAGCGCACTGTGTGCGCGCTTCCTTGGGGCTGAAACGATTTTCATGGTGGACGATAACGTTGACCGTCTGGAATTTGCAAAACAAACATATGGCGTGATACCTATCAATTTTTCGGATATTGATGATCCTGCCGAATTTATTCTTGAAAATACCCACCACCGAGGCGTGGATGCCACGATTGACGCTGTGGGCTTTGAGGCCAAGGGAAGCGCCGTGGAGACCGTACTCACCACTCTGAAAATCGAGGGCTCCAGCGGGAAGGCACTGCGCCAGTGCATTGCGGCTACCCGACGCGGCGGTGTGGTCAGCGTTCCCGGCGTTTATGCGGGCTTCATCCACGGCTTTCTTTTTGGAGATGCCTTTGACAAGGGGCTGTGCTTTGAGATGGGGCAGACGCATGTTCAGAAATACCTCCCCGATCTGCTTGATCACATTGCTAACGGATTGATGAAGCCTGAAGTAATTATCTCTCATCGCATGGACTTGAGCGAGATTGTCAAAGGATATGAAATATTCGAAAAGCAGGAAGAATCTTGTCGCAAGGTTGTACTAACTCCTTAGTCTGTTCAATGACAACACGAATGAAATACAGAGTTCGCCGGACAGGGTGACTCTGCCTATGCAGATTATTCGCAAAGGTTGTGAGTGCATCTCGCTTTTTGATTTTTCCGAAATCTCTAGGAGTGGATTATGTCAAAGCAAAACCGCAAGAACATGAATCATGGCCTGGGTTTTTATTCCGGGGCGTTGCAGGAAAATCCGAGAAATACACGACAAGTCCATCAGAGGCAATGAGTGGCTTTAATGCCTTGCGGGGCTTGTGATATGCCAAGCACTTTTCAACCTAGTAGGAGCCTTCATGACCCAGTCCTTTACTCCGGAAGATGTGTATCTTGAAAGAGTTGTTTCCGGACTTGATGTTTCCGCGAAGAACCAAGTTGTCTGCTCCGTGAAAGGAGCCGATCGGGAAAAGGATGAGTATTTTTCGTGCCTATGGTTGATTTCCCCGGTGGGCGACGAGCCCAGACAGCTTACCTGGGGATCGAGTCTTGACAGCGGGCCTCGATGGTCCCCCGATGCTTCCCAGATGGCTTATCTGTCCAACCGGAACCAAGGTTCGTCCCAGGTCTATCTCCTGCCTTGCAATGGTGGAGAGCCTCGCCAACTCACTAGCCTTGCGCGCGGCGCTTCGGATACGCGCTGGAGCCCCACCGGGGACAGGCTGCTGGTGATAGGCAATGTCACCGTTGACCCCAACCAGCGTCACGAAGGATGCGTCCGGGACGACGGGGCCAAGGCCAAGGCGCCAAATCCAGATTCTCCGAAGCTGTGCTGGAGGCTTCCTTACAAGCTCAACGGAACAGGCTACATCCTCGACACCCGCAGTCACCTGTTCGTCGTCGATGTGAACGATGGGCAGACGACCCAGATCACTTCCGGAGATTACGAGGTCCGCAGTGCGGCGTGGAGCCCGGATGGAAAGAAAATATGCATTTCCAGAACCCGAGAGAAACCCAATGAATATCACTGTACGGATATTTGGGTGCTGGATGTCGAGAACGACAACGTGCGCAGGGCTGAGCGCATGTCCTTTGACCAGGCCAACAGTTCATCACCCAGCTGGTCGCCCGATGGCCGATGGATAGTCTTTACGGGTTCCCTGAATTCAGGTAATCCCCAGTGTAGGCTCTGGTTGATAGATCTGGAAACCAAAGAGGTCAAAGGGCTGGGCTCCGAATCCTTGGAGGTGGTGCCCGGAGACCTGTGCTGGACCCGAAGCGGCGATTCGGTCGGTTTCATACAGGCGCGCGAGGGTGTGCAGTCCGCCGCTTTGATCTCGGTGCCGGAGGGGCAATGCAAAGTGATTGCCAAAGGCCACCGTCATCTGGATTCATTGGCCCTAGGGGATGGGTTTGTGTACACGGCAGAAGATCCGACAAGCCCGCAGGAAGTCTATTACAAGGCAATCGGCGGGGAGCAAGAGCAGAAAATCAGCAGCTTCAATGCTTGGTGGAATGAAAGAGACAAGCTGGCTGTGATGTATAGGAGCTTTTGCGCGCCTGACGGCGATGGCGGAACGGAGGATATAGACGGCTGGGTGCTGCAACTGCAAGGCGGTATCGAGAGAAAAAGAAAAACGAAGGGCCCGCTGCTTGTTGATTTCCATGGCGGGCCGGCAAGCTACGTAGATTTGAGGTTTTCCGCCCATTCCTATTGGCAGATATTAGCCTGCGCTGGTTGGACGATATTGTCAGCCAACACGGTTGGATCATGCAGTTATGGCCGAAAGTTCTCGGACAGGCTGCGCGGAAAATGGGGCGAACTTGATTTGCCGCAGCATCTGGCCATCGTGAAGCAGCTGCAGATTGAGGGGGTAGTTGGCGACAGCATCGCGGTCAGTGGAACCTCCTATGGAGGTTTCATGGCAGCCTATAGCATCGGAAAGTGTGAATGGATTAGCGCTGCTGTTGTGTGCGCCCCAGTCGGAAATATCGAGTCTCATTTTGGTACTTCCGACGGTGGGTATTATTCTGACACCTACTCCATAGATGCGAAGAAGATTGAGTTCCACCAGCTTGCGTATCGATTGTCGCCAACGTTCCTTATGGATAACGTGAGAACTCCTACGCTATTCATACAGGGCATGGAAGACGAGCGTTGTCCAAAGTCACAGACGGAAGAGCTTTATGTGAAACTGGCCTGGGCTGGAAAAGTTAAGACGGAAATGGTGCTCTACCCTGGAGCTGATCATTCATTTTCTGTCTCAGGACGGCCTTCGCATCGCGTTGACGCGCTTCAGAGAATATGTGAATGGCTTGAAAGTTGTATAGAAAATAGGATTTGAGATTCTTATGAGTCCGTGAAAGGGGGTTATATGCGTTCTATGGGCAGACGCCCTGACGGAATATTGAATCGCAAGCAAGCCGAGACGATAAAACGTATTGCAATTGATTCGACTTCGATATTCGGTCAATTTCAGCTGAATATTTCTGATGGGAATCTGAAGATTTTTCAGAGCCTAGATGGGAGTGAAAATATTTGGCGAATCGGAGACGGCCAGATAAGAAAGGAGCATCATATCAGTATTGGCGATTTTTCCAGGGCTTATGGACTGTGCGCAGTAAATAAGCGTCTCGCACGGATGACAACCATACAGGGAAATATCTTATAGTGCAAAAAATTGTGCCTATTGATTTTTTACAAAGTTGGATTGGAATTTAATATGACCAAAATGAGAACTTCCCCGTCTGCCGAAGAGCATGCTAGATATATGAAAGAAGGGTCTGATGGCAGGACGAACTACAAAGCTTCTGTCGGAAATATTGGTGAGCCCAGAAACGTCAGAAACGAGCCGGATCCGAAGAATCGAGGTGGGGATTATTTTTCGGGCAGCCCCAGTAGCTTTGGGGGCGCCAGGAATGCTTCTCTGAGTAAGCAAGCAGGAAAAATTGACCCTTCTCACGGCGAAGAACCCGCGCAGCACGAACGGACGCGGGAAGACACGTCGGAGAATAAAAACGAAGATTCCGCCAGTTGGCGGAAGGAAAAGAATGACGAAAAACGGTAATGTTGGTTAAGGATCCGTTTATCAGTGAGAGTGGCAGAACTTCTTTGCCATACATGTATTGAAAGGAGTGAGTATGAAAAAGGTATCTGTGATGGTGGCCGCAATTCTTGGTTTGGCCCTTTCCGTCGGTGCGAACGCCCAAGTCAGCAAGAAGGACCAAGAGTTCCTGAACAAGGCTGCAGTTGGTGGTCTTTATGAAGTGGAGGCAGGACGTTTAGCCCAAGAAAAGGCGAACTCATCTGATGTCAAGGCCTTTGGCGAAATGTTGGTCAAGGACCATTCCTCAGCGAACGATGAACTGAAGGCTTTGGCTACCAGCAAGAGCGCGGTCCTGCCTTCTGAGTTGCCTGCAGAAAAGAAAAAACGCTTGGCCAAGGTCGCCGAGGCCAAGCATTTCGACAAGGAGTTCATCCGGGAAGTGGGCATTGATGACCACCGCAAGGACATCAAACTTTTTGAGAAGGCCAGCAAGAACGCTGACGATCCGCAGATCAAGGCTTTTGCTGCCAAAACGCTGCCTGCCCTTGTCAACCATCGTGAGCATGCCCAGGACCTGCAGAAAAGTCTAGGCAAGTAGGAATCTCTGGTACGACTCACACTCATAGGTGACACATCAGTACAAGGACATGGGTAACAGATCCAAGCTTGGCAGCTGGAGCCAACAGCAGCCAAGGAGCGATCACCATGCCCTGGAAGGAGTGCGCACCCATGGA
>Ga0308167_1001474_pt1 | contig 27192 bp, 22 predicted proteins | sample PhyCR1_2_FD_202138 | JGI IMG/M metagenome (GOLD analysis project Ga0308167, IMG submission 202138) | Phyllosphere microbial communities from UC Gill Tract Community Farm, Albany, California, United States - DLSLRC.R1 | ecosystem: Host-associated > Plants > Phyllosphere > Unclassified | place... | reverse complement strand
ATCGTGCACCAGGTCAACATCGAGTACCTGGCGAAGGTCACCTACACGCGTGACTTCGACGGCGAGACCTACGCCTACCCGGACACCCTCGTCGGCACCGACTCGCACACCACGATGGTGAACGGGCTCGGCGTGCTCGGCTGGGGCGTCGGCGGCATCGAGGCCGAGGCGGCGATGCTCGGGCAGCCGGTGTCGATGCTCATCCCGAAGGTCGTCGGCTTCAAGCTGTCCGGGTCGATCCCGGCCGGCGTGACCGCGACCGACGTGGTGCTCACCATCACGCAGGAGCTCCGCAAGCACGGCGTCGTCGGCAAGTTCGTCGAGTTCTACGGCGAGGGCGTCGGCGAGGTCCCGCTCGCGAACCGCGCCACCATCGGCAACATGTCGCCGGAGTTCGGCTCCACGGCGGCGATGTTCCCGGTCGACGACGTGACGCTCGACTACCTCCGCCTCACCGGCCGCTCCGAGGACCAGATCGCCCTCGTCGAGGCCTACGCCAAGACCCAGGGCCTCTGGCACGACGCGGCGGTCGAGCCGAACTACTCCGAGTACATGGAGCTCGACCTCTCGACGGTCGTCCCCTCGATCTCCGGCCCGAAGCGCCCCCAGGACCGCATCGAGCTCTCGAAGGCGAAGACCCAGTTCGAGGTCGACCTCGGCAACTACACGACGCCGAGCGAGCAGACCGACCTCGACGACGCGGTGGAGGAGACCTTCCCCGCCTCCGACCCGATCGCCGCCGGTTCCACGAACGAGGACACCGCGCTGCACGAGCACGTCTACGTCTCGAGCGCCCCGTCGACGGCCTCGCAGCCGACGAAGGTCGCGATGGACGGGGCCGACCCGTTCACGATCGACCACGGTGCCGTCGCGATCGCCGCGATCACGTCGTGCACGAACACGTCGAACCCGTCGGTCATGATGGCCGCCGGCATCCTCGCCCGGAACGCCGCGAAGAAGGGCCTCACCGCGAAGCCGTGGGTCAAGACCACGCTCGCGCCGGGGTCGAAGGTCGTCACGGACTACTACGAGAAGGCCGGTCTCACGACCTACCTCGAGCAGCTCGGCTTCTACACGGTCGGCTACGGCTGCACCACCTGCATCGGCAACTCGGGCCCGCTGCCGGAGGAGATCTCGCAGGCCGTGCAGGACAACGACCTCGCCGTCACCGCGGTGCTCTCGGGCAACCGCAACTTCGAGGGGCGCATCAACCCCGACGTGAAGATGAACTACCTGGCCTCCCCGCCGCTGGTCATCGCGTACGCCCTCGCCGGGTCGATGCACTTCGACTTCGACAAGGACGCCCTCGGGCAGGACCAGGACGGCAAGGACGTCTTCCTGCAGGACATCTGGCCCGACGCGGTCGAGGTGCAGCAGGTCATCGACGCGTCGATCGACACCGAGATGTTCACCCACGAGTACGGTTCCGTGTTCGAGGGCGACGACCGCTGGAAGAACCTGCCGACCCCGACGGGCGACACGTTCGAGTGGGACACCGAGTCGACCTACGTGCGGAAGCCCCCGTACTTCGAGGGCATGACCATGCAGCCCGACGCGGTGTCGGACATCTCCGGCGCCCGGGTGCTCGCGAAGCTCGGCGACTCGGTCACGACCGACCACATCTCGCCGGCCGGGTCGATCAAGGCCGACAGCCCGGCGGGCAAGTACCTCGCCGAGCACGGTGTCGACCGCAAGGACTTCAACTCCTACGGCTCGCGTCGCGGCAACCACGAGGTCATGATCCGCGGCACGTTCGCGAACATCCGCCTCCGCAACCAGCTCCTCGACGGCGTGGAGGGCGGCTACACCCGCGACTTCACGACGCCGGACGGTGCGCAGTCGTTCATCTACGACGCATCGCAGCACTACCAGGAGCAGGGCATCCCGCTCGTCATCTTCGGTGGCAAGGAGTACGGCTCCGGTTCGTCCCGCGACTGGGCGGCGAAGGGCACGAACCTGCTCGGCGTCCGCGCGGTCATCACCGAGAGCTTCGAGCGCATCCACCGCTCGAACCTCATCGGCATGGGCGTCGTGCCGCTGCAGTTCCCCGCCGGCGAGTCGGTCGAGTCCCTCGGGCTCGACGGCACCGAGGTCGTCTCGATCTCCGGCCTGACCGAGCTGAACGAGGGCCGTACGCCCAAGACGGTGCACGTCACGGCCGCGCCGAGCGAGCACTCGCCTGCCGGCAAGGAGACGATCGAGTTCGACGCGGTCGTCCGCATCGACACCCCGGGTGAGGCGGACTACTACCGCAACGGCGGCATCCTGCAGTACGTGCTGCGGTCGCTCGTCTGACGCACCCGTCCGACGGACAGGAGGCGCGGTGCCAGCTGGCACCGCGCCTCCCGTCCGTTGTCGGGTCACGCGCATAGAGTGGGCCGACAGCCCCACGAAAGGAGCGCCCGTGAGTCTGCTCTCGAGCATCACGTCGCCGCGCGACCTGAAGCGTCTCTCCGACGCGCAGATGACGGACCTCGCCGCCGAGATCCGACGCTTCCTCGTCGCCGAGGTCGCGAAGACCGGCGGCCACCTCGGCCCGAACCTCGGCGTCGTCGAGCTCACGCTGGCCATGCACCGGGTGTTCGACTCGCCGCACGACCCGTTCGTCTTCGACACCGGGCACCAGTCGTACGTGCACAAGCTCGTCACCGGGCGGCAGGACTTCTCGCGGCTGCGCGAGCGCGGCGGCCTCGCCGGCTACCCGCAGCGGAGCGAGTCGGAGCACGACATCGTGGAGTCCTCGCACGCGTCCTCGTCGCTGTCCTGGGCGGACGGCATCTCGCGCGCGTTCGTGCAGACCGGCCAGGCCGACCGGACCGTGGTCGCGGTCGTCGGCGACGGCGCGCTCACCGGCGGGATGACGTGGGAGGCCCTCAACAACATCTCCGACGGCAACGACCGTCGACTCGTCATCGTCGTCAACGACAACGGGCGCTCGTACGCGCCGACCATCGGTGGCATGGCGCGGTTCCTCAGCTCGGTGCGCACGCGCCGCGAGTACCGGGCGCTGTTCGAGAAGTCCCAGGCCGCGGCGGCGCGGTTCGGTGCACCCGGGCGGGCGCTCTACCGCGGGATGCGCGGCGGGCTGCACGGGTTCCTCTCGCGGTTCACGAACAACGAGGCGCTCTACTCGAACCTCGACATCAAGTACATCGGGCCGGTGAACGGGCACGACCAGCGGGCGATGGAGGCCGCACTCCGCCAGGCGAAGGCGTACGGCGCGCCGACGATCGTGCACGCCATCACCGAGAAGGGGCACGGGTTCGAGCCCGCGCTGCGCGACCAGGCCGACCAGTTCCACGCGGTCGGGCACATCGACCCGGAGACCGGGGAGTCGCTCGACGTGTCGTCGGGGCCGTCGTGGACCTCGGTGTTCGCCTCGACGCTGGCCGAGGTCGGTGCGTCGGACGAGAAGATCGTGGCGATCACCGCGGCGATGCTCCGCCCGACCGGGCTGCACCTCTTCCAGGAACAGCACCCCTCGCGCGTGATCGACGTCGGGATCGCCGAGCAGCACGCCGTGACGACCGCGGCCGGACTCGCGTTCGGCGGCCTGCACCCCGTCGTGGCGCTGTACGCGACGTTCCTGAACCGCGCGTTCGACCAGGTGCTCATGGACGTCGCGCTGCACAAGGCCGGCGTCACCTTCGTGCTCGACCGCGCGGGCATCACCGGACCGGACGGGCCGTCGCACCACGGCATGTGGGACCTCGCGTTGCTGCAGGTCGTGCCCGGGATCCGGATCGCCGCACCGCGTGACGCCGCGACCCTGCGCGAGGAGTTCCGCGAGGCCGTCGCCGTCGACGACGCACCCACCGTGCTGCGCTGGTCGAAGGGACAGGTCGGACCGGACATCGTCGCGGAGCGTCGGCTCCCGGACGGGGTGGACGTGCTGCGGTCGCCGTCGTCCGACCAGGAGCCCGACGTCCTGTTCGTCGCCGTGGGCTCGATGGTGCCGGTGGCGCTCGACGCGGCGGCGCTGCTCGAGTCCCAGGGTATCGGCGTGACGGTCGTCGACCCGCGGTGGGTGGTGCCGATCCCGGCGTCGCTCATCGACCTGTCGCGTGACCACCGGCTCGTGATCACGCTCGAGGACGGGGTGCGGGTCGGTGGCGTCGGGACACGGCTGCGGCAGGACCTGCGCGCTGCGGGTGTCGACACCGGGGTCAACGAGCTCGGGCTGCCCGATGCGTTCATCGACCACGCGTCGCGATCCCAGATCCTCGAGGACGTGGGGCTGACCGCGCAGGCGATCGCCCGGGACGTCATCGACCAGGTCGTCGGGACGAAGCTGCCGCAGGCGAAGCCGGCGCGGGCGGCGTCGCGCTCCCGGGAGTCCGCCGACCGCTGAGCGGTGCGGGCGCGGCGCGGCGGTCGTGGCTCAGCCCGGCGGCGCGGCCCGGCGGCGCGGTTCGGTCGGCCGGCGCACAACGCAAGTCACCCCGAACCGCGGATCGCCGTGGTTCGGCGTGACTTTCGTTGTGCGGGCGCGGCGCGGGCGCGGCGCGGGCGGGGTCAGTGCCGCGCGGGCGGCTCCGCCGCCGCGGACACGAGCTCGCGCAGGATCGCGCGGGCCATCGGCGTCACCCAGAGGACCTGGCCGTACGACAGGCCGTCGCGGCCCTCGCGGATGATCTCCACGCGCGAGGACGTCGGCCCCTCGCGCGAGAACGTCATGACGATGTTCTCGGCGCGGACGGCGAACGAGGTCCGGCGGCCGATGACGGCTCCGTCCGGACGGATCTCCATCGCGGCGGCACCCGGGACGGCGTGCACGGCGCGGTCGAGCAGCTCCGGGACCTCGTCGAGCGGCACGGGCACGACGACGCTGGGGTGCCCGGTCGTCCTCGGTGCCCACCACTCCTGTGCCATGGTTCGACCGTACGCCGCACAACGCAAGTCACCCCGAACCACGGATCGCCGTGGTTCGGGGTGACTTCGGTTGTGCGGGGCCGAGCGGCCGCAGCTAGCGCGAGGCCGGCCCGACGATCAGCGGCTCGTGGAACGCCCCGCCGAAGACCCGCTCGGACGCACCGGAGCGGTCGAGGTACGGGCTGATGCCACCGGCCTGGAACGGGTAGCCCGCGCCGAGGATGAGCCCGAGGTCGATCTCCTCGACGTGCTGGACGACCTCGTCCTCGAGCATGCGGTGCAGCTCGTCGGCGAGGGCGTCCTCGAAGCGGCGCTGCATCTCGGCAGCGTCGACCGGCTTCGCGTCCTTCTTCGACGGTGCGACGAGCTTCACGGCAGCGGGGTCGTACCCGGTCGCGGTGCCCTTCTTGTCGCGGGTCAGGATGTGCCCGAACTCGGCGATCTTCTTCAGGCCGTCACCCGGGTAGAAGCGCTCCGGCCAGGCGGCGTGGTGCGAGTCGAGCACGTGCGCGCCGACCGGCAGCCCGACGAGCTCGAGCAGCTCGAACGGCGACATCGGCAGGCCGAGCGGCGCAGCACCCTGGGCGACGACGTCGAAGGACGTGCCCTCCTCGACGCCGCGCATCGCCTCGCCGAGGACACGGGCGAGCACGCGGTTCACGACGAAGCCCGGCTGGTCGGCCGTGATGATCGCGGTCTTCTTGAGCGTCTTCGCGACGGCGAGGGCCGTGGCGAGGGTCTCGTCGGAGGTCGAGGCGGTGCGCACGACCTCGAGCAGCGGCATCACGGCGACGGGGTTGAAGAAGTGGAACCCGACGAGTCGCGACGGGTCGGACAGCACGGAGCCCATCTCGGACACCGACAGCGACGAGGTGTTCGTGGCGAGGATCGCGTCCGGAGCGATGACCTGCTCGATCTTCCGGAAGACCTCCTGCTTGACGCTCATCTCCTCGAAGACGGCCTCGATGACCCAGTCGGCGTCCGCGAACGCGTCGTAGGACACCGACCCGGACACGAGCGCCTTGATGCGGTTCGCGTCGTCGGGGGAGACCCGGCCCTTGTCGAGGAGCTTGTCCACCTCGCCGCGGATGCGCTCCACGCCGGCGTCGACGCGGGACTGGTCCACGTCGGTGATGACGACCGGGACGCCGAGGCGTCGGGCGAAGAGCAGCGCGAACTGGGACGCCATCAGGCCGGCGCCCAGGACGCCGACCTTCGTGACGGGGCGCGGCGAGACGTCCGCGGGGGCGCCCACCGGCTTCTTCGCGCGCTTCTGCACGAGGTCGAACGCGTACATCGACGCGGCGAACTGGTCGCCCGAGATGAGGTCGGCCAGGGCGTCGTCCTCGTCGGCGAACCGTTCGTCGAGCGAGCCGGACTTCGCCGCGGCGACGAGGTCGAGCGCCCGGAACGGCGACTTCGGGACCGTGCCGATCTTCGACGCGACCTGGCTGCGGGCGACCTTGACGACGGTGCCCCACGCGGCCTTCTCGATCATGCCGGGCTCGTTCTTCCGCACGACCTTGGTGCGACCCGACACGACGCCGTCGATCCACGCCACCGCGGACGGCAGGAAGGTGACCGAGGGGATCAGCGCGTCGCCGATGCCGAGCTCGACCGCGGCCGGACCGTCCATCAGGCGGTTGTTCTTGAGCGGGTTCTCGACGATGACGCGGAGCGCCTTCTCGGGGCCGATCAGGCGGGGGAGCAGTGTCGCGCCGCCCCACCCGGGGATGATGCCGAGGAAGACCTCGGGGAGCCCGATGCCCTGCGCGGCCGACGAGAACGCCCGGTACGTGCAGTGCAGCCCGATCTCGAGGCCACCGCCGAGCGCGATCCCGTTGATGAGCGCGAAGGAGGGGACGCCGAGGTCGGAGAGCTTCCGGAGCGTCGCGTGTCCGAGGGCGGCCAGGTCGTGGGCGACGTCCCGCGACGGCACCGAGGCGGCCTGCGAGAGGTCGGCACCGGCGGCGAAGCAGTACTCCTTGCCGGTGATCGCCACGGCCTGGATCGTCCCGGCGGACGCTTCGGTCCGCAGGGTGTCGAGGACCCCGGAGAGCTCGTGCAGCGTGCGCGGCCCGAGGGTCGACGGTCGCTTGTAGTCCTTGCCGTTGTCGAGCGTGATGAGCGCGAGCGTGCCACCGGACGGCAGCGCGACGTGCTTGAGGTACGAGTGGGTGACCACCTCGTCCTCGCTGAGGGCGAGGAGCTGGTCGTTGTCGACGATGGTCATGGTCACGCCGCCTTCCGTGCCGCGGACTTGCTGAAGTTCGGGTTCTCCCAGATGACGGTGCCGCCCTGGCCGAGCCCGATGCACATCGTCGTGATGCCGTACCGGACGTCCGGGCGTTCGGCGAACTGGGCCGCGAGCTGGGTCATCAGGCGGACGCCGCTCGAGGCGAGCGGGTGCCCGACGGCGATCGCGCCGCCCCAGGCGTTCACGTTCGTCGAGTCCTGGGCGATCCCGTAGTTGTCGAGGAAGGCGAGCACCTGGACGGCGAACGCCTCGTTGATCTCGAACAGCCCGATGTCGTCGATCGACAGCCCGGCCTTGGCCAGCGCCTTGTCGGTCGCGGGCACCGGTCCGATGCCCATCACCTCGGGGTCGACGCCCGCGAAGGCGAACGAGACCATGCGCATCTTCGTCGGCAGCCCGTGCTGCTTCGCGGCGTCGGCCGAGGCGAGCAGGCTCATGGTGGCGCCGTCGTTCAGGCCTGCCGCGTTGCCGGCGGTGATGCGTCCGTGCGAGCGGAACGGCGTCTTCAGCGCTGCCAGTGCCTCGAGCGTGGTGCCGGGGCGGGGCGGCTCGTCACTGGAGACGATGTCCCATCCCTCGCCGGTGTTGACCTCGACCGGCACCAGGTCCGGCTGGAGCTTGCCCGCGGCCCACGCGGCGGCGTAGCGCTGCTGGGACTGGACGGCGTAGGCGTCCGTGCGGTCCTTGGTGATCGCGGGGAAGCGGTCGTGCAGGCGCTCGGCGGTCTTGCCCATCACGAGCGCGTCGCCGTTGACCATGCGCTCGGCGATGAAGCGCGGGTTCGGGTCGGAGTTGAAGCCCATCGGGTGGCGCCCCATGTGCTCGACACCGCCGGCGATGGCGACGTCGGCCGCGCCGAACGCGATGGCGCCGGCGAGGGTGGTCACGCTCGTCATGGCACCGGCGCACATGCGGTCGATCGCGTACCCGGGGACGGTCTTCGGGAGTCCGGCGAGCATCCCGACCGTCCGGCCGAGGGTGAGCCCCTGGTCGCCCTGCTGCGTGGTGGCCGCCACGGCGACGTCGTCCACCGCGGCTCCGTCCAACGAGGCGTTCCGGTCGAGGAGTCCGCGCATCGCGTGCACCGCGAGGTCATCCGCGCGGGTCTTCCAGAACACCCCCTTCTCCCCGGCTCGTCCGAACGGCGTCCGAACTCCGTCGACGAAGACGACGTCTGCTGCCTTTGGCAATCTGGGCCTCCAGATCCTCGTTGATCAGGCTGGGCGCGTCCCGCCCCGCCCGGCCGGGTCCGACCCGGCGTGCACCAGCGACGCTATGCCCCGAGCCTGTGCGGACGCATGCCCGTTGGGGCGTTCCTACGACTCGGTGTTGCTCTCGGCAGCAGGCTCCTGTGCAGCAGCGACAAAGGCGTGCGCGATGATCGACGCCGTCTCCTCGACCTGCCAGGGGCGGGCGTCGTGCGCGGCGAGCACGGCGCCGACGGTCTCGGTGGCGATCGGCGTCGGCGGCTCCCACGACACCGTGCGGAGGGTGTCCGGCGTGAGCAGGTTCTCGACGGGCAGGTCGAGCTCCTCGGCGCGCTGCACCACGGCGGCCCGCGCGGCCTTGTACCGGCGGTCGGCTGCCGGGTTGCGGTCGGCCCAGGCCCGGGGCGGCGGCAGCGTGGCCTCGCCGGTGCCGCGGAGTCGCGGGAGGTCCTCGGTCGTGCGGCCCTCGTCGACGGCGGCCCACCAGCGGTCGAGCTCGGACCGGCTGGCGCGACCCGTGAAGGCCTTCACCCCGCTCAGCTCGCCCTTCGAGGCCGGGTTCGCCGCTGCGGCCGCGACGATCGCCGAGTCCGGGATGGTGCGGCCCGGCGCGATGTCGGCTTCGCGGGCGTAGGCGTCGCGTGCGGTCCAGAGCGATCGGGCGATCGCGAGTGCCCTGGAGCCACGGAGGGCGTGCATGCCGGACAGGCGGCGCCACGGCTCGGCCTTCGGCGGCTTCGGCGCCCGTGTCAGGACGGCCGCGAACTCCTCTTCGGCGATGCGGGACTTGCCCGCCTCGTCGAGCTTCGCCGCGAGCGCGTCACGGAGGTCGGGGAGCAGCTCGACGTCGAGTGCCGCGTACACCAACCACGACTGCGGGAGCGGCCGGGTCGACCAGTCCGCGGCCGAGTGGGCCTTCGCGAGCGTGATCCCGAGCAGCTGCTCCACGACGGCACCGAGGCCGACCCGGGGGAACCCGGCGATGCGGGCACCGAGCTCGGTGTCGAAGATGCGGGTCGGGACGAGGCCGACCTCCTGCAGGCAGGGGAGGTCCTGCGACGCGGCGTGGAAGAGCCACTCCTCGTCGACGATCGCGTCCTGGAGCTCGGAGAAGTCGCCGATCGGGATCGGGTCGAAGAGGAACGCGCCGGCACCGCGGCGGAACACCTGGATGAGGTACGCCCGCTGCGAGTACCGGTAGCCGCTCGCGCGCTCGGCGTCGACGGCGACCGGGCCGTGGCCCGCCGCGATGGCGGCGACGGCGTCGAGGTACTCCTCGCGCGAGGCGATCACGTGGACCGCGTCGTGCGACGCCTCGAACGCCGGCGACGCCGCGGACGGAGCAGCCGACGACGGAACGGCCGGCGACGCCGACGGAGCAGCCGACGACGGGACAGCGGGCGACGCCCCGGCCGGAGATGCGGGGTCAGTCACGTGCGAGCCTCCTCGGGGCCAACAGGGTCACGCCGTCCGACGCGGGCGGGAGACCGGCGAGCATCGCCACGATCTCCTCCCACGCCTCGACGTGTGCGGTGAGGTCGTCCCCGCGCGGGGTCCACGAGGCGCGCAGTTCGAGCTGCGCCCCGTCGCCCTGCGCCGCGAGGTCGCCGTAGCCGCGGGAGATGATCTTGGTCGCCGTGCCCGAGGCGTGGTCGTAGGTCGCACCGTGCGCGGCGAGGGCGTCGACGAGCCAGCTCCACGTGACGTCGGCGACGAACTCGTCGACACCGATCTCCGGTTCGAGCGGTGCCTGGGCGAAGGTCACGATGCGGAACGACCCGCCCCAGCCCTCGGGTTCGTCCGGGTCGTGCAGGGCGATGAACCGGCCCGTCCCGAGGTCGGAGTCGATGCCGTGCGCCGCACCCGAGACGTCCGCCGCCAGGGCGATCGAGAACGGGGCGATGCGCGACGGCGAGGGGATCTCGGTGACGGTCGTCTCGGCGCGCGCGCCGCCGGACGCCACGAACGCACGGAGCCGCGCGAAGGCGTCGGGCTCTCGGGTTTCGGACACGAATGCAGACTAGGCTCCGGACCATGTCCCGATCCGCGCGACCCGCCGAGGACGTCGTCCAGGAGACCGCACGATCGGCCGGGTTCGTCGCACTGGGAGCGGGCATCGCAGCGGCCGCCGTCACCACCGCGGTCATCGGCGGGTTCGTCGCGGCGGTGGCCCGAGCGGTGGTCACCCCCGACCGCAAGCGCACCGAACGCGTCCCGATCCACGCCGTCGACCCCGTGCGGCGGACGGTGACGCTCGAGCGCACCGCGGACACCGAACTGCAGGGCCGCTACAGCCTCTGGTTCGGCGGCGGGACCGGGCACATGCGCGTCGGCGAGGTCCTCGGCACCACCGACACGACCGTCACCCGCCGCATCATCGCGATCGACGCCGGCGACCCCACCGCTGCCCGCCGGGGTCGGTGGGGCGGCTGGTTCTACCTGACCCCGGGCGAGCTGGACGTCCCGGTCGAGGACATCGACGTCCCCACCCCGAACGGCCCCGCACCCGCCTGGGTGGTCCGCGCCGACGACCCGGACGCGCCGTGGGCCGTCCTCGTGCACGGTCGTGGCGTGACCCGCGCCGAGACGATCCGCGCGGTGCCGGTCTTCCGGGCGGCGGGGTACTCCGTGGTGCTGGCGAGCTGGCGCAACGACGGCGTCGCCCCGCGGAGCGTCGACGGCCGCTACGGCCTCGGCAGCACCGAGTGGGAGGACATCGACGCGGTCCTCCGCTGGCTCGCCGGGCAGGGCGCGTCGAGCGTCGTCCTGATGGGCTGGTCGATGGGCGGCGCGGTCGTGCTGCAGACCCTGCTCCGCTCGGCGTTCGCGGACCTCGTGGACGGTGTCGTGCTCGAGTCGCCCGTGGTCGACTGGCACGCGGTGCTCAAGTCGCAGAGCCAGCTGCTCCGCCTGCCGCGGCCGGTCCGGAAGGTCGCGCAGCGCCTCCTCCGCACCCCGGTCCTGCACCGGCTCACGGGCCTGCGGCAGCCGGTCGACCTGCGGCAGCTCGACATGGTCGCGCGGGCCGACGAGCTGCACGTGCCGATCCTGCTCATGCACAGCGACGACGACGGGTTCGTCCCGTCCTCTGCATCGCACGCCCTCGCCGAGGCCCGGCCCGACATCGTGCGGCTCGAGGTGCAGACGACCGCCCGGCACACCAAGCTCTGGAACCACGACGCCGACTGGTTCGACGCCCGCATCCTCGCGTGGCTGACCGAGGTGGTCCAGCCCACCAGCGCGACCCACCAGCAGTAGACGCGACCGGCAGACGGACGGGAGGCGCGGTGCCAGCTGGCACCGCGCCTCCCGTCCGACGTCGTTGCGGGTCTACGCGACCGCGGCCTGCGCCTGCACCTGCCGCTGCACGCGGCCCAGCATCCCGACCATGCCGCGGATCCGCAGCGGGCTGACCGCCTCGCTCAGCCCGATCGTCAGCGGGTAGTCCGCCGGCACGGCGAGCACCTGCTCGGCGGTCAGGCCGGACAGCCCCTGCGCGAGGATCGACGCGAAGCCCCGCGTGGTCGGTGCCTCGCGCGGCGCCGTGGCGTGCATCCGGACGATGCCGGGCGCGTCGCCGTCGGCACCCACGGTGACCGTGATGAAGACGGGGGACTGGCACTCCTCGACGCGTTCGAGCTCGTCCTCGTGCCCCTGCAGGCGCTCTGGAAGCGCCGGGAGCTCGTTCGAGAACTCGAGGAGCAGCTGCAGGCGGTCCTGCTGGGAGAGTTCGAGGAAGTCGTCGCGGATCTCGGCGAGGGACTGGGGGAGTGCGTCGGTCATCGGTCGGTGATCGTACCCGGTTCGGTGCCGACGGCGATCGGGACGCGGACCGCGCTGCCCCACTCGGTCCACGAGCCGTCGTAGTTGCGGACGTTGTCGTACCCGAGCAGGTGCTGCAGAACGAACCAGGTGTGGCTCGACCGCTCGCCGATGCGGCAGTAGGCGATGACCTCGTCCGCGTCGCCGATGCCGGCGCCGTCGCGGTAGATCGCGTCGAGCTCCTCGCGGGTCTTGAAGGTGCCGTCCGGTGCTGCGGCGGTGGCCCACGGGATGTTCACGGCGGTGGGGACGTGGCCGGCCCGGAGGGCACCCTCCTCCGGGTAGTCCGGCGCGGTGGTGCGGTCGCCGGCGTACTCCGGGGCGCTGCGGACGTCGATCAGCGGCTTGCCGAGGTGGGCGAGCACGTCGTCCTTGTAGGCGCGGATCTCGGTGTCGATCCGGTCGACGACGGGGTACTCGACCGGCGTGACCACGGTCTGGTCGGTGGTGAGCGCACGGTCCTCGGCGATCCACTTCGCCCGGCCGCCGTCGAGGAGACGGACGTCCTCGTGGCCGAACAGCGAGAAGACCCAGAGGGCGTAGGCGGCCCACCAGTTGTTCTTGTCGCCGTAGATCACCACGGTGGTCTCGCGGCCGATGCCCTTGCTGCCGAGCAGTTCGGCGAAGGCCTCGCCGTCGATGTAGTCGCGGAGCACCGCATCGTTGAGGTCGGTGTGCCAGTCGATCTTCACGGCACCGGGGACGTGGCCCGTCTCGTAGAGCAGGACGTCCTCGTCGGACTCGACGACGACCAGGTCCGGGGTGCCGGCGTCCAGGTGCTCCTGCAGCCACTCGGTGGAGACGAGCCGCTCCGGGTGGGCGTAGGCGGTGAACTTCTCGGACGTGTCGACCGGTGCGGTCATGGTGGGCTACCTCCAGGTGGTCATCCGGCACCGGACTAGGATCGGTCGTCGGTGCCTGTGGGCAACGGTACGCGGGCGTGCCGTGCTCCTGACGCAACGTGACACCCCACGACATGCTTCCCGAAGGACTGCCCCGATTGTCAGCGAACACCGCGCCTGGACACCTCGTCGACCGCGACCCGCAGGTGACCCCGCAGCAGATGGCTGCGTCGCTGGTCCCGCCGCCCCAGTTCGCCGACGCGTCGTTCGCCTCCTACCGGCCCGACACGGAGTACCCGTCGCAGGCGGCGGTCCGCGACGCGGTGGAGGCCTTCGTCGCCGCCGGTCCCGCCGACCAGCCCCGCCGGGGGCTGTTCGGTCGCCGGAAGCCGGTGGCGGAGTCGACCGTGAAGTCCGGCGTCTACCTCGACGGCGGGTTCGGCGTCGGCAAGACCCACCTGCTCGCCGCCGCCTACCACGCCGCGACCGGTCGGAAGACGTTCGGCACGTTCATCGAGTACACGGCGCTCGTCGGGGCCCTCGGGTTCCAGGGCACCGTCGACCTGCTGCGTGGGACCGCGCTGGTGTGCATCGACGAGTTCGAGCTCGACGACCCCGGTGACACGATGGTGATGACGCGCCTCATCAAGGAGCTCACCGAGACGGGCACCCGGTTCGCCGCCACCTCGAACACGCCGCCGGGCGCCCTCGGCGAGGGGCGCTTCGCGGCCCAGGACTTCCTGCGCGAGATCCAGGCGATGTCCGACCGGTTCGACACCATGCGCATCGACGGGCTCGACTTCCGCCGGCGTGCCGTCGACGAGTCGGCGGGCGTGGTGGCCGACGTCGCCGCGGCACTCCCGGGCGGACGCGTCACGCTCGACGACTTCCGGGCGGTGGTCGGGCACCTCGCGTCCGTGCACCCGTCGAAGTACGTCGCGATGGTCGAGGACCTCGACGCCGTCGGCCTCACCGACGTGCAGCCCTTCACCGACCAGACCGATGCACTCCGGTGGGTCGCGCTGGTGGACCGGCTCTACGACGCGCAGGTCCGGATCGTGGCCTCGGGCACCCCGCTCGACCGGGTGTACCCCGAGTCGATGCTCGACGGCGGGTACCGCAAGAAGTACCTGCGTGCGTCGAGCCGCGTCGTGGCGCTGACCCGCGCCGTGGACTGAGCCGCCTGCCGGTCGCGAGCGGCCGCTTCCCTGCCGCTCCGCGCCTCCAGGCCCCGTTCCGCGACGGCTGTCGGACACCGTCCGGACGGACCGGGAGAACTCGTGGCCCCCGTCCAGGGGACTGCCCGGGGGACGAAACACGACGTTTACACGCCGGGCCGTCGCGTTACATCCGCGAAACACTTCGTGCTCCCTCGTGAAACCTCGCCTCGCCAGACTCGGTGACACCCGACGCGGACCAAGAGCCGCTGGTGCAATCGAGAGGTGAACAGATGCTTGATCAGGGCAACACGACGTTCGTGTTGGTCATGGCGGCGCTGGTGTTGTTCATGACACCCGGCCTGGCCTTCTTCTACGGCGGTCTGGTGAAGGCCAAGTCCGTCATCAGCATGATGATGATGTCCTTCGGGGCGATCGCGCTCGTGAGCGTCCTCTGGGTCGTCTACGGCTACGCCATCGCCTTCGCGAACCACGGTGACGGCACGGCGGTGTCCGGTGTCGTCGGCTTCTTCAGCATCGACTGGAACCAGATCGGCCTCGGGCAGGCGTTCGAGGAGGCCAAGGCCTCGACGATCAACGCCGCGTACCCCTCGATGGCGTTCGTCGGCTTCCAGGCGACCTTCGCGATCATCACGGTCGCCCTGATCTCCGGTGCGATCGCCGACCGTGCCAAGTTCGGCGCGTGGATGGTCTTCGCCGGCGTCTGGGTCACGGTCGTCTACTTCCCGGTCGCCTCGTGGGTCTTCAACCTCACGTCCGGCTGGGCAGCGACCTGGGGCGTCATCGACTTCGCCGGTGGCACCGCGGTCCACATCAACGCCGGTGCCGCGGGTCTCGCGCTGGCGATCGTCCTCGGCAAGCGCGTCGGCTTCGCCAAGGGTGCGCACAAGCCGCACAACCCGCCCTTCGTGCTCCTCGGTGCCGCGATCCTGTGGTTCGGCTGGTTCGGCTTCAACGCCGGCTCCGAGGGCGCCGCGGACGGCATCGCCGCGATCGCCTGGGTCAACACCCTCGCCGCCCCGGCCGCCGCGATCCTCGGTTGGCTGCTCGTCGAGAAGCTCAAGGACGGCAAGGCCACCTCGATCGGTGCCGCGTCGGGCGCCGTCACCGGCCTCGTCGCCATCACCCCGGCGTGCGCCGCGCTCACCCCGGGCTGGGGCATCCTGCTCGGCTTCCTCGCGGGCATCATCTGCTGCTTCGCGATCGACTGGAAGTACCGTCTCGGCTTCGACGACTCGCTCGACGTCGTCGGCGTCCACCTGGTCGGCGGCATCGTCGGCACGCTGTACCTCGGCTTCTTCGCCAACGACACCGGCCTGATCTACTCGGGCTCGTTCACGCAGCTCGGCAAGCAGGCCGCCGCTGCCGGCGTGGTCGGTCTCTACTCGTTCATCCTCGCCTTCGTCATCGGCTGGATCATCGAGAAGACGATGGGCTTCCGTGTGAAGACCGAGGACGAGGTCGCCGGCATCGACACCGCGGTCCACGGCGAAGAGGGCTACGTCCTCTACGAGGAGCGCGACGAGACCCCGGTCTCCGTCCGGTAGTTCGCTGCCACACCGTCACGACGGGCCCCGCGCACACAGCAGCGCGGGGCCCGTCGTCGTGTGCGGGGCGCGGGGCGTGACGGCGGCGCGGGCGCGGGCGCGCGGGGGCGCGCGGCACGGCGGGGCGGCGCGAGCGCGCGGGGGCGCGGGGGCGCGGCGGGGCGGCGCGGGCGCGCGTGGCGCGGCGCGCGCCGGTGGTGCGGCGCGGGTTCGCACAAGGGAAGTCACCCCGAGCCGCGCGATCGCGTGGTTCGGGGTGACTTTAGTTGTGCGGCGCGGCGGCGGGCGCGCGGCCGGCCGCCCGGGCCCGCGGCGCGGCGGCGAGCGCGCGGCCGGCGGGCGCGCCCGACGCCGCGCGTCCGGCAGAGTGGAGCCATGACGACGACGTCGAACACGCTCACGAACCTCCGCGAGGTCGGGGGACCCGGCCTCCAGCACGGCCGCCGACGCACGGTGTACCGGGCGAACACCGACCCGGTCGCCCCCGCCGCGTACCCGGTGGGCCTCGCCGCCGTGGTCGACCTGCGCCGCGTGGACGAGACGGACGCGGTGCCGCACCCGCTCGCCGCCACGCCCGCCTACCGCTCCGTGCCGCTCTTCGACCCGGCCTCGGCGGTCGAGTCCGCCGCCGAGGCCGTCCAGCTCGAGGACCAGTACACCGACTGGCTCGACCGGCACCGCTCCGGCATCGCCGCGGCACTGCGGACGATCGCCACCGCGGACGGCGACGTGCTCGTCTGCTGCGCCGCGGGCAAGGACCGGACCGGCATCGTGAGCGCGCTGCTCGCCCGGCACTGGGGTGCCGACCTCGACGCCGTCGGTGCCGACTACGCGGCCAGCGCCGCCGGGCTCGTCGAGCGGTTCGCCGCCGAGCGCGCCGCCAGCACGGACCCCGTGGCGACGGCGATCGGCCACCGCTGCGCGCCGGAGATCATGACGACGGTCATCGAGCGCGTCGAGCGGCGGTGGGGCTCGGTGGACGGGTACCTCCGCAGCATCGGGCTGCGGGACGAGGAGATCGCCGCGCTCTGACCGGTGGCTGCGCGCGCGACGCGGGTCCGGCTCTGGACGTGCGGACGGACGGGAGGCGCGGTGCGGGTCGGACCCGCACCGCGCCTCCCGTCATGGGTCGCGTCAGCGACGTGGTGGCGTCAGCGCGTCACCAGGCGTAGTCCTCCGGCGAGGTCTTGTGCCCCGGGAAGATCTCGTCGAGCCGGTCGAGCGCACGCTGGTCGAGGCGGATGTCGACGGCGCGGACCGCGGACTCCCACTGCTCCATGGTGCGCGGTCCGGTGATCGGCGCCGTGACGCCGGGCTGGTGCAGGAGCCACGCGAGGGCGAGCTCGCCCGGGGTGTGCCCGAGCTCCTTCGCGAAGGACTCGTAGGCGGTGAGCTGGTCGCGGTGGCCCTCGACGTACTCGGCACTGCGGCCCGAGAGGCGACGCGAGCCGTTCTCGGTCTTCTCGATGACGCCGCCGAGGAGGCCGCCCTGCAGCGGCGACCACGGGATCACGCCGAGGCCGTACTCACGGGCGGCCGGGAGGACCTCGCGCTCGATGTCGCGGACGACGAGGTTGTAGATCGACTGCTCGCTGACGAGGCCGAGGGTGTTCCGGCGCGCGGCGGCCTCCTGGGCCTGGGCGATGTGCCACCCGGCGAAGTTCGACGAGCCGACGTAGAGCACCTTGCCCTGCTGCACGGCGACGTCGATCGCCTGCCAGATCTCGTCCCACGGGGTCGCGCGGTCGACGTGGTGGAACTGGTAGAGGTCGATGTGGTCCGTCTGGAGGCGCTGCAGGCTCGCGTCGAGGGCCTGGCGGATGTTGTACGCGCTGAGCTTCCCGCCGTTCGGCCAGTCGATCATGTCGCCGTAGACCTTCGTCGCGAGGACGGTCTTCTCGCGCCGCCCGCCCCCCTTGGCGAACCAGCGGCCGATGATCTCCTCGGTGGCGCCCTTGCCCACCGAGCCGCCGTAGCCGTTGGCGGTGTCGAAGAAGTTGACGCCGAGCTCGTGGGCCCGGTCCATGATGGCGTGCGAGTCGTCCTCGCTGGTCTCCGGGCCGAAGTTCATGGTCCCGAGCACGGCTCGTGAGACCGACAACCCTGTGCGGCCGAGGTGTGTGTAGTCCATGGTCCAGGTCTACGCGGTCCCGGTCTCCGCAGGCAGGCCCTGTGGGTACCCGCCTCGGAGGCTGCGCTCCATGCCGCGCCGGGCATGAGCGGGTCGGGCAGGGGAGTAGCGTGCGGTCTCGTGAACACCCCAGCACTCCGTGGCAGTCGGATCCTCGGGTTCGGCCACCACCAGCCAGCACGCGTCCTCACCAACGACGAGCTCTCGACCATGGTCGACACGAACGACGAGTGGATCCGCACGAGGACCGGGATCGAGACCCGGCACATCGCCGGACCGTCGGACACCGTGACCTCCATGGCGATCGAGGCAGCGCGGAACGCCCTCGCCGACGCCGGCGTCGCGCCCTCCGATGTGGGACTGGTCATCGTCGCGTCCACCACCCACCGCGACCGGGCGCCCTACACCGCCGGTCGGGTCGCCGCGGCGCTCGGCCTGTCGCCCGCCGCCGCACCCATCGACATCAACACCGCCTGCAGCGGCTTCGAGTACGGCGTCGCGCTGGCCGACCAGGCGATCCGGGTCGGGTCGACGGACATCGCGGTCGTCGTCGGCTCGGAGGTGCTGTCCGGCATCGTCGACTGGACCGACCGATCCACGTGCGTGCTCGTCGGGGACGGTGCCGGTGCCGCCGTGCTCGGCGTGTCCGACGAGGCCCAGATCGGCCCGGTGTCGTGGGGGAGCGTGCCGCACCTCGAGGAAGCCGTGCTCGTCTCCGGCGACCCCGAGCGCTTCAGCCAGGAGGGTCGCTCCATCTACCGTTGGGCCATCACCGAGGCCGCCGACCACGCCCGGGCAGCCGTCGCCGCTGCGGGGCTCACGATGGACGACATCGGGGTGTTCGCGTTCCACCAGGCGAACCTGCGGATCATCGAGCCGCTCGTGCACGCCCTCGGCGGGGAGTCGAAGTTCGTGGTGCGGGACGTCGTCGAGTCGGGGAACACCTCGGCGGCGAGCGTGCCGCTCGGGCTGTCGAAGGCCTGGGCCCGGGGGGACCTCCCCGAGGGGGTGCCAGCGCTGCTGTTCGGGTTCGGGGGCGGGTTCGCGCACGCTGGGCAGGTGGTGACGACGCCGGTGCGGGGGCGCTGAGGCGGGCTTGCGCTGGGACGGGACGGGACGGACGGGAGGCGCGGTGCCGGCCGGCACCGCGCCTCCCGTCCGTCTGTCGGTTGCGTCCGGTCGGTCGGCGGTTGCGCCCGGCCGATCGGCGGTTGTGTCCGATCGCTGGTTCACGTCCGGCCGGTGGCTTGCGTCCGGGCGGTGGGTGCGACCGTCAGTCGCCGGTGCGGTCCGGGGTGTCGGCCCAGAGGTCCTCGCGGCCCTTCCGACGACCGATCGCCCGCCGTTCCTTCGGCGCCTTGGCCTGCTTGGGTTCCTTGGGCGCCTTCGGTTCCTTGCCCGACTTCGGTTCCAGCACGATCGGGAACTGTGCCGGGGGCAGCCCGAACCCCGTCCGTGAGGCCTGGATCACCTTCCGCCCGAGCGCGTGGTTCCCGAGGCCACCGACCGCCGCACCGATCCCGAACGGGAGGGCCCGACCGACGATCGTCGTGCCCTGCCGCGCGGCGAAGCGCTTGATGAACTGGTCACGCACCTGTCCGCCGATGCCGTTCACGACCTGCTTCGGGAGGGACGACGTCACCATCTCGCCCCAGAACGCGGTGCGGACCTGTCCACCGGCGATCTGGCCCGCGAGCTGGTTGATGAGCTGGGTGCCCGGCGAGCCGAGGATCATCGCCATCACGAGCATGCGTGCGCGCTCGGGGTCGTCGAGCGCGATGCCGTGCACCTCGGTCACGGACTGCGCGAACAGAGCCGTGGTCTCGAGGAAGCCGACGGTCTCGGCGCCGCTCAACCCGAGGGCCGCCGCCATGCCGACGCCCGGGATCACCGCGCTCGCGCCGACGGCCGCACCGCCCGTGGTCACCGCCGCGAGGTACTGTCGCTCGAGGATCTGGATGATCTCGGCCGGGGTCGAGTCGGGGTGCCGACGGCGGAGTGCCCGCACGTGGGCCACCACCACGGGGCGTTGCACGCTCAGCACCCGGTCGAGCATCTTGACCCAGCCGGCCGGCTGGGTCTGCTCGGGGGTGCGCGCGTTCGGGTCGGTGGGGGTGGAGGCCACAGGCGCTGCCGGCAAGGGCACGATCGCCTGGTCCTTCTGCTCTCGGGCCATGGGGACGACGGTACGCCGGACGCATGGGAGGCTCGTCGGATGACCCCTGCACACGCACTCGATGCAGCACGGCGCGCTGCCGGATTCCTGACGCCGGACGAGGTCGCGGCACTGCTGCCGGACGTGCTGGTCCTGGACGCAGCGTCCGTGCTGGTCGGTCGTTCGGTGGTCATCGAGCCGGGCGTCGTGGTGTACCCGGGTGCCGTCCTCGAGAGCCGGGGGACCGGGGCGGTCGTCGTCCGCGCGGGGGCGCGGTTGGGGCCGGGGCCGGTGACGGTCCTCGCGGACGGGGCGCGCGTCGAGATCGGTCGGGCGGAGCTCGGGCCAGGTCCTGTGACGGTCGTCGCGGTCGGTGCGGCCTCGCCAGGTTCCGGGAGTGCCGACGTGGAGATCGGCGCGGGTGCGCGGCTGTCCGGTGGCTGTCTCGTCGAGGGACCGGCGACGATCGGTGCCGGCGCGCAGGTGATCGGGACGGTTGCGGTCCGTGACGTCGTCCTCGGCGCCGGGGCCGACCGCCACGACCCGGACCCCGACCGGCGCGGCGCGGTGGTCAAAGGTACGGGGCGGATCCACGGCGTCCGACTCGGAGCGGGCGACGTGGTCGTCGGCCGTGCCGTGGTCTCCGATGTCGAGCGCCAGCGGGCCCACCACCCGGACGCTCCGCGGTTCACCGGCACGTGATCCCCGCCCGTCGGAGCTTCGCCCGGACCCGCTCGGGATCCATCAGGTCCGCCCAGGTCAGCCGGACGACGGCGCGGACCTCGGGGAAGGAACGCACGAAGTCCTCGCGCTGCTTCTCCTGCCAGTGGGCGTCGGCGGTGGTGGAGCCGCCCAGCATCGCCGGGTCTTCGTACTTCCCCCCGGCCGTCCACCTCGACCACCACGCCGGCCTCGGGGAACCAGAAGTCGACGATCGCCGTGCGTTCCCCGGGCCGTCGGAACGTGTGCTGCTGTACGGGCTGCGGGACGCCGAGCTGCCGGAACCGGACCCGGCACACCGACTCCGCCGGCGACCCCGACAGCCCCGACCCCATCCCGATCGCGACCGCCGCCTTCGTCCGCCCCTTGCGCAGCGAACCCGCCGCGCGCTCGAGCTCCGTCGAGGTCGCGAGGCCGCGGCCGAGCACGTGGTCGATGACGGGGAGCGAGTGGATCAGCGGTCGTGACGCTGCCAGGTCCACCGCCGTCCGGGCCGCATCGGTCGCGGCGATCTCGTTCGCCCGGGTGCGACCCAACGGCGGTCGGTGTTCGGAACCGTGTCGGACGAACCACGCCGTGACGCGGGTGTCCGGGGAGGTCGGATCGCACACGTGCACCTTCGGTGGCCACGGCCCCACGAACGGCAGTCCGAGCACGGCGCACGCGGACTCGTGCGAGACCAGGTCGCTCGGGCGTGCGCGGTGGATCGAGGCCCGCACGAGCACGTGGTGCCGATGCTCGGGCAGGAGATCGTCCAGCGCACCCTGCTGCACGAGCACGCCGGGCCGGATCCGGACCAGCTGCCCACGGAGGACGGCTCGTTCGAGGTGCCGCCGTTCCGCACTCGGGAGCCCGGTCGTGCGGATGATCTCGATGTCGTCTGCTCTGCTCACCGCCCCAGGGTCGCGCCCGCGTCGGTCCCCGGGCGTCCGTGCCGCCGGATCCGTGGACACCTCCGGTCATCGACCCGCCTGTGGAGGACCGAGGATGATCCGTGCGTGTACATCGACCGACAAGACACCCGTCGATCGTCAGGCGTGATGTCGCTTCATGCACGTGCATCTCATGCGTGTGCAGGTTCCGACGAAGCACGCGTCGATCGACTCGCGCGATGTCGAAACACGAGCGGAACCCGGGGCGCCGCCGCCAGCGCTCAGCGCGCGGCGAGCTCCGCGCGCAGCGGCAGGTCCTGCTCCTCGAGGATGAGCTGCGCTCCGACCGACGTCCGGGCGTTCACGACGATCGGCGCGAGCAGGTTCACCGTGGTCCCGCCGTCGGCGCCGCCCGGGTTCGCGACGACGAGCAGCATCGCGTCCTCTGGTGCGGTCAGCCCGAGCCCGGCCGCCTGCTCGTCCGTGAGCTCCGGCGCGTACGACGGCAGGTGCACCGCGGCGTCGAGCACGAACAAGCGCGCGTCGTCGCCCACGAGCGTGAAGAGCCCGTCGGCGCCGTCCACGGGCGTCAGCGTGAAGACGGGGGCGGGCGCCAGGCCGAACGGCGGGACGGCGAAGGTCAGGTCGATGCTCATCGGAGGTAGTCCATCAGGGTCGGCTGCAGGACCTTCGCGGTGACGGCGAGGGCTGCCTGGTAGTTGGTCTGCTGCACCTGCAGGTCGAGGACGGCCTTCGCGAGGTCCTTGTCCTCGATGCCGGCGCGCCGGTTCTCGAGCGACACCGTCGCGCTCTTCAGGGAGTCCTGCGCGGAGAGGGCCGCGGCGTGCCGGACGCCGACGTCGGCCTGGATGCCGCGCACGGTGCTGATCGCGGCGTCGACGTCGTTGATGCGGGGGTTCACGTTCACGCCGTTCTGCAGGTCGCCGACGATCGAGTCGATCATGGCGAAGACGGACGAGTTCCCCGAGCCGAACACCGCGGTGCCGGCGGTGTCGACCCGCACGGTGGTGCCGTCGCCGATGCGTCGGGTGACGTCGGTGCCGGAGGACGCCCACCCGGTCGTCGGGTCGTACGCGGTGGCGGCGGTGGACGATCCGGCGAACACCGATCGCGTGCCGTAGGTCGTGTTCGCCCGGGACTCGAGCTCGGACTTGAGGGACTGGAACTGCGTGATGAACGCGTCGCGGTCGGTGTCGCTCATGGTGCCGCTGTTCGCCGCCTGCACGGTGAGGTCCCGCACGTTGTTGAGCACGGAGTACACGCTCGACAGGGCGCTGTCGGTCGTGGCGAGCCAGCCGGCTGCGTCGTTCGCGTTGCGCGTGTACTGCGCGGCGGCCGCCTGCTCCTTGCGCACCTGCATCGACGAGGCGGTCCCGACGGGGTCGTCGGACGGCCGCTGGATGTTCTTCAGCGTCGTCGCCTGGTCGGTGAGCTGCGCGAGCTTCGCGGCGCCGGCCTGCAGCCTGGCGCTCGCGGCCGTCATCGACATCTGGGTGGTCACACGGGTGATCACGGTCAGCCCCTCCCGACGAGTCCGACGCGGTTGATGATGGTGTCGAGCATCTCGTCGACGGCGGTCAGGACCCGCGCGGCGCCCTGGTACGCGTGCTGGTAGCTCAGCAGGTTGACGTTCTCCTCGTCGAGGTCCACACCGGCGCTCGACTGCTGCTGCGTGCGCGCGTTGGTCAGCGCGAGTCCGGTGAGCGTCGATTCCGACGCGGCGGACCTGGAGGCGCTGCCCACCCCCGCCACGAACGTCGCCCAGGAGCGGTCGGCACCGTCGGAGGCCGCGCCGAGTCGCGAGAGCGCGTCGGTGAACGAGTCGTCGAGTTCCCCCGCCGCGTTCCGCGTCGCCAGGCCGCTGCCGTCGGTCGGGACGACCGAGAGGCCCTGGGCAGCCGGGACGCCGGCCGCGAGGGAGAAGAACGGGGTCCCGGTGGCACCGGTCGGGGTCGTCCCCGTGGCGTGCACGGCGTCGACCGCGGTGGCGAGCTTCGTCGCGACCTGGTCGTACGACGCGGACGCCTCGGCGAGTGCTCCGCCGGTGCCGTTCGCCGTCGCGGGGGCGAGCAGCGAGAGGTTCCCGCCGATCGAGCCGCCGGACAGGGCGACCGCGCCGGCCGTGCCCGAGGTCCAGGTGAGGGTGACCGCAGCGCCGTCGGCCATCCGCTGCCCGCCGCCGAGCGCCACGGAGCGGGCATCGGTGCCCTGCACGATGGCGTTGCCGCCGATGAGGACGTCGACGGTGCCGTCGGTGTTCTGCCGGACGGTGCCGCCGGCCAGCGAGGCGATCTGCTGGGTGAGCTGGTCGCGCTGGTCCAGCAGCTCGTTCGCGTTCCCGCCGGACGCCAGCGCGGTGCGGATCCGACCGTTCAGGTCGGCGACCTGCGACGCGGCGTCGTTGAGCTGCTGCACCTGGCCGTCGACGGTGCCGCGGACGCTCGTCCACTGTGCGTCGATCGCCTTCGAGCCGCTGGCGAGCGCGCTGGCGACGGTCTTCGCGGCGCCGATGACGGCGCTGGCGGCACCGGGGTCGTCCGGGTGGCTGGAGAGCTCGCTCCACGAGGACCAGAAGGCGTCGAGCTTGCTGGCGAGCCCGTCGTCACCGGGTTCGTTCAGCCCGTTCTCGAGCGCGGCGAGTGCGGTGGCGCGGGCGTCGGCGTAGGCCGAGGAGCCGGAGGCCACCCGCACGCCGGCGTCGAGCGTGAGGGACGCCAGGCGGGCGATGCCGTCGACGGAGACGCCCTGGCCCGCGAGCGCTGCGGTCCCGCGCATGAACCCGGTCTGGGCGGCGGGGATCGAGGACTGCGAGACGCGCTGGCGGGTGTACCCGGCGGTGCCGGCGTTGGCGATGTTCTGCCCGGTGACGTCGATGCCGGCGCGGGCCGCGGCGAGGCCGGAGTAGGCGGTGGCGAGGGAGCCGAAGGTGCTGACCACGGTGCTACAGGGTCCCCTCGAAGAGTCGTGCGCCGTCCGTGCCCGTACCCGAGACGCCACTGGCGTCGTACGTGGCGGCACCGGTGACGGACCCGGCGAGCGTCTCCTCGGTCGCCTGCGCGGCGGCACGGAGGAAGCGGTCGTTCTCGTCGCGGAGCGCCCCGATCTGGGTGGTGAGCTCCACCATCGCGGTGAGGTGGGCGGCGAGGATCTCGCCCCAGGGGCCGTTCGGCGCAGCGGCGACGACCTCGCGCAGGGGAGCGTCAGCGGCGATGCCCCACTCCTCGGCGACCTCGGCGCTCGACGCGGCGCGCTCGAGACCGGTGCTGCGGAGGCGCTCGAGGACCTGCTCGACCTCGCGGCTGGCGTGCGAGACCCAGCGGGAGCGACCGGCCGCGAGGAGCAGCTGTTCCTCCTCGAGCTTGAAGGTGAGCAGCTCGAGCAGTTCGCGTTCGCGCCAGAGCACGGCGGACAGTTCGTTCACGCTCATCAGCTCCTCCCGGTGGGGTGTGTCGGTCATCCTGCGGACACCGGGACCTATCGGGTCGCGGGTGCCGGGCGTAAGCACCGACCGGGTGACCGCGCCTGCCGGACACGACCCGCGCCTCCAGGGAATCACCCACATCGGGGGACAAGAACGCGCGTTCCCAGGCCGGGGTCCCCCCAAATGCCGACCGGGAAAACGCCCCCTCACCCCCGCTTTGGGGACGGTTGTGCACCCACTCAGGGCTTTGCCAGCCGATACATTCGAAGCGCACCGCGGGGGACACCCCGCACCGCGTCGCAGGGACGCACGGTGCACCACCCGGAGGGACCCGGGTGGGTCTTCGGCGTACGCACCGGCCATCCGAGGCCGGCGTCTGCCGCGCCCACGGACGGGTCAGGCATGTCAGGCGACCAGGGGATCAGCATGGACCGGAACGACCGCAACGCGATGATCGTGGAGCACCTCCCGCTCGTGGGCTACATCGTCGCCGACGTGCGGGCGCGTGCCACGCACCTCGACCGTGACGACCTCGCCGCCGTCGGGTCGCTGGCCCTCGTCGCCGCGGCCGAGGCCTTCGACCCTGACCTCGGCGTCCCCTTCGGCGCGTACGCCCGCACCCGCATCACCGGCGCGATCGCCGACGACATGCGCTCCGCCGACTGGGCGTCCCGCGGCACCCGGAAGCGGATCCGCGAGACCCTCGCCACGCAGGAGGCGCTGTCGGCCCGGCTCGGGCGGAGCGTCGGCGTGCAGGAGATCGCGGACGCGATGGGCGTCGACCGCCAGACCGCCGCCGACGCCATGAGCGACGCGGCCCGCACCGTCTCGCCGATCGACGAGACCGTGCACGACACCCTCGCCGCGGACCTGCCGCTGCCGGGTGAGGACCTGCTCGAAGCGGAGAAGCGCCGCTACCTCCGTGCCGCCGTCGAGGCGCTGCCGGAGCGGATGCGCTTCGTGGTCGAGAACGTGTACTTCGGCGACCGGTCGGTGACCGAGGTCGCCGCCGAGCTCGGGATCACCCACTCCGCCGTGTCGCAGCAGCGCTCCGAGGCGATGCGCCTGCTCCGCGACGGACTCGCCGCGCACTACGGGGACGACGGCGTCACCGTGGAGCCGGCCTCGAAGACCACCGCCGCGCGCCGCAGTGCGTACCTGGCACGGGTCGCCGCGAACGCCGCAGCCGGCGTGGCGCGGGCCGTGCAGGACGCCACGACGGTCACGACCGCCCCCGTCGTCGCGGTGAGCTAGCCCTCGGCGGTCTCGTCGCACGACGAATTCCGCCGATTCCCTAACGGCTCCGGCCAACCGGTCGAGAGTCACCCCTGTCAGCCCACGGACGGGCAGACGTACGACCCAGATTTCACGGAGGAAACCACCATGGGTATGTCCATCAACACCAACCTCTCGGCACTCAACACGTACCGGAACCTGAACTCGACGCAGAACGACCTGTCGAAGTCCCTCGAGAAGCTCTCGTCGGGTCTCCGCATCAACCGTGCTGCCGACGACGCGGCCGGTCTGTCGATCTCCGAGGGGCTGAAGTCCCAGGTCGGTGGCCTCACGGTCGCCGCCCGCAACGCACAGGACGGCATCTCCGTCGTGCAGACCGCTGAAGGTGGCCTCACCGAGACCCACTCGATCCTCCAGCGCATGCGTGACCTCGCCGTGCAGGCCGGCAACGACTCGAACAACGCGGACTCCCGCACGGCGATCTCCACCGAGGTCGGCGAGCTGTCCAAGGAGCTCACCCGCATCTCCCAGTCGACCAACTTCAACGGCATCAACCTGCTCGACGGCTCCGCCGGCACCGCAGGCGTCCTGAAGTTCCAGGTCGGCGCCAACGGCGACGCGGCGAGCCAGATCGACGTCGACCTGTCGGGCGCGAACGTCTCGACCGTGGCGACCGCCGTCACCGGTCTCGACTTCACGACCGCCACCGGTGCGCAGACCGCGATCACCACGATCGACGCGCAGATCAAGAGCGTGTCGACGGCACGTTCGAACATCGGTGCCATCCAGAACCGCTTCGACCACGCCATCAACGTGACGAACGTGGCCAAGGAGAACCTCACCGCTGCCGGTTCGCGCATCACCGACGTCGACATGGCGGAGGAGATGGTCAAGTACACGCGCGACAACA
>Ga0308167_1001473_pt1 | contig 27192 bp, 25 predicted proteins | sample PhyCR1_2_FD_202138 | JGI IMG/M metagenome (GOLD analysis project Ga0308167, IMG submission 202138) | Phyllosphere microbial communities from UC Gill Tract Community Farm, Albany, California, United States - DLSLRC.R1 | ecosystem: Host-associated > Plants > Phyllosphere > Unclassified | place... | reverse complement strand
GGCAGAGAGCGGCAGCCGATCGTCTGTGGCGATCGCCAGCGCCCGCGACAGCGAGAACTCATCTGAGCCGCGATAGAGCTGTGCGTAAAGATTCGCTTTTTCCAGCATGCTGCCAGTGCCAAACGGAGACCAGTGATCGATGACGCTGTCGGTGCCGGTCATGACCTTTATGCCTGCCGCCTGAAGTTGCGGAATTGGCATAGTGAGCTTGCCGATGGGCAGCGTGGAGGCAATGCTGAACTGCTGCTCCGACAGCCCTTCGATCATCTTGTCCAGCGCACTGCCGTTCAGGGTCGCCATCGCGAAACCGTGGCTCAGCGTTACTTTGCCTTTTAGCGCCGGATTCTTCGCCACGGTGTCAATCATGTACTGAATCGCCGCCACGCCAGCCGGCGAGGTTTCATGCAGATGAATATCCACGCCGCGCTGGTAATCGAGTGCAATCTGGAACATCGCATCCAGTGATTTCTCCATCGCGCCATCGACATTAGTAGGATCCAGCCCGCCGACATACTCAACGCCGTGCTGCATTGCCTCGCGCATCAGCCCGTCAACCTGCGAGTGCAGCAGGCCGTGCTGCGGGAAGGCGACGATCTCGCAGGGAAAGGCGGGGTGACGGGCTAATGCCGCCTGCAAATGTTCCAGGCTCTTCAGGCCGCTGACCGGGTCGATGTTGCAATGGCTGCGGGCGCGGGTAGTGCCTTTGGCGTGCAGCAGGGCGATCAATCCTTCGGCGCGCGCCTGGGAGTGCGGCAGCAGTTGCGGAATCAGCACCTGTTCGCGCGCAATCATATCCATGATGGTTTTGCCCTGACGCGGACGCGGAGCCTGCCACGGGCCGCCGTAGAAGGTTTTATCAAGATGGATATGCATATCCTGGGTAGCGGGCAGCAGCAGGGCATCATGCGCATCCCACGACGGCAGGGCGTTGTCGCCCTGGCCTGCGGGTGTCAGCTGGTCAATTTTACCGTCGCGCACGCTGATGTCGTAACGTCCGGTCCGTGTCGCGACAATCTCCCCATCCTCGCGGATAAAACCCTCTTCCAGCCGCACATTGCGCAGCAGGTAGTGATCCTGCCGGGGCAGGGCGGCAGGCTGGTCGGGATTGAGGGCAGGTAAAGGTGAGGATGTGGCGGCACTGGGCTGACCGAGACCGGCGGCCAGCAACCCGCCAGCGGCGGTCCAGCGAACGCTTTGTCCAAGGAAGTCACGGCGGCTCGGTGAAGGGGAAATGGGCATCAGAGGCTCCTGCAAAATGAACAAGGTCTTAATCTGACAAACCCGGGTTCACCCTGCTGCGTTATTTTCCACTGACGACTATTCGATATCTCACTGCCAGCGCAGCTGACCGAATGCTGCCAGTGACGCCGCCAGTTCATGCTGCAGCGGATCCTGCGGATGACGGCAGAACAGCGCCAGTTCAAAGGTATCAATCACCGGCAACCCCTGTTCAGGACCCAGTACCCGGTGCTGCGGCAGGCGGCAGCTGGCGGGCAGTAATGTGAGCCCCAGTCCCTGCGAACTGGCGGCGGCCAGCGCGACCAGGCTGGCGCTGCTGTAACCAATGCGCCAGCTACGGCCCAGCGCGTCCAGTGTCTGACACACCTCATCGCGATAGAGTCCCTGCTGGGGAAACAAAACCAGCGGCACCGGCGTCTGCTCAAAGCAGGGCCACTCTGCGCTGTCGAGCCAGAGCAGCGGTTCAGGACGCGATGCCAGCGGACGCTCGCCGTAAGGCTGCTTAATCAGCATGATGTCCAGCTCTTCACGCTGCCAGGCGCGTCGCAGTTCCACCTGCATGCCGCTCATCACATCCAGCCGCAGTTGCGGATGGTCACGACTGAAGTGCGCCAGCAGACCCGCTGTGGGCGCGGCGAAATCTTCCGGCACGCCGAGCCGCAGCACGCCGTCGCGCCATTGATCGCTCAGTACATCGTGCGCTTCGCCATTCAGGGCGATAATCCGCCGGGCGTAGCCTAAAAGTTTCTCGCCCTCTTCGGTGATCTGCACCTGGTGCGACGATCGCACCAGCAGTTCTTTGCCTATCATCTCCTCCAGGCGCCGCACCTGCTGGCTGACGGTAGACTGCGACAGGTGCACCCGGTCGGCGGCGCGGGTAAAGCTGGCGGTTTCGCACACCGCAACAAAGCTGAGCAGTTGCTGAGGGGTGAACATCGGCTGACGATTCATTTTTCCACTACCTGGCAGAGTAATATTTCATTTCCAGATAGTAGCGACTGCTGTCAGGCTGGCAACTTTTAACTGTGTGGATCTCAGATGAAGAGCGAGAACAACCTGCTGCTGGCGGCACTGGTGCTGGCCGGACTCAATATGCGACCGCTGATGACCTCGGTCAGCCCGCTACTTGGCCAGCTACGGCAGAGCATCGGACTGTCACCGCTGGCCGCCTCGCTGCTGCCTGCGGTGCCGATGATGATGATGGGCGCTATTGCGTTAATCAGCGCCCCGCTGATGCAGCGTTTTGCGGTGCGCAGACTGCTGCTGGGCGGGTTGTTGCTGCTGCTGCTGGCGCTGGTGAGTCGGCTGTTTGTCACTGACGGACGCTGGCTGGTGCTGACAGCCGTGCCGGGTGGGGCAGGTATTGGCATTGTACAGATGTCGATGCCGGGATTGATCCGTCAGCGCTTCGGCAGCCGCAGTGCTGGCGTAACCGGACTGTGGGCAGCGGCGCTGATGGGCGGGGGAGGAATTGGCGCGGCGATCTCGCCGTGGCTGAGTGCGCATTCTGGCTGGCAGGGCGCGCTGAGTAGCTGGGCGCTGCCGGTAGTGCTGGCTATCCTGCTCTGGCTGTTTATCGCCACCACGCCTCCCACAGCCCGGACAGAGGCAGCAGAGATGCCTTCGCTATGGCGAAAAACCCGTGCCTGGACGCTGGCGTTGAGCTTTGGTCTGGTCAACGGCGGTTACGCCATCTGTGTCGCCTGGCTGCCCGATTTTTATCATCAGCTCGGCTGGAGCGCGCAGGCGGGCGGTTCACTGCTGGGCATGATGATCGGCTGTCAGGTTACGGGTGCGCTGTTACTGCCGTTACTGGCGCGGGGCCGCGATCGCCGTCCGCTGCTGCTATTGACGCTGGTGATGCAATTCAGCGGCATGCTCGGCTTCCTGTTCGCGCCACAACTGGCCCCGTGGCTCTGGGCGGGGATCGCGGGCTTTGGGTTGGGTGGCGCGTTTCCGCTGGCACTGGTGCTGGCGCTGGACCATCTGGAGCAGCCCCAGGCTGGCGCACGGCTTGTGGCCTTTATGCAGGGCGTTGGCTTTATTATTGCGGGTAGCATGCCGTTTATCGCGGGACAGTTGCATGCGTTCACCGGCCACTTTACCAGCGTCTGGAGTCTGCAGGCGGCGATCACATTGCTGCTGATCGGATTGAATTTGCGTTTCCATCCGCGTAGCTATCAGCGCAGCTTTTCCAGGGTGAATCGCTGATTTTGGTCAGACCAATCAAGGCAATATTTTTCTCTGGTTCACACTCCGGGAAAATTCACACAACTTCTGTTGCCACAGGTTAACAATACATTAACTATCTGTTGCCATAAGCCCCGTTACAGTGGTTTGGTCTGACCAATCCAGGGGTGGATGGCCTGTAGCGCTGCAGCTGCAGGCCACGTTACCTCTTTCTCTGGAGATACTGGCATGCAGATCTGGCATCAAAACTACGATCCGCTGGGTAATATCTGGCTCTCAAGCCTGGTCGCACTGATCCCGATTCTCTTTTTCTTCTTTGCGCTGATTAAACTCAAGATGAAAGGCTACCTGGCGGCCACCACCACCGTGGCCCTGGCGCTGCTGGTGGCGCTTTTTCTGTATCAGATGCCGACTGCACTGGCGCTGGCCGCCGTGGTGTATGGCTTTCTGTATGGATTGTGGCCGATTGCCTGGATTATTGTCGCCGCTGTGTTCGTCTACAAAATCTCGGTCAAAACCGGTCAGTTCGATATTATCCGCGCCTCTATCCTGTCGATTACGCCCGATCAGCGTCTGCAGATGCTGATTGTCGGCTTCTCGTTCGGGGCGTTCCTGGAGGGCGCGGCGGGCTTTGGTGCGCCGGTGGCGATTACGGCCGCACTGCTGGTGGGACTCGGCTTTAACCCGCTTTATGCCGCCGGACTCTGCCTGATTGTGAATACCGCGCCGGTTGCCTTTGGCGCGATGGGCATCCCGATTATTGTGGCAGGTCAGGTGACCGGGCTGGACAGCTTTGCCATCGGCCAGATGGCCGGACGTCAGCTGCCGTTACTGACCCTGATTGTACTGTTCTGGATTATGGCGATTATGGACGGCTGGCGCGGCGTGAAAGAGACGTGGCCGGCGGTCGTTGTCGCCGGTGGATCCTTTGCCATTGCCCAGTTCCTCAGCTCCAATTTCCTGGGTCCGGAGCTGCCGGATATCATTTCATCGCTCGCCTCGCTGATTTCGCTGACGCTGTTTCTGCGGGTCTGGGAACCGGTGCACATCTTCCGCTTTGCCGATGCAGAGGCGAAGCAAGGCGATCTTTTGCAGCCTTCGCAAAAGTATCGGCTGGGGCAGGTGATCCGCGCCTGGATGCCGTTCCTGTTTCTCACCGCCACCGTCACGCTCTGGAGCATTCCGCCGTTTAAAGCGCTGTTCGCCAAAGGTGGTGCGCTCTATGACTGGGTGCTGGCTGTGCCGGTTCCGATGCTGAATGAGCTGGTGGCGCGGATGCCGCCGGTTGTCGATAGCGCCACACCGTATCCGGCGATCTATAAACTGGATCTGGTCTCCGCCACCGGCACCGCTATTTTAATTGCGGCAATCATGGCTATCCTGTTCCTGCGCATGAAGCCAAAGGCGGCGCTGCAGACCTTTGGTGAAACGCTTAAAGAGCTGGCGCTGCCGATCTACTCCATCGGAATGGTGCTGGCGTTTGCGTTTATCTCCAACTACTCCGGCCTGTCTGCGACGCTGGCACTGGCGCTGGCGCACACGGGCCACGCGTTTACCTTCTTCTCGCCGTTCCTCGGCTGGCTGGGGGTTTTCCTGACCGGATCCGATACCTCATCGAATGCGCTGTTCGCCGCACTTCAGGCCACGACTGCCCAGCAGATTGGCGTCTCCGATATCCTGCTGGTGGCGGCTAACACCACGGGCGGCGTGACCGGTAAAATGATCTCCCCGCAGTCGATCGCCATCGCCTGTGCGGCGGTCGGGCTGGTGGGGAAGGAGTCCGACCTGTTCCGGTTTACCCTTAAACACAGCCTGATTTTCACCTGTATGGTCGGCGTGATTACCACACTTCAGGCTTACGTCTTCCCGTGGATGATCCCATGAACAGCCATGCCGATCCGCTGGTGACGCGCCTCCGGGCCTATATCACCGAACATCAGCTTGAGCCGGGTATGCGGCTGCCCGCCGAGAGACAACTGTCTGCGGAGCTTGGGGTTTCCCGCTCCTCGCTGCGGGAAGCGATACAGCAGCTGATCAGCAGCGGAATGCTGATCAGCCGACGCGGCGGCGGCACCTGGCTCCGGCAACAGCTGGCACCCTGGTCGGAACAGCGCATCGTCGAGCCGATTCGTCGGCTGCTGCGCGACGATCCCGACTATCGCTACGATATTCTGGAAGCGCGCCATGCCATTGAGGCCAGCACCGCCTGGCACGCCGCCCTGCGTGCCACTGACGCCGACAAAGAGAAGCTGCAGTACGCTTTTGACGCCACCCTGAAGCTGAAAGAGAGTGACGATCCCGATCTCGCTGCCCAGGCGGATGTGCGCTTCCATCTGGCGATTGCCGAGGCGTCGCACAATGTCGTGCTGCTGCAGACTATGCGTGGCTTTTTCGAGCTGCTGCAATCGTCGGTGATGCAGAGCCGTCAGCGCATGTATACCCAGCCGGCGATTTTCGCCCATCTGACGGAACAGCATCAGGCGCTGCTCGATGCGATCCTCGCCGGCGACGCCGAAGCGGCCCGCCAGGCGGCGATGCAACATCTGGGTTTTGTGCACACCACCATGAAAAGCCTGCATGAAGATGAAGCGCGTCAGGCGCGCATCACCCGCTTACCGGATAACGACACACGCAACCCAAAGGAATCTGACTGATGATTATCTCAGCTGCCAGTGACTATCGCGCCGCCGCGCAACGTATCCTGCCGCCGTTCCTGTTTCACTATCTTGATGGTGGGGCCTATGCCGAGCATACCCTGCGTCGCAACGTGGAGGACCTGTCTGACGTGGCGCTGCGCCAGCGCATTCTGAAGAACATGTCGGAACTGAGTCTTGAGACAAAATTATTCAATGAAACCCTGTCGATGCCGGTTGCGCTGGCACCGGTCGGCCTGTGCGGCATGTATGCCCGCCGGGGTGAAGTGCAGGCCGCGCGCGCAGCCGCCCTGAAAGGTATTCCGTTTACCCTGTCGACGGTTTCGGTCTGCCCGATTGAAGAGGTGGCGCCGCAGATCAACCGTCCGATGTGGTTCCAGCTCTATGTGCTGCGTGATCGTGGTTTTATGCGCAATGCACTGGAACGCGCCAAAGCCGCCGGTTGTTCAACGCTGGTGTTTACGGTGGATATGCCAACGCCGGGTGCGCGCTATCGTGATGCGCACTCCGGGATGAGCGGCAATCACGCGGCGCTGCGTCGTTACTGGCAGGCGGTCACCCATCCTCAGTGGGCGCTGGATGTGGGCTTGCAGGGGCGTCCCCACGATCTGGGGAATATCTCTGCCTATCTGGGTAAGCCGACCGGGCTGGAAGATTATATCGGCTGGCTGGCGAACAACTTCGATCCCTCGATCAGCTGGAAAGATCTGGAGTGGATCCGCGAATTCTGGGACGGGCCGATGGTGATCAAAGGCATTCTTGATCCTGAAGATGCGCGGGATGCGGTGCGTTTTGGCGCAGATGGCATCGTGGTCTCGAATCATGGCGGACGTCAGCTGGATGGCGTGCTCTCCTCGGCGCGGGCGCTGCCAGCGATTGCCGATGCCGTCAAAGGTGACATCACTATTCTCGCGGACAGTGGTATTCGCAACGGGCTGGATGTGGTGCGGATGATCGCGCTGGGCGCAGACAGCGTGCTGCTGGGACGGGCATTTATCTATGCGCTGGCCACCCACGGTCAGCGCGGCGTTGAAAACCTGCTGAACCTGATTGAGAAAGAGATGCGCGTCGCCATGACACTGACCGGCGCAAAATCGATCAGCGAGATCACCCGCGACTCGCTGGTGCAGGCGGAGGCGTTGCTGGCTCCGCAAAGTACACCACCACGCCCGCGCGCGGTGAGTTAACCTGCGAAAATGAATGTATTGTCTATACTTAACTTCTTTACCAACAGGAGGAATGACATGACCATTCATAAGAAAGGTTCGGCGCACTGGGAAGGCGATATCAAAGGCAAAGGCACCGTCAGCACCGAGAGCGGTGTACTGAGTCAGCAGCCTTATGGCTTTAACACCCGTTTTGAAGGCGGTAAAGGCACCAACCCGGAAGAACTGATTGGTGCAGCACATGCAGCCTGTTTCTCTATGGCGCTGTCGCTGATGCTGGGTAACGCGGGTCATCCGCCGGAAAGCATCGATACCACGGCTGACGTATCGCTGGACAAAAAAGGGGACGGCTTTGCCATCACCAAAGTGGCACTGACCAGCACCATCTCCCTGCCAGGCATTGATGAGTCAACCTTCGACGAGATCATCAATAAAGCTAAAGCGGGCTGCCCGGTTTCTCAGGTACTGAACGCGGAAATTACGCTGGATTACACCCTGAATAACTGATGCCGGCGACGGGTCGCCTTTTGGCGGCCTGAGCGTTATGCTATGCCTCCCGGTCCTGTTACTGACCGGAACAGATGCGCCTTCTGGCGCATTTTCGCTTTCTGATTAGGGGAAACCGAGGTGACAAGATATCGGGCGGCTAAAAAGTACGGGAAGATGGTGCTGGTTCTGATGTGCATCTGCGGTGCGCTGTTGCTCATCCGCTGGGCTGCCATGATCTGGGCCTGAGCCGATGAAAAGCATTGGCCGTCAAACGCTGGGCATCTTATTGATGGTGATAATTGTGCTGGAAGTGATTCTCTATCTGCTCACAGCCTCATGGCTGCCCTGGGGATAGTGGCTTTCAGACAAAGACATCTTCGCGCCGTTGTTTCGCCCGCACATCGCTGCGCGCAATGCGATACGCTTTGCGGGGATCGCCCACCACAAATTCAAAGGTAGGCGTGTAGTAAAATGGCAACCAGCCGCCATAGCTGCTCTCCCACTCCCATCGGACGGGGCAGGGCCACAGAATGCCATCATACAAAAGATAGTAAACCCAGCGTCCACCAGGACGACGGGGGCGTGATATTTTCATGGGATTCACAACGATAATGGTTAACAACAGCTTATATTTTGTACGCTAAAGCGTCAGCTTGCAATGTTACAACGCGGCTTTATTGCACCTGGCCCTGAATCAGCGATGTACCTCACCACAAAGCAGTACCACATTCGGCCGGACTTTATGAATACGGTTCGCCATCGTTTCGCAGTCGACCTTCGTGGGATAGATGCGCTCCGAGACCGGCAGGGCTTCGCAGGCATCGTAACCGCACGCGCTCACTAACAACACAAATCCTATCAACATAGTTCCTCTCCTTTGCACGGTCTGGTGGTCCGGACTGCGGTGCTTTTTATCCTTTTTTAACAACCAGTATAGACAAACGTGACGGGGCGGCATTGTCAGTGTGAGCTATGACCCGCCAGCAGGGGCAGGCCGCGGTCAGCCAGGCGTGTCAGACGAGCAGGGAGGTCAGGAATTAGCCAGCGAAATACCAGGCGGGCAGCAGCGCAATCAGGTTATTCAGGGTATGCAGGAAGATGGGCAGCGCCAGACTGTTACTGCGCAGCCGGGCGTAGCAGAGCAGCAGCGAAAACAGCGTCAGAGCGATAAGCGTCTGCCAGTGCACATACTGCGTATGCATCATCGCAAACAGCAGTGAGGTCAGCAGCATACAGGCGAAACGGCTGCGCGGTGCCCACAGCAGAAACCCCTGTAACAAAAAGCCGCGGAACAGGACTTCTTCAAACACCGGTGCCAGCAGCACGGCAGTAAGCAACAGAATCAGCAGCGAGTTACGTCCCTGCTGCGCCTGCATCACCAGCCAGCCTTCCGGCTGCATAAACTGCATCTGTGCCGCCATTAGCATAAACAGCGCGCCGGTAAAGAGCAGGGTTTGCAGCGTGCAGAGTTCGCCCAGCGGCAAATCGGTGCGGCGCTGGCAGTAGAAACGGTAAAGCGGATAGATCACAGCAAATTCAAACAGGCAGAGCACCGGCACCAGCAGGCCGTCATTACGCAGCACGCCGTAATTAGGAAACAGCGTGATCAGCATGGTAACCAGGTAATAGACCACAAAGCTGCCGACGTAGAACAGCGTCAGGGTCACTCTGTCGGAATTGGTATTCATAGGCGACTCTGCCAGCGAAGGTAAGCGCATAGTAGCAATGCCCCCGATCGCTGTCGAGTCAGCCTGTAACACAATATTTAAGCGCAAAATGTTAACTGCAGGCTAAACACCAGGACACGCGAGCCGATAACTGAGGAAACTAATCTGGTCAGCGCCGTATGTCGTATTGCAGGCCCGTCATCTCAAACCCTGACTGTGTAGTGAGCACTCTTAATGACATTTAACCCACCGGCGCCACCCTCGCCTCCGTTCAGACAGATTGCTGAAGACCGCACTGTCCGCTTTACGCGGCGCAGCCTGCGTACGCTTTCGCTGCTGCTGTTTGGTGTGCTGGTGCTCTCGATGCTGATGGTGCTGACGATTGCGCAGCGTCAGAACAGTGCATCGGTTGATCATGACCGGGTGCTGGTGCAGCAGGCCTGGAAAAATCGTCAGGATGCGATGATGACAGATATCCGTGATTATGCGTTCTGGAGTGAAGCCTGGCGCAATCTTCATGTCAGGGTGAACAAAGTCTGGGCTTTTGACGAAGAGAACTTTGGACCGGGTCTCTACGAAGAGTATCACTATGAAGGTGTGTTCGTGGTTGACGGCCGTAACCACACTTCATACAGCGTGATTAATGGACAGCTGGTGGATACGCCGCTTGAAGCCTGGCTGGGCAATGAGAAGACCTCAGAGCTGATTGCGGCGGCACGTAAACTTACCAACAAGGCGACTACCCGGGATGTGCTGGTCAACCATCAGCCCGCCATTGCGGTTGCCGCGCCTATCAGCAGCGGCAAAGTGACGACGGTGCCGCCCGTGGCGGGACCCGCATCTATCATGGTGTTTGTGAATCTGTTCACGCCTGCCAAATTACAGGCGCTGGGCACCACGCTGGATGTGCGTAAACTGCGTCAGCCCCTCAATCAGGAGGATGCCCTGCGTGAACCGCGGCTGGTGCAGCCGTTGCCAGGCGGCGATTCGATTGTACTGCGCTGGACGTCGAAGATGCCTGGCATGGGTCTGATCTGGTTCCTGCTGCCGTTGCTGATGATGATGGCGATCATCATCGCTATGATTACTCATCGCGTCAGCCGCCATGCGCTTTCCAATGCGATACTCTCTGATCGCCGTTTTGACCTGCTGGCGATCAGTCAGCAGGAGCTTGCCAGCAGCGAAGCGCGGTTTCGCGATCTTGCTGAGGCCGCGTCAGACTGGATCTGGGAGACGGATGAAGAGGGCCGTCTTATCTATCTTTCCGCGCGCTTTCACACCGTGACCGGCCACGACATTACTCACTGGCTGGGGCGTCACATCGATCATCTGCTAACGCATCCCAGCCATTCGCTGGTCGCCTGGCTGCTGCGTCAGGAAGAGCACGGGCCACAGATGCCGCTGCGCTGTCAGTTTATGTCCGCACAGGGTAATCGCCGCATCGGCCAGCTGGTGGCGAAAACCATCTGGCATGATGAGCGACGTATTGGGTTTCGCGGCACGGTATCGGACATCACTCAGGGCATGGAAGCAGAAGCGCGCATTCAGTTTTTGTCGCGTCATGACGTCTTAACCGGCCTGTCAAACCGCGTGCAGCTGCTGGAGTTTCTGACGCTGCATCTTGAGCTGCCTGATGGCGGCGCGCCGCTGACGCTGGTCACCCTCGACCTTGATCAGTTCCGGCCGATCAATGAAACCTGGGGTCATGCGGCGGGTGATGAAGTGCTAAGCCAGATCGCGCAGCGTCTGAAGCGCTGTATCGGCCCGCAGGAGCTGGTGGCGCGGCTGAGTGGCGATGAGTTTGTCCTGGTATTGCGTGAAACGAACCGTGAAGGGGTCGATCAGCGTTGTGCTCAGCTGGTGCATGAGGTTCAGCAACCCATCAGCACTGGCCAGCATGTCCACTATCTTACCATCAGCATGGGGATCGCCTCTGCACCGCAGGATGCCAGCCATCCCGAAGCGCTGCTGCAAATGGCGGATATCGCGCTGAATGAAGCGCGTGACGCGGGACGCAATCAGTGGATCTGGTATGCCAGTGAAATGGCCAGCCAGCGTGAAGATAAGCGAGAAATGGCGCGGCGGATTGAGAAAGCGCTAAAGAACAATGAATTTCGCCTTCACTACCAGCCCCGCTATCAACTGCTGACCGGACAGCTGGCGGGCGCCGAGGCATTGATTCGCTGGCAGATTGCGCCGGATCAGTGGATTACGCCCGACCACTTTATTCCGCTGGCGGAAGAGAGCGGTCTGATCGCCACTATCAGCGACTGGGTGCTGATGCGCGCCTGTGAGGATGCGCTGAAATGGGGCAGCGAGCGCTATGTGTCGGTCAATATCTCCCCAATGGAATTCCGCACCAGTGATCTGGTGCAGCGGGTGGCCGATGCGCTGGAGAAAAGTGGCCTGCCTGCTACGCGGCTGGAGCTGGAGATTACCGAGAACGTCACCTTTGAGCATCCCCAGCATGCGCTGGAGGTAATGCAGGGATTACGGTCACTGGGTGTCAGGTTAACCGTTGACGATTTCGGTACCGGCTATGCAGCGCTGGGTTACCTTAAAACCTTCCCGTTTAACGGTCTCAAGATCGATCGCTCCTGGATGAAAGATTTTCCGGAGTCGCAGCAGGCGCAATCCGTGGTGGCGGGGATAATCGCGCTGGCACGCGCTTTTGCCCTGACGATCACGGCAGAGGGGATTGAGACAGAAGCGCAACTGAACAAGCTAAAACAGCTCTCGTGCGAAGAGGGGCAAGGCTACTTCCTCGGTCGGCCGATGCCGCTGGCTGCATTCAGTACGCTTCTGGAGAGAACCGCGCAAAACCAGGTTTAACTGGCTTAACGCACTTTGACCGCCACGGCGGTCATCAGCATTGCGCAGACAACAAAAATAATCAGTTCCATAATGACCTCCAGGTGCTAAGAAAATTCTTAAGATATTGTAGGGGGGGTGTTGTTCTTTTTTTAAGCAGTGAGTGCGATTGATCTCAACGTGTGGCCGATGCAGCCGCCGCTTTAATACTGCTGTAACAACTTTACCTTTTAAGGGTTCAGGTCAGCAGGCACGTTTTGCTACTCTTGGGACCAGGTTTTACACGTCCAACAGGAGAATAAACGTGAAATTTTATGGAAAGGGGCTGCTGGTAATGGGTCTGTTCGCCTTAACCGCCTGCCAGTCTGCCTCTAAACCCGACACCGCCCGTGTGGCACAGGATCCCGATGCCGACCGCTGTGGGGCTTCTCAGTTTCAGAACTATGTGGGCAAGCCGTTAACCGCGTTGCAGGGCCAGCACTTCGAACAGCAGGTGCGTCCGATCCCCTACAATTCAGCCGTCACCATGGACTTCAATCTCAACCGGCTTAACTTCCTGGCCGACAAAAATGGCAATATCAGCTCCGTTTATTGTGGTTAATGGCCGGTCTGTCATAGGCTTGTCATAACGGCAGGCGAGGATAGCCGCGCGCTTTAAAACTTCCTCGCCACACAATAGATAGTGCTCGTCTTGTTTATTCCCGCCCCGGCGGGAATTTTTTTAGCGCCTTCGGGCCGGAACAGGAGCGGAGAAGATGAAAAGCATACGGGCACTCTTGCCCATACTGTTACTCAGCAGCACACTGGTGCATGCCTCCAGTGAAGAGGCCTGGCAAAAGAGCCGTCAGGTGATGGCGCAGGCGTGCATTAACGCCAGTCACCTGAGCAAAGTAAAGGTGCTGGGCGAACCGATTGAGTATGACGACAACACAGATTACAGCGCACTCTTGCTGGAGGGGCGCTATGCCCAGCAGCACATGAAAAACAGGCGTGGACGGGAGCTTTGCCTGTTCCAGCGCAGCAGCGGGCGTGCCAGCGTCAGCGAAGCGGATAAATTACGCTGGGTAAAATAGGTAGCAGGTTTACGCCTCTGGCTGCGTGTCGATCAGCTGAGCCAGCAGGGTACGGTAACGCTGCAACTGCATCTCGTCGCCTTCTACTTCCAGTTTGTCGATCACCCGCGCAATCAGTACGTTACTGGTCGCGGGCTCGCCCGCCTCCATTATTTCCCGCAGGATCACCGCCAGCAGATCGGACTCTGGCGGTGTGCGCCAGTTCGGGCTTTTGAAATAGTCGTTGATAGCACGACTGGCACTGTCAGGTTGTACTCTCATTTCCCCACCTCCGCTGAAACACTGCCCCATCCCTTACGGCTGAGTAAGGGCGTCTTTACATGGAATAAGCTGGTCTGCCTCAGCGTAGCCGGACGGTGTGCACCGTTTTTTTGCGGAGGACGTTGCGCCGATCAGAACAATCGCCACACCGCCACAGCTGGCGGTTTTTTAAACATAGAAGCGGGGTAGAAGGTTGTCAGTAACAGAATGACATATTTTTCCATATTGATGAGGGTTGGTTTAGGAAGCGCACGTCAGGGTCGTGCCGTCTACGCGTGATTCGCGCTATAAACCCTTGAGTCGGGAACATTTGCGCCGGTAATTGAGCGGAATCAAAGAGGAATCCGGTCTTTTGCCGTTTGTGCCATGTTTTGTCGGTCAGGCAGAGAATGCGCGCGTTAGACTGAGCCTTCCTTCTCTTTACATCATCTGCTCATGCCACGCACTATTGAACCCTGGAAGATAAACCTGATCTCGGTCTGGTTTGGCTGTTTTTTTACCGGACTGGCCATCAGCCAGATTATCCCGTTTCTGCCACTCTACCTTGAGCAGCTTGGCGTTACCGGCGGCGAATCACTGAGCCTCTGGTCGGGTCTCACCTTCAGTATCACCTTTGTGGTCTCGGCGGCGGTAGCCCCCCTGTGGGGCAGCCTGGCCGATCGCAAAGGCCGTAAACTGATGCTGTTACGCGCGGCGTTTGGCATGGGCGTGGTGATACTGCTACAGGCTTTTGTCACCGAAGCCTGGCAGTTGCTGTTGTTACGCGCCCTGATGGGGCTGACCTCAGGATATATTCCCAACGCGATGGCGCTGGTGGCGGCTCAGGTTCCACGTGAACGCAGCGGCTGGGCGTTGAGCTGTGTCTCAACCGGTCAGATTGGCGGGGTGATTCTGGGGCCGATGCTGGGCGGGCTGCTGGCCGACTGGGTCGGACTACGCACGGTATTTATCGTCACTGCGGCGCTGCTGATGGTCAGCTTTCTGGTCACGCTGTTCCTGATCAAAGAGACGGGTTACACCCCGGTGAGTAAAAAAGAGAAGCTCAGCGGACGCGAGGTTTTCCGCTCGCTGGATAACCCAAAGCTGATGCTCTGTCTCTTTTTCACCACCATGGTGATTCAGATGTGTAACGGGTCGGTGAACCCCATCCTGACGTTGTTTGTGCGTGAACTGGCACCGACTGCGGAGAATATCGCCTTTCTGAGTGGCGTCATTGCCGCACTGCCTGGCGTCTCGGCACTACTGGCCGCACCCCGGCTGGGACGGCTCGGCGATCGCATTGGCACCCAGCGTATTCTGCTGGCGACAATGGTTATTTCACTGCTGCTGTTTGTTGCGATGTCCTTTGTCACCAGCACCACGCAACTGGGCGTTTTACGTTTTCTATTGGGTTTCGCCGATGGTGCAATGATGCCTGCGGTGCAGACGCTTCTGGTACGTCATTCGCGCGACAATATCACCGGACGCATCTTCGGCTATAACCAGTCGTTTATGTATCTCGGCAATGTTGCGGGTCCGCTATTAGGGGCCGCGGTGTCGGCGGTGGCAGGCTTTCGCTGGGTCTTTTTTGCCACCGCCGTGGTCGTGCTGATTAATGTGCTCTTTCTGAAGCGTTTTTACCGGCGTCCGAAGACCGTGCTGCCCGCGTCGGCTGAGAAATCGTCAGTTCAGCCTGCCAGCGCTGCTGAGTCAGTAAAAACTCAGGACTGACGCTGGGGCTCCAGGAGTCATCGCCGCCCACGCCCATGTGGAAGGCATCCAGATGCAGCCAGCAGCCCGCTTCCGGATGCAGCAGGTGGCGGTGTGAGGTCTCCCGCAACTGCTCCAGACTGAAGCGGCTCAGCGAGAAAGCAAAATCGCCGCTGACCTGCCAGCTGCCGCTATCGAGTTGACGGGTGCCGCCACGCTGACCGTTCTCGCTGGGGAAAACGTAGGGCGTTGAAAGCTGCGCCAGCGGCAGCTGCCAGCGTGAGAACTGCGCGGCCAGCTGACGATCGGGGTAGTTTTCATGCGGCCCCAGGCCAAGCCAGCTCACCTGCTGCGGAATGTGCACCAGCGCGCAGCGTAAGCCGATGCGTGCTGGCGGCGGCAATCCGCGCGACTGCTCAACCGAAAGCTGCAGCTGTAACTCACCCTGTGCGTTAATCACATAACGTTTACGACTGATGAAAGCGACCTGGCCGTTGGCGAGCCAGCTATGCAGCGTCTCAATCTGCACCGCCTGCGACAACGCATTCGCCGTAATCGACATCAGTTGGCTGCTCATCTGGTCATATCCCGCCGTTTTCCAGCGCTCAACCCAGGCATGAGGATCAACCCGTTCTGCTTCGCTGGTGCCGATATCATTGTCCAGCGGCGCGCGAATAAAGCAGTCCTGAAGAGGGGAGAGCAGCGTTGGCTCTTCATTGACAAACCACTGCGTCAGTTCGCCGCTGTGGCGTGAAAAATGCCAGCGTTGCTGCTGATGGGTCACGACAAACTCACCGGCGTCATCGCGCAGCACGGGTGCTTCGCCCGCCTCCGGCTGTGACGGTAGCGCTAACGTCGAGGGCAGCGGCCATTGATGCCAGGCGACGCACCAGTCGGCGGCGCTCCAGCGGGTCGGGTGAATCTGATGAACCGCGACATTAAGCCAGCATTCGCCCTGTAACGTGGACGGAGAGGGCAGCGTGATCCGCTGCTGACCCTGCGCGGCGATATCCAGCAATACTTCACCTTCCGTCACCACGTGTCCCTCCTGTTCGATGCGCCAGCGCAGCACCTCATTGTCACTATGGCGGAACAGATAGTCGCTGCTGACCGTAAAGCTCACAGGATCGACGGGATCGACCACGAACTGCCAGAACTGCTGTGCACGTTGCGCCTCATACAGCGCCGGATGCGGCGTGCGATCGGCAAACACCAGCCCGTTCATGCAGAACTGACGGTCATTGGGTTTATCGCCAAAATCGCCGCCATAGGCCTGCCAGGGTTTGCCCTGATCGTCAAAGCGGGTCAGGCTCTGATCCACCCAGTCCCAGACAAAGCCGCCCTGCAGACGTGGGAACTGGCGGAAAGCCTCCCAGTATTTTGCGAAGCCGCCGAAGCTGTTGCCCATGGCATGCGCGTACTCACACAGGATCAGCGGGCGGGTTTCGCCCGGCAGACCGATCCACTTTTTCAGCGACCATTTGGGTACTGCCGGGAACGGCTGATCTTCATCAACCCTGGCGTACATCGGGCAGATAATATCGGTCGCAGCGGTATCGGCTCCGCCGCCTTCATACTGAACAGGGCGGGTAGGATCGCTGCTTTTCACCCAGCGGTAGAGCGCATCGTGTGTAGCGCCATGTCCCGACTCATTGCCCAGCGACCAGATAATAATGCTGCAGTGATTACGATCGCGCTGCACCATGCGCGTCACGCGTTCGCTATAGGCGGCAAACCAGCGGGGATCGTCGGAGAGCCGGTTCATCGGCTGCATACCGTGGGTTTCGATATTGGCCTCATCCACCACATACAGCCCGTACTGATCGCAGAGCCGGTACCAGAGGGGATGATTAGGATAATGCGAACAGCGCACCGCATTGAAATTGTGCTGTTTCATCAGCTCGATGTCGCGGCGCATCGTGGCCTCATCCACCACCTGACCGTTCTCCGGATGGTGTTCGTGACGGTTGGTGCCGCGGATCAGTAGCGGTTTGCCGTTAAGACAGAGCAGGCCGTTGTCGATGGTGACCTGACGGAAGCCGACATCATAAGCTTCCACGTCGATGAGTTGTTGATCCCCATCCAGCAGCGCCAGCGTGGCGCGATAGAGGTGAGGCGTTTCGGCGCTCCACAGCGCAGGTTGTTCCACCGGCAGGCAGAGCAGGGCGCGTTCAGGAGAGTGACCCCGCTCGTCAATAATGGTGCTGCCCAGAGGCTGCTGACACTGGGCAACCCGCTGTTCACCCTGCCACAGCGTCAGGCGCAGCTGATAAAGTGAGGTGACGTCCGGCGGCAAGGCGACGCGAACCTGGGCGCGCAGCTCGGCACGAGTAAACTCCGGGCTGAGCCGGGTTTCCAGCTGAACATCGGCCAGATGCACCTGCGGTTTATGCAGTAATGTGACATCGCGGAAAATGCCGCTCATCCGCCACATATCCTGATCTTCCAGATAGCTGCCGTCGCTCCAGCGCAGCACCATCACCGCCAGCCGGTTTTTGCCCGGTCGCAGATAGGGACTGAGGTCAAATTCAGCGGGCAAACGGCTGTCCTGAGAGTAGCCAATCCAGTGTCCGTTGCACCACAGGTGAAAAGCTGAGTTTACCCCGTCAAAAATGATGCGTGTCTGTCCGGAATCAAGCCAGGCTGCGTCAGCACTGAATGTGAGCGAGTAACATCCCGTTGGGTTATCAGCGGGAACCTGCGGCGGATTGACCGGAATCGGATACTGCACGTTGGTGTAAATGGGGGCATCAAAGCCGTGCATCTGCCAGTTAGCCGGGACCGGAATCGTGCTGGCATCCGGCAGATCCTGCAGTAACCAGCTGGCCGGCACCGCTTCGGGCTGCGAAAAGTAACTAAAACCCCACTCTCCGTTGAGGCTTTGCAGTGACACCGAAGGCGTGTCATCACGCGCCACTGCTTCATCGCGCCAGCTGGCGAATGGCGGGTGGGCATCCAGCCTGTTAAGCGAGGTTACAACCGGGTTTTCCCAGTCGCGCCGGGAGAGGATGTCACTGAAAGCAGCCTGAGAGAGAGTCATGGTTATATCCTGTAAATGTAATGCGCTCACAATGCGTAAAATTCTTCTGGCTGTAAAGAGCCCGCCATCCCGATTTACATAAATAGTTTGGGGTACAAACCGGCTGGGATGTTGAGAATCTGGTGGCAGCGTGACGGTAAAACGTTAAGTCTGGTCAGCAAAGGTGAATAGCGGCCGGATACGGAGGAATCTCACTTGTCGTCCTGCAGGAGGCTTCATACACTCAGCCCGATTTCTTCACCCTGAGGTAGGTATGGTACGAATCGTTAAGCTGGCTGCAGTTGTGGCATTAGTGACTGCATTAAGTGGATGTATTTTCCCGCCTCCAGGCGGCGGCTGGGGCGGACATGGCGGTGGGCCAGGTCGCGGCTTTGTCGATCCGCGTTAAGCCTCACTCATCGCTCGGGAGCAGGCGAAACGTTTAACAGCGATGATATCTGCCCGCAAAACGTTTCGCCTGCAAGGTTAGCCGGAGGTTGCTCAAAAGAGGGCGGAGATGTGGGCTAACTCACTGAAAAAATGACTTTTAACCTCTGTTTTTTTAGTCAGTGTGGTGATAATTTCAGCTTTTCTCCACCGCTGAGACAACAGCATGAAAAACCTGATTGCTGAATTACTGGTAAAGCTGGCTGAAAAAGAGGCGACAGCGAAAGAGCAGATGGCGCAGATTGAAGCGCTGGAGATTGTTGTCACGGCGCTGGTTCGCAAGCTCGAGCCGCAACAATATCTGTCGATGGCCTCCAGCATTGAAACTGCCATGAATACTGTAACCGGTGCTGATGAAGACGATGCGCTGCTGCTGCGTAATTACATCGAAAAGCTGCTCCGGCATCCTCGCCAGTAACGACCCCAGTGCCAGTCTGGAATGGGATCTTCACATCAGTTTGACCTGAAACATTTTCCGCTTTGCTTATTCGCTGCCAGAATAATAAAGGACAATCCACTGTGGAGATATCAAGATGAAAGTCGGTTTAATGGCGATGATGATGGCAGGTCTGCTGGTCAGCGGGCTGGCCGGTGCGGCGGAGAAGACCCCGCAGCAGGAGAAGATGGCCCTGTGTAACCAGCATGCCAAATCTCAGGATCTCAAAGGTGATGCGCGCAAATCTTTTATGAGTGAATGCCTGAAAAAGGACAGCAAGCTGTCGCAGATGTCACCGCAGCAAATGAAAATGAAGAGCTGTAATGGTGAAGCTGGCGATAAAAAACTGGCAGGTGATGCACGTAAGACCTTTATGAGCCAGTGCCTGAAAAAAAGCGCATGACTCCCCCGGCCACGCAGGTGGCCGCTTGTCGTTTGCGCTCAGTGCAGATTCAATTTCTCCTTAACGCCAATTAAATTTCCTGCCATAACAATATTTTACCTTTCTTAAACAGATTCATCCTCAGGCTTGCCGGTTCCTTTGCCACACTTACTGTTTGTGGGGATTTGCGCCGCGCGCTGTTTTGCCGCGCAGCTTCAGACCAGAAACAGCGAAAGGAGCCATGCCGTGAACTATCAATTTACCGCCGACCTGAAGGATCTGCCCCAGCGACAGCCGGTGAAGAAAACACTCGGCGAAGTGGAAGTATTACTGATCCGTGATGGGGATAACGTCCGTGCTTACCAGGCGAAATGTCCACATGCGGGCGCGCCGCTGGAGCAGGGCGCGATCTGTGGCGACCGGCTGGTCTGTCCGTGGCACAAAGCCGCGTTTAATATCGCCGATGGCAAAATTTGTGAACCGCTGGCGTTAGCCGATCTCAAACAGTATTCGCTGCGCATTGAAGAAGGCCGGGTGCTGGTTAACCCGAAAGCCATGTCACCTGCGGCACCGATTGGCAGCGGGGCAACTGCGCCGGTCTATGTGGTGCTGGGTGCGGGAGCAGCAGGCAGCGCTGCGTTATGGCGTCTGCGCCATGACGGCTTTAAAGGCCGCCTGATTCTGGTTGAACGGGAAGCGGATGCGCCTTATGACCGCACTGCGCTGACCAAGTTTGTACCGTCGGGTAAAATGGATATCAGTGAGGTGCCGCAGCTGCTGAAAGCGGATGTGATGGATCATGTTGAACGGATTCAGGCTACCGTGAGCCGCCTTGATACACAGCAACAGCGGCTGATCTTTGAAGATGGCGGGACGCTCGCCTTCGACAAACTGCTGATCGCCAGCGGCGCGACGCCTGTCCGCCCTGATTTGCCGGGCAGCGATCTCGACGGCGTTTATCTGCTGCGCAGCAAAGCGCAGACCGATGCGTTACTGCATGCGGTGGATGCCAGCCATAAAATCGTCATTATCGGTAACAGTTTTATCGGTACTGAACTGGCGTCAGCACTGCGTAACCGTGATATTGACGTAACGGTGGTTGCTCGTCAGAGACTGCCTTTTGCTAAACGGTTTGGCGAGCAGATTGGCCGCTATTTCTACCAGTTACATGAGCAAAACGGCGTGAAGTGGGTGCAGGGCGAGATCGAATTACTGCAGGGTGACCAGCAGGTGACTGGCGTGCAGCTAAAGGGCGGCAGGACGCTGGACGCGACCGTTGTGCTGTTTGCTACGGGTGTTGAACCGGCCACCGACTTTATCCACGATTTGCCGCTGGCAGAGGATGGCAGTCTGCAGGCAGATGAGCAGTTGCGGGTCGCTGACAATATCTGGGTGGCGGGTGACATCGCTACGTATCCGGCGGCGCAGGGTCCGCTGCGTATTGAGCACTATCGCGTCGCGCATCAGCAGGGGCAGACCGCCGCGTGGAACATGCTGGATCAGAACGGCGCGTTTGATCGTGTGCCGTTCTTCTGGACGACCCAATATGGCACCCGTTATGAGTATGTTGGTCACGCGGCAGAATGGGATAATTTCCAGCTGATCGGCTCGCTGGAGGACAAAAAGTTTATGGCGTTTTATGGTCAGCAGGGGCAACTGGCGGCCATCTGCTCATGCGGCATGTATACGCTGACCGCTGAGCTGGTGGAGCGGATGCAGCAACCGATGACGCTTGCCGATGCGGTGGCGCACGGTCAGGCACACATCGGATAATCTTCGCTGCACGCAGGGCGGACCGGGGTGACGGGCCGCCTTGCGCACTTCCTGACAGGTTAGCTGCGGCTCAGTTTCTCTGACTTCGCCATGCACTGCTGCATTGCTTCCATCACCGCCGAGCGCATCCCTTTTTCTTCCAGCACTTTCACCGCTTCAATGGTGGTGCCGCCAGGTGAGCAGACCATATCTTTAAGTTCAGCCGGATGTTTACCGGTGGTCAGCACCATCTGGGCCGCGCCTTTAACCGCCTGCGCAGCAAACTGATAGGCCTGAGCGCGCGGCATGCCACCCAATACGGCCGCATCTGCCATCGCCTCGATAAACATAAACACGTACGCCGGTGCAGAACCGCTGACGCCGACCACGGAGTGAATCAGATATTCATCCACCACGGCCGCTTTGCCGAAGCACTCAAAAATCGCCACGACCTCGTCGATTTCCGCCTGCTCAACCAGTACGTTGGGCGTTACCGAGGTCATGCCCTCGCTTACCAGTGAGGGCGTATTCGGCATTGCGCGGACAAGTTTGCGATCGTAACCCAGCACGGATGAGAGCGAATCCAGCGTCACACCAGCCGCAATCGATACCACCAGCGCCTCTTTTTTAAGGCTGCCGGACAGCTCTTTTAACACTTTCAGAATGACATTGGGTTTTACCGCGCCGAACAGGATGTCCACTTCGCGCGCCAGCGCATCCGCGCTCTCTGCGGCGTTGATGCCATACTGCTCTGCCATCGCCTGGTTGGTTTCGGCTTTGCGATCGTAAACGAAGATATCAGATGGAGTAATTTTGCCGCTGTTGACCAGTCCGCCAATAATGGCTTTCGCCATGTTTCCCCCGCCGATAAACCCGATTTTCTTTGCCTGCATCGCCATCTCCTTAGGACATTATTCGTTTTTCTCAGTGCGCTAGCTTACTTCAGCCAGCCCGAATAACAAGTCAGCCGGGTACGGGCGGGAAAGTGTGCCGCAAATAAAATTTGCCATTTAAGGGGAACCCGGCAAGATCTCAGGCTTCTCTGACTGTAAGGAATCATGATGTTTATCTGGGTCGATGCCGATGCCTGTCCGAATGTGATCAAAGAGGTGCTTTACCGTGCGGCGGATCGTACCGCGACCACGGTGACGTTTGTGGCGAACCAGTTTCTGCGCGTGCCGCCCTCGCCTTATCTGCGCACCCTGCAGGTGCCTGCTGGCTTTGATGTGGCGGACAACGAGATCGTCAGACGTTGTCAGCCTGGCGATCTGGTGATCACCGCCGATATTCCGCTGGCGGCAGAGGTGATTGAGAAGGGTGCTGCGGCACTGAATCCGCGTGGCGAGCGTTACTCACCGGCGACGATACGTGAACGTCTGACGATGCGTGATTTTATGGATACCCTGAGGTCAAGTGGCGTGCAGACCGGCGGCCCCGCGACGATGAGTCCGCGTGACCGCCAGCAGTTTGCGAATGAGCTGGATAGCTGGCTCACCCAGCAGAAACGCTCAACTTAAACGAAGCTGTCGTCGTCGTCGTAATCGTTGCCGCCAAAATCGTTGAGATCGCTGTTGTCGGCATAATTACTGTCCCAGCCCGTATTCTGGTCCAGGAAAGCGTTGTCGTTACCGCCGTTAAAGTTATCGGTATTGTCATCACCACCATTGAAGGTGTTGAGATTATCATTCACCTCCGGCAGCGGTGGCTCATTGATGATATTCACAATCTCTTCCGGCTGAGAATGGTGGAACATGCTGGTCAGCATGTCAGCCATCACGACACCACCCGCTACGCCCACGGCAGTTTGCAGTGCGCCGCCAAGGAAACCCGTGCCGCGTGGCGCGGGTGCCTGAGCAGGGGCATATTGCGGCTGTGCCGGTTGCTGTGGCGCACTGTTCCACGGCGACTGTTGCTGTTGTTGCTGCTGTTGAGCGGGCGGCTGCTGACGCGAACCGCTGCCAAACAGTCCCGACAGGAAGCCGCCGCTGCTCTGTGCGGGTTGCTGCTGCTGCTGTTGCAGCTGTGCCACCTGGCTTTCCAGCGCCGACACTTTCTCATTGAGTTTTTTCAGCGCCGCTTCCTGAATCAGGATCGCCTGTGCCATGTAGTAAGGCGCGCCTGGCTGCGTCTGAAGATGCTGGTTAATCAGTTGTTCGGCTGCGGCATCGCGTGCCACGGTCTGGCTTTCGGCCTGTTTCAGACGGCTGAACAGCCCTTCGATCAGTTGTTGTTCTTCGCGTTGCATGATGACTCTCCTGTGGCGATTGTTATCAGTATATGGGGGCGTCAACACGAAAAGTAAAATCGGGGCGGTAAGCAAATATTGCCAGCCCATTTTAACCGCCTTTTTGCGAGTTTATCAGCGGCCTGTTAGCGTGCTGATGCACAAAACGTGCATGCATTTCCCCTTGAAAATATAGAGATTATCGTTGTTCCGGTAAGGAAAATGCGTAAAACATGCCTGACAGGTGGAGGCCTTAATAATTTCCAGTTATTATGCGTCGCATTAATAAGCTAACCATGCAACCGCCTCGCGCGGTCAGGCGGAGGAACGGCCCTGATGTCACTACCCATCTTTTTGATTGGCGCTCGCGGTTGCGGCAAAACCACGGTTGGCGAGGCGTTGTCGCAGGCGCTGGGTTACGCCTTTACGGATACCGATCACCATCTGCAACTCAGCACGCAGCGCAGTGTGACCGAAATTGTGGAGGCGGAAGGCTGGGAAGGTTTTCGCGCCCGTGAAACGGAATCGCTCAAGGCGGTGACGGCGCCCCGCACTGTTATTGCGACGGGCGGTGGCATGATTCTGGCTGAAGAGAACTGTCGTTTTATGCAGGAGCACGGTCAGGTGATCTGGCTCAGCGCATCGCCCGAAGTACTGGCAGAGCGACTGGAAAGCGAGCCTGAAGCAGCCCAGCGTCCGACCTTGACCGGACGTCCGATTGCCGATGAGATGAGTGATGTGCTGCGCGAACGCGCGCACCTTTACCAGGCGGCGGCTCATCACCAGGTGAATGCCATGCAATCGCCAGCGTGCGTGGTGGAGGAAATTCTGCTGTCACTTTCGCTGGCGCGCGCCAGCTAACCCTCAGATTTTTCCCGCTTTGATCCCGCTTATGATGTCATTGTCTATACTTATCCTATGACAGGCAGCAGCCTGTCCTGTGGAATGTTATTCAGACAAGAGGGACACAGTATGCCGAGCAGACCGCCGTACCCACGTGAAGCGAAAGTTGTGCCTGTTGAAAAGGGCACTGAAGGTAATAAAGTAACCTCATACGAATTGCGTGCTGATCATCCCAAACCGAATTCATTAATCAGTGAGCACGAGACGGAAGAAGAAGCGCACGATGCTAAAGCGCGTTACGAAGACGTCGAAAAAGAGTAAAGCATTGCGGCTGGCAGGGAGGCCAGCCTGATATTCAGCGTTATTCGCCGTCTGACGCTAAGTCGCCTGAGCTTTCCCCGCACACCTTCACCTCTGACATCCCCTTGCCGCATCAAAACAAAGCTGACCGGAGCATCGTCTGAGCGCTCTCTGTCTGCCTGTCTGATCTTCCCCCGAAGGAGATCACAAACGACCATCATTTCGCGTGACAGATCAGCAGGTTCCCTTCTACACTGCCAGACACACAACATGTGCTCTGGAGAACTATTATGCTCAACGTAAGTGAGTATTTTGACGGAAAAGTTAAATCTATCGGCTTTGACAGTGCGAGCACCGGTCGTGCCAGCGTGGGCGTGATGTCAGAAGGTGAATACACATTTGGAACCGGTCAGCCAGAAGAGATGACCGTCGTCAGCGGCTCGCTTAAGGTGTTGCTGCCAGGTGAGACCGAGTGGAAATGGTTTGAAGCGGGTTCGGTATTTAACGTGCCGGGTCACAGTGAATTTCATCTGCAGGTCGGCGAGCCAAGTTCCTATCTCTGCCGCTACCTGAAAGATAAAGATTAAGAAAAGGGCCGCTCAGCGGCCCTTTTCCTGGGCAAACATCCTCGTCCGGGATTCTGCGGATTACAGCTTAACGCTGGGCTTCGCCGCCTAACGCTTCCACCAGATTGCTGGTCAGTGCCGCCAGTTCGCTGGTCATCAGAATAAAGTCCGCATCAAATCGCTGCGCAAAATCTTCGCGGTCGATATCGTCGTTCTGGTCACGCAGCGTGTCGCTGAACTTCAGACGCTTCACCGAACCGTCATCGGCCAGAACAAACTGAATGCGCTCCTGCCAGTCGAGTGCCAGTTTGGTTACCAGCTTGCCCGCTTCGATATGGTTGGTGATCTCATCGCAGACCAGATCCTGCTTCTTACAACGGATGACACCGCCATCTTCCAGCAGCGCTTTCAGCTCCGCTTCATCCATCAGGGCGAAACCGGCAGGCAGTTCACCTGAACGCACCCATTCGGTCAGGGTCAGTTCAATCGGGCTTTCCAGGGTCAGTGGAACCACCGGCAGTGAACCCAGGCTTTTGCGCAGCAGCGCCAGCGTATCTTCTGCTTTTTTCGCGCTGGCACAGTCAACCATAATCAGATTGTTGACCGTGTCTATCCACAGATAGGTCTGGCTGAAACGGCTGAAGGCGCGCGGCAGCAGGCTGTGCAGCACTTCATCTTTCAGCGAATCTTTTTCGGTCTTTTTCAGCTTACGGCTCTGCTCAGATTCCAGCTTGTCGATTTTCGCTTCCAGCGCCTGCTTTACCACTGGCGAAGGCAGGATTTTCTCTTCTTTACGGGCGCAAATCACAATCTGGCCTTTGTTCTCATGGGTCAGCGCATCGCTTCGATTGCCCATCGGCGAGACCCAGCCGGTCTTGCTCATATCCTGACTGCCACACGGTGAAAACGTGAAGGCGTCGAGCTGTTTTTCCATCTCATCTGCGGACAGCGGAATGTCACGATTCAGACGATAAACCATCATATTTTTAAACCACAACATCGGGATTCCTTACCGTGGCGCGATCGGGCGCACAAGTCTGCGAGAGTCAGCGCGCATGATAGCGAAACATCGGAGTGGTTTCATTGCCTTTAAGGCAGCTGCCTTCTACTGTATCTCTCACCTGAATGAATAACGAGGACGTAACCTTGCGCATAGGCATAGATCTGGGTGGCACCAAGACAGAAGTGATCGCATTGTCAGATACGGGACAGGAGTTGTTCCGCCACCGGGTGAACACCCCGCGTGATGACTATCCGGCAACCGTGCAGGCGATTGTTGATCTGGTCACACTGGCGGAGCAGAAAACCGGCGAGACCGGTACGGTCGGCCTCGGCATTCCCGGCTCGCTTTCGCCTTACAGTAAGCGGGTGAAAAATGCCAACTCCACCTGGCTCAACGGTCAGCCGCTGGATAAGGATCTGGCGCAGGCGCTGAACCGGGAAGTGCGTATCGCCAACGATGCTAACTGCCTGGCGGTGTCAGAAGCAGTGGATGGCGCGGGTGCCGGACAGTCGCTGGTGTTTGGCGTGATCATCGGCACCGGATCGGGTGCGGGGGTGGCGATCAACGGGGAGTCGCGCATCGGTGGTAACGGTAATGCCGGTGAGTGGGGCCACAATCCGCTGCCGTGGATGGATGAGGATGAGCTGCGCTACCGGCAGGAAGTGCCCTGTTATTGCGGGCAGCAGGGCTGCATTGAGACCTTCGTTTCAGGCACCGGTTTTGGTATCGACTATCAGCGGCTGAGCGGCGTGCATCGCAAGGGCGCGGAGATCGTCTCACTACTGGCACAGCAGGATCCGATCGCCGAACTGGCAATGAGTCGCTATGAGCTGCGGCTGGCAAAATCGCTGGCGCAGGTGGTGAACCTGATCGATCCCGATGTGATCGTGCTGGGCGGCGGGATGAGCAATGTGGATCGTCTCTATCAGACCGTGCCGGTGCTGATGAAGAAGTGGGTATTTGGCGGCGAGTGTGAAACGC
>Ga0308167_1001465_pt1 | contig 27330 bp, 21 predicted proteins | sample PhyCR1_2_FD_202138 | JGI IMG/M metagenome (GOLD analysis project Ga0308167, IMG submission 202138) | Phyllosphere microbial communities from UC Gill Tract Community Farm, Albany, California, United States - DLSLRC.R1 | ecosystem: Host-associated > Plants > Phyllosphere > Unclassified | place... | reverse complement strand
CCTTCCAATTTTAGGCCGTCACGCATCATTTAAGAAAGGCATTGACAATGATCCAGCGCAGGAAAGGCCTGTTTTGGGCTGCGACACGTTGTCGCAGTGCCGGGCAATGACCCGATTCGGCAACATTCCGGCCCTTGTATAGACATGAACGGGTCAGTTCCGGGGCTGGCCAGCGCGGACCCGGTTGCAGTGTCCCGGCGCGTGCTGCGCAACGGCCGGCGGGCGGCCACGGTACACGCACCGACGCCCCACGTCACCCGCGGCGCCGCTCAGGCCGCCCGCACCCGATTCGCGCACGTCGCCCCACTGGCGAAGTCCGCCAGGTTGCGCAGCGTGATGTCGGAAATCTCCTGCAGCGCCTCGACCGTGAAGAAGCCCTGGTGCCCGGTCACCAGCACGTTGGGGAAGGTCATCAGGCGCTGGAACGCGTCATCGTCGATGATTTCGCCGGACCGGTCCTGGAAGAACAGCCCGCTCTCCTGCTCGTAGACATCGATGGCCAGGTGGCCCAGCCGCCGTGACTTCAGCGCGCGGATCACCGCATGGGTGTCCACCAGCCCACCGCGAGAGGTATTGACCAGCATCGCCCCCGGCTTCATTGCGGCCAGTGACGCGTCGTCGATCAGGTGATGGGTGTCCGGCGTCAGCGGGCAGTGCAGCGAGACGATGTCTGATCGGGCCAGCAGGTCCTCCAGCGTGACCGATGCGCCAACGGCGGCGAACCCGGGCGATGGATACGGATCGTGGCCCAGCACGGTACAGCCCATGCCCTTGAAGATGCGGGCGGTGGCCAGGCCGACCTGGCCGGTGCCGACGATGCCCACGGTCTTGCCGTGCAGGGTGCGGCCGAGCAACCCATCGAGCATGAAGTTGCCCTCGCGCACCCGGTTGTAGGCGCGGTGGGTCTGCCGGTTGAGCGTCATCACCATGGCCAGGGCATGCTCTGCCACGGCTTCGGGGGAGTAAGCCGGCACGCGTGCCACGAACAGGCTCAACTGCTCCGCCGCGGCCAGGTCGACATTGTTGAAGCCCGCACAGCGCAGCAGGATCGCGCGCACCCCCTGTGCATGCAGCGCCTGCAGGACCGGGGCGTCCAACCGGTCGTTCACGAACACACAGACCGCCTCGCAGTCCTGCGCCAGTGCCGCGGTATGTACCTCCAGCGCGGCATCGAAATACAGGAACTCGAAGGACGTCCCTGCCCCGCGGCGTTGCTTGGCCTCATCGAGAAACTGCTGGTCGTACGGGCGGGCGCTGAATACTGCGATCTTCATGAGGCGATCCCCGGGAGTTCGAGCATCACGATACCGCAGTACACTCCGGCCAACTGCCTGGAGCCTGCCGTGCCCCTGACTGCCCGCCTTCTCCGCTGGACCGCCACGCCGATGGCCCGGCGCGGCCTGTTCGTGCTCACGTGCGCGGCCGTGATCGTGATGGCCTGCAATCCATTGCTGGCGCCCTTGCTGCCCGTGGTGGATGCGCTGGGGCTGGATGTCCTGGTGCTGCTCATGGGTGCGCAGGCGATGGCACTGCTGCCATGGGTGCGGCTGCATGCCCGTCGTATCGCGCGCATCACCCTGCATTTGCTGCTGGGTACCCTCGCCGGTGCCATCGCCAGTTTCATCGGCGGCTATCTGCGGCAACTGGTATTCGCCATGGCCACGCGTTGGACCCACGCGCGCCCGTGACCTAGTATTCGGCCCTTGCAAGACGCCATGGGTGGATGTGCGTGGAAAGTTTCGAGCGGTTCAACGGGCGCCGTAGTGGTGAGGGCAAGGCGGTCGCGATCCTGTCACACGGCTTTGGTACCGATCAGACCGCATGGAATGCATTGCGCCCGTGGTTTGAAGCGCGCTATGACGTGATCTCCTTCGATCTTGCCGGCTGTGGCCCGCAAGGTGCGCAGACTTACGATTTCGAACGCCATGGTTCGCTGTTCGGCTACGGCGACGATCTGCTCGACATCCTGGATGAGCTCGACGTGCACAACTGCACCTACGTCGGCCATTCGATGAGCGGCATGATCGGCGCGGCCGCTGCGGTGGCACGGCCGGAGCTGTTCGAGCGGCTGGCCATCATCGGTGCGTCGCCGCGTTATCTCGACGATGACGGCTACACCGGCGGTTTCAAACCGCAGGACCTGGAGCAACTGTTCGAGAGCATGCGCGCCAACTACCAGGCCTGGATCGCCGGCTTCGCCCCGATGGTCGTCGGCGTGGAAGACAGCGCGGTCGTTGCCGATTTCTCCAACACCCTGTTCCAGATGCGCCCGGACATCGCGCTCAATACCTCGCGCACGATCTTCACCTCAGATCTGCGCAGCCTGGCTGCGCGGGTTTCCACGCCGGTCCACCTGATCCAGACCGCGCACGACGTGGCGGTACCGGTCGCCGTCGGCCACTGGCTGGCCAACGCGATCGATGGCGCCACCCTGGATGTGATCGATGCTTCCGGTCACCTCCCGCACATGACGGCACCCGATGACGTCATGCGCATTCTCGAACAGCGTCTGGCAGGCCCCACGCGGTGACGACCTCCGACAGTGAAGCGCTTGCCGCGCTGTGCCAGTTCGCCCGTCTCGCCTCCCACGCCGACCTGGTGATGGCAGTGGAGGTGGACGCCGGCGGGAGGGCGACCTGGGCTGTCTCGGCCCCGGCACTGCCCTCGCCGAGCTTCAACCTGGCGCGCAGCGGCATCCTCGAGGCGCGCTGGAGCGGCGAGGCCATGGACGCAGCGGACTTCCGGCTGCCGACGGCGATCATCCATGCCCTGGAAGGCCGCCCCGCCCGCCTGCTGTACGTTCCGGCCCCCTCCCACGGCGCGCCGCTGAGTGGCCTGCTGCTGCTCTGGCGGAGCGTCCCTGCCCCGGCAACCTTGACGGCACAGGTGCCACTGCTGGCCACGAGCGTGGCCCGGCTGCTGTCCGCACGGCGCGAAGCCGCGCGCGGCACGATCGTCCGCAATCAGTTCCTCGATCTGTTTGAAAGCGTGCCGGCGGGCATCGTGCTGATCGACGGCGATGGCGTCGGTGCGGCGGTCAACGAGCACGCTGCGGAGCTGCTGGGCTGCACGGCTGGCAATCACCGGGCGGCGGATCTGGCCGGCCCGATGCGCGCCCTGCGCCAACGCTGCGACAACTACGCCGAGCTGGAACTGGCCTACAGCGCCCAGATGAACAACGACCAGTTCGCCGCCAAGCAGAACTGGACCCTGGGCGAACGCACCTTCGAAGTGGACACCCATCCGGTACGCGGCAACGGCGCGCACGGGCGCATCTGGCTGTTCACCGATGTCACCGCGGACCTGCTGATGGCCGCCGAGCTGCGTCGCCTGGCGTCCTCGGACCCGTTGACCGGCGTCCCCAATCGACGCCATTTCGAAGAATGCTCGGCCCAGATCATCGCCGCCCGCGAAGCCAACGGCCGTGCGGTGGCGGTGCTGATGGTGGACGTGGACCACTTCAAGAAGATCAACGATACCTACGGCCATCCGGTCGGCGATGAAGTCCTCAAAGTAGTCGCCAAGCGTTGCCGCGACGCCCTGCGGGAGCGCGATCTGTTCGCTCGCTTCGGCGGCGAAGAGTTCATCGCCCTGCTGGCGGCGTCCGCCGTCGATGAGATTCCCGCCGCCGCCGAGCGACTGCGCAGTGCGGTGGCCGCTGAGCCGATCCTCGTGGGCAGCGAGCGCGTTGCCGTCTCCGTCAGCGTCGGGGGCGCGATCGGCGAGGCGTTGCCGGGTGGCGACCAGCGGCTGCTGGAGGCGCTGATCGCCCGGGCGGATGAGGCGCTGTATGACGCCAAGACCAGCGGGCGCAACCGGGTCCGGATGGCGGTCCTGCAGCCTGACCTGATCGACCTCTGAGCCAACCGGGCGCCTGGGGCCCCCGGCCCCCCTCCCCGGGCGCGCCTGAACCCATCAGCCACGTCCCCCGGGCCTCATTGGGGATCTGTGCACGGGCACTTGTCGGCGCGAACCTAACACTGTTAGATTTGCCCCCTAACAACGTTAGGCCAGAGCACAGTGCGCCAACCCATCGCGCGGGAAGACATCGTCAAGGCGGCCTTCCGGATCCTCGACGAGGCCGGCCTGGAGGGCATTACCCTGCGCAAAGTGGCCTGCTCGCTGGGCATCCGGGCGCCGTCGTTGTACTGGCACTTCAAGAGCAAACAGGCGCTGATCGACGCCATGGCCGACGCCATGATCTGCGACGTGGCTCGCGTGATTCCCGACGGACAGCCATGGCGGCAGACGCTGCTGCAGATCGGGCGTGAGTTCCGCCTGGCGTTCAAAGCGCGCCGCGATGGTGCGCGGGTGTATGCGGGCACCTTCCTGGCCACCGAGAACGTGCTGCGGGTAGGTGAGGCCAGCATCGCCGCGCTGATGGGCGCCGGCGCGCCGGCACGCTTTGCCGCGACCGCGGCGATGGACCTGGTGTACTACACGATGGGCTTCGTGATCGAGGAGCAGTCCTGGCCCGGCGACGGCAGCATGGAAGCGCTGGGTGAGGCCTTCATGGCGCTGGCCGAGGCGCGCTTCCCCCATTGCTGGCAGGCCCGTGATGCATGGAGCGAGGTCGATTTCGACGCCCGCTTCGAGCAGGGGCTGGGCCTGATGCTCGATGGCATCGAACGACGCCTGTCGCGCGAATCCTGATATCCCGATGCCTTTCTTTTTCCCGCTGTTCCGACCGGAAAGCCCCTCGATGCGCGCACCCTACCTCCGCAGTTTCTCCCTGATCCTGGCTGTCGCGCTGCTGTCCGCCTGCGGCGGCAAGGACGACAAGGCCTCGGCCGACGCCACGGCCGCCAGCTCCGCGCTGCCGGTCTCGCTGGCGCCTGCGCAGCAGCAGACCATGGCCCGCACGGTGCTGGTCTCCGGGCCGGTAACCGCCTATGAAGAAATGCAGCTGGGCGTGGAGATCAGTGGCCAGCGCGTGACCGCGTTGCTGGTGGACGTGGGGCAATGGGTCAAGCAGGGTCAGGTGCTGCTGCAGGTGGACCACCGCACCCTGGACAGCGAGCTGGCGCAGGCCGATGCCTCGTTGCGACAGGCGCAGGCCTCGCAGGAACTGGCCCGCATGAACTACGAGCGCAGCGCCAAGCTGGCCGCCCAGCAACTGATCAGCGAAAGCAGCCTGGATGAGCTGCGCGCCTCACGCATCAATGCCGAAGCGCAGACCTCCACCGCACGTGCCGCGCGCGACGCGGCCAAGCTGCGCCGCGACTTCGCCGACCTGCGCGCACCCGCCGACGGCCTGATTTCCAAGCGCCTGGTGCAGCCGGGCCAGGTGGTCTCCGCCGGTACCGAGCTGCTGCGCCTGATCCGCGATGGCCGCCTGGAGTGGCGTGCGGAGCTGCCGGAAAACCAGCTGGCCGATGTCGCCGTTGGCAACACGGTTGAGCTGCCGTATGCGGGCCAGGTAGTCAGTGGCCGCATCCGCGCGGTCACCCCGGGTGTCGATGGACAGACCCGCACCGGCACGATCTATGCCGACCTGCCAGCCCCCGGCCCGCTCAAGCAGGGCATCTACGTGGATGGCCGCATCGTCACCGGCGACGGCCCGGTGCTGACCATCCCGACCGCGGCGATCGTGCAGCGCGACGGCCACAACTATGTGTTCACCGTGAACGACAAGCAGCAGGCCACCCGCCACCGCGTCAGCACCGGCCAGGCCGTGCAGGGCCGCACTGCGATCCTTGAAGGCCTGAAGGCCGGTGACCAGGTCGTGGTGGATGGCGCCGGCTTCCTCGGTGAGGGCGACCGCGTGCGTGTGGTCGCTGCGACCAAGGCCGCCGCACGATGAACATCTCCGCCTGGGCGATCAAACGCCCGTTGCCTGCGCTGCTGATCTTCTTCGTGCTGTGCGTGGCCGGCCTGTGGGGTTTCCATCAGTTGCCGGTGGCGCGCTTCCCGGACATCGCCTTCCCGATGACCACCGTCACCGTCACCCAGCCCGGCGCCTCGCCCAGCCAGCTGGAGGCCGAGGTGACCCGCAAGGTCGAGGACTCTGTGGCGACGGTCAACAACGTCAAGCGCGTGATGTCTTCGGTCAGCGAAGGCGTCAGCACCACCACCATCGAGTTCCAGCTGGAAGCCGATCTGGCCACCGCGCTGGACGACACCCGCGACGCGGTCACCCGCATCCGCACCGATCTGCCGCAGGACATCCAGGAGCCGGTGATCTCCAAGGTCGATATCGGCGGTTCGCTGATGACCTATGCGCTGGTCGCCCCGCACATGACCACCGATGAGGCCAGTTGGTTCGTCGACCGTGATATCTCGCGTGCGATGTACGGCGTGTCCGGTGTCGCGCGCGTCACCCGCGTGGGCGGCGTGCAGCGCCAGGTCCGGGTGGATCTGGATCCCAATGCGCTGATCGCGATGGGCATCACCGCCGGCGACGTCTCCCAACAATTGGCCCGCATCCAGGTCGAGCGCGCCGGCGGCAAGACCGAGGTTGAAGGCGCGCAGCAGACCATCCGCACGCTGGGTACTGTCGGTGACGCGCAGGCGTTGCGTGACTACTCCATTGCGCTGCCGGACGGGCGCGCGGTGCGGCTCTCCACGCTGGCCACGGTGACCGACGGCGCCGCTGACCCCACCGAGGCCGCCCTGCTGGATGGCAAGGGCGTGGTGGCCTTCTCGATGTCGCGTACGCGCGGCTCCAGCGAGGTCAAGGTGGAGGCCGGCGTGCATGACGCGCTGGACAAGATCAAGGCCGAGCATCCCGGCATCGACTTCCGCCTGGTCACCACGGCGATCGACGAGACCCACCGCTCCTACGATTCCTCGATGACCATGCTCTGGGAAGGCGCGCTGCTGGCCCTGCTGGTGGTGTGGCTGTTCCTGCGCGACTGGCGCGCGACCTGGGTGTCGGCGCTGGCGCTGCCGCTGTCGATCATTCCGACGTTCGCGGTGATGTACTTCTTCGGCTTCACCCTCAACATCATCACGCTGCTGGCGCTCTCCGTCGTGGTCGGCATCCTGGTGGACGATGCGATCGTGGAGATCGAGAACATCGTGCGCCACCTGCGCATGGGCAAGCCGCCGCTCGAAGCTGCGCGCGAGGCCGCGGGTGAAATCGGCAACGCGGTGATCGCCACCTCGCTGACCCTGGCTGCCGTGTTCGTGCCGGTCGCCTTCATGCCGGGCATCGCGGGCAAGTTCTTCCGCGAATTCGGCTGGACCGCCGCCACCGCCGTGCTGTTCTCGCTGCTGGTGGCCCGCCTGCTCACCCCGATGATGGCCGCCTACCTGCTCAAGCCACATGGCGAGGAGAAGCCGGAATCCAAGCTGATGACGTGGTACCTGGGCTGGGTGGACGCCGCGCTGCGCCATCGTGGCCGCACGCTGTGGATCGCCACCGGCCTGTTCGTGGCCTCGCTGGCGCTGGTGCCGTTCATCCCGGCCACCTTCATTCCACAGTCCGATCTGGGCCGCAGCAACCTCAACCTCGAACTACCGCCGGGCACCCGCCTGCAGGAGACCGTGGCGGTCGCCGAACGCGCGCGCGGCCTGCTCAAGGACATGCCCGAACTCAAGCAGGTCTACACCGCCGTCGGCAGCGTGCTGGACCTGGGCGACCCCGGCGCGACCGGCATCGGCGAGCCGCGAAAGGCCACCCTGGTCCTTGACTGGGGCAGCGCCGACGGACGGGACCGCGACCAGCGCGTGCTGGAGCGTGAGGCCCGCGAGCGCCTGGCCGACCTGCCCGGCGTGCGGGTCAGCTATGTCAGCTCCGAGCCCGGCAACCTGCTGCAGCTGGTGCTCTCCGGTGACGACCCGCAGCGCCTGCAGGATGCCGCCACTGCGCTGGAGCGCGACCTGCGCGGCATCCAGGGCCTGGGCAGCGTCACCTCCACGGCCTCGCTGCTGCGCCCGGAACTCCAGATCGTGCCGAACCCCGCCCGCGCCGCCGACCTGGGCGTGGCGACGGCCGATATCGCCGAGGCCGCCCGCATCGCCACGGCGGGCGATTACGAACAGCGCCTGGCCAAGCTCAACCTGCCCGACCGGCAGGTGCCGATCCGGGTCGGCTTCGCCGAAGCCACGCTGGCCAATCCGGGCCTGATCAGCCAGCTGCGCGTGCCCGGCCGCAATGGCCCGGTACCGCTGGCGGCCGTGGCTGACATCCAGCAAGGCAGTGGCCCTTCGCAGATCTCACGCTACCAGCGCCAGCGCAACGTGACCCTCACCGCCGAACTCAACGGCCGCCCACTGGGCGATGTGATGACCGAAGTGCAGGCCCTGCCGGGCGTCAAGCAGTTGCCGCCGGGCGTCACCTTCCTCAACACCGGCGATGCGGAAGTGTTCGTCGAGCTGTTCATCGGTTTCATGCTGGCCATGGCGGCCGGGTTGATCTGCATCTACATGGTGCTGTTGCTGCTGTTCAACCATGCGCTGATGCCGATCACCATCCTCGCCGCGGTGCCGCTGTGTGCCGGTGGCGCGTTCGGCGCGCTGTTGATCACCCAGAACATGCTCTCGCTACCGGCGCTGATCGGGCTGCTGATGCTGATCGGCATCGCCACCAAGAACTCCATCCTGCTGGTGGACTACGCGGTGATGGCCGAAGACGAACACGGCATGAGCCAGCACGACGCACTGATCGATGCCTGCCGCAAACGCGCACAGCCGATCATCATGACCACGCTGGCGATGGGCGCAGGCATGATGCCGATCGCGCTGGGTTTTGCCGGCGATTCCAGCTTCCGTGCACCGATGGCGATCGCCGTGATCGGTGGCCTGATCACCTCCACGCTGTTGAGCCTGATCGTGATTCCGGCGGCCTTCACCGTGGTGGATGATGCGGGGGATTGGTTGTCGCGGAAGTTCCGGCGGCGGTCGTCGCATCCGGCTGTCGGCGGTGCGGAGTGAGCTGACCCGCCACGCCGCCCCAAACAAAAAGCCCCGGCCAAGGCCGGGGCTTTTTAACAGCGACCGGGCTGCCCAGCGCATCCACATGCGTCCAGGTAACACCTGTCGAGCTGCGGGTCGCCAGCAGTCGACCACCTACATAGATGTACTCCGAGGCGCCCTTTCCTCGTCGCTCTTCGTGCACCACCTTTCCGGCCAACGAATACATCGCGCGCAGGCGTTGCCCCTGGGCATCGTGCGCCACCGCACTTCGCCTATAGGAATCGTAGGCCTAGCGCTCCGCCTCCTCCTTCACTTCACGCAGCCTATTGCCAAAGTTGAAGTCGGACTTCCGCCCATTGCGTAGCTGGAGATTGCCTTGAACAACCCAGGCCAATCCAGTCACCAGACTTGCCTGGAACACATGCCCTACGTACTTGGACCGGAGTACAGGACAACGCCATGCACACGCAAGTTGGGATGCACCTCGCATTCCTTGCTTTCATCGTGGAAACACGCTTGTGGAAGCCCAGCCATGTCCATCTCGAAGACCACTCTGGAGCGGTTGACGAAGTTCGCATAGCGCCTGCCGTCTTCATTTCCCGTGACAAGACGACCGTCCGGATAGGCAGCCTTCAGCGCCACCAACGTGGAGCCAACACCAACTCCCTTCTCATCCAACAATCCCTCGGAGATGGTCCGCAGCTTCTCTATCCTGCCTTGGTCGAACCAGCATTCGACAACCAGACCGTCGGGTAACGAGACATCCATGACTATGTACTCGTCTCCTTCCTGCATAACCGAACGTTCAATGATGGGATTGCCGGCTGCGAAAAGCTGGTCCTTGGTCATCCCAATACGCAGGCCCGCAAGGGAGCCACTGCTGGCATCAATGCCTGCCACCAAGGGGACAGCTTCAGTAGGCGTCTGCTTGGCCAGATCCCTTACGTCGGAGGAAGCAGGGCTGCATGCCACTAGCATCATGAGCCAAGCTCCGCCGGAGATGATCTTCATTTTTTGGGTTTCCAGTCAGTGAAACGTCCCTGCGTTCCATCCTGCTTAAGATCCACATGAACGCCGCGGCCATCAGTATATTGATTGACCCGGTTGAATTCGCCGGAACCATGGGCCGCATCAGCGGTCTGCTCAGCTGTGCTCCCATTGATCCGTATGTCTGCCGCGTTGTCCTGTAGGTGCTGGCTCCGACTCGCACCACCCACCGTTCGGTTTTGCTCCACCGTTCTTTGGCCGCTAGTAACTTCGACATTCTTGCCGGATTTATCACTGAAGTTGAGCAGTTTGGTCGTCACGTCAGATCCGGCAAAGGCCGGAGCTTTTCGTACAACTGGTGCCGGAAACAAGAGCCGTTAAGACATGTTCGGCAAAGCACTGAGGCTGCTGGCACAGGGCTTTCCGCTGTACCCTTTGTGCCCGCACTTTGTACCCGCATCACAATGTCCTTACCCTCCGGCATCAAGCGCCGCGGCAACACCTACTCCGCTCGCTATGTGCTTCCTCGCTCTGTGCAGCGCATTGCATGCAGGCATGACCTCGTGCAGGCACTGGGCACCAATTCCCTAGCTGACGCTGTGGCGCTAGCTGCACCGATCATCGCGGGGTGGAAGGCGTGGGCAGTCGCCATCGGTAAGGGAGACGCTGAGCATGGTCCTGAGGTCTACGTAAGGCGCGCTGAGGTGGCCCATCGGCTGATTCGGGACGGCATCGACCACTAGTCGCCGGAACTGATCGTGGAGCGAGCACAGGAGAGCTACTCAATGCGCGCGTCGGGAGAGGTCGGAGCCACCGACGTGGAGGCCAGGTATCGCGCGACGTGGAGCGGTATGTCGCTCAGCAGAATTGTTCCGGCGCAGCCATTGACGCTGAGGGTCTACGGCGTGCGCACAGGGCAGCGCGAGGCCAGCTAGGGACAATCTTGGCGGACAGTCTGCAAAGCTTCCTGCAGGAGCGCTCAGGAGACCTCACCGCGCAGTCTTTGGCTGAGGTTGAGAAGCGATGCGGCGCGTTCGTGCAGTGGATCGGGCGTAGCATCGAGATTGCCACTGTGAACCGCACCGCTGCCGGGCAGTTCGTTGCCAAGGTGATCCAGCGTCGTGACGTGTCGAGGGTGACGAAGACCAAGGAGGTATCCGCCTGCCGCGTGTGGTTCCAGTGGGCCATGCTGCGGCCAGATTGACGCCAATCCCTTCGACAGGATGCAAGCAACATTGAAGAAGAGCAAGCGCGGGCAGGAGGCTGCGCGAAGGACGTGGACCGAAGGTGAGCTGCTCGTGGTGCTGAGGGGCCTGAGGGATGACCGGCGGGAACCCCTGCTGCTCCCCCTAACGCTGCTGGCGCTTTACACGGGAATGCGATTGAACGAGGTGTGCAACCTCACCGTGAACGACTACGATCCTATATCCCAAGTGCTACACGTTCGAGCGCGAAAGGAACCAAGCCGACATGACCAAGGCGGCTGAGCTCGCCTGCGCGCTGGACGTGCCGGTCGCCTACCTGTTCGCTGAAGATGATGACCTGGCTGCGGCAATCTTGGCTTTCGCCAGGCTGCCAGCTGATGAGCGCCAAAGAATGCGCCAGGAGCTTGAGCGCCTAGCAGGTCAGCAGTCGGGTTAATCGACTCATGCCGCCAGCTTTGCGACAGCCGCCGCCAAGGTGTCCGGGGCCAGATGTGCATACCGCAGTGTCATAGTGATGTCTACATGGCCTAGCAGTTCGCGCACAGTGTTTAGGTCCACCCTGCCCGCACCAGGCGCGATGCGAAGTGATGCCGGAGGTCATGGAACCGGAACTGTTCGATGCGGACGTCAGTGATTAGCTTGCCCCACCCTTTTTTGATGTCGTTCACCTCGAATACCTTGCCCGTACGTCGCTCGCCCACTTGACCAGCCCAACGCTGCAGCACTTCCATGGCCTCGACGTTCAATGGGACGTGACGCTGCCTGCCGGACTTAGCGTTCCCCGCCTGGATGGTGAGCATCTTTGCTTCCCAGTTGATGTCGGCCCATGTCATCGACAGCAGCTCACCCCGTCTCATACCGGCGTTCATGGCTGTAAGAACCACGGGCGTTAGGTGATCGACATACCCGTCCATCGGCAAATCAGGCAGAACCGCTTGCCGGTACTTACGTCGGGTTGCATTGGCGTTCGCCCTGCCCTCTACACCAGCAAGATCGCGCGCTCCCAGCGCGGCCCGTAGCATTGCCTCTTCATCAGGGGACAAGAACCGTACGACCTTGCGACTCGCGGCTGATCGTTGACGCATGCCCATCAAGGGGTTCGTCTCAATCAGCTTCCACTCGACCGCTAGGGACAAGGCAGACCGCAGGCAAGCAAAGTCGCGCGCTGCAGTAGCCTTGGTGACGGCATCAGGACCACTGACACGCCCGCGCCACCATCGCTCCATTGTGGGCACGTCAATTTCGATGATCTGCCGGCGCAACAGCCACGGGAACACGGATCGGATGCGATCCGGGTACTGACGACCGCCCTTGAGCTCAGCCACAGCCCAAGGCTCGAAGTGATCATTGAGAAGCGTCTCGAGGGTGCAACTGGTGGGCTTGGTCTTCGCAAGCGCGGGCAACCCGGACTGAACGTACTCAGCGACAGCCTGCCGAGCTTGATCGCGGGCTTGATCAAGTGACAGATGCTCGACCGACCCCAAGGTACGACGCTTACCGTGCGCCCAGGTCACGATCCAAGCCTTGTGCCCTGACGGCTGCACACGCAGGATCAGGCCGCGAACCTGAGCATCCCTGAGCTCGTAGGGGCGCTCTCGGGGGGCTGCTGTAAGAACGATGCGCTTGGTGAGGGTGGATGACATCGGGCGGAGAGTCCGTAAGTGGCGGTAGAGCCAACTTAGGACAGGATGCGAGGCGGTGTTTGGATGCGGATCGTCCGCGACCAAGAAATCCGTGCTCCCTCAATCGTCGCGGGAAAATGCAAACCAAGGCACATCCTTAGAACGCCGCCACAATCTTGCTGGATCCATCCGGCCCAAATCAGTACATCGCAGCCCCATATCTAAGCGCTTCGGTGCGGGAAAAACACACGCCGCGGCCGGAAGATCCTAAGCAGCATACGCCGGAACGCAAGACACATGCACTCAACCTTGCCTATCCTAAAAAAAGTAAAACCCAGGTCACGCCCTTCGAATTCAAACATCCTCCCTTCAGAAACTTCCCAAACGTCACGTATCGAAAAATACGTCCTGAATAATCCCATCTCAATAGTCGATACGAAATGTGCGCTCATACGATCCGAAAGTACCCACCGCACGCGATCAACCGCAGTCGCAACACTCGATGACTTGATGAAGAACGTCGCTTGAAATCCGCCAACATCAGCCCCGAGGCCTGACGCTCGAACAAATACCCCTTCAACCATGAATTCATAGAATCTCACGAGCCTATCTCCCCTTGCTCAGCTCTTGATCCAGCCTTTTAGAATCAAGCCTTCCGTCAACTCGAAAATAGCCCTGAAATCCGCCATCCTTCCCCATCTTTACACCGGGCATAGGCAGGCCAGTCTTCTCGCTGATCGCACCCATAGTGCCATTCCATCTTGCAATATCAGACTGCTCAGCAGGTCTAGGAATTGGGTCAGGGATGTACTCTGCCGAATCAGCAACTTGCTCAAGCGTACCAGCCAGAGCTAGTGCGCCGACGCTGACCTTACCCCAGAAGGAGTGCCCCCTTACGCTCTCTGTCTGGTAATGAGGAAGTCCTTTGCCGCCCCCCTCTAGTTCATGGCCCACATGTTTGAGCTGACCCTCCGCCCCGTGTGCGGACGTCTCAATCTGCCTCGCTACTTGTCTTCTGTCCGCTATCACGTTCTGCTGCGCTCGGCGCGCACTGACGGCCTGCTCCTGAGTCAGTCGTGCAATCTTATGGGCCTGGTTTGCGGTGAGCCTAACGAGCCACGCAACTTTTCCGGCTTCTCCATCAGGATCTACGTAGGTGTACGGATTGCCGTTCGCATACCGATACCGATTGAACTGCCCAACCGGCTGCTCATACGCCGTCACAGGATCCACCGACAGGAACACCCCCAGCTGCGGGTCCATGTACCGCTGCTGCATGTAGCTCCAATAACTTACCAAGCTTTCTAGATTCAACCAGCATTTCTCTAGGTAATAAATATCCAGCTCATCGAGAGAAACCTCGCCGTATCCCACAATGCCGCTTGACTGAAAGTCGATCATCACTCCACCCCCGAACCTACTTAAGCGCATCGATTCTTATCTGTAAACTTGGCCAGACTTGCTGATGTCAATAGTCGCCACGCCAGTAGTTTTTGACGTGTGGCTTCCTATGACTATTCCGTCCGGGATTCTCACCCGACCGCCAGAGGCCTTAGTGCCGCCATCGGTGATTGCATCAAATAGCTTGCCTGCGTCTCCTTCCACCCGCCCTTGGCACGGGCCGCCCTTGGCACGGGCCGCCCTTGGCACGCGCCCCCTTTACCCGCTCCAGCTTTCCAGCTGCATCGATCAGATGGTCCGCGTTCCACCTTGCGGCTTGCTGCTGATCGGTGATGAATGCCCATCAAAGGATTTTTGTCGATCAGCTTCCACTCAACTGCACGAGACAAGGCAGACCGCAGGCAAGCAAAGTCGCGCGCTGCGGTAGCCTTTGTGACGGCATCAGGGCCAGTTATACGCCCGCGCCACCAGCGCTCCATCGTGGGCACATCAATCTCGATAATTTGACGGCGTAACAGCCACGGGCACACCGATCGGATGCGGCCTGGATACTGACGCCCACCCTTCAGTTCAGCAATAGCCCAAGGCTCGAAGTGATCGTTGAGCAGCGCTTCGAGGGTGCAGCTAGTTGGCTTGGACTGAGCAAGCGCGGGCAGTCCAGATTGAACGTATTCAGCTACCGCCTGACGGGCCTGATCTCGAGCTTGGTCAAGCGTCAAGTGATCGACCGAACCCAATGTACGGCGCTTACCGTGCGCCCAGGTAACGGGCCAAGCCTTGCGCCCTGAGGACTGCACGCGAAGAAACAGACCGCGAAACTGAGCATCCCTGAGCTCGTAGGGGCGATCCTTGGGCTCAGCTGTGAGTACGATGCGCTTGTTGAGGGCGGATGACATTGACCGAGTTTCTGTAAGTGGCGATAAGGCCAACTTAGGACAGGATGCGAGGCGATGTTTGGATGAGGACCGTCCGCAGTGGACGACCCCATCTCATGTAGCCGCCAGTTCAGTTACAGCTCAAGCTGAAAACCGATGAAATTCGAGCTGACCCACAGTCTCTACGGCACGTATACCAAAACCACCTCGTATCGATATCCATCACCAACTTCGTACACGTGAGCCTGAAGCACTAGATCACTCCGCCCCTCCTCTTCTGTGTAGAGATCAACCAGAACATTCCAAAAATCTCCATACCAGATGCAGACGGAAGAATTCCAGGACTCATCTGGCAGCCTTTTCAAGTGTGCACCATACGCGCGAATGCTCTCTAGCGCGCTTGCCCACACATCTGGGGCCTGAAGGGTTACCTGCGTTAGCGCTGGTTCGCCCCTTGAATCAGCGCATTAACGATGCCTGCGAGCGTGGGCCGCCAAGCTTGCGGCACCGCAATCTCGTTCTCAATATCTTTAGTTATGGTCGTCTCATGCATTGCCAATCTCCCCCGTGCAATTGCTTGTGGCAGTCCAACGGGACCTCGGCATGATTGGAGGATGTTGTAGGACCACCGTCGGCGTGTCGCTCGACATGATGCCCGGCGGAATTGCTTCGATCAATTGACGTCCCGCACCCCGTCGCGCACTTTCCACCTTGTTCCGCTCGCTTGGATTCTCGTGCGGAATCAGTGAACAACCGCTGTAGGTCTCGTCGTGCTATTGGACGGGTAGGACAGGATGCGAGGCGGCGTTTGGTTGCGGATCGTCCGCATGCGAGTCAATCTAAACAGGACCTCGCGCCGCCATGTAAGGCGCACCGTCGAGATACACTGCATCCGCTGAAATGCTGATAAGCCCGCCCGACTGCATCTCAATCTTCAAACAAACTCCTCCTCCAAGAGGCGAAGAATCCCAAGAGGCCTCATTGATTGAGCTGCTTGGACCCCAATGCTCCTGCCTATCAGCTGAGAATTCGCGCAACCCTCTGAAGAATATTGAACGGATCGCAGAGTGCTCGTCCAGCACAGTTAGCTCGGTCGAGCTTTCAGCCCAGTCGATTCGTATCTTCAGAAGCGTCCAATCGTGCATCAGAACCTCACCTTGTATTGAGTGGAGGATGCGCTTCCGGCAACTCCGGAGCAACGTTCTTGCTATTGATATCCAAACGTTTGCCACTCATCAGCAGTGCCCTTGCCGCTAAGCGCCAGCGAAGCCGGATCGGATCGAGGTGCCGATGTCAGTCCGGGGTGCGTTGAACGGACCTGAGGTTGCCGGCCAGCGGCCGGCACTACCACCAAGCGAGCCACAAACAAAAAGCCCCGACCAAGGCCGGGGCTTTCTGCTGTATCTGGTGCCGGAAATAGGAATCGAACCTACGACCTACGCATTACGAATGCGCCGCTCTACCAACTGAGCTATTCCGGCGAGGTCGTGAATTCTAGGGGGTGTCGACCACTTTGGTCAATCAGGGAAGCGCCCCACCATGGAAGCGCCCGTGCCCCAATGCCCCGGCCCGACCCGCTGCCGCCGCACCAGCCCTTGACGCGCCGGCCCCTACAGTGGGCTCCCCACTTCCGGAGGCATCCCATGCGCCCCTGTTCCCGCCTGGCCGGCCTGCTGCTGTCATCCCTGTTGTTGAGCGCCGCCGCGCAGGCACAAGGCACGGTGCCGACGCCGCCGCCCCCGGACCAGCAGTGGCAGCCCCTGTTCCAGCAGGTCCAGGGCGCGCACCTGTTCAAGGATCAGAAGACCTTCGCCGATGCGGTGCCCCGCCAGCCGGCGGCGACCGTCCTGACCGAGTGGCAGCGCGCCAGGACGCAGCCCGGGTTCGACCTCGCCGGTTTCGCCTCCGAGCACTTCACCGTGCCCGGCGACACCCAGCCCTACGTGCCGCCAGCGGGCGAGACACTGCGCGCGCACATCGAGGGGCTGTGGCCCGTGCTGACCCGCACCACCGACACGGTGGATCCGAACGGCTCGCTGCTGCCGCTGCCCAAGCCCTACGTGGTGCCCGGCGGTCGCTTCCGCGAGGTGTATTACTGGGACAGCTATTTCACCCTGCTCGGGCTGGCCTCCAGTGGCCGCTGGCAGCAGGTGCGCGACATGGTGGACAACTTCGCGTTCCAGCTCGACAGCTACGGCCATATCCCCAACGGCAACCGCAGCTACTACCTGAGCCGCTCGCAACCCCCCTTCTTCAGCCTGATGGTGGATCTGCTCGCCACGCATGAAGGCGATGAGGCCTACCGCCGCTATCTGCCGCAGTTGCGCATCGAGCATGCGTTCTGGATGCGCGGCGCGGAAAGCCTGGCACCTGGCGAGGCACACGAGCGGGTGGTCAGGCTGGCCGATGGTCAGCTGCTCAACCGCTATTGGGACGACCGCGCGGTGCCGCGCACTGAATCCTGGATGGACGATGTGGCCACCGCCGCGCAGGCACCGCAGCGCACGCCCTCACAGATCTATCGCGATCTGCGCGCCGGCGCGGAGTCCGGCTGGGATTTCAGCTCGCGCTGGCTCGCCGAGCCGTCTGCATTGGCGAGCATCCACACTACCGCGATCGTGCCGGTGGATCTGAACAGCCTGCTGTTCCATCTGGAAACGACCGTGGCCCGCGCCAGCAGGGCGGCCGGTGATCGCGCCGCTGCGCGCACCTTCACCCAGCTGGCGAAGGCACGTCAGCACGCCATCAACCAGCTGCTCTGGGATGACCAGCAAGGCTGGTACGTGGATCGCGATCTGGAGCGTGGCCAGACCCGCCCTGCCCTGACCGCGGCGGCGTTGTTTCCCTTGTGGCTGGACGTCGCCGGCCACACGCAGGCACGCCGTACCGCCGAGGCAGTCGATTCGCAGCTGCTCCGCGATGGCGGGCTGCTGACCACCACCGTGGTGACCGGTCAGCAATGGGATGCCCCGAATGGCTGGGCACCGTTGCAGTGGGTCGCGGTGGACGGGCTGCAGCGCTATGGGCAGGACACCCTCGCCCGCCGGATCGGCACGCGCTTCCTGCGCACGGTGCAGACGGTGTATGACCGCGAGGGCAAGCTGGTGGAGAAATATGTGGTGGACGGTTCGGCCACCGGCGGCGGTGGCGGCGAGTACCCGCTGCAGGACGGTTTCGGCTGGAGCAACGGCGTCACGTTGGCCCTGCTGGATCGGCTGTGCGCGCCGAAGCGGGTATGCAACAGTGCACAGGAGGTGGAGACCGCAGACTGATCCGGCGGCCTCCACGCAGCGCACTCACCGCGCCTTCCACAACTCCGCCAGACGATCCGGCTTGCCTGCGATGCGCTCCAGCGAGGGGTACTTCAGCCCATCGTGGTAATCCAGCGTGACCGTATCGATGCGGTCGAAGCTCTTCACCAGCAGCGTCAGCGGCGCCTTGTCGGTCTTGGCTGCGGTGATCGCCTCCTTCAACTGCTCGGCCTTGAACACCCGGCCATTGAGCGCGACCACGCTCATGCCGGAGGTCAGGCCGGCATTGAAGGCCGGGCTGTCCCACAGCACGTCGCCGATGTAGCCGGATTCGCTGACCGACATTCCGATGGAGTAGAGCAGGTTGCTGTTCTTGCCGCGGGTTTCCTGTGCCTTGAACGCCTCGTTCGGTGTATCGGTGTACACCAGTTTCCAGCCGGCCGCTTCCAGGCCCCCGGTGAGCGGACCATGCCCGTCCAGGCGCTCGCGCAGGAAGCTGGCCCAGTCGAACGGCGCCACGCCGTTGAGCGTGCTCACCACCTCGTCGAAGGTGTAGGGATTTACATTCCAGTCGCCGTCGTTCATGCCGAAGAACGCCTTGGCAAAGTCGTCCAGGCCGCGCTTGTTACCCGTCAGCGCGCGCAGCTTGCCCTCCACCTCCAGCCAGACCATCTGGCCGCCGGAGTAGTAGTCCTCGCTCATCTGGTAGTTGCGGAAGGCCAATGCGCGGCGCTGGGCGATAGTCGGGTCGTTGGTGGTGTCCTGCAGGTTGCGCCAGGCCAGGCCCGGGCGACCACGATCGTAGGTGCCCGCCACATTGGCCAGCACGTCACGGGTCTGCTGCTGGCTCCACAGCCCGGAACGCGCGGCCAGCACCTGGCCCCAGAACTGGGTCTGGCCTTCATACAACCACAGCAGGCTGTCGCCCATGGGCACGTTGAAGTTGGCGGTGGTCAGATCGGCGCCACGACGGTACTTGCCGTTCCAGGAGTGGTTGAACTCGTGCGGCAGCAGATCGCGGCCCAGCCAGGTCTTGTCCCACTCGGTGAAGTAACCCGTGTCACCGCTGTTCTCGCTGGAGCGCTGATGCTCCAGGCCGATGCCACCGAGCTTGTCGGTCAGCGCAAGCAGGAACTCGTAGCGGTCGAAGTGGCGTGCGCCGTAGAGCTTGTACATCTGCTGCACCAGCGCGCGGTGCGCCTGGATCTGCTCGGGCTTGGCGGCCAGCGATCTGGCCTCATCGGCGAAGACGTTCAGGTGCACCGGCACCTTCGCGCCGGGGTCCAGGTCGAAGCGCTGGAAGTGGCGCCCGGCGAACAGCGGCGAGTCGACCAGGTGGTCGTAGCTGATCGGCTTGAACACCACCGTGTCACCCTCGCGGCGCTCGGTATCCAGCGCGGTGGCATATGACCAGCCCGGCGGCAGAGTGACGGTGGCCTGCGCCTGGATGTTGCGGGTGATCACCCCGGCCGGATACAGCGAATTGGCATTCCACTGTAGATTGAGCATGTCCGGGGTCATCACCACGCGGCCCTGGTTGCCCTGCGAAGAGAGGAACTTGAACTCGGCCACCACTTCGCTGGCGCCCTGCGGCACCTCCACGGTGAAGGCATAGACGTCGTACTGATCACGCGTCCACTGCAGTGGCTTGCCGTTGGCGGTGACGACCAGGCCGGCGAGCTTGTCGATCGGGCCACTCGGTGAATGTGCCCCGGGCAGCCACTGCGGGTACAGCAGGGTCAGTGGGCCGGGTCTGGCCGGCACCGTGGCCTTGACCTTGAAGATCCGTCGGCCGATGTCACGTGCGTCCACGTCGATGCGCAGCAGGCCGGGGAAGGCCACGTCCTGCGGCGGCGGTGTCTGCGCCTGCACGCCGGTGGCGGACACGGCCAGCAACACGGACAGGGCAATGGCACGCATCTTCATCAGGCAGGCTCCAGCGGGGGAAGCCTCGATCCTAGCCCTGCGTCACCGCCCTGCCCCATGGCCAAAGGTCATGCGTCGCGTTGCGGCCATGATTGGCACAGCGGCGCGCGGTGATGTTCTGTCTGCCGGATGGGATCAGGGCCAACCGGGGTGCGCTGCCGGCCAGCGGCCGGCACTACCGGGGCAGCGCCACGCATGCGTGGCGTCGCGATGCCTGGTCAGTCGACCAGTCGCAGCCGCAGTTCCTTCGGCAGCGCGAACACCATCGATTCCGGCTCACCGTCCAGTTCGCCGACGCCGGTGGCACCGAGTTCCTTCAGCCGCGCGATCACGCCATCCACCAGCACCTGCGGGGCCGAGGCACCGGCGGTCAGGCCGATGTGCTTCTTGCCGGCGACCCACGCCGGGTCGATCTCGTCGGCACCGTCGATCAGGTAGGACTCCACGCCATCACGGCGCGCCAGTTCACTCAGGCGGTTGGAGTTGGAGCTGTTCGGCGAGCCGACCACCAGCACCAGGTCGCACCGCTTGGCCAGGTCGCGCACGGCGTCCTGGCGGTTCTGCGTGGCGTAGCAGATGTCGTCGTTCTTCGGGCCCTGCATCGCCGGGAAGCGGGTGCGCAGGGCGTCGATGATGCCGCGGGTGTCATCTACCGAGAGCGTGGTCTGGGTGGTGTAGGCGAAGTTCTCCGGCTGGTCGATGACCAGCGTGGCGACGTCCTCCACGTCTTCCACCAGGTAGATCTGACCGGTGCCGCGCTCGCGGCTCCACTGCCCCATCGTGCCTTCCACTTCCGGGTGCCCGGCGTGGCCGATCAGCACCACGTCGCGGCCGGCGCGACAGTGGCGGGCCACTTCCAGGTGCACCTTGGTGACCAGCGGGCAGGTCGCGTCGAACACCTTCAGGCCACGTCGGTCGGCTTCCTGGCGCACGGCCTGGGAAACGCCGTGGGCACTGAAGATCACCGTGTTGTCGTCCGGCACTTCGTCGAGCTCCTCGACGAAGATCGCGCCGCGGGCCTTGAGGTCATCAACCACGAACCGGTTGTGCACGACCTCGTGGCGCACGTAGATCGGCGCACCCAGGGTCTCGATCGCGCGCTTGACGATCTCGATCGCACGATCGACACCGGCACAGAAACCACGCGGATTGGCGAGCAACACATCCATCGGTCAGATACTCCGGCCGGCGTGAGCCGGGTTGTTACGGATACAGGAGGGAATTATCCCGCTTTTTTGGCAGCCTTGCCGTCGAACAGGCCGAACAGGGCGATACCCACCGCGCCGACCACGATCGCCGAATCAGCGATATTGAACGAGGGCCAGTAATGGTCCCCGATATGCCACTGGATGAAATCGACCACGTGACCGTGCATGAGGCGGTCGATCACGTTGCCGATCGCCCCGCCGATCACCAGCGCGTAAGGCACGGCGCTGCGCCAGGCGCCGCGAGCGGTGCCCCACATCCAGTAGGCCATCAGGCCGCTGATGCCCACTGCCAGTGCGGTGAAGAACCACAGCTGCCAGCCACCGGCATCGCTCAGGAAGCTGAATGCCGCACCGGTGTTATAGGTGCGGAACCAGTTCCAGAAGCCCTCGATGACCACCACCGGCTCGTACTCGGGCAGGCTGGACAGCACCCAGGCCTTGCTCCACTGGTCGGCGATGATGATCGCCGCCGAGAGCAGCAGCCAGATCAGCGCGTTCGGACGCGGACGGGCGGCGGCCATCAGAACCACCGCCGGTCTTCGCCGGCCCCATCGATGTTGGTCACGCAGCGGCCACACAGTTCCGGATGCGCAGCGACCGAGCCGACATCGGCGCGGTAATGCCAGCAGCGCACGCACTTCTGCTTTGCGGTCGGCTGGGCGCTGACGAACACCTCATCGGTGGTCGCCGGGCGCACCTGCACGTCACCGCTGATCAGCAGGAAGCGCAGCTCCTCGGCCAGCGGCTGCCAGCGCGCGGCGGTCTCGGCATCGGCGGCGACAGTGATCTCCGCTTCCAGCGCCGCACCGATCGCACCGTTGGCACGCATCGGCTCGAGCACCTTGGCGACCTGCTCGCGCAGGGCCAGCAGCTGGTCGAAATCGGCCGCGTTGAGCGGTGCGTCGGTCGGCAACGGCACCAGGCCCTCGTACCACGTGGCGAACAGCACGTTCTCCTTGCGCTCGCCCGGCAGGTACCCCCACAGCTCATCGGCGGTGAAGCTCAGGATCGGCGCGATCCAGCGCGTGAACGCTTCGGCGATGTGGTACATCGCGGTCTGCGCCGAGCGGCGGCCGCGCGAGTCCACCGGCATGGTGTACAGGCGGTCCTTGGTGACATCCAGATACACCGAGCCCAGATCCACGCTGCAGAAGTTCAGCAGCAGCTGCACGATCTCGGCCATGTTGTAGCCGGTGTACGCCGCCTTGATCTTCTCCTGCACCTCGAAGGCGCGATGCACGATCCAGCGGTCCAGCGCGACCATGTCGGCCGGGGCCACCCGATGCTGGGCCGGGTCGAAGCCGTCCAGGTTGCCGAGCAGGAAGCGCGCGGTATTGCGCAGGCGCCGGTAGGCATCCGCGTTGCGCTTGAGGATTTCCTGCGACAGCGACATTTCGTTGCTGTAATCGGCCGAGGCGATCCACAGGCGCAGGATGTCCGCGCCCAAGGTCTTCATGATGTCCTGCGGCTCGATGCCGTTGCCCAGTGACTTGGACATCTTGCGGCCCTTCTCATCCACGGTGAAGCCGTGGGTGAGGCACTGCTTGTACGGGGCCTGTTTGTCGATGGCCACGCCGGTCAGCAGCGAGGACTGGAACCAGCCGCGGTGCTGGTCCGAGCCTTCCAGGTACAGATCGGCCGGCTTGCCGAAGCCACGCGCCAGCAGCACGCCTTCATGGGTCACGCCCGAGTCGAACCAGACATCAAGGATGTCGGTCACCTTCTCGTAGTGCGGCGCTTCATCGCCCAGCAGCTCGGCGCTGTCCAGGGAGTACCACACGTCGATGCCTTCGGCCTGCACGCGGTCGGCGACCTGCTGCATCAGCTCGACGGTACGCGGGTGCGGCTCACCGGTTTCGCGATGGGTGAACAGCGCGATCGGCACACCCCAGGTGCGCTGGCGGCTGATGCACCAGTCCGGACGGCCATCGACCATCGAGCCGATGCGCGCCTTGCCCCAGCTCGGGAACCAGCCGACGTTGTCGATCGCGGCCATCGCATCGCTGCGCAGGTTGGCCTTGTCCATCGAGATGAACCACTGCGGGGTGGCACGGAACACGACCGGGGTCTTGTGGCGCCAGCAGTGCGGGTAGCTGTGCACGATCTCGACATACGCCAGCAGCGCACCGGACGCACGCAGCACATCGACGATCAGCGGCTGCGCCTTCCACAGGTGCACGCCGGCCAGCTCGACATCGCCGGCCGGCGGGGTCGAGGACAGGTACACGCCGCGGCCGTCGACCGGATTGATCTGGCCGGCGTTGTACTTCTCCATCAGCCCGTACTGCTGGCTGACCACGAAGTCTTCCTGGCCATGGCCCGGGGCGGTATGCACCGCACCGGTACCGTCTTCGTCGGAGACGTGCTCGCCGTTGAGCAGCGGGATGTCGCGCTGCGGGTAGAACGGATGGGCCAGCAGCAGGTTTTCCAGCGCGGCGCCGGTGGCACGACCGTGCACGACCAGGCCGTCCACGCCATAGCGCTGCAGCGAACGCTCGGCCAGCGCGGCGGCCAGCACCAGCCATCGGCGCTTGCCGTGGTGGGCCGGGCCTTCGGCCAGCACATACTCGATCTCCGCACCGAGGGACACCGCCAGCGAGGCCGGCAGCGTCCACGGGGTGGTGGTCCAGATCGGCACCGCAACCTCGACATCGGCCGGCAGGGTCGCGCCGAAGCGCGCGGCCAGCTGCTGCGAATCACGCGACACGTAGGCCACGTCGATCGCCGGCGAGGTCTTGTCCTGGTATTCGATCTCGGCCTCGGCCAGCGCCGAGCCACAGTCGAAGCACCAGTGCACCGGCTTGGCGCCGCGCACGATGTGACCGTTGGCGAACACCTTGGAGAGCGCGCGGATCTCGTTGGCTTCGAAATCGAAGCTCAGCGTCTTGTACGGGTTGTCCCAATCGCCGATCACGCCCAGGCGCTTGAAGTCGCGGCGCTGGAGTTCGATCTGCTCTTCGGCGAACTCGCGGCACTTCTGGCGGAACGCGACCGCATCAAGCTTGACGCCGACCTTGCCCCACTTCTTCTCGACCGCGATCTCGATCGGCAGGCCGTGGCAATCCCAGCCCGGCACGTAGGGCGCATCGAAGCCGGCCAGGTAGCGCGACTTGACGATGATGTCCTTGAGGATCTTGTTGACCGCGTGGCCCAGGTGGATCTGGCCATTGGCGTAGGGCGGGCCGTCGTGCAGCACGAACAGCGGGCGGCCCTGCGCGTTGTCGCGCAGGCGGGCGTAAAGGCCCTCGTCCTCCCAGCGCGACAGAATGCCCGGCTCGCGCTTGGGCAGGTCGCCGCGCATCGGGAATTCGGTTGCCGGCAGATGAAGGGTGGCTTTGTAGTCCTGGCTCACGCAGTGGCTCGCAATCTGTGTTCGGAAAGGATGTGACGGGCCTGTTCGGCGTCACGGTGCATCTGGTCGGTCAACGCGGCCAGATCGTGGAACTTTTCTTCGTCGCGCAACTTCGCGACGAATTCGACATCGATGTGGCGACCGTACAGGTCACCCTGGAAATCAAACAGGTGCGCCTCCAGCAGCGGCTCCACGCCATCCACGGTGGGACGCGTCCCGAAGCTGGAGACCGAGGGCCACGGCTGGTCGAACACGCCGTGGACCCAGGTGGCATAGATCCCCGACAGCGCCGGCGTCTTCGGGAAGCGCAGGTTGGCGGTCGGGAACCCCAGCGTACGGCCCAACTGGCGGCCGCGCACTACCCTGCCCCCAATCGTATACGGCCTGCCCAGCAGATCGCCGGCGTGGCTGAAATCACCGGCGCGCAGCAACTGGCGGATGCGGGTGCTGGAGATGCGCTCACCGTGCAGATCCACCGGCTCGATCTCGTCGGCACTGAAGCCACGCTCGCGGCCCATCGCCTGCAGCAGGGCCAGATCGCCGCGGCGGCGGTTGCCGAAGCAGAACTCCGGCCCGATCCACACCTCGCGCGCGCTCAGCCGGTGCACCAGCAGCTGCTCGACGAAATCCTCGGCCTGCATCGCGGCCATGCGCGCGTCGAAGCGCAGCAGGCCGATCGCGTCCACGCCGAGCTCGCGCAGCATCGCGACCTTGTCGCGGGCCAGGGTCAACCGCGGCGGTGGCTCGCCCTGGGCGAAGTACTCGCGCGGCAGCGGCTCGAAGGCCACTGCCACGGCGGCCACGCCCAATGCGCGCGCGCGCGAAACGGCGTGGCGCACCAACGCACGATGACCCAGGTGCAGGCCGTCGAATGCGCCGATGCAGACCACGCTTCCGTGCGGGAACAACTGCCCGCCTTCGACGCTTCTAAACAGCCTGCTCATCTACGTGGAATGCGGCCCACCAGGGCCGATGCTTTGCAAGAGATAGCCATGAAGTATAGCCGGGCTGCCCCCGGATCAATGCTCCCGCAGGTGGCGCGGGCGGAAGCCCAGCGCGATCAGGGCCACCAGGTAGGTCAGGCCACCGCCGCCGACGAGCAGCGCGAGGTTGCCGATCCGGTGCCATTTGTCCATGCCGGTGAAGTCCGCCATCCCGTAACGCAGGGCCAGCAGCACCGCCACCATGGCCACGCAGGCCAGCCCCAGCTTGGTGACATAGCCGCCCCAACCCGGCTTGGGCTGATACACGTCGGTCTTGCCCAGCCAGTACCAGAGCAGGCCCAGGTTCAGATAACTGGACAGCGCGCTGGCAATGCCCAGCGCCAGGTGCAGGCCCGGCTGCTTGCCCAGCGCGACCCACACGCCCTGCGCCTTGAGCGCGTCGGGCACCATCACCTGGTACAGCACGGCCAGCAGAATGAAGTTGAACACCATGTTGGCCACCAGCGCGGCCACGCCGGCGCGGACCGGGGTACGGGTGTCCTGGCGGGCGTAGAAGGCCGGCAGGACCACCTTGAGCAGCGCGAACGCCGGCAGCGCGAAGCTCAGGCCGTACACCGACAGTGCGGTCATCCGGGTATCGAAGGCGGTGAAACGCCCGTACTGGAAGACCGTGGCGATCAGCGGCTCGGCCAGCAGCAGCAGGCCCAGCATGGCCGGAACGGCGATCAGCAGGGTCGTGCGCAGGCCCCAGTCCAGCGCGCTGGAGAAGCCGGCCTTGTCGGTGCTGACATGGTGGCGGGCCAGCGCCGGCAGGATCACCGTGCCCAGCGCCACCCCGAACACGCCCAGCGGCAGCTCCAGGAAGCGATCAGCCAGCGACAGCCAGGACTGCGAGCCGTCGGTCAGCTTGGCGGCGATCACGGTATCGAGCAGCAGGTTGATCTGCGCGATCGAAGAACCGAACAGGGTCGGCACCATCAGGGTCAGCACCTTGCGCACGCCCGGATGCCGCCAGCCCCAGCGCGGCAGGGTCAGCAGGTTGATGCCCTTCAGCGAGGGCAGCTGGAACAGCAGCTGCAGCAGCCCGGCCGCCAGCACCGCCCAGCCCAGCGCCAGGATCTGCTTCTCCGGCGTACCGCCCAGCCGCGGGGCCAGCCACAGCGCACCGGCGATCATGCACAGGTTGAGGATGACCGGGGTCAGCGCCGGCATCGCGAACTTCTGGAAACTGTTGAGCGCCCCGCCCGCCAGCGCGGTCAGCGAGACGAACAGCAGGAACGGGAAGGTCAGCCGGAACAGGTCCACCAGCAGGCCATGCTTGGCCGGGTCGGTATCCACCCCGCTGGAGAACAGGGTCGCCAGCTGGGGCGCGAAGATCAGCGCCAGCGCGGTGACCAGCAGCAGGACCCCGCCCAGGGTGCCGGCCACCCGCGACATCAGCTCGCGCAGTTCGGCGTGGGAGCGGGTTTCCTTCACCTCCGTGAACACCGGAACGAACGCGGTGGCGAACGAGCCCTCGGCGAACAGGCGGCGCAGGAAATTGGGCACCCGGAAGGCGACCCAGAAGGCGTCGGTCACCGCATTGGTGCCGAACGTGGTGGTGATGACCAGGTCGCGAACCAGCCCCAACACCCGCGAAATCATGGTCATGCTGCTGAAAGACAGCAGGCCCCGCAACATCCTTGGTGAACTCACCCGTG
>Ga0308167_1001461_pt1 | contig 27416 bp, 23 predicted proteins | sample PhyCR1_2_FD_202138 | JGI IMG/M metagenome (GOLD analysis project Ga0308167, IMG submission 202138) | Phyllosphere microbial communities from UC Gill Tract Community Farm, Albany, California, United States - DLSLRC.R1 | ecosystem: Host-associated > Plants > Phyllosphere > Unclassified | place... | reverse complement strand
GAGGGGCGGGCACGTGGCCCGCCCCTCCCGCAGAGTCTGATCGTCGCTGCTTACGCGCCGACGATGTTGACGACCTTGCGGCCGCCCTTGGTGCCGAACTCGACCGAGCCGGCCGAGAGGGCGAACAGCGTGTCGTCGCCACCGCGGCCGACGTTGGCGCCCGGGTGGAAGTGCGTGCCGCGCTGGCGGACGATGATCTCGCCCGCGTTGACGACCTCGCCACCGAAGCGCTTCACGCCGAGGCGCTGCGCGTTCGAGTCACGACCGTTGCGAGTGGAGCTCGCACCCTTCTTGTGTGCCATCTTCTACTCCCGCCTTACGCGATCGAGGTGATCTTGACGCGGGTGAGCTCAGCGCGGAAGCCCTGGCGCTTCTTGTACCCGGTCTTGTTCTTGAACTTCTGGATGATGACCTTCGGACCACGGAGGTCCTCGAGCACCTGCGCGGTGACGGTCACGTTCGCGAGCTCGGAAGCCGCCGACGTGATCTTGTCACCGTCCACGAGGAGCACCGGAGCGAGGTCGATGTTGCCCTTGTCGTCGGCCTTGGCACGGTCGATCGTGAGGATCGTGCCGACCTCGACCTTCTCCTGACGGCCGCCGGCGCGCACTACTGCGTAAACCACGTGGAATTCCTTACGTACTCTGCTTGAGGGAAGTCTCGGGTGCCCACTTCTGCACGAGCGGCTCCCGGAGGTCCGGGCCCGATCGGCGACGCAGGCAGAACGGCCCGCTGACACCAGGGATCGAGAATACTCGATCCCCCGTGGTCCGGTCAAACGACGACACACGTACGATCGTCTGGTGACCGTCCTGATCGACCCGCCGACCTGGCCCGCGCACGACACGCTGTGGTCCCACCTCGTCAGCGACGCGTCGTACGACGAGCTGCACGACTTCGCGCGCCGCGCGGGCCTCCCCCGACGCGCGTTCGACCACGACCACTACGACGTGCCCCTGAGCCGGTACGACGAGCTCGTCGCCGCCGGGGCGACCGCGGTGACGGGCCGCGAGCTCGTGCTCCGCCTGATCGCGAGCGGCCTGCGGGTCGCGCAGCGGGACAAGCGCCCGGCCGACTGACCGATCGCGAGCGGCCTGCTGTCGCACAGCGGGACGGGCCCGCCAGGTCGCCTGACGACGGCTCCTGCCGGCCCACGAGGGCACGACGGAGCCACGCCCCGCCGGTCCGCCAGGACGCCCCTGCGGCAGTGATCAGCGCGGGGCCGGTGGGGCCCAGGTGTCCGGCGCCTGCTGCCCGACACCCGGCTGCTGCCCGACACCCGGCTGCTGCCCGACACCCGGCTGCTGCCCGACACCCGGCTGCACACCGTGGCCGGACTGCACCTGCGGTGCTTGCGGCGCACCGTACGAGCCCGCCGCGTCCTGCGACGATCGCTGCGGCGGCTGGTGCGGGGCGTACTGCGACACCGACGGGATGGTCGCCGGCGGCACGGCGTCCGCGGGGCGCACGGTCCCCGGCGTGCCCGGGCCTGCGCTCCGTGCAGCGGCTCCACGCGGTCGGCCGAGCCACAGCCACGCCGCGGTCGACGTGGCCAGCAGCATGACGGTGAACGGCACACCGTTCTGCAGCGGGACGGTCACGACGTCGATGACCAGCCGTGAGACCCCGGAACGCGTCGCGCCGAACGCCCCCGTGAAGACCCCGACGAGCGCGAGCCCGACGGTGCCGGCGGCCCCGGCCAGCACGGCACGCAGGAGCACCACGGGGAGCGGGCTCCGCCGCGCGATCGGCGTGAGGAACGCGAGTGCCAGGAAGGCGCCTGCGTAGTACGGGAACGGTGCCGCGAACACGCCGTTGACGAAGCTCGCGACCAGACTGTCACCCGAGCCGTAGGACGAGAACGGGCTGACGACCAGCGACGTGCCGAGCATGCCGATGACACCGGACACGAACTCGACGAGCACGAGCGAGACGACCGCGATGAGCGCACCGGCGGTGTTCGTGACCGAGGCGCCGGGAGCGAACGCCCGACGGGGGTCGGCAGGCGTCCGCGGCGGACGTGGGGGCGCGTACGGCAGACCGGCGGAGGGCTGCGCCCCGGGCGCCCCGTACGGCGGGGCCGCCGGGGCCCGCTGCGCCCCGTACGGGGCCGAGCCCGGCGCGGGCTGGGTCCAGCCCGCGCCGTAGTGCCCACGGTCCTGCGGTCGCTGCTGCTGCGCGCCCGGGTCGGTCACGTCAGCGCCCCACGATGACGGCGTCCCCGTCCGGGGTCTCGCCGTCGGCGGTGGCGGGAGCGCTGATGCTCGGCGACGACACCCGGCGGGAGCGCGAACGGCCCTGCCCGGGCTGCTTCGGCTCCGGGAGCGCCTGCAGCACCGAGTCGAGCAGCGACTCGGCGTCCGCCTCGGGCACCTTGCGGGGTTCACGCTTGGTGACCGCGAGCGGGATGTCCAGGATCGCGACCGAGGTCGCCGGCGGGGTCACCGGGGCGCTCGAGCTGACCCGACGTCGCCCGGTTCCGGCTGCCGGGGCCTCGGCGGGCTGCTCCGTCGGCTGCGGCGCGGACGCGCCCGTGTCGGCCGACTCAGTCGACGCCGATGGCGCTCCGGACGAGGACGAGGACTGCGACGACGAGGACGACTCTGCGGAGGAGGAGGACGCCGAGGACGACGACGCTTCGCCGTTCCCACGGCCACCACGACGGCGGCGACGCTTCGACCCGCCGGACTGCTCGCCCGCCGGGGCCTCGGGTGCCGACGCGGGCGACTCGGGCGAACCGACGGAGGCCGGGGAGTCCGCCGAGACCGGGGACGCGTCCGGCGTCGCGGCCGACGCCGGGTCCTGCTCGTCGTGCGGGAGCGTCGACGCGGCGATGCGGGACAGCGCGTTCTTGACGTCGTCGGTGATCTGGTGCGCCTGCGCGTGGCTGTTCGACGAGCCGGACCCGCCGTTACCGTTCGAACCGCCGCCGTTCGAACCGCCGCCATTCGAGCCGTTGCCGCCGCCACGGTTCTTCCGGCGGCCCTTGCCCTGCTGCTGCTCGCCGGTGTTGTCGTTGACCTTCGCGTTCACCTCGTCGAGGGACTCACGCAGGCCGACACCGATCTTCTTGCGGGTCATCTGCACCAGACCGAGCGAGGTGACCTCGGCGACCTGGTGCTTCGTGCGGTCACGGCTCAGGCACTCGACCAGTCGGCGGAGCACGAGGTCCCGGTTCGACTCGAGCACCATGTCGATGAAGTCGATGACGATGATGCCGCCGATGTCACGCAGACGCAGCTGGCGGACGATCTCCTCGGCCGCCTCCAGGTTGTTCTTGGTGACCGTCTCCTCGAGGTTGCCGCCGGAGCCGACGAACTTGCCGGTGTTGACGTCGACGACCGTCATGGCCTCGGTGCGGTCGATCACGAGCGAACCACCGGAGGGCAGCCACACCTTGCGGTCGAGCGCCTTCTCGATCTGCTCGTTGAGCCGGTGCTCCTCGAAGGAGTCGGGACCGTCGTAGATCTCGACCCGGTCCTTGAGGTCCGGGGCGACGGCGGACAGGTACTCCTCGATCGTGCCGCGGGCGGCCTCGCCGTCGATGATGAGCTTGGTGAAGTCCTCGTTGAAGACGTCCCGCACGATCTTGACGAGCAGGTCCGGCTCGGAGTGCAGCATCGCGGGCGCGTGCCCGTTCGCGACCTTCTTCTGGATCGACTCCCACTGGCTCGTCAGCCGCTGGACGTCACGCGTCAGCTGTTCCTCGGTGGCACCCTCGGCGGCCGTGCGCACGATGACGCCCGCGTGCTCCGGGAGGATCTCCTTGAGGATCTTCTTGAGCCGCGCGCGCTCGGTGTCGGGCAGCTTGCGGGAGATCCCGTTCATCGACCCGTTGGGCACGTAGACCAGGTAGCGACCGGGCAGCGAGATCTGGCTGGTCAGGCGGGCGCCCTTGTGGCCCACCGGGTCCTTCGTGACCTGTACGAGCACCTTGTCGCCCGGCTTGAGCGCGGACTCGATGCGGCGCCCGTGGTTCCCGGTGTCGACCGAGGCCCAGTCGACCTCGCCCGCGTAGAGCACGGCGTTCCGACCGCGTCCGATGTCGACGAACGCCGCCTCCATCGAGGGCAGCACGTTCTGCACCTTGCCCAGGTACACGTTGCCGATGAGCGAGACGTTGTGCGACTTCGTGACGTAGTGCTCGGCGAGCACGTTGTCCTCGAGCACGCCGATCTCGATCTTCGACGCGCTCGACCGGACGATCATCTGCCGGTCGACGCTCTCGCGGCGGGCGAGGAACTCGTCCTCCGTGATCACCTGACGGCGGCGCCCGGCGTCACGGCCGTCCCGACGACGCTGCTTCTTCGCCTCGAGCCGGGTGGACCCCTTGATCTTCTGCGGCTCGGTGATGAGTTCGGGCTCGCGGCGGCGAGGCTCCTGCGACTCGCGCGGCTCGCGCGACTCGCGGTCGGCACTGCTGCCGCGACGCCGCGAGCGACGGCGCCCGCCGCCCTGGTCCTCGTCGTCGTCCTCGTCGCGCGGCGCGCGGGCGGGCAGCTCCGGCAGGACCGGCGCGTGGAAGATCAGGCTGAGCGTGCTCGTCGCCCGCGGCACGAAGGGCTCGGCCTCTGCGGGCTCGGCGGAGGGCTCGGCAGCGACGGCCTGGTCGGCGTCGGCCGCGGGCTCCGTCACGTCGCGCGCATCGGTCGGACGGGAGGCGCTGCTCGGCTCCGTCTCGTCGCCCGCGGCGGGCTCCCCCTCGGTCACGACGGGCAGGTCACCCGTCACGGCCGACACGTCGTGCGGCTCGTCGGCGGCGTTCGGCACCGCCTCGACGGCGACGGAGACCGAGCCGGTCGTCGGCTCGGCGGTCGCTGCCGCATCGTGGCCCTCGGCGACCGCGGGGACGTCCGGGGTCGCTGCGTCGTCTCCGCCGGTCTCCGCGACCGGGGTGGACGCGGTCACGCTGCCCCGCGCCTCCTGGCCGGACCGGGCGCGCCGCCCGCCGAAGAGGCGGGTGCGTCGCTTCGGCGTCGCGTCGTCGGTGTTCGTGTTGTCGTTGTTCTGCTCCACCATGGACCTGGTGCACTCCTCGACCCGCTCGCGTCCTCTCGGACGGCGGGAACTCTGTCGTTGTGCGGGCGGCGTCCACGCCCCCGCGCTCGTGTCTTCGTGACCGCCGCTGCGTCAACTTGTTGCTTGCGGTCCGCGCTCGTTCCGTCGCGGGCACCCGGCCCGTCCGGCTCGGCGTCGGAGTGACGCGTCCTGCGGTCACGGTGCGCTCTCACCGCACCTGTTTCGTCCGGGCTGGGCCCGGAAAGCTCCGTCGTCACGCGGTCTCCCGTGCGACTGCAGTGATTATCGCACGCCGCACCCGGGAAGGGGCGGAACGCACGTGCGATGATGACGCCGTGAGCACGAGTGGAACCGTCCCCCGTCGTCCGATCGCGATGGCGGTCTTCCTGCTGGTGACCGGTGTCGTCGGCCTCTGGGGGTCGTTCTCACTGGTGCTGGACGAGTTCAAGAAGTACGCGGACCCGGACACGGTGCTGTCGTGCGACGTCAACCCGTTCATCAGTTGCTCGGACGTGATGGCGAGCTGGCAGGGGCACCTGTTCGGCTTCCCGAACCCGCTGCTCGGCGTCATGGGCTTCGTCGCCCCGATCGCCGTCGGCGTGATGCTGCTCGCCGGGTTCCGGAACGGCTCGAGGTGGTTCTGGATCGCGTTCAACGCGGGCGTGTTCCTCGCGTGGGTCTTCGTGACCTGGCTGTTCACGCAGACGGTGTGGTTCATCGGCGCGCTCTGCCCCTGGTGCATGCTCGTGTGGTCGATGACGATCCCGATGTTCTGGGTCTTCACGATCTGGAACGCGGCCCAGGGTCGCTTCGGTGCGGGCGCCCAGCGCCTGGGCCGGACCCTGCTCCCCTTCTGCTGGGCGTTCCCGCTCGCGAACTACCTGTTCATCATCGTCACGATCATCATCAAGTTCCCCACGATCCTGACCCTCTTCTGACCCTGCGCTGAGCGTCCCCGATGACGCTCCCCTGCGACGTCGATGACGCGTCACCGAATTCCTGGTGGCTTCCCAGCCAGAACGCCTGGGCGCGGCCCCACGGGCACCTACGCTCGGAAGCGATGAGCGAGAACACGAGCAAGAAGGCCCGTCGGGACGAGGCGCGCGAGCGTGCCCGCCTGGCGCGCGAGCAGGAGAAACGCCGGAAGCGTCGGAACAGGACGCTCGGCATCAGCGGCATCATCGTCGGTGCCATGGCGGTCGTCGCGATCGTGGTCGTGGTCGTGGCGAACTCGGTACAGCCCACCGGCCCGGGGCCGAAGAACATGGCCAGCGACGGCATCGTCTTCCAGGGGCAGGACGGCGAGATCGTGCCGGTCACGACGAAGGCCATCCCCGAGGGCGGCGACCCGACACCGACCGAGCAGGACGACTCGGTGGCGAACATCACGGTGTACTCGGACTACATGTGCCCGTACTGCAACCAGTTCGAGACGAGCCAGATGTCCCAGATCCAGCAGTGGGTGCAGGACGGGACGGCGACGCTCGAGCTGCACCCGTTCAACCTGCTCGACTCGCAGTCGCTCGGCACGAAGTACTCGACGCGTTCGGCGGCCGCTGCGGCGTGCGTGGCGAACTCCGACCCGGATGCCTTCCTGGCCTTCAACACGTCCCTGTACGAGAACCAGCCCTCGGAGGGTACCCGCGGCCTCACCAACAGCCAGCTCGCCGAGTACGCGAAGCAGGCCGGTGCCACGAGCGAGGACGTCGCATCGTGCATCACCGACCAGCGGTTCGCCGGCTGGGTCGCGGACGCGACGAACCGCGCGCTGACGGAGGAGATCCCGAACTCGTCGCTGCCGAAGGTGACGGGCACGCCGACGGTCATCGTGAACGGTCAGCAGTACTCGGGCTCGCTCACGGACACCGACGCCTTCGCCTCGTTCGTCGAGCAGAACGGCGGCGCAGCCTAGTCCGCAGCACGGCGTCGCGGCGCGGCCCGCCGCCCCGGCATCGAGAACGCCCCCGCTCCGATCGGAGCGGGGGCGTTCTGCCGTGCGGCGAGTGGCGAGTGGCCTACTCCGCGGCGGCGTCGATCTTCGTGACGACGTCGGACAGGTTCGCGAGCTTCTCGCCGTTGACCAGGACGGTCGGCGTCCCGAACCCCTGCGAGCCGGCCAGGCTCTCGTCCTCAAGGACCTCGTTCGTGTACTTCGTCACCCAGCCCTTGAACTGCTCGGTGGACAGGCACTCGGAGACCTTCGACCCGGTCGCGCCGCCAGCCTGCACCAGGTCGGCGATCTCGGCGTTGGTCAGGCCCTTCGTGCCCTCTTCCGGCTGGTTGTCGAAGAACTGCGTCTGCACGTCGAGGAACTTCTCCGGCTGGTAGTTCGCGACGCACATCGCCGCGTTCGCCGCGCGGCTGGCGTACCGCGAGCCCGCGTAGTTCCGGTCGAGGATCGACACCGGGTGGATCGACAGCGTCGCGTCGCCCGACTTCACCTTGTCGAGGATCTGGTCGGCGTACGCGGCCTCGAACTGCTTGCAGACCGGGCAGGCCCAGTCGACGTACTCGGTGACGACCGCCGCGCCGTCCGGGTCCGAGGTGGGGGCGGCCGAGGGGGTACCGTCCGCCGGCACGCCCTTCGTGGTCACGGGCGTGACCTCGCCGTCCTGGCCGGTGAACTGGATCCCGCCGGTGATCATGTTCTTCGGCCCGGCGGCCGACACGTTCGCCGCGCTGTTCACGTTGACGACGACGAGCACGATGACCGCGGCGATCGCCACGATGCCGAGCCCGATGCCGCCCTGCAGGAACCACTTGTTGCGGCGCTTGCGACGCTTCTCGGCCTCGGCGCGCTCGCGGGCGACCTCACGCGCGTGGGCGCGTCGCTCGTTCTTCGAGGGTCGGTCGTTGTTCGTCATGCCGTTCGCTCCTGCGGTCGTCGCTCGTGCCGGGCGCCGCTCACGCGAACCAGAGGCCGAGCTCGCGCGCGGCGGACTCCTGCGAGTCCGAGCCGTGCACGAGGTTCTGCTGGACCTTGAGGCCCCAGTCCCGCCCGAGGTCGCCGCGGATCGTGCCGGGCGCCGCGGTGGTCGGGTCGGTGGTGCCCGCGAGCGACCGGAAGCCGGCGATCGCACCGTTGCCCGCGACGCGCACGGCGACGACCGGGCCGGACTGCATGAACTCGACGAGCGGCTCGAAGAACGGCTTGCCCTGGTGCTCCTCGTAGTGGGCGTCGAGCAGGTCCCGCGGCGCGGTCAGCATCTTGAGGTCGACGATCTCGTAGCCCTTGGCCTCGATGCGGCGCAGGATCTCGCCGGTCAGCTGGCGGGCGACGCCGTCGGGCTTGACGAGGACCAGGGTCTCTTCGAAGTCGGACATGCAGAACTCCTCAGCGGGGTCGTTGGGGTGGTGTCAGTCCTCGCCGATCGCAGCGCGCCGTGCGGCGTTCTGCCGGTCGAGCTGACCGCCCTTGGCGAAGCAGTAGACCCACAGCGCCAGGAACACCGCGCCCACCGCGAACATGAACGGTTCGATGAATCCGGTGGCGAGGATGGCCGCCTGCAGCAGCCACCCGAACCATACACCGGCGCGGTGACCGGTCAGGCGCGACGCCAGCGCGAGCACGACCATCGCCGCGATCCCGCCGCCGAACGCGGCCGCCGGCGGGAGCGTGTGCTTCCCGAACACGACGAGCATCGGGAAGAAGAACATGATGGCCTCGAGCACGAGCGTGATCGAGAGCAGGCTCTCCTGCGCGCCGCGTTCGCGACGCGGTCGGCCCGGCCTGGAGGCACGGCTCGGCCTGGTCATGCCGCCCCGCCTTCCCGGTGCACCAGGTCCATGACCGCACCCACCATCACGATGGAGCCGGCGACGAGCACGAGGGCGTCCTCGGCGTCGGCGTCCTCGGCCAGGTCGCGGGCCTCCTGCAGTGCCTGCTCGAGCGACGGCTCGACGACCACCCGGTCCTCGCCGACCTCGTCCACGACGATGCGGGCGAACTCGTCCGCGTCGAGCGCGCGCTCCCCGGGCGGCTGGGTGACGACGAAGGTCTGGACGGTCTCCTTCAGCGCGCGCACGAAGCCGCGGGCGTCCTTGTCCCCAAGGATCCCGACGACACCGACGACGTGCTCCGACGGGAACGCGACGGGCAGGGCCTCGGCCAACGCGCGAGCGCCGTGCGGGTTGTGCGCGGCGTCGACGACGACCGTCGGCTCCTGGGCGATCGGCTGCAGCCGGCCCGGGCTCGTGGCACCGGCGAGCCCCTCGGACAGGACGTCCTCGTCGAGCGGCTGCGAGCCCCGGCCGAGGAACGACTCGACCGCGGCGATCGCCACGGCGGCGTTGTGCGCCTGGTGCCCGCCGAACAGCGGGACGAACAGGTCGTCGTAGGTGCCCGCGATCCCCTGCACGCTCACGAGCTGCCCGCCCACCGCCGGGGTGTCGCTCGTGACGCGGAACCCCGTGCCCTCGACCGACAGCGTCGACTCGGTCAGCTCGGCGGCACGCTCGAGCTCGGCGAGGGCCTCGGCGGACTGCGCCGACGTCACCACGGACGAGGACGGCTTGATGATGCCCGACTTGGTCCGCGCGATCTCGGCGACGGTGTTCCCGAGCTGCTTCGCGTGGTCGATCGCGATCGGCGTGAAGACGGCGACCTGGCTCTGCACGACGTTCGTCGAGTCCCACTCGCCGCCCATGCCGACCTCGATCACGGCGACGTCGACCGGGGCCTCGGCGAAGCACGCGAGCGCGAGCACCGTGAGCGCCTCGAAGAACGTCAGCGGCAGCTCGCCCTTGTCGGTCAGCTCCCGGTCGGTCATCTCGAGGACGGGTGCGATGTCGTCCCAGTTCTCGACGAACTTCTCCGCCGCGATCGGCTCACCGTCGATGACGATGCGCTCCCGGATCGACACCAGGTGCGGGCTCGTCATGAGGCCGGTGCGCAACCCGTGGGCCCGGACGATGCTCTCGGTCATCCGCGCGGTCGAGGTCTTGCCGTTCGTCCCCGTGATGTGGATCACGGGGTAGGCCAGGTGCGGGTCGCCGAGCAGCTCGACCGCGCGACGGGTCGCACCGAGTCGGTGCTCGGGCGACTGCTCGCCGATCCGGGCGTACAGCGCGGCCTCGACGCGGCGGACCTCGTCGTCGTCCCCGCCGAACGGGATGCTCTCGGCGGGCCCGGCGTCCCCGGCGGGACCGACGGGGATGTCGATGCCCTCGGCGTCGTCGTGCTCGTGCTCGTCGTGCTCGTTCATGCGCGTGCCACCTCCACGGAGACCGTCGCTCCTTCGCCGACGTCGGTCGTCGTCGCACCCGACGTGATCGGCGTGATGTCGATGCTCGTCGCCAGGGTCTCCCCAGCGATGAGCTCCTGGTGGGTGCGGACCGCGTCGACGGCGTCGTCCGAGACCCCGAGGGTCAGGACGATCCGGTCGCTGACGTCCAGGTCGGCGTCCCGTCGTGCCTGCTGCACGGCGCGGACGACGTCGCGGGCCAGGCCCTCGGCCTCGAGCTCGGACGTCGTCACGGTGTCGAGCACCACGAAGCCGCCGCCGTCGAGGAACGCCACCGCGACCGAGTCGTCGGCGACGGTGAGGTCGAGCGAGTACTCGCCCTCGACGAGTTCGACCCCGCCGACCAGCACGCCCGTGTCGGTCGCCGTCCAGTCACCCTTCTTGGCGGCCGGGATCACCTGCTGCACCTGCTTGCCGATGCGCGGACCGGCGGCGCGGGCGTTCACGGTGAGCTTCCGCTCGATGCCGTACTGCGCCAGCGACTCCTCGGCCTGCTGCTCGAGCACGACCCGCTTCACGTTGAGCTCGTCGCGGAGGATGTCCGCGAACGGCTCGACCGCTGCCGGCTCCGGCACCACGAGCGTGAGGGTCGCGAGCGGCAGACGGACGCGCTTGCCGGTCGCCTTGCGGAGCGCGAGGCCCTTGGACGCGACGTCGCGGACGCGGTCCATGGCGGCGACGAGGGCGTCGTCCGCCGGGAACTCGTCCGGCTCCGGGAAGTCCTCGAGGTGCACCGAACGACCGCCCGTCAGGCCCTTCCAGACCTCTTCCGTGACGAGCGGGGCGAGCGGTGCGGCGACCCGGGTGAGCGTCTCGAGCACGGTGTACAGGGTGTCGAACGCCGCTCGGGCCTCGGGCGAAGAGTCCGCGCCGAGCCAGAACTTGTCGCGGGACCGACGGACGTACCAGTTCGTCAGCACGTCGGCGAAGTCCCGGACGGCCTGCGCGGCGAGCGGGGTGTCGAGCGCGTCGAGGTGGGTCCGCACGTCCGCGACGAGCACGCGCGTCTTCGCGAGCAAGTACCGGTCGAGCACGTCGGTGCTGTCGGTGCGCCGGGTGGCCTGGTACCCCTCGTCGCCCGACGCGTTCGCGTACAGGGTGAAGAAGTAGTACGTCGACCAGAGCGGGAGCAGGAACTCGCGGACTCCCTGCCGGATGCCCTCCTCCGTCACAACGAGGTTGCCGCCGCGGATGACCGACGACGACATCAGGAACCAGCGCATCGCGTCGGCGCCGTCGCGGTCGAACACCTCGGAGACGTCCGGGTAGTTCCGGAGCGACTTCGACATCTTCTGGCCATCCGAGCCGAGCACGATGCCGTGGCTGATGACGTTCCGGAACGCCGGGCGGTCGAACAGCGCCGTGGACAGCACGTGCATGACGTAGAACCAGCCGCGGGTCTGCCCGATGTACTCGACGATGAAGTCCGCCGGGTTGTGCTCCTCGAACCACTCGCGGTTCTCGAACGGGTAGTGCACCTGCGCGTACGGCATCGAGCCGGAGTCGAACCAGACGTCGAACACGTCCGAGATACGGCGCATGGTCGACTTCCCCGTCGGGTCGTCGGGGTTCGGCCGGGTCAGCTCGTCGATGAACGGACGGTGCAGGTCGACCTCGCCCTCGGCGTTCCGGGGCAGCCGACCGAAGTCGCGCTCGATCTCCTCGAGCGAGCCGTAGACGTCCTGCCGCGGGTACGCCGGGTCGTCGGACACCCACACCGGGATCGGCGTCCCGAAGTAGCGGTTGCGCGAGACCGACCAGTCGATGGCGTTCCCGACCCACTTGCCGAACTGGCCGTCCTTGACGTTGTCCGGCACCCAGTTGATGTCCTGGTTGAGCTCGCCCATGCGGTCGCGGAACTCGGTGACGCGGACGAACCACGACGAGACGGCCTTGTAGATGAGCGGCTTGCGGCAGCGCCAGCAGTGCGGGTAGCTGTGCTCGTAGGACGCCTGGCGGAGCAGGCGCCCCATCTCGCGCACGGCCTTCGTCAGCGGCTTGTTCGCGTCCGACCAGAGGAGCCCGGCGACCTCCCCGAACTGCGACGTGAAGACGCCGCCCTCGTCCAGGGACAGCACGACGGGGATGCCCGCGGCGGCGCAGACCTCCTGGTCGTCGGCGCCGTACGCCGGGGCCTGGTGCACGATGCCGGTGCCCTCGCCCGTCTCGACGTACTCGGCGACGAGGATGCGCCAGGCGTGCTCGTATCCCTCGGCGTCCGCCAGGAAGTCGAACAGCCGTTCGTACTCGACGCCGTCGAGCTCGGCGCCGGCGACCGTGCGGAGCACGGCGGCGGTGGCGTCGTCCGCGCTCTCGTAGCCGAGGTCCTTCGCGTGGGCAGCCACGGTGTCCGACGCGAGCAGGTACCGGGCCGAGCCGGCGGTGCCACCGTCAGCCGCGCCTCCCGGGCCGGCCGGCACGACCGCGTACGCGATCTCCGGACCGACCGCGAGCGCCGCGTTCGTCGGCAGGGTCCAGGGGGTCGTCGTCCAGGCGAGCGCGCGGACGCCGTCGAGGCCGAGCTCGGCGGCGCGGGCACCCCGCAGCGGGAACGCGACGGTGACCGACTGGTCCTGGCGCATCTTGTAGACGTCGTCGTCCATCCGCAGCTCGTGGTTCGACAGCGGCGTCTGGTCGTTCCAGCAGTACGGCAGGACGCGGAAGCCCTCGTACGCCAGTCCCTTGTCCCAGAGCTGCTTCCACGCCCACAGCACGCTCTCCATGAACGTGACGTCGAGCGTCTTGTAGTCGTTCTCGAAGTCGACCCAGCGCGCCTGGCGGGTGACGTACTCGCGCCACTCGTCCGTGTACTGCAGCACGCTCTTCTTCGCAGCCGCGTTGAACACGTCGACGCCCATGTCGTCGATCTCGTGCTTCTCGGTGATGCCGAGCTGCCGCATGGCCTCGAGCTCGGCGGGCAGACCGTGCGTGTCCCAGCCGAAGCGTCGGTGCACCTGCTTGCCGCGCATGGTCTGGTAGCGCGGGAAGACGTCCTTCGCGTAGCCGGTCAGCAGGTGACCGTAGTGCGGCAGGCCGTTCGCGAAGGGCGGGCCGTCGTAGAACGTCCACTCGGGGCAGCCCTCGCGCGCCTCGATCGACGCCTGGAACGTGCCGTCGCCCTTCCAGAAGGCGAGGATCCCCTGCTCGACGGCGGGGAAGGACGGCGACGGGGTGACACCGTCGGCGGAGGTGTTGAGCGGGTACGGCACCGGGGCTCCTGTGGTCGGGGGACGTCTCCACGAGGACGGAGCGTGCTCCGCGGTACCACCTCGCTTGCCGACCGCTGCTCGCGCCGTGGTCGACCGCTCGTTGCCGGGGATGGTGCGGCCCGGACCGCCCGGTTCTACTGCCGACCACCGATCGTGACGGGTGTCGGGTTCTTCCGGAGACTCCCCGGTGATGGCCGGTTCGACGTCTTGGGCACGAGTCTACCCGAGGGGAGCATGCTGGGGAGATGCCCTCCTCCGATGCGCGTGAGCGTCCCGAGTCGCTCCTGACCGTCGTCATCGCCTTCGCCGCGAACCTGCTGGTCGCCATCGCCAAGACCGTGGCTGCGCTCGTCTCCGGCTCGGCCTCGATGGTCGCCGAGGCGGCACACTCGTGGGCGGACACCGGCAACGAGGTCTTCCTCCTCGTCGCCGAGCGTCGCGGAGCCCGTGCGCGCGACGCCCGGCACCCGCTCGGGTACGGACGCGAGACCTACGTCTGGTCGATGTTCGCCGCGTTCGGGCTCTTCACGGCCGGTGCCGTCGTCTCGATCTGGCACGGCGTCACCGAGCTCGGGGACACCGGTCCCGCCGAGGACGTCGTGCTCAACTACGTCGTGCTCGGCATCGCGTTCTGCCTCGAGGGGACGAGCTTCCTGCAGGCCTACCGCCAGGCGCACGGCGCGGCGACGAAGCGGCGCGTCCCCGTGCTCCGGCACGTGCTGCAGTCGTCCAACCCGACACTGCGGGCGGTCTTCGCCGAGGACGCTGCGGCCCTCGTCGGCCTCGTCATCGCCTTCCTCGGTGTCCTGCTGCACCAGCTCACGGGTCTGGCGCTGTTCGACGCGCTCGGGTCCATCGCGGTCGGCGTCCTGCTCGGGGTCGTCGCGGTCGTGCTCATCGACCGCAACCGCCGCTTCCTGCTCGGCGAGAGCACCTCGCCGGAGCTCGAGGACGCGGTGCTCGTCGACCTGCTCACCCGGGACGAGGTCGAGCGCGTGACGTACCTGCACCTGGAGTTCGTCGGGCCGTCCCGCGTGTACCTGGTCGCGGCGGTCGACCTCGTCGGCAACGAGAACGAGGAGCACGTCGCGGTCCGGCTGCGCCGGGTCGAGGAGTCCCTCGAGTCCAGCCAGTACGTCGAGGAGGCCGTGCTCACACTGGCCTACCCGGGCGACGCCTCGCTGGTCCCGCGCGGTGACGGCGAGGTCCCCGCCACGGTCCGCGACGGGACCGTCGAGGACGTCGCCGCAGGGGGCGCCGGCACGCTTCGGGCCGAGTGAGGCCCGATCGGCGCTCAGGCGGCGTCGAGTCCGGCGGCGACCGGGGTCAGGGCTGCGCCGACGTACTCGACGAGTTCGCGGCGGCCGACGCCGTCACCGACCCAGACGCCGAACGCGGCCGCTGCGGCTCCGAGCATCGCGCCGGACACGGTCTGCGGCCACAGCGCGCTGGGGTGCTCACCGGTCCGGGACGCCACGAAGGCCGCGACGGCCGCGTGCTGCGCCATCACGCGCGCGGCGACGCTCGCCACGAGTTCCGAGCCGATGCCCATGACCTCCGCCTGGGCGATCGCCCACGGGACCCGTTCGGGGTCGTGGGCCCGGGCGGTCGCGAGCAGCGCCTCCTCCACCGCGCGGACGGCTGACTCCTCCGCCGAGGCGGCGAGGAACGCCGGGAGGTCGGCGACGGCGGCGTCGAGCTCGAGCCACAGCACGTCGGACTTCGCCTGGAAGTAGTTGAAGAAGGTGGCCCGGCTGACCCCCGCCCGGGCGGCGATGTGGTCGACCGTGGTCCGCCCGTACCCCTGCTCGAGGAACAGCTCCCCCGCCGCGTCCGCCAGGACCTCGGCGCTCGACCTGCGTGGGCGTCCTCCGCGACGAACCAACTCCTCCATGGCCACCAGTAAACCGCTAGACTCGTCCAGCCATGATCTTGGACCCAGTACAGAAAGCCGCGCGACGCGGACGGCCCCGCCTGCGCGCCGTGACGACCGTCGCGGGCGCAGCCACGCTCCTCCTGGCCGTCAGCGCGTGCACCGGCGGCGGCACGTCGACGGCCGACAGCACGCCCCGCGACGGCGGCACCCTGGTGTACGCGTCCGGCGACGCCGAACCGACGTGCCTCGACCCGCACGTCGGCGGGAACTACCCGCAGGCGCTCCTGTCCAGCCAGTTCGTCGAGGGCCTCACCGCGCTCGAGGACGGCCGGCCGGTCCCGGCCCTCGCCGAGTCCTGGGAGACGAGCGACGACGGGAAGACCCTCACGTTCACGCTCCGCGACGACGTCACGTTCACCGACGGCACCCCCTTCGACGCGGCCGCCGTGGTCGCGAACGTCCAGCACGTCCAGGACCCCGAGACCGCGTCGAGCACCGGGTACCTGGCACTGCAGTCGATCACGAAGGCCACCGCCACGGACGACCACACCGTGACGCTCACGCTCAGCCGCCCCGACAGCGCCCTGCTCGAGTCGTTCTCGCAGCCCTGGGTCGGGATGGAGTCACCGAAGGCGCTCGAGCGTCCACAGGACACGAACTGCGAGTCGCCCGTCGGCACCGGTCCGTTCGTGGTCAGCTCGTGGAAGCACGGCGACCGCGTGACCCTGGAACGGAACCAGGACTACACGCCGCTCGGACGCTCGACCACCGAGCCGCGACTGGACGGGATCACGTGGCGGTTCCTGCCCGACTCGTCCTCGCGGTACGCGGCGCTCCAGTCGGGCCAGGTGGACGTCATCGACAACGCGCAACCCGACCAGATCCGCGCAGCGTCCGCGAAGGGCTCGATCCGGGACCTCGACGCTCCGCGGCCCGGCGCCTCGAACCGCCTCGAGCTCAACTCCGGGCACGGCGTGTTCCAGGACGAGGCCGTGCGGAAGGCCTTCATCCACGGCGCCGACGTCGCGCCCGGCATCAAGTCGCTCTTCCTCGGGACGGCGGACCGCTCGTGGTCGCTCCTGTCGAGCGTGGAGCGGTTCGCCTACTCCGCGGACGGCGACCCGCTCTTCGACCACTCCCCGGAGCAGGCGGAGCAGCTGCTCGACGACGCCGGGTGGAAGCCGGGCTCCGACGGCGTCCGCACGAAGGACGGCAAGCGTCTGACCGTGACGTTCCCGGTCTCGACGAACCAGTCGATCCCCGCCGAGCGCAGCCTGTTCCAGCAGATCCAGGCATCCGAGAAGGAGATCGGCTTCGACGTCCGGATCGAGGAGCTCGACCTGTCCAGCTGGTACGCGGCCCTCGCCGCGAACGAGTACGACGTCGTCAGCGCCCCCTACACGAAGGTCGGCGCGGACGTCCTGCGCATCCTGTACGACAGCGCGAGCATCGAGCCGGCCCCGTCGGGCTACTTCGCCAACCTCGCACAGCTCGACGACCCGCAGGTGGACGACCTGCTGCGGCGGGCGGCCGAGACGGCGGACGTCGCCGATCGCGGCGCGCTGTACGAACAGGCGCAGAAGGCCATCCTCGCGAGCGCGACGGTGCTGCCGCTGTACGACCAGCAGAACCACTTCCTGGTGTCGGCGAAGGTGCACGGCGTCAGCACGACCGCGGTGTCCACGCCCTGGTTCGGCACCGCCTGGGTCGACCGCTGACCCGGTGGGGGCCGTGGCTCGTCCGACGGGTCCTCGGCGGGGTCGGCGTGCTCTGGGCGGTCGCGACGATCGTGTTCGTCGCGATCCGGCTCATCCCGGGCGACCCCGCACTCGCGATCCTCGGCGGCCCGGGCTCCCAGGCGTCACCCGAGGCGCTCGAGCACGTCCGGCACGAGTACGGCCTCGACCGTCCCGTCCCGGTGCAGTACGCCGTGTTCCTCGGACGGCTCGCCACCGGGCAGCTCGGTGACTCCTACGCGTTCCGGACGCCCGTGGCGACCCTGCTCGGCGAGCATCTCCCGGTGACCCTCACGCTCGCGGTCGCAGGGCTCGTCGTCGCGTGGCTGCTCGCGATCGGGGCCGCCTGGTGGTCGACGCAGCGCGGGCGCACGGCCGCGGCCCTCACGTCGGCGCTGGGCATCACGGCGAGCGTGACCCCGCACTTCTGGCTCGGTTCCGTGCTCATCGTGCTCTTCGCGAGCGCGCTCGGCTGGGTACCGGCCGTGAGCGACGGGACACCCCGCGGGTGGGTCCTGCCCGTGGTCACGGTGGCCGTGCCCGTCGCGGGGTACCTCGCCGAGACGATCCGCGACGGGGTCGTCGAGGCCCAGCGCTCGGCCTTCGCCCTCGCGGCCCGCAGCCGCGGGGAGACCCGAGCGGGCCTGTTCTGGCGACACCTGCTCCGGCACGCCGCGCTGCCCGGCATCGCGCTGTCCGCCTGGGCGTTCGGATCGCTCGTCTCGGGCGCCGTCGTCGTCGAGCAGGTGTTCGCGCTCCCCGGGATCGGGCGCGCACTCGTGACCGCGGTCACGCAGCGCGACATGCCCCTCGTCACGGGCATCGCCCTGGTCTCCGCGGTCGCCTACGTCGTCGTGCTCGCCGTCGCCGACCTCGTGGACCGCGCCGTCGACCCGCGCACCCGCGCTCCCGGCGGCAGCCGGGCCCGGGTCCGGCGCCGTGCCCGGGCGGGCGCACGGTGAGCGGGATCGTCGACCCGCGCCTCCGGGACGGACGCGAGCCGCACCTCCGCGAGCCCGCCGCCACTCCGACGCCGGGCCGTCCCGCGCGTGCCCGCAGGACCAGGCGTGTCCCGCTCGGGCCCGCCGGTCTGGTCGCGGCGTGCGTCGTCGCCCTCGCGGTGGTCGCGGCGCTCTGGCCGGCACTCCTCGGCGGCGCGGACCCGCTCGCGGTGCACCCGGAGGACGCCCTGCTCCCGCCGGGTCCCGGTCACCCGTTCGGGACCGACGAGTCCGGTCGTGACGTCCTGGCGCGCGTCGTGGCGGGGACACGGGCGTCGCTCGTCGTCGGCGTCTGCGCGACCCTGGTCGGCGGGGTGGTCGGCGTCGTCCTCGGACTCGTCGCCGGTCTGGGTGGTCGCGTCCTCGACGCCGTGGTCGGTCGCGTGACCGAGGTCGCGTTCGCCCTCCCCCTCCTCCTGGTCGCCCTCGTCGTCATCGCGGTCACCGGGCCGGGACCCGTGCCGGCGGTCCTCGCCGTCGGGGCCGCGACCGCGCCCGGCTACGCGCGGATCGTCCGCGGGCTGGTCCGGACCGCGGCCACGTCGCAGGTCGTCGAGACCGCCGTGCTGCAGGGCAGGTCCCCGGCGCGGGTGGTGTTCCGACACGTGCTGCCGGCGGCGCTCTGGCCGGTCGTCGCCGTCGGCACGCTCGGCGTCGGCCAGGCGATCGTCTGGGCGTCCGCGCTCAGCTACCTCGGCGTCGGGACCCCGCCGCCGGCACCGGAGTGGGGCGCCATGCTGGCCGACGGCCGGACCTACCTGCAGACCGCCCCCTGGACCAGTACCTTCCCGGGACTCGCGATCGTCGTCCTCGCCACGGCGGTGACGGTGCTCGGGCGGGCGCTCGGACGAACGGGAGCACCACGATGAGCACGGTCCTCGAGACCTCCGGCCTCTCCGTCGCCATCGGGGGCACACCGGTCGTCCACGACGTCGCACTGCGCGTCGACGCGGGCGAGTGCGTGGCGCTGGTCGGGGCCTCCGGCTCCGGCAAGTCCGTGACCGCGCGCGCCCTCCTCGGGCTCTCCGCCCCGGGCTCCGCCGTCCGCGCGGACGCGCTCGACGTCGTGGGCCACGACGTCCGCGCCTTCTCCGACCGACGGTGGCGTCGCCTGCGCGGCGCACGGATCGGCTACGTCGGCCAGGAGGCCCTGGGCGCCCTGGACCCGCTGCGCCCGGTCGGGCGTGAGGTCGCGGACGCGCTCCGCCTGCACACCGGACTCACGGCCGCCCAGCGGATCGACGCGGTGCGCCAGGCGCTCGCCGGTGTCGGGCTCGACCCGGGACTCGCGACGGACGGACGACTGGCGGGGTCGCTCTCCGGCGGGATGCGTCAGCGTGCGCTCATCGCGGCCGCGATCGCCGCCGCGCCCTCGCTGGTGGTCGCCGACGAGCCCACCACGGCGCTCGACGCCGGCGTCGCCGTCGCCGTGCTCGAACAGCTCCGGGCCGCGCAGGAGCGTGGTGCCGGGCTGCTCGTGATCACGCACGACCTGGGACTCGTCGCCGGGTGGGCCGACCGGGTCGCCGTGGTCGACGCGGGTCGGATCGTGGAGCAGGGGCCGACGCGGTCCGTGTTCGACGACCCGCAGCACCCCGCGACGCGGGCACTGGTCCGGGCAGCGGGCTCGACCCCGGCGCGCACGACCCCGGGCAGAACGGGAACGGGAACGGGAACGACGTCCGACGCCCGCGACCGGGCCGGTACCGCGGCGACGGACCTGACCCCCGGAGGACCGCGGGGAGCAGCTCCCGCGGCGCCGTCCGTGCTCGAGGCCGACGGGCTCCGGCGCACCTTCGGCGGGGTCGCCGCCGTCGACGACGTGTCGCTCCGGCTCGGACGCGGCCGCGTGCTCGGCGTGATCGGGGCGTCCGGGTCCGGGAAGACGACGCTGACCCGGATGCTGCTCGGCCTCGAACGACCGGACTCCGGCACCGTGGTCCTGGACGGTGCACCGTGGGTGCCCCTTCCCGAGCGCGAGCGTCGACCGCGGCGCCCCCGTGTCGGCGCGGTCGTGCAGGACCCCGGCGCGACGTTCGACCCCCGGTGGAGCGTCGAGCGGGTCCTCGCGGACGCGTTCTCGCAGGGCGGCGCCCGACGCGGCCGCGGGCCGCTCGACCGGGCGGTCGACGACGCACTCGCTCGCGTCGGTCTGGCCCCGGAGCTCCGCCGCCGATCACCGCTGTCGCTCTCCGGCGGACAGCGGCAGCGGCTGGCGATCGCCCGGGCGCTGGCGACCGAGCCCGAGGTCGTCGTGCTCGACGAACCGGTCACCGCGCTCGACGCGACCGTGCAGGACGAGGTGCTCGGCCTGCTCGAGCGGCTCCGCGACGAGACCGGCGTGGCGATGGTGTTCGTGTCGCACGACCTGCGGGCCGTCTGGCGCATGGCCGACGACGTGCTGGTGCTGCACGAGGGAGCGGTCGTCGAACACGGCCCGGCCGCCGAGCTCTTCGCCCGCCCGACGCACCCCGTGACCGCGCGGCTGCTGCACGCGGCCGAGCGGCTCGCGGCCGGGCCGCGGCCGGCGGCCGGCGGCGCCTGAGCGGCCGGCGCGGCGGGAAGGCGCGGGAAGGCGCGGGCCGCCGGCCGCGGCGCCGTTTCGCGCTGGGCGACAGTCCACGCGCGCGTGAGCGCGTGAACTGTCGCCCAGCGCGAAAGTCCGCACGAGCCCGGCACCGCATCCCCGGGTCCCACGCGCCCCGGCCCCACGCACCCCGGACGCGGAGGAGGCACGGCGCGCGCCCGTGACGGACGCGCGCCGTGCCTCCAGGACGGCTGCTGGACCGGCTACGAGCCGGCGGGCGCCTTCGTGTCCCCGTCCGAGGACGGGACGTCGCCCGAGATGATCGGGATCTCGCTCGTCGAGAAGTCCTTCGCCCAGTCGGACTGCGACAGCTCCGACTCCGGGTCGTTGTACTCCTTGATGACGTCGGCCACTTCCTCCTCCGACGCGACCGTCGGGCCCGAGCCCATGAGCGGCGACGACGCGGTCTCCTTCGTGAAGTACACAGCGACCAGGCCGATCACGGCGGCGAGCATGAGGTAGAACGCGGGGATGTCCTCGGCCCAGCTGATCCCGGCGTCCTTCGCGCCAGCGATCAGGGCCTCGGTCGCGAGCGGGGTGGTCCCGCCGAAGAGCGACACCGAGACGTTGAACGCGATGGCGAGGGCGCCGTACCGGATGATCGTCGGGAACAGCGCGGGCAGCGTCGACGGCATGGTCGACGTGAAGGTCACGAGGACCAGACCGAGGATGAGCAGCCCGAAGAAGACACCGATACCGGTGCCGCTCTGGACGAGCTTGAGCGCCGGCCACGACAGCAGGATGAAGCCGATGCAGCCGGCCGCGAGCACCGGACGCCGACCGAACTTGTCCGACAGGCGACCGCCGAAGGTGATGACGATCATCATGAGGACCATCACGACCACGATGAGGATGAGCCCGAACGTCGCGTTCTGCCCCAGGTTCGTCTCGAGGTAGGTCGGCATGTACGACAGCAGCATGTAGTCGGTCACGTTGAAGACCAGGACCAGGCCGATGCAGATCAGGAGCGAGCGCCAGTTCTCGGCGAAGAGGCGGAGGAACGGGGTCTTCTGCGACTCGCGCTCGGCCGCCTGCTCCTGCTGCTTCTGGAACGCCGGGGTCTCCTCGAGCTTGAGGCGCAGGTAGAGCCCGATCAGGCCGAGCGGACCGGCGATGATGAACGGGATGCGCCAGCCCCAGCTGAGCAGCGCGTCCTCGGGCAGGGCGTACTGCAGCGCCGTGACGATCGAGGCGCCGAGCACGTACCCGGCGAGCGTGCCGAACTCGAGCCACGACCCCATGAAGCCGCGGCGCTTGTCGGGCGAGTACTCCGCGATGAAGGTGGCCGCGCCGCCGTACTCACCGCCGGTCGAGAAGCCCTGCAGGAAGCGGGCGAGCAGCAGCAGGACGGGCGCCCAGAAACCGATCGTGGCGTACGACGGGATGAGGCCGATGGCGAGCGTGCCCGCGGCCATGAGGATCATCGTGAGCGCGAGGACCTTCTGCCGGCCGATCTTGTCACCCAGCGGACCGAACACGGCACCACCGATCGGCCGCACGATGAAGGCCGCGGCGAAGAACCCGAAGGTCGCGACGAGGTTCGCGGCCGGGTCACCCTCGGGCAGGAACACCTTCGAGATGGTGACCGTCAGGTACGCGAAGATGCCGAAGTCGAACCACTCCATGGCATTGCCGAGGGCAGCGGCCGCGACTGCGCGCTTGAGGAGGGACTCCTCGACGACGGTGACGTCGTCCTCGGTGAGCTTGCGGCGCGCCCGCTTCGCGGCGGCCTTCGTGCGCAGTGGCCTGTCGCCGTGCGGGTGCGGTGCTTCGTTCGGTGCCAAGTGAGTTCCTCCGGTAGTGCTGTGTCTTGCCTTCGGGCGTCCGGCGGAGGGCGACGTCGCAGTCCCTGCGGACCCGCGCCCGCCGGACAAACTCCGACAGACTATCAGGCGCTCGGCGTGTCCGCCGGCTCCGTGTGCTAGAGCCACCGGCGTCATCACCACGCCCGGTACGATCGTCCTACCGCGCGTCTGCGCACGGACACTCAGGCACCTCATCACGGACTCGGTGCCGCACACATCGATCGAAAGGCCCCGCCATGACGAAGCCAATGCCCGACAAGCCCACGGTGGACGGCCTCGAAGACGTCTGGGGCCCGGTCTGGGAGCAGGACGGCACCTACCGCTTCGACCGCGACAGCGCGACGAAGGACGCCGTCTACTCGATCGACACCCCGCCGCCGACCGCCTCCGGTTCGCTGCACATCGGACACGTGTTCTCGTACACGCACACCGACCTCAAGGCGCGGTTCGAGCGCATGCGCGGCAAGCACGTGTTCTACCCGATGGGCTGGGACGACAACGGTCTGCCCACCGAGCGCCGCGTGCAGAACTACTACGGCGTCCGCTGCGACCCGCAGCTCCCCTACGACCCGGCGTTCGTCCCGCCGTTCGAGGGCGGCGACAACAAGTCGTCCAAGGCGGCGGACCAGCTGCCGATCTCGCGTCGCAACTTCATCGAGCTGTGCGAGCGCCTGACCGTGCAGGACGAGCAGCAGTTCGAGCACCTCTTCCGCACGCTCGGCCTGTCGGTCGACTGGACGCAGTCCTACCGCACGATCGACGACACCTCGCGGGCCAGTGCGCAGCGCGCGTTCCTCCGCAACCTCGAGCGCGGTGAGGCCTACCAGGCCGACGCCCCGACGCTCTGGGACGTCACGTTCCGCACCGCCGTCGCGCAGGCCGAGCTCGAGGACAAGGAGATGCCGGGCGCGTACCACGGCCTGGCGTTCCACCGCACGGACGGCGGCGAGGACGTCGTCATCCAGACCACCCGCCCCGAGCTCCTGCCCGCGTGCGTCGCCCTCGTCGCGCACCCGGACGACGAGCGGTTCCAGGACCTCTTCGGCACGACCGTGCGCTCGCCCCTGTTCGACGTCGAGGTGCCGGTGCTCGCGCACCACCTGGCGCAGCAGGACAAGGGTGCGGGCATCGCGATGGTCTGCACCTTCGGTGACACCACCGACGTCGTGTGGTGGCGCGAGCTGCAGCTGCCGAACCGCGCGATCATCGGCTTCGACGGGCGCGTGCGCTCCGACGAGCCCGCGTGGATCGAGAGCGAGCAGGGCAAGGCGCTCTACGCCGAGATGGCCGGCAAGACCGTGTTCTCGGCGAAGAAGGTCGTCGTGGACGCCCTCACCGAGTCCGGCGAGCTCATCGGCGACGTGAAGACGATCAACCACCCGGTGAAGTTCTTCGAGAAGGGCGACAAGCCGCTCGAGATCGTCTCGACCCGCCAGTGGTACATCGTCAACGGCGCCCGCGACGAGCAGCTGAAGGCGACGCTCCGCGCGCGCGGCGAGGAGATCGCGTTCCACCCCGACTTCATGCGCGTCCGCTACGACAACTGGGTCGGCGGCCTCTCCGGCGACTGGCTCATCTCCCGCCAGCGCTTCTTCGGCGTGCCGCTGCCGGTCTGGTACCCGCTGGACGCCGACGGCAACCCGGTCTACGACCAGCCGATCGTCCCCGCCGAGGACCAGCTGCCGGTCGACCCGGCGTCCGAGCCGGCCCCCGGGTACGACGAGTCCCAGCGCGGTGTCGCGGGCGGGTTCCAGGGCGAGCTCGACGTCATGGACACCTGGGCGACGTCGTCGCTCACCCCGCAGCTCGCGGGCAAGTGGGAGTCCGACCCGGCGCTCTACGACCTGGTGTTCCCGTACGACGTCCGCCCGCAGGCGCAGGACATCATCCGGACCTGGCTCTTCACGACCGTGCTCCGCAGCCAGCTCGAGGCGGACGTCGCGCCGTGGAAGCACGCGTCGATCTCCGGCTTCATCGTCGACCCCGACCGCAAGAAGATGTCGAAGTCGAAGGGCAACGTCGTCACGCCGCTGTCGATCCTCGAGCAGCACGGCGCCGACGCGGTCCGCTACTGGGCTGCCTCGTCGAAGCTCGGCACGGACGCCGCGTTCGACCCGCAGAACCCGAAGCAGATCAAGGTCGGCCGACGCCTGGCGATCAAGGTCCTCAACGCGGCGAAGTTCGTCTACGGCTTCGAGCTGCCGAGCGGCGCCACCAGCGTCACCGAGCCGCTCGACGTCGACATGCTCGCCGAGCTCGGGTCCGTCATCGACCAGGCCACCGCGGCCTTCGAGGGCTTCGACCACGCCCGCGCACTCGAGGTCACCGAGCGCTTCTTCTGGACCTTCTGCGACGACTACCTCGAGCTCGTGAAGGAGCGTGCCTACGGCACCGCGACCGACGCGACGCACGAGACCCAGGCGAGCGCCGTCCTCGCGCTCCGCGCGGCGATCGACGCGCTGCTCCGCCTGCTGGCACCGTTCCTCCCGTTCGCGACGGAAGAGGTCTGGGCCTGGACCCACGAGACGAGCGTGCACCGGGCCTCCTGGCCGACCCGGGCCGAGCTGCCCACCCAGGCCGAGCCGGCCGGCCTGCTCGGTGCCGTCGGGCAGGCGCTCATCGGCATCCGTGGTGCGAAGACCGCGGCGAAGGCGTCCCAGAAGACCCCGGTCACCCGCGCGGTGGTCGCCGCGCCGGCCGAGACGCGGGCGCTCCTCGAGCGTGCGGCGGTCGACCTGGCGGCCGTCGGTCGCATCGAGAACCTGTCGTTCACGGACGGCGAGGAGCTCGCGGTGACCGAGATCGAACTGGCCGAGCAGCAGGCGTAGCGTCGGCTGGAGCCGGTCGTGTCGACGACACTGCCGGCTCCCACCGGTCCGCGTCATCGACGCGGCCGGCCCCACCGGCTCGCGTCCCCCACGCGGTCGGCTCCCGACCGGACAGGAGGCACGGATGCAGTTGGGCACACGGTGGAACGTGGGTGGGCAACCACCCCAGCGACTGCCCGAGTCGGTGGTCGTCGCCATCCGGGGCGTCGAGGACGAGCTCGCGACGGAATCCGTCGACGCGTCGACCTGGCGGTGGACGCTCACCTACCTCGAGGGCAAGCCCGTCGTCGAGCTCGACGACGGGACGTCCATCCACCTCGACCCCGCCGGGCACGCCCAGGTGACCAACCCGGACGACGCCGCGGAAGAGGACTGACACCGACAGGAACCGCCCGCTCCCCGGAGGGAGCGGGCGGTTCCCGTGTTCCGCCGAGGGATCAGGACTCGGCGAGCCAGCGGTGCAGGACCTCGTTCACCTCCGCGGTGTGCGTGGTGAGGAGGCCGTGCGGGGCACCCTCGATCTCGACGTACTGCGCGTGCGGCAGGGCCTTCGTGAAGCGGCGGCCGGTGGCGTCGATCGGGAGGATGTTGTCGGCGGTGCCGTGCACGATGAGCGTCGGCACGGTGACCTTGGGGATGTCCTGGCGGAAGTCGGTCGGCCAGGTCAGGGGCGCAGCGGCACTCGCGATCGAGCCCGAACCCGCCGCCACGTTCCAGGCGTTGCGGACCTGCTCCTCGGAGATGCGCGAACCGAGGTTCTCGTCCAGGTTGAAGAAGTCCCGGTAGAAGCTCGTGAAGTACGCGTAGCGGTCCTTCGTCACGTCGGCGGCGATGCCCTCGAAGAACGACATCGGCGCGGCCCCGTCCGGGTTGTCGTCCGTGATCGCCAGGTACGGCTCGAGCGATGCGAGGAAGGCGACCTTCGCGATCCGGTCCTCGCCGTGACGGGCGATGTAGCGGGCGATCTCACCGGTGCCCATCGAGAAGCCGACGAGGATGACGTCGCGCAGGTCGAGCGTCTCGAGCACGGTGTGCAGGTCGTCGGCGAAGGTGTCGTAGTCGTAGCCGGTGGACGGCTGCGAGGACTGCCCGAACCCACGACGGTCGTACGTCACGACGCGGTAGCCCGCCTGGAGGAGCCCCGGGACCTGGCCTTCCCACGAGTTGCCGTCGAGCGGGAAGCCGTGGATCAGCACGATCGGCTGGCCGCTGCCCTTGTCCTCGTAGTGGAGCGCGATGTCGACGCTGTTCTCGGTTCCGACGGTGATGCTGCCCATGGTCGTTCCTTCCCTGAACCGGCCCCGCGAGGCCGGTGATCCTGGCGGAGAACGATCGTTCTCCGCCGATGTCCGTTACACTAGAGAACGATCGTTCCCGGCGCAAGTCGAGAGCGGCGGACACACAGGGAACGGGGTACGACATGACGACGAGCACCGTCGATACGGACACGCGCGACCACATCGTGCAGACCGCGGACGCGCTCTTCTACGCCCGCGGCATCCAGTCCGTCGGCATGGACGAGATCCGCACCGGCGCCGGGGTCTCCCTGAAGAAGCTCTACGCGGCGTTCCCCGGCAAGGAGCAGCTCGTCGCAGCCGTGCTCGAGAGCCGCCACGACTACTGGGAGCGCGGGATCGCGGCCGCCGTCGCCGCGGCCGCCACCCCGAGGGACCGGCTGCTCGCGATGTACGACTTCCTCGAGGACTGGTTCGCCGACGACTCCTTCCGCGGCTGCGGGTTCATCAACGCGTTCGGCGAGCTCGGCGCGACCTCCCCCGCCGTCGCGGAGATCGCCCGCGAGCACAAGGCGTCGTTCCAGCGGACCGTGGCCCGCCTGGCCGCCGACGTCGTCCCGGACGCCGAACGCGCCGAGGAACTCGCCGCGCAGCTGGCGCTGCTCGCGGAGGGCGCACAGACGACCGCGGCGATCTCCGGCGACGTCTCCCCCGCCCTGCACGCGCGCCGCGCCGCGGCGATGCTCGTGGACGCGACGGTCGCGCTGGCCGCCTGATCGCCCGACTGGCGATCGCGCGATCGCCGGTGGAGCGGACGGGGGGGGGGGGGGGGGGGCCCCCCCCCCCCCCCCGCCGGGGGAGGGGGGGGGGAATGGGA
>Ga0308167_1001460_pt1 | contig 27434 bp, 21 predicted proteins | sample PhyCR1_2_FD_202138 | JGI IMG/M metagenome (GOLD analysis project Ga0308167, IMG submission 202138) | Phyllosphere microbial communities from UC Gill Tract Community Farm, Albany, California, United States - DLSLRC.R1 | ecosystem: Host-associated > Plants > Phyllosphere > Unclassified | place... | reverse complement strand
GTGGCCGAGCCGGTCCGAGAGCAGCCGCGCGTAGTCGGCGAACACCTCGAGCTCGGGGCCGAAGGCGACGAACCACTCGGCGAGGTCCTGCTCGGCGCGACCCCAGAGCACGTCGCGGTCGGCGCCGACCCGCGGGGTGCCGAGGCCTAGGCTGCCGATCAGCAGCACGCGGCCGTCGGGGCCGGCGACGGCCCCCACGGCGCTGCCGGAGTGGGCGTGGGGCGTCTCGACCGCGGCGTCGTCGGCGGTGAGCAGGCGCTCGGGGCTGTCCTTGATGCCGATCGTCTCCCCGTCGGTCAGCGCCCAGCCGCTGGGGCTCCACGAGTTCCAGCCGTGCCGGTAGAACTCGGTGTCGCCGAACGGGTGCAGCACCGCGAGCGGCCCGGGCGGGACGATCCACCCGGTGTCGGTGCGCCGGGGCTCGGCGGGGACGTTGGCGGCGAAGGTCGTGTCGTCGAAGTCGAAGGTGAACTGCATCGGGGTCTCTCTGTCGGCGGTCGTGGGTCAGGAAGGGTCGTCAGGCGGGCTCGACCCGGACGAGGTCGGCGACCTGGCGCGCACGGGCGGGATCGAGCACGGCGGCTCCCGGCACCTCGGCGTTCGCGGCGCCGGCGCCGGTGGCCGCGGCGAGCGCCTGCTCGAGCGGCCGGCCCTCGTCGAGGGCGGCGACGAGCGCGCCCAGGAACGAGTCGCCGCTGCCCACGGGGTGCGTCCCCGCGGTGGTGGGCAGGGCGACGCGCCAGCGGCCGTGGTCGTCGGCGCCGAGGCAGCCGGCGGCTCCGTCGGTGACGACGACGGTGCCGTGCGTGCGCGCCCGGAGCCCGTCGACCAGCGTCGCGAGCTCGGCGTCGGCCGGCTGGTCGAGGGCGGCGCACGCCTCCTCGCGGTTGACCTTGAGCAGGTCGACGCCGGTGCCCGCGTCCAGCAGCCGGCGCAGCGGCTCGCCGTGCGTGTCGAGCGCGAGCCGGGCCGAGGAGGCGCGGGCCAGGTCGACGAGACGCGTCAGGAGGTCGCCCCGACCGCCCGGCGGCATGCTGCCCGACGCCGAGAGCCACGCGCCGGGCACGAGGGCGGCGTCCAGCTCGCGGAGCACGGCGTCGACGACGGCCTCCGACACGGGCACGGCGTGCTCGTAGACCTCGGTCAGGTCGCCGGTCGCCGTCGACGCGACCGAGACGCAGACCCGGGTCTCGGCGTCGTCGGGCACGGGGACCGCCAGGACGCCGTCGGCGCGCAGCAGCTCGGCCACGAGGTCGCCGACACGGCCGCCGAGGACGGGCACGGCCCGGACCTCGGCGCCGAGCGCGGACGCGGCCCTGGCCATGTTCAGCGCCTTGCCGCCGGCGACGCGACGCACGAGCGACGGCCGGTGCGGCCGCCCGAGCACGAGGTCGTCGACGACGTACGCGGTGTCGAGCGCGGGGCTGAAGGCCGCCACGACGATCACGCGGGCACCCGCCCGAGGTCGTCGACCGTCGCCTGGGCCCCGGTGCCCCCCGCGGCGCGCGTCGAGAGCGAGCCCGCGGTCGTGGCCCAGCGCAGCCGCTCGACCTCGTCAGCCGCACCCGAGGTCCACGCCGCGAGGTAGCCGGCGTCGAAGCTGTCGCCGGCGCCCGTGGTGTCGACGACGTCGAGGACGAGCCCCGGGTGGCGCACGACGGGCTCCCCCGCCCGGAGCGACCAGCCGCCGTCTCGTCCTGCCTTCACGACCACGGCCGGCCCGAGGGCGGCGACCGCGCTCGCCGCCGCAAGGTCCCGGGCACCGTCGCCCCCCGACGAGCCCGACCACCCCGACGACCCCGACGACCCCGACGGGGCCTCGAGCACGGCCCCCACCGCGCGCAGCTCCTCCTGGTTCGGCAGGAACAGGTCGACGTGCGGCAGGGCCTCGAGCAGCCCCTCCCACCGGCCGGCCGGGTCCCAGTTCGTGTCGAGGCTGACCGTCGTGCCCTCTGCACGCAGCTCGGCGAACAGGGCAGGCAGCTCGGCCGCGAGGCCCGGCAGCAGGAACCACGACGCGACGTGCACGTGGCCGAAGGGACGTCCGGCGCGACGGCCGGCCTCGAGGACCGCCCGGACGTCGGCCGTGCCCACCTCGGTCATCGCGCCGGTGTCCGTGAGGATCGAGCGGTCGTGCGGCGCCGAGAGGATCACCGACAGCCCGGTCGCCCGGCCCCCGACGACCCGGACGCCCGAGGTGTCGACGCCGCCCGCCCGGAGGCGCTCGACGGTGACCCGCCCGAAGTCGTCGTCGCCGACGCAGGCCACCAGCGTCGTGTCGACCCCGAGGCGGGCGAGGCCGTGGGCGACGATCCCGGCCGAGCTGCCGAGCACGAGGCGGCTCGACTCGAGCAGCTGCTCCTCCTGCCCGAACCGCGGCACGACGTCACCGGCGAGCACGAGGTCGAGGTTGGCGTCGCCGACGACGAGGACGCGGGTCATCCCTTGAGCCCCGACGACGTCATCGTGGCGACGAACTGCTTCTGGGCCACGAGGAAGAACGCGATGAGGGGCAGGGTCGCGACGACGTTGCCCGCCATCAGCAGGCTCCAGTCGGTGCGCCGGTTGCCCTGGAAGTTCGTGAGGCCGAGCTGCAGGGTGAAGGCCTGGTCGTCGTTGATCGCGATGAGGGGCCAGACGAGGTCGTTCCACGAGCCGAGCAGCGTGAAGATCGCCAGCGTCGCCAGGGCCGGGCGGGCCAGCGGCAGCACGATGCGGAAGAAGACCTGCACCCGGGTGCAGCCGTCGATCATGCCGGCCTCCTCGAGCTCGGCGGGCAGCGAGAGGAAGAACTGCCGCATGAGGAAGATGCCGAACGCGGAGGCGAGCCACGGCACGATCGCCGCTCCGAGAGTGTCGATCAGGCCCACCCGGGCGAAGAGCACGTAGGTGGGGATCATGAGCAGCTGGGTCGGGATCATGATCGTGGCGAGCACCGCGAGGAACCCGATGTCGCGCCCCGGGAACCTCAGCCGCGCGAACCCGTAGCCGGCCAGCGAGCAGAGCACGAGGTGCGACGCGATGGCGACGGCCGACACGACGACCGTGTTGGCGAGCCAGTGCAGGATGTCCGACTCGGCGAAGAGCCGCTCGTAGCCCGTCGTCGTCAGCGACGAGGGGAAGAAGGCACGCGGGAACGTGTTGATCTCGTCCGCGGGCGTGACCGAGGTGAGGAACATCTCGACGAACGGCACGAGGAACACGACGGCGACCGGCAGCAGCAGGAGGTGCCAGGCGCTGAAGGGCAGCCCGCGCCGCCTCCGCCTCGGTGCAGCAGGCGGCGAGGTCACCGACTCGGCGGTGTCCAGGGGTCGGCGCGGCAGCACCGGGGCGTCGACGCTCATCGGGTCTCCAGTTCTCGGGCGGCGGCACGGCGCTGCTGCAGCGTGACGATCACGGTGGCGATCAGGGTGACGAAGAACAGGCCGTAGGCGACGGCCGAGCCGTAGCCGAAGTCGAGCTCGCGGAACGCCGTCTGCCACAGGTAGTAGACGATCGTCTCGGTCGCGTTCAGGGGGCCTCCGCGCGTCGTCGTGTAGACGAGGTCGAAGAGCTGGACCGCCTGCAGCGTCATGTAGATCGCGACGAAGGTCGTGACCGGGCGCAGCTGCGGCCAGACCACGGCCCAGAAGATCTGCCACGGCCCGGCGCCGTCGATCCGCGCGGCCTCGACGACGTCGCCGGGGACGTCCTGCAGCGCCGCGAGGTAGATCACGGTCGTGAAGGCGGCCTGGCCCCAGAGCGACATGAGCGCGATCACCACCATCGCCTGGCGCGGGTCCTCGAGCCAGCCCTGCTGGGGCAGGTGCAGCACCCGCATCACGTTGTTCATCAGCCCGAACTGCGGGTTGAAGAGGTACGTGGTGAGGATGCCCGTCGCGGCCGCGGAGGCGACGAACGGCACGAAGATCGCCGTGCGGTAGAGGCCGACGAACCGGATGCGGCGGTTGAGCGCCACGGCCAGGAACAGGCCGACCAGCACGACCGACGGCACGAACAGCGCCGTGTAGAGCACGGTGTGCACGACCGCCGCGCCGAGGTCGGCGTCGCCGACGAGCTCGACGTAGTTGTCGCCGCCGACGAACTCCGGCTGGCTGAAGCCGTCCCACTCCTGCAGCGACAGCAGGAGTGCCCAGAGCGCGGGGAAGATCGACAGGCCCAGCACGATGACCAGGGCGGGGGCGACGAAGCCCCAGCCGCCGAGGCGGGAGCCGAGCCGACGACCCGACCGGGCCGGTGCCGGCGCCGGGTCCGCGCCTCCTCGTGCCTCGACGGGGGACGGCCTCGGGGGCGTCGCTGTGGCGCTCACCGGTCGCCCAGGGCCTCGTCGGACTCGTCCGCGGCCCTGCGCAGCGCGTCGGCCGGGTCGCCCTCGCCCTGCAGCACCTCGGACACCGCCTGGCCGACCGCGGTCGACACGTCGACGTAGCCCGGCACCGTCGGACGGGCGTGCACGGCGTTCTCGGCGTTGGCCTGCATCACCTCGAGCCCGGGCAGCTCGGCGGCCTTCGCCTGGAACTCGGGGCTGTCGGCCTCGCTCGAGCGCAGCGGCAGGTTGCCGTACTCGACGTTGAAGCGCAGGTCCTGCTCGGCGGAGGTCAGCCACTCGGCGAACTCGTACGACCAGTAGGCGCGGTTCGCGTCCTGGTGGTCGAAGAGGGCCCACACGTCCGGGCCGGAGACCGTCTGGTGGTCGCCGTCGGTGCCCGGCAACTCGACGACGCCGTACTTCGTGCCGGCGATCTTCAGGTCGTTCAGCTGCCACGGCCCCGAGGTGATCATGCCGACCTTGTCGCTCGCGAACAGGGGCCCGAACTTCGTGTCGGTCTGGTCGAGGTAGACGCTCTCGTCGTCGACCGCCATGTCGCGCAGCAGGGTGAGCGCGTCGACGCCGGCCTCGCTGTCGAAGGCCGCCTCGGTGCCGTCCTCGCTGAGGATCTCGCCGCCGTTCTGCCACAGGTGCGGCCACAGCTGCCAGGTGGTCTCCTCGCTGCCCGAGACCGAGTAGGCGTAGCCGTAGGTGTTCGAGGCGGGGTCCGTCAGCTGGTCGGCCGCGGCCCGGAAGTCGTCCCAGGTCCAGTCGGACGTCGGGTAGGCGACGCCCGCCTCGTCGAACACGGTCTCGTTGTAGAGCAGGCTGATGTTGTCCACGACCGCCGGGAACCCGATGGTGCGGTCGCCGGTGGGCTGCACGGTCTTCCGTGCCGCCTCCGGGAACTCCTCCCAGGCCACGTCGGGCTCGGCGACCTGGTCGCTGATGTCGAGGGTGCGCTGCGACTTCTCGAGCTGGCTCGCCCACGAGCCGAACGCGTACGAGATGTCGGGGTAGGTGCCCCCGGCGAACGAGGCCGAGAGCTTCTGCAGCAGCTGCTCGGTCGACGAGGCGCCCGGCGACAGCTTCAGCGTGACGTTCGGGTGCTCCTCCATGAACTCCTGGGCGAGGTCGTCGAGCAGCTGGCCCGCCGCGTCGTCCTGGCCCGTCCACATCGTGATCTCGACGTCGGCGGACTCGTCGAGGGTCGACGACCCCGCGGAGGCGCAGCCCGACAGGGCGCCGGCCGCGGTGACGAGGGCCGCGCCGAGCGCGAGGCCGCGGCGCAGGCCCGTCCCGGGTCGGCCCCGGAGGCGGCGCGGGCGGCCGGCGGCCGTGCTGCGGACGGTGGGCGGGTTCGAGAGGAAGGACATCGTCGTGCTCCGTTCGGGTGGTGGTGGAGGAGGTGGGGCGTCGTCAGCCGAGGATGACCGAGCGGGTCAGGTGCCGAGGCGTGTCGGGGTCGAGTCCGCGGCTCTCGGCCAGCGCGACGGCGAGGCGCTGGGCCTCGGCGAGCTGCACGAGGGGGTCGCGGTCGTCGACGACGACCGTCGCGCCGACGGCCTCGATGTCGGCGACGAGCTGTGGCTCGACCGGTCCCATCACCCAGACGAGCGAGCGCTCGCCCGCGACCGCGATCGGTCCGTGGCGGTAGTCGAGCAGGGGGTACGACTCCGACCAGGCCTGCGCGGCCTCGCGGACCTTGAGGGCCGCCTCCTGCGCCAGGCCGTGGGTCCAGCCGCTGCCGAGGTAGACGAAGTGGTCGTAGCGCGTCACGTCGTGCGCGAAGGGCAGGGCGAGGGAGGCACGCCCCTGCTCGACGAGGCCGCTCACGTCGTACCCGTAGACGGTGCGCGCGGCGGCGAGCAGGGTCGTCGGGAAGCGGGTCTGCACGACGCTCTCCTCGTCGGCCCAGTCGAGCACGAGGGTGTCCGACACGAGGTCGTCGACGGGCTTGCCGCCGACGGCCACGATCGCGACCTTCGTCGTCTCCGGGTCGGCGGCCTGCAGCGCGTCGAGGATCTCGGTGGTGGTTCCCGAGCGGGTGATCGCGACGATGCGGTCGTACCGGCGGCCGGGGCGCCACTCGCTGGCGTAGGCGGCGTCGGTCTCGCCGAGGCCGGCCCGCTCGCGCAGGGAGGCCAGCGACTCGGCGACGAACGCGGACGTGCCGCAGCCGAGGAACAGGACGCGCTCGCCCGGCAGCCCGAAGAAGGTGCTGGCGGCGGGCGCCTCGGCGATCGCCCTGGCCCAGGTGTCCGGCTGGCTCAGGATCTCGGTGGTGGTGAGGCTCATGGTGGTCCTTTCGAGGGGGCTCACCGACCGCGGACGGCGGCGGAGGCGGTGGTCGGGGAGATGACGGAGCAGAAGGAGGCGACGGCGTCGGCCAGCGCGTCCCGGCCGGGCCGGCCGTAGCGGCGCGGATCGGTCAGGCGGGAGTCGTCGGCGAGCGCCGTGCGGACGGCGGACGTCCACGCGACGTTGAGCGCCGTCCCGACGTTGATCTTGCGGATGCCGGCGTCGACCGCGTCGCGGATCAGGCCGTCGGGCACGCCCGACGAGCCGTGCAGCACGAGCGGCACCGGCACGGCCTCGGCGAGGCGGCGGACGAGGTCGAGGTCGAGCGACGCGGTGCGGTCGGCCATCGCGTGGGAGGAGCCGACCGCGACGGCGAGCCCGTCGACGCCCGTCGCGGCGACGAACGACGCGGCCTCGGCGGGGTCGGTGCGCACGCCGGGCGCGTGCGCGCCGTCCTTGCCCCCGATCGCGCCCAGCTCCGCCTCGACCCAGAGCCCGGCAGCACGGGCTCGACGGGCGGCGTCGGCCGTCACGGCGACGTTGTCGGCGTAGTCGAGGGTCGACGCGTCGACCATCAGCGAGCCGATCCCGGCGGCGGTGCCGAGCGCGATGGTCTCGTCCACCAGGGCGGCGTCCTCGACGTGGTCGAGGTGGATCGACACCCCGACGGCCGCGCCGGCGGCGAGCTCGCGGCAGGCCGCGACGAGGGGGCGGAGCCCCCCGTGGTAGCGGACGGCGTTCTCGCTCAGCTGCAGCAGCACGTCGGTGCCCGCGCGCTCGGCGCCGAGCACGATGCCCTCGGCGTGCTCGAGGCCGATCACGTTGAAGCTCGGCACGGCGCTGCCGCGCTCGACGGCCGCGGCGACGAGCTCGGCCGTGGCGACGGCGGTCACAGCGCGCTCGCGGGGAGCCGCTCGCGCAGCGGCTCGGGCAGGAGGTCGCCGTGCGCCTCGACGAGCTCGTCGCAGAGCTGCCAGATCTGCTCCGGGGTCAGGGTCGAGCTGGCGTTCGGGTCGACGAGCACGGCCTGGCGCAGGAGGCGGGGGTCGCCGGTGCGCATCGCCTCGACCGTGAGCTCGGCGACCGACACGTACGGGCGGTTGACGGCGGCGCACTGCACGGGGAGGGCGCCCATCGGCACGGGACGGATGCCGTCGGGGCCCACGAGCGTGGGCACCTCGACGACGGCGCCCTGGGGCAGGTTGTCGATGAGGCCCGCGTTCGGGACGTTCGCGTGGATCTCGCGCGGGGTGCCCGTCACGAGCGAGTGGATCACCTGGGGGGCGTACTCGGCGGCGCCTCCCTCGACCGGCAGGTCCGCCCCGGTGCGGAGCGCCTCCTGCGCGCGGTGGTACTCGGCGACGTTCTCGTCGCTGATGCCGAGGTACTCGAGGGGCTGCAGCCGGAACCGGTCGACCTGCTCGGGCGAGCGGAGGAACCACGAGAGGTACTCGGACGAGTGCTCGCTCGTCTCGGTCGGGTAGAAGCCGACCCGGCGGAACATCTCGACCCTGACCCGGCGCTGCAGCTCGGGGTCCCCGGCGATCTTCTCCTCGAGCAGCGGGTAGAGGTCGCGGCCCTCGTGGGTCCACTCCAGCAGCCAGCTCTGGTGGTTGACCCCGGCCGCACGGTGCACGGTCTCGTCGACGGGGACGCCGACCAGCTCGGCGAGGTCGTGGGCCGTCCAGTACACGCTGTGGCAGAGCCCGAGCGCCCGCACGTCGGGGGCGACGACGGAGGCCCACCAGATGTTCATCGCCATCGGGTTCGTGTAGTTCAGCAGGACGGCGTCGGGGCAGAGCTCGCGCATGTCGGCCGTGAGGGCCGAGAGGAACGGGAACGTGCGGAGCGCACGGAAGACGCCCCCGACCCCGGTGGTGTCGCCGATGGTCTGGAGCAGGCCGTGCCGGGCAGGGATCTCGAGGTCGCGTCGCGTGGCCTCGACCCCGCCGATCTGGACCATGTCGATGACGAAGTCCGCCCCGGCGAGCGCCGTGCGCCGGTCGAGGTGGGTCGACACCGTGAGCGGCCGCCCGAACCGCTCGGCCAGCTGGAGGGCCGTGCCCTCGGCCACGTCGAGACGCTGCCGGTCGATGTCGTGCAGGGCCACCTCGACGGGGCCGAGGTCGTCGAAGCCGAGCAGGTCGGCGATCAGCTGGCGGGTGAAGACGACGCTGCCGGCACCCATGAACGCGATTCGTGTCATGCGCCGATCATGATCGATCGTGCGCGGATGTGCAACTAAATGATCATCAAGCTGCTGAAACGATCACGAGTGACGGCGCCTGCGCCTCGGCGAAGCGCTCCGGGTAGGGTCGCGGCAACGACCGAGAGGCACCACGTGACGACACGCGACATCAGCAGCTTCGGGGCGATGACGACGGCGGCCGAGACGCTCGAGGGCGTCGACCTGGGCGGGCGGACGGCCCTCGTGACCGGCGCCTCCTCGGGCATCGGGGTCGAGACGGCCCGCGCCCTGGCCGGGGCCGGCGCACGGGTGACGCTGGCCGTGCGCGACCTGGCCGCGGGGCGTGCGGTGGCCGACGACATCGCCCGCTCGACCGGCGGGCCCGCGCCCGACGTGGTCGAGCTGCACCTCGACCGGCCCGCCTCGGTCGAGGTCGTCGCGGCCGCGTGGACCGGACCGCTCGACGTCCTCGTCGCCAACGCCGGCGTCATGGACTCCCCCGAGACGTACACGGCCGCGGGGTGGGAGCTCCAGTTCGCGACGAACCACCTCGGCCACTTCGCGCTCGCGCTCGGCCTGCACGGCGCCCTGGCCGCGGCCGGCGGCGCCCGCGTCGTCTCCGTCTCGTCGAGCGGCAACGGCGGGTCGCCCGTCGTGTTCGACGACCTGTTCTTCCGGCGGAGGCGCTACGAGCCCGGCCTCGCCTACGCCCAGTCGAAGACGGCGAACGCCCTCTTCGCCGTCGGCGCGAGCGCGCGCTGGGCCGACGACGGCATCGTCGCGAACTCGTGCATGCCCGGCGGCATCTGGACGGGCCTGCAGAAGCACTGGGACCCGGACGTGCTCGCCGCCACCAAGGTCGCGGCGGCCGACGCGGTCAAGACTCCCGAGCAGGGCGCGGCCACCTCCGTGCTGCTCGCCACGGCGCCCGAGCTGGCGGAGGTGCGGGGCCGCTACTTCGAGGACTGCCACGAGGCCGAGGTGGTCGACGAGATCGTCGACGGGCTGCACGGCGTCCGCGCCTGGGCGCTCGACCCTGCCCAGGCCGATCGCCTGTGGGACGTCTCCCTCGCCCTCGTCGACGCGGAGGCGCGCTCGCGCGCCTGATCGGCCATCAGGTCGGATGTCGGCGGCCTGTGGCACGATTCAGCTCTTCCTGCCCAGACCCCTGCAGAGACGAGACGAAGCCTGATGTCGGACGAGTCCGCACGCCTCGACGTGCCGGCGTACAGCCGTGCCATCGAGCAGGGCACCGACCTGCACGAGGTGCTGCGCAGCCGCGCCGATCACCACGGCGGGCGCCGGTTCGACGCACGCCCCTCCAGCGTGCCGTTCTCGTACCGCTACGTCACGGCGGGCGACGAGCGGGTCAGCCTGCAGACGTCGCACTTCAGCGGGCACATGGAGGGCGAGATCCCCTTCCCCGACACCCACTTCGTCATGTGGTTCCGCAGCGGGTCGGCGACGGTGCGTCGCGGGTCGGAGGCGTACCGCACCGAGGGGTCGACGCCGTTCCTCATCCCCGCCGAGGACTCGTTCGAGTTCGAGTTCCGGCCGCGGCAGAGCCACCTGGTGCGGCTCGGCACCGAGTTCCTCGAGCAGACCGCGACCGAGCTGCACGGCGGGCCGGCCCAGCGCATCGCGTTCGACACGACGAGCGTGCCCGGCGCGGAGGCGATCGCCGACTGGCGGACGACGATGGCGGGGGCCACCGAGGCCGTCGTCGGCGAGGTCGTCCCTCCCCTGCTCCGACTCGAGGCGCAGCTGAGCACGGCGAGGGCCGTCCTCCGCACCTGGCGCTGGCAAGTCGTCGACGTGCCCCGCTCGCTCCGCACGCCCGGCACCGTCCGGGTGCGGCACGCCCTCGAGTACCTGCACGCGCACGCCGCCGAGGCGATCAGCCCCTCCGACGTCGCGGCCGCCGTCGGCCTGCACACCCGCAGCCTGCAGCTCGCGATGAGCGAGCACCTCGGCACGTCGCCGTCGGCCTACCTGCGCCAGGTCCGACTCGACCGTGTGCGGGCCGACCTGCTCGCCGCCTCGCCGCACGAGACGACCGTCGCCGCCGTCGCCCGCCGCTGGGGCTTCGGCAACCTCGGCCGCTTCTCGGCCAGCTACGCCGACCACGTCGGCGAGTACCCGCGCGACACGCTCGCGCGCTGAGGGGGCGGCGCGCGACCGCGCCGCCCCCTCACTGGGGCGTGACGGCGCGGTGCACAGAGGGCAAGCTCGAGGCATCCCCTGAAAGGCCCTCATGCTCTCGATCGTGTACACCAGTGCCGCCCGCACCCCCTTCGACGACGGCGACCTCGCCACCCTGCTCATGAACAGCCGTGCGAACAACCGCCGGCTGGGGCTCTCGGGGTTCCTGATGCACAAGCAGGGGCGCTTCGTCCAGGTGCTCGAGGGTCCCGACGCCGCGGTGCAGGCCCGCTACGACGTGATCGCCGCCGACCCGAGGCACACCGATCTGGCCGTGCTGCTGAGCGAGCCGATCGAGGAACGGCGCTTCGCGGACTGGTCGATGGGCTACCGGCCGGCCACCGACGAGCTCACCGAGGCGATCCCGGGCTACGCCGACGTCAACGGCGCGGCACTCGACGAGTCGCGCCGGCGGGCCGACCTCGAACCGTCGGTCCGGGCGCTGCTCGACTGGTTCCGCGCGCCGGCTCCCGCAGGCACCTGACGCCACCCGCTGCAGGACCGCACCGCCTTCCGTGCACTGCACAGCGTCTGGACCCGGTGCAGTGCACAGAACACGGTGCGGTACGAGGCAGTGCGGCGCGTGCGGCGCGGGTCAGCCCGCGCTAGACGTCCGACTGCGCGTCGTGCTGGGCGGCGCGCTCGCGCACGTCGCCCTCGCGGCTGCCGGTCCCGCCTCCGTCACGGTGGTCGGCCTCGGCCTGCTCGGACAGGCCGTCCGTCTTCTCCTCGGCCGTCGCCTCCTCGGCGCCGTCCATCATCGGGCTGGTCATCGTCTCGTCGGACTTGTCGTCGGTGCTCATGTCGCGGACCGTACGCCCGGCCCCCGCGAGAGCACCCCGAGCTCGCTGTGAACCACCGCCCCGAGGAGGCGCGCGCCGGGCACCGCAAGACGCCCCGCCAACGCGCTCAACGCTCAGCGCTCAGCGCTCAGCGCTCAGCGCTCAGCGCGCGAGCGTGTCACGCGGGTACTCGCCGAAGCGGGCCGAGTACGACGCTGAGAAGCGCCCCAGGTTGCCGAAGCCCCACCTGCGGGCGACGTCGGACACGAGCACCGAGCCCGGCTCGGACGAGAGCAGATCTTGCCGGGCCCGGTCGAGGCGCACGTGCCGCACGTAGTTGGTCGGGCTCGAGCCGAGGTGCTCGCTCATCAGCAGCTGCAGGGTGCGGGTGTGCATGCCCGCCGCGGTCGCGATGTCGGCCGAGGTGATGGCCTGGTCGGCGTAGGCGTGCACGTACTCCGCGGCCTGGCGGAGGCGGCGGGTGCGCTCGGTCCGCAGGGCGTCGGGCACGTCGACCGCCCGCCAGGGGAACAGGTCGAGCATGCCGCGGACGAGCGACTGCTGGGCGGCGTGGCGGGCCAGCGCGGGCGTCTCCTCGCCGACGATCAGCGGGGTGACCTCGCCGAGGGTCGTCCGCCACGCGGCGAGCGCCTCGTCGGTCGGCACGGCGGCGTAGTCGAAGACGATCCGCTGCGGCGGCCCCGCGTGGCGCTCGCTGGCGACCGCCTCGAGGAACGCCGCGTCGACGTGCACGATGCCGTGCCGGTGCGGCGTCATCGAGAACGCGAACGACGTCTCGGTCGGCGTGAGGAACGGTCTCGAGCCCTCGCTCGTCAGCTGCCCGACCGGGTAGTCGACGGTCACGGAGCCGGAGCGGAACCACGACATCGCGTAGTCGCGTGACCACGGGATGACGCCCTGCAGGTGCGCCGTGAAGGTGCCGGTCTGCAGGCTCAGGCGCGAGTCGCCCGCGGAGGCGAAGCGGAACGCGAACGGCTCCCCCGTGGCGCGTGCCCGGAACTGGCGGCCGTCGTAGACGCTCTCGAGGCTGCTGCGCGCCTCCTCGAGGTCGTCGCTCGCGAACTGGACACGCTCGAAGCGCGGCTCCGCCTCGGGCTCGACGGCGGGGGCGGAGTCCTCGACGCGCTCGGAGGGACGGGTCTCCCGGTCGCTGGCGGTGTCGGTCGCGGCGCTGGTGCTGGCGGTGCCGGTCGCGGCGCTGGTGCTGGCGGTGCCGGTCGCGGCGCTGGTGCTGGCGGTGTCGGTCGCGGCGCTGGTGCTGGCAGTGCCTGTCGTCCCGGTGGATCCGACGGTCTCGGTGCTGGTCATGACTGGTTCTCCTGGTCCGTTCCCGGCCTGCGCCCGTCGCTGGTGAGGCGGGCCCGCCTCTGTCAGGACGTCGCGGCGAGCCGGTTCGTCACAGACGCGCGGGCACAGAGGTGCAGGCACGGATGTCGCGCCGCCATCCTCTCGCACCGACGACCTTGCGTCACCACCCCCGAGCACGGGCCTGATCGGCCGCGCCCGCCGGCGCCGACGCCGTGTCGGCCAGAGGCCCAGCGAAGGAGGCGCGCGCGGCGCACCCGCGGCTCCCCCTGTGGCCGCGGCGCGACCCGCCGACCGGGCAGGCTCGCGTCAGCGGGCGACGTGGGCGCCGCGGCGGCGACGCGCCGCGGCGGCGACGCGTCGCGGCCGTCACGACGAGCGCGACACCCGACATCAGCGCGAGCCCGGCGAGCAGCACGGGCACCGTGCTCTCGGCGCCCGTGTTCGCGAGGCGCCCGGCGGACAGCTGGCCGCGGGTGCGGTCGGCGACGGGCGTGACCGGGACGGCGGGCGTCACGGGCGGCGTGGTCACCGGAGGCACGACGACCGGCGGCACGACCGCCGCCGCGTCGACGGTGATCACGTACGTCTCGCTGTCGGCCGGGGCGTCCCCGTTCGACGCGGTGATCGTGACGGTCGTCGAGCCGGGCGTGGTGGGCGTGCCCGAGATGACGCCGGTGCCCGAGTCGAGGCTCAGCCCGGCAGGCAGGGTGCCCGCCGTCACGGTGTAGGCCGGCGAGGGGGCGCCGGTGGCCGTCACGGGGAACGTGTACGGAGTGCCCGCCGTGGCGGTGGTGGGCGCGCCGGAGGTGATGGTCGGGTTGCTGGTCACGTCGCCGGCCGCGCAGTTCTCGGGCACGGTGATCGCGTCGTTGATCAGCGTGACGGCCCCGGTGCGGGCCAGGAGGCGGCCGATCACGGTGGAGGCGTCGTTCACGGTGACGGAGGTCTGCGCGAGGACGGTGCCCCTGAACTGCGATCCGCTGCCGATGGTGGCCGAGCTGCCGACCTGCCAGAAGACGTTGCAGGCGCTCGCGCCCGGGGGCAGGATCATCGTCGTCGCCGATCCGATCGTGAGGGTGCTCGCTGCCTGGATCACCCACACCGACTCCGCGGTGCCGGCGAAGGTCAGGGCGCCGTTCGCGGACAACGCGACCTCGCCGCCCGAGTAGACGCCAGGGGTCAGCGAGCGACCGGCCAGCTCGGTGATGCCGGACTCCTGCGGCGTCAACGACCGCGCGACGTCGTAGGCGGTCGTGAGGTCGGCCTGCGCCTGGGCCGAGGCGGCGTCGTTGACGTGCACCACGCCTCCCGGGGCGATCACGCCTGGTCCCGTCGCGGGGTCGAACCCGGTGATCGCGCCCTCGGCGCTGACGCCGATGTCGCCGTCGACGACGCTGGAGCCGGTGTTGGTGATCGCGGAGCTCGCGAGGACTCCGTAGGTCGCGGCGGTGCCGAGGCCCACCGGCCCGGGGATGACCGTGTCGGCCTGGGCCGGCAACGCGGCCGTGAGGGTGAGGGCGGCGGCGACGCCGAGCACGACGGCCGTCCGCGAGAGAGGGAGGGTGGACGTCGTGCGGGCCATGGCGGCACCTGACTGCGGAGAGGAGGCACCAGACCACACGTGTCGGACGTGCTGATGTTCCCCGTTGACTGAGATATACGCCCATCTCGGAACGAGCACAATGATCGCGCCGGTTCTCACGGCTGGCGCCCGACCGGCCGTACCCCGGCCGGTGGCGTCGCCCCGTACCCGGGCCGGCCCCCGGTCGAGGGCCAGCCCGGGCCGACAGGCGGGCAGGCAGGCAGGCGGGCAGGCGGCCTAGGAGGCGCGCACCACCAGGGCAGGCAGGGTCGCGCCCTCGGGCCCGGTCACCTCCGCCGCGCCTCCTCGTCTCTCGACGCGGAAGACGGTCGGCTCGGCCGTCGCCTGGTCCGTGACGGTCACCTCGCGCACCCCGTCGGGCCCGGGGAACACGTGCAGCGTCAGCCCGTCGAGGTAGTCGTAGTCGGGCCGGTCGTCGCAGGCGCCGACGGGCACGACCGCGCCCTCGCGCACGTACAGCGGCAAGGTGTCGAAGCCGTGCCGCTCGGTGCGCCACGACCCGCCCTCGACGACCTCGCCGGTGAACCAGTTCGTCCAGCGGCCGTGCGGCAGGTACACCTCGACGGTGCCGTCGGCCGAGAACACCGGCGCGACGAGCAGGTCGGGGCCCAGCATGTACTGCGTGTCGACGTGCACGACGGCGCGGTCGCGGTCGAACTCGAGCACCATCGGGCGCATCACGGGCACTCCCCGCTCGTGCGCCTCGACGCCCGCCTGGAACAGGTACGGCATCAGCGACAGCTTGAGCTTCGTGAACGACCGCGTGACGTCGACGGCCTCGTCGTCGAACAGCCACGGCACCCGGTACGAGCTCGACCCGTGCAGCCGCGAGTGCGACGAGAGCAGGCCGAAGGCGAGCCAGCGCTTGAAGACGCCCGCGTCGGGCAGCCCCTCGAAGCCGCCCATGTCGTGCGCCCAGAACCCGAAGCCGCCCATCGACAGCGACAGCCCGCCGCGCAGCGTCTCCGCCATCGACACGTGGCTCGACGAGTTGTCCCCGCCCCAGTGCACCGGCATCGTCTGGCCGCCGACGGTCGCCGAGCGGGCGAAGACCACGGCGTCGCGCTCGCCGCGCTCGTCGACGAGCACCTCGTGCACCGCCTGGTTGTAGAGCTGCGAGTACAGGTTGTGCATCGCCTCGGGGTGGCTGCCGTCGTGCCAGACGACGTCGGTCGGGATGCGCTCGCCGAAGTCGGTCTTGAACGAGTCGACGCCCTGCGCCGTGAGCTGCCGCAGGTAGCCCTGGTACCAGGCCACCGCCTCCGGGTTCGTGAAGTCGACCAGCGCCATGCCGGCCTGCCACATGTCCCACTGCCAGACGTCGCCGTTCGGCTTCGTCACCAGGTAGCCGGCGGCGGCGCCCTCGGCGAAGAGCGGCGAGCGCTGCGCGATGTAGGGGTTGATCCAGACGCAGACGTGCAGGCCCCTGTCGTGCAGGCGGGCGAGCATCGCGTCGGGGTCGGGGAACGCGCGCGGGTCCCAGACGAAGTCGGTCCAGCTGAACTCGCGCATCCAGAAGCAGTCGAAGTGGAACGCCGACAGCGGCAGGTCGCGCTCGGCGAACCCGTCGATGAACGACGTGACCGTCGCCTCGTCGTAGTCGGTCGTGAAGCTCGTCGTCAGCCAGAGGCCGTAGCTCCAGGCCGGCACGAGGGCAGGGCGGCCGGCGAGCGCGGTGTAGCGCTCGAGCACGTCCTTGCCCGTCGGCCCGGCGATGACGAGGTACTCGAGCGACTCGCCCTCGACCGAGAACTGCACCCGCTCGACCGACTCGGTGCCGACCTCGAACGAGACGGCGCCGGGGTCGTCGACGAGCACGCCGTAGCCCTTGTTCGTCAGGTAGAACGGCACGTTCTTGTAGGCCTGCTCGCTCGAGGTGCCGCCGTCGGCGTTCCAGATGTCGACGGTCTGGCCGTTCTTGACGAGCGGCCCGAAGCGCTCCCCCAGCCCGTAGACGTGCTCGCCGACGCCGAGGTCGAGCTGCTCGTGCACGAACGACCGGCCGGAGGCGTCGGTCACGTACCCGACGGAGCGGTGCCCCGACCCGGTCAGCCGCTCGCCGCCCGAGCTGAACTCGAGCGACCAGGGCGCGCCCTCGCCGACGGTCGCGGTGAGCGCGCCCGAGGTGAGCGTGCCGACGCCGTCGACCACGCTCACCTCGCCGACCCGCGAGCCGTCGTCGCCGGGCAGGTCGAAGCCGCCGCGGCCTCGCGCGCCCTGGTGGTGGTCGATGCGGACGCGGATGACGCCCTCGGCCGGCGACGACAGCGACACGGTGAGCATCGGCCGGTTGAGGGTGTCGCCGCGGCCCGCGATGCGCTTGGTCGGGGCGTAGGCGACGAGGCCGCCGTCCTGCTCCCAGACGTCGTGCGCCTCCTGGGCGTACAGGGCCGTGACGCCGGGCAGGATCTCCCAGTAGCCGTCGGTGAACTTCATGCGGTGCTGCCTTCCGGGTGCGCGGGGTGCGAGGAGGAGGTGGCCGGCGAGGATGCGGCCGAGTGTCCGGGGGCCTCGGAGGTGCGGATCGGGTCGGTCATCAGCCCTTCAGCCCTCCCGAGATCAGGTCGAGCCGCCAGAAGCGCTGCAGGAACAGCACGAGCAGCGTGAGCGGGATGATCGACACGGCCGCCCCGGTGATGGCGAGCGAGTACAGCGCCGGGGCGCCGGACCCCTTCGACAGCAGCGTGTAGAGGCCGACGGTGAGCGGGTAGTCGGCCTGGTCGCTGAGCATCACGAACGGCAGCAGGAAGTTGTTCCAGATGCCGACGAACTGCAGCAGGAACACGGTCACCATGCCGGGCACCATGATCGGCAGCACGATGTGCCGGAAGATCCGCCACTCGCCCGCGCCGTCGATCCGCGACGCCTCGAGGATCTCCTGCGGCACCGCCGACTGGGCGAAGACCCGAGACAGGTAGATGCCGAACGGGCTGATGATGATCGGCAGCAGCACCGAGATCGGCCCGCCCGCCAGCCCGATCTCGCTGAGCAGGATGTACTGCGGGATCGCGAGGGTGATGCCCGGGATCAGCACGCCCGCCAGGATCATGAAGAAGATCAGATTCCTCCCGCGGAACGCGAACTTCGCCAGCGCGTAGCCCGCCATCGTCGAGACCAGCGTCGACAGCACGCCGCCGACCCCCGCGTAGAGCAGCGAGTTCGCGGCCCACAGGCCGTACTGGCCGCCCTCGTAGGCGAACAGGTCGCCGAGGTTGCCGAGCAGGCCGGTGCCCGGGGCGAACGAGAACGAGGTGAACAGCTCGCCCGGCGACTTCGACGAGGCGATGAACACCCAGCCGACCGGCACGAGGCAGTAGAAGGCGCCGATCAGCAGCACGATCGTGGGCAGCAGCTTCCCCCTGCGAGAGGCGCGGGCGGCGCCGGGGCGGGCGGCACCGGAGCGGGCCGTCCTGCGGTCGCCCTCCGCGCCTCCTGGTCGGGAGCCCGCGCCGGGGCGCGTGTCGAGGGCGGTCACGAGACGCCCTCCTTGCGGCGGCGGTTCGCGACGCCGAGCACGATCGCCGAGAGGGCGACCGTCCCGAGCGCGAGGATGGTCGAGGAGGCGGCGGCCGACGGGAGGTCGTCGGTCAGGAACGCGTCGCGGTAGATGGTCATCAGCGGTGCCCAGCTCTGGGTGATCTCGGTGGTCAGGGGACGGAGGGTGTTCGGCTCGCCGTACAGCTGCAGCGTGCCGATCAGCGCGAAGACGCCGGTGAGGACGAGCGCGGGCACGACGAGCGGCACCTTGATGCGCAGGGCGACCTGGAGCTCGCTCGCGCCGTCGAGGCGGGCCGACTCGTAGATCTCGGCCGGGATGCCGCGGAGCGAGGTGTAGATGATGATCATGTTGAAGCCGACGCCGCCCCAGATGGCGATGTTGGCGAGCGACCCGAAGAGGCCGTCGGCCTCGAGGAACGGGATCGGCCCCCAGCCGAGCGCGTTCGTCACGTACGAGAACGGGCTCGTGCTCGGCAGGTACATGAAGCCCCAGAGCAGCGCCGCGGTGATGCCGGGCACGGCGTAGGGGATGAAGATCGCCGTGCGCGCGAACCGCTTGGCGCGGACGGCGGGCACGTCGAGCAGCAGCGCGAAGAGCAGCGCGAGCCCGAGCGTCAGCGGCACCGCGATGACGCCGTAGATGCCGAGCCGGCCGAAGCTGGCGAGCAGCTCGGCGTCCTGCAGCACGGCGACGTAGTTCTCGAGGCCGACGAAGCGGTCGACGCGGACGCCGAGCACCGACGCCCCCTCCTCGATCCGGTACGCCCGGAGGCTCGACCAGATCGTGTAGCCGAGCGGGATCAGCATGAACACGACGAACAGCACGACGGCCGGCGCGACGAACAGGTAGGGAGCCAGCGGGCTCCGGCGGCGACCGCGTGCCGGGCGCGGAGCCGGGCTCGCGGTCACGGGGTGCGTCATCTCGGGGCGCAGCGCGGTGTCAGCCATTCGTGGTCACCTGGTATCCCACTTCCTCCATGTCGGCGACGACCACGGCCTGGGTCGCGACGAAGGCGTCGCGCCACGGTGTGCCGGCCGCGATCGCCGCGTTGAGCTCGTCGGTGAGCGTGGTCGTCGCGAGTGCGACGTTGGGGCCCCACGTCGTGGGGAGGACGTCCTCCGAGACCTCGGCGGCCACGTCGTAGAACTCGGTCTGCTGCGGCATCAGCGAGGGCGGCGCGTTGCCGATCGCCAGCTCCTGCCCCTCGATCGACGCGGGGTAGACGCCGCGCACGTCGAGCAGCGACTGGTTGCCCTCGGTGCTCGCGTTCATCCACTTGGCGAACGCCGCCGCCTCCTCGGGGTGCTCGCTGTTCTTCGTCACGATCAGCGCCGAGCCGCCCTGGAACGGCACCGCGGCGTCGCCGGGCGTCCACTCGGGCAGCGGCGTGATCTCCCACGAGCCGGAGGTGTCGGGGGCGACGCCGCCGAGCACGCTCGGCGCCCAGATGCCCGCCGCCCAGCCGCCGATCGTGCCGTCGTTGACGCGCTTGTTGTACTCGGGCGAGAGCACGGGGTCGGTGTCGATCGAGCCGTCGACGGCGAGCTGCTCGAAGAAGTCGGCGACCTCGAGCATCCGCTCGTCGGCGATGCCGACCGTCCAGCCGTCCTCGTCGACCGACCACCAGTCGGCGCCGGCCTGCGCCGAGACCCCGGCCCAGAAGCCGAGCTCGCCGGCGGGGACGGCCGCGAGCACCGTGTCGGGCCGCTGCTCGTGCACGGCACGGGCGACGTCGCCGAACTCCTGCCACGTCGTCGGCACGGCCTGGCCCGTCTCGGCGAGCAGGTCGGCGCGGTAGGTGAGCACCATCGGCCCGGCGTCCTGCGGCAGCGCGTACACCTGGCCGCCGAAGGTCGTCTGGGCCCAGGTGCCCTCGGTGAACGCGTCGTCCACGTCGGCCACCAGGTCGGTGATGTCGCGCGGCACGTCGGCGATCACCAGCGACGGGATCGTCGTGTACTCGGCCAGCGCCACGTCGGGGGCGTTGCCGGCCCGGCTCGAGGTCAGGAGCTTCGCGGCCGAGTCCGTGCCGCCTCCGGCGTCGGTGTGCCGCACCTGGACGTCCGGGTTCGCGGCGTTCCAGAGGGCGACCTGCTCGCTCTGGCCGACCCCCCAGCCCCAGTACTCGAGGCGGACGACGTCGTCGCCGCCCACGGCGGAGCAGCCGCTCAGCGCGGCTCCCCCGATCAGGAGGGTCGCGAGGGCGGCGGCCCTCACGGTCTTCGGGTGTCTCATCGGCATCTCCTTCGACGCGGGTGCCGCCCGGGTGAGGGGTCGGCGGAGGATTCTCGGGTGGGGTGTCGGGGTCAGCGGGCCGGGGACTCCTCGATCACGGCCACCGCGCCGGCGGGCACGGTGAACGAGCCGTCGGCGGGCCGGCCCGACACGAGGTCGACCCCGGTCGCGACGACCTGCTGGTCGACGTCGCCGTGGTTGATCGCGAAGAGCCACGACCCGGTCGAGGAGGTGCGGCGCACCCTCTCGAGGCCGTCGTCGCCGACCGCGGTGGGCGCGATCCCTTGCTCGGCGACGAGGTCGTCGACGAGGGCCGCGAGCGAGGCGTCGTCGAGGTGCGTGGTCAGGTAGAGCGCCGCTCCGCCGCTCGGGGCGTCGCGGCGGAAGGTCGCGGGGTGCCCGGCGAGCTGGCCGGTGGCGTAGGTGCTCGTGACCGTGGCGGCTGCGCCGCAGGCCCAGGCGCGGGGCTCGGCGAGCTCGCTCCAGACGGTGCCGCGGCGCCCGTCGCACAGCTCGACCTCAGCGTCCTGCAGCAGCGGGAAGAACTCCTCCGAGCGCACCCCGAGCAGCTCGCGCAGCACGCCGGGATAGCCGCCCTCGACGACGCGGTTGTGCCGGTCGACGATGCCGGAGAACGGGGTGACGACGACGGTGCCGCCTCGGGCGACCACCTGCTCGAGGCCGGCCACCGCCTCCTCGGGGCACAGGTAGAGGGTCGCCACGACGACGAGGTCGTAGCCGGTGAGGTCGCTCGTCGGCGCGACCACGTCGACCGCGACGCCGCTGCGCGTCAGCGCCCGGTGGAACGCGAGCGGCTGGTCGAGGGCCCTGACGTCGATGCTCGGATTGGTGCCCGAGCGGAGCGCGTTCGGGCTGATCTCGTCGAAGAGGATCGCGACCCGGGCCTGCTCGACGGCCGACCCGCGCACGGCGCCGATGCGGCGCAGGGTCGCGCCGAGCGCCTCCACCTCGCGGTAGACGCGGCTGTCGGCACCGGCGTGCGGCACGACCGACGAGTGGTGCTGCTCGCTGCCCGCGGTCGACTGGCGCCACTGGAAGAACAGGGCGCCGTCGGCTCCGCGCGCGACGTGCGCCAGGCTGTTGCGGGCCAGCTCGCCGGGCGACTTGGCGCGGTTGCGCGGCTGCCAGTTGACGGCCGAGGTCGAGTGCTCGATCAGCAGCCAGGGCTCGCCCTGCGACATGCCGCGGGTCCGGTCGGCGCTGAAGGCCAGCTCGCCCCAGCGCTCGGGGTCGACGCCGATCGTGTAGTGGTCGTTGGCGACGAGGTCGACCTCGCGCGCCCAGCCGGCGTAGTCGTGCACGCCCGGGTGGTTCTGGATCATGAAGTTCGTCGTGATCGGCACGTCGGGCGTGACTCGCCGCAGCACCTCGCGCTCGGCGAGGTAGTGGCCGAGCAGGGCGTCGCTGCTGAAGCGCTCGAAGTCGAGCAGCAGACCGGGGTTGTGGCTCGTGCCGGTGAAGCGGGGCGCCTCGACCTGGTCGAACGACGTGTAGCGGTGGCCCCAGAAGGCCGAGCCCCAGTGCGCGTTCAGCGCCTCGACCGTGCCGTGCCGCGCCTCCAGCCAGGTCGCGAAGGCGGCCGAGGTCTCGTCGCTGAAGCAGTGCGAGTTCTCGTTGCCGAGCTCGTTGCTCACGTGCCAGAGGCGGAGGGCCGGGTGGTCGGCGTAGCGGGCCGCCATGGTCTCGACGAGCCGCAGCGCGTAGCGGCGGAACACCGGGGAGCTCGGCGACCAGCCGAGCCGGCCGCCCTGCGAGACCCGCACGCCGCGGTCGGTGACGAGGCCGATCTCGGGGTGCGCCCGGAACAGCCAGATCGGCGGCGCCGCGGTCGGCGTCGCGAGGTTGACGCCGATGCCGGCGTCGGCGAGCAGGTCCATCGCCCGGTCGAGCCAGTCGAAGTCGAACTCGCCGTCGGCGACCTCGAGCAGGCCCCAGGAGAAGACGGCGAGGTTGATGCTGTTCACCCCGGCGCGGCGCATGAGGGCGACGTCGTCGGCCCAGAGCTCCTCGGGCCACTGCTCGGGCGACCAGTCGCCGCCGAGGGCGAGGCCGTCGGTGATCCAGGGGAAGGTGCGGGGCTCGGGCAGGTCGCGGGAGCGGGACGTCAGCGTCGACATCGGGGGCCTCTCGGTAGGGGGTCGGTGTGGTGGGTGGCGTGTCGGGGTCGGTGCGGGCGGGTCGTCGTGGTCGCGGACTGCCATTCGGTGTCGAAGCGCTTCGACGACGGGCCGTCGAGCGTCAGGTGCGTCGAGGAGTCAGGAGACGGCGACCTCCGCGGTCGAGCGGCCCGCGATCCAGGTCGGCGCGATCAGCTGCACCTGATCCGTCGACCGGCCGTCGAGCTGGGCCATGGTCAGCTCCACCGCGCGGCGGCCCGACTCCTCGGCGGGCAGCGGCACGACGTCGAGCGCCGGCACGAACTCGGCCGTGTCGAAGCTCGAGCAGGCCGAGACGACGGACACGTCGTCGGGCACGCGCAGGCCGCGGGCGGCGAGCGACCGGAGCACGGCGCGGTGGGCGCCCTCGTTGCAGTTCAGGACGAGCGCGGTCAGGTCGGGCAGCGCCTCCTGCAGCACCTCGACCGCGTCACGGGGGTCGCCGGTCGCCGGCGCGTGCGCGACGGCTCCGCGCAGCCCGCGGGCGTCGGCCTCGATCGCCGCGACGAAGGCGTCGCGGAACCGCGGCGCGAAGTTCGAGCCGTGCTCGTAGAGCGCCGCGGCGTGGCCGACCATGCCGATCGACCGGTGCCCCTGGTCGGCGAGGTGGCGGACCGAGGTGCGCGCCGCCTCCTCGAAGTCGAAGTCGACGCAGACGAGGCCGGTCGTGTCGCGGGGCACGCCGACGACCGTCGCGGGCAGGTCGAGCTCGCGCAGCAGCGGGAGGCGGGCGTCGTCGGTGTCGACGTCCATCAGGACGACGCCGTCGACCAGCTGGCTCGACGCCACCCGGCGGAGGCCCTCGAGCGGGTCGGCCTCGGTGAGCAGCAGGATGTCGTAGTCGTGGCGCCGGGCCGCCGTGGCGATCGCGACGACGAACGACATGAACGCGGGCGGGTGCGTCTCGGCGTGCATCGGGGCGCTGAGGGCGAGGATGTTCGTCCGCGTGCCGGCCAGCATCCGGGCTCCGGCGTTGGCGCGGTAGCCGAGGTCGCGGACGGCGGCGTCGATCCGGAGGCGGGTGTCGGCCCGGATGGACCGCTTGCCGCTGAGCGCGTACGAGACGGTGCTGATCGAGACGCCGGCGGCCTTCGCCACGTCGTGGATCGTGGTCATCTCGGCCTCCTCGTCGAGTCGTCGTACATCTGGCCACTCGTCTCGGCGAAGCGCTTCGACGACTGTGTCGGACTTGAGACTAAGTCACCGTGAACGTTCACGCAAGGCCGCGCAGCCGGTGGCGCGCCCTCGGCGTCGCCGCCCTGAACCGCATTCCGAACCATGAACCGCGTTTTGTCGCGGTTCGTGGTTCGGTTCGCGGTTCATCGCGCGCGCGAGCGCCCGCGGGGCGAGAGGGGACCTGGCCCCTTGCCTCTGCGCCGCCTGTGTGAATACGATGAGCCGATCCGCCCCTGGCCCCCGTTCGCGGGGCCGGCGAGGGCGGTCCTGCCCCGCGACAGCACGCGGCCACGACGACGTGGCGGCGTGGACTGCCCTGGGTCAGATTCGTGATTACAAGGGAGTAATCGTGGCCGTCGGTCCTGTCCGCACTCGTTCACCTCGCACCTTCGGCTCGCCCGCCGGCTCGTCCTCGCGGCGCTCACCCGGCTCCCGGCACCGCGGCCGCGGCCTGCTCGGCACCGCCGCGCTGACCGCCGTCTCGGCCCTGCTGCTGAGCGGCCTGCCCGCCGTCGCCGCCTCGGCCGCGCCGGTCGACCTCGCGCGCTACGGGACGGTCGTCGCCTCGGCGACGCAGTCGGACAAGGACGGCACGTTCCCGGCCGACGCCCTGATCGACGGCGACGCGACCACGCGCTGGGCGAGCGGCAACGGCCCCGACGAGGACGTCCCCTTCACCGCCTCCGTCACGGTCGACCTCGGCGGCGTCGCCCGGGTCGACTCGATCGGCATCGACTGGGAGGCGTCGTACGCCACGAGCTACCGGATCGAGACCACGCAGGGCGACCCGGCCCTCGAGGCGAGCTGGACGGTCGCGAAGACGGTCACGAGCGACGGCCAGCGAGACGAGGAGGCGGTCGGCACGCCCGACGCACCCGTCGAGGCCCGCTACGTGCGGCTGAGCATGCTGCAGCGCGCGTCCGCGACCTGGGACCTGCCGCGCCAGCACTGGTACGGCTACTCGGCCTTCGGCCTTCAGGTCTTCGGGGAGTCGCAGACCCGCGCGGTCACCCTCGACCGGTCGACCGCGACGGTCGCCGCCGGGCAGCCGCTCGCCGTCGGGCTCAGCCTGACGGGCACGAGCACCGAGCCGGTCACCGCGCGCGTCCGGTCGACCGACGGCACCGCCGTCGCCGGCACCGACTTCGAGGCCGTGGACCAGGAGGTGACCTTCGCACCCGGCGAGACCACCGCCTCCGTCGTGGTCACGACCCTGTCGACGGGCGGTCTCAGCCCGCGTCGCGCCTTCACGCTGACGCTGTCCGAGCCGAGCGACCCCGTGACCCTCGGCGCGCGGTCGACGCTGGCCGTCACCGTCACGCCGACCGGCGCGCTGCCGAACGTCGGCGCCACGACCGTCATCGACGACTTCGAGGGCGACGTGCCCGCGGGGTACTTCCCGTGGGGCGCGAACGCACCGGTGACGCCGACGCTCAGCACCGTGGCGGCCGAGCGTGCGGGCTCGTCCGGGACGAAGGCGCTCAGCGCGGTCGTCGCGGGGCCCACCACGCAGGCGGACTGGTTCGGCTTCGCGCACGACACCGCGGCCACCGACTGGAGCGACCACGACGGCTTCTCGTTCTGGTTCAAGGGGAACGCCACCGGCCTGCCGCTGCGCTACGAGCTGAAGAACGGCAACGGCGCCCTCTTCGAGCAGACCGTCATCGACGACAGCGCCGACTGGAAGGAGGTCAGCGTGCTGTTCGCCGACCTCCGCTCGAAGACGGCCCCCACCAGCGACGCCCGCTTCGACCCCTCCGCCTCGACCGGCTTCGCCGTGACGCTCACGGCCCTGGGCGCCGGCACCTGGCTGTTCGACGACGTCGCCGTGTTCGACCGCGCCACGATGATCGAGGACTTCGAGGGCGACGTGGACCTCACCACCGGGGCCGACCCCGTCGGCTTCTTCACGTGGGGCTCCCCCGCGCCGCTCGAGCCGACCATCAGCCGCGAGGTGACGACCCAGGAGCGCGGCGGCGTCGCCGACAACCACGTGCTGAGCGGCACGTACTCGATCCCCGAGGGCGGCTACGGCGGGCTCAGCCACGACCTGGCTGACGCCCAGGACTGGTCGAGCTACCAGGGCCTGCGGTTCTGGTGGTACGCCTCCCAGGCGAACAACCCCGCCTCGCCCACCGCCGGTGCCGACCTCAAGGTCGAGATCAAGGACGGCGATCCTGCGGGCGGCGGCGACACCGCCGAGACCAGCGAGCTCTGGGCCGCCACCTTCAAGGACAACTGGGGCAGCAGCACCAGCCGCTGGAAGCTCGTCGAGCTGCCCTTCTCGTCGTTCACGCCGTCGGGCTACCAGCCGGGCGACGACGCGACGAAGAACGGCACCCTCGACCTGACGAGCGCGTTCGGCTACTCGATCACCTTCCCCCCCGGCACCCCGGCGCCGGTCGGCTGGGCCACCGACGACACGCAGGTCTACGGGACGCCCGCGACCGCCGCCTCCGTGACCGTCGACTCGACGCAGGACGTGTGGCTCGTCGACGCGGGCGACACCGCCGACGTGCCGCTCACCCTGTCCACCGCGGGCGACGAGCCCCTCGCCTCCGACGTCGTCGTCGACTGGGCGACCGCCGACGGCACCGCGGTCGAGGGCGTCGACTACGACGCGGCCTCGGGCACGGCGACGTTCCCGGCCGGCTCGCCCTCGGGGACGGTGCAGACCGTCAGCGTGACGACCCGCGCCTCCTCGGGGCCGGCCGAGTCGAAGGAGCTGCAGCTGACGCTCGCGTCGACCACGGCCAAGGTCGGCGAGGGCCCGCGCATCGTGATCGGCGCCCACGACCTGCCCTATCTCGACGCGTCGCTGCCGACCGCCGAGCGGGTCGCCGACCTGCTCGGTCGGATGACCCTCGAGGAGAAGGTCGGCCAGATGGCCCAGGCCGAGCGCCTCGGGCTGTCGTCGCCGAGCGACATCAGCGGACGCGCCCTCGGCTCGCTGCTCAGCGGCGGAGGCTCGGTGCCGGAGGGCAACACCGCCGTGGCCTGGGCCGACATGGTCGACGGCTACCAGCGCGAGGCTCTCTCGACCCGCCTGCAGATCCCGATGATCTACGGCGTCGACGCCGTGCACGGCCACAGCAACGTGGTCGGGGCGACGATCTTCCCGCACAACACCGGCCTCGGCGCGACCCGCGACCCGGCGCTCGTCGAGCAGATCGCCCGCGTCACGGCGCAGGAGGTGCGCGCGACCGGCGTGCCGTGGACCTTCGCCCCCTGCCTCTGCGTCTCGCGCGACGAGCGCTGGGGTCGCAGCTACGAGTCGTTCGGCGAGGACCCGGACCTGGTCCGCACCTTCGCCGCCCCCTCGGTGATCGGCCTGCAGGGCGACGACCCGACCGACATCGGCGGCGCCGACGAGGTGCTGGCCACCGCCAAGCACTGGGCCGGCGACGGCGGCACCACGTACGACGAGTCCGTCGTCGGCACCGGCGCGTACCCGATCGACCAGGGCGTCACCGAGGCCGAGTCGCTCGAGGACTTCACCCGGCTGCACGTCGACCCGTACCTGCCTGCCCTCGAGGCCGGCGTCGGCACGATCATGCCGTCGTACTCGGCGGTCGACCTCGGCGACGGGCCCGTGCGGATGCACGAGAACGCCGCGCTCAACAACGATCTGCT
>Ga0308167_1001457_pt1 | contig 27451 bp, 24 predicted proteins | sample PhyCR1_2_FD_202138 | JGI IMG/M metagenome (GOLD analysis project Ga0308167, IMG submission 202138) | Phyllosphere microbial communities from UC Gill Tract Community Farm, Albany, California, United States - DLSLRC.R1 | ecosystem: Host-associated > Plants > Phyllosphere > Unclassified | place... | reverse complement strand
CCGCGCTGACCGCCCGGCGCACCAGCCGTTCCGTCGCACGTCGAGGTGCCGCTCCGAGTGCGAGCCACCCCTCGACCTCGTCCCACTGGTCGTCCACGAGCTCCCGGAACCGCCGGCCGCTGATCGTGGCGATCGTCATCGCGTTCCCGATCACGATGCCGCCGATGGCGAGGGCGTACCGAGGGCTGAACTCGACCGCACCGGTACCGAACACGACGCTGCCGGTCACCAGGACGCCTGATCCCATGGACACCGCCACCGGGAGCGCCATCGTGGACACGCCGCCGAGTCGACGCGCCGCAGTCACGACAGCGACGGAGAACATCACGAGGAGCGCTGCCCCGATCAGCAGCGGCGACCGGATGATCCCGCTCAGGACCAGGCTGATGACCGCCAGCTGCGCCGCCCCGCGCACGATCGCCAGTGCCGGCGCCCACGGCGTGTCCGCCCGCGCCAGGACCAGCACCGCGGATGCGACCCCGAGCAGCAGCACCACGCCGACCACCGCGTGCGTCAGCTCGTCAGCCACGCGTGCTCCGGACCCTCACGTCTGAACTGTAGGCCCCTGGCGCCACGGGCCGCGCGGTGGGACGATCCTGGATCGACCGTGCCACCGGTGTCCGGCAGCCGATGGCTCACCGGACGATGCGTGCCTACCGATCGCGGAGGATGCCGAGGAACTCGTCGGCCATGCCGAGGTGCTGTTCGAGCTTGGTGCGGCGTTCTTCGGTGTCGCGGATGTACTCGTCGAGCTGCCCGCGGAGCCGGGCACGATCCGCGTCATCGTCGGCAGCTTCGAGCGCGTCAACGACGGCGAGGAGTTCGGCCATCTGTTCGAGGGTGAAGCCGAGGGGCTTCATGCGGCGGATGATCAGCAGCCGGGCGAGGTCGGTGTCGGTGTAGAGCCGGAAGCCGCCCTCGGTCCGGCCGGACGGGTGCAACAGACCGATCTCGTCGTAGTGGCGGATGGTGCGGTTCGACAATCCGGTGCGGTCGGCGAGCTCGCCAATGTGCATCGTCGTCGGTGCCGCTTGTTCCGTCATCCGCCGCTCCTTCATGGTCCTGCTGGGCTGTGGCGAGCGTAGCGCCGCCATGTCCATGGCTCCTGCACCTGAACCCTCAAACCTTTCCGCAACGGTAAGGTTCGGGAGTCCCTGAGTGAAAGCGAGCGTGGCATCACGTCTTCCCCGAACACGTCCGAGATCACCCTCCCCACCGCGGACGCCGCCCCGCCAGCGGATCTGACGCCGACGCCGACCGGCACGAGTTCGACGCGTGGGCGTGGCTGGTTGCCGTGGGTCGCCGTTATCGCTGCCGGCGGCGTCCTGTCGGTAATGAGCGCGCCAGGGCAGACGGCGGGCCTGTCGGTCTTCACGGACCCGCTGATCCGGGAACTCGGGATCTCCCGCACCGAGGTGTCGACGAGCTACCTCATCGGCACCCTGCTGGGTGCGTGCGTGCTGCCACTGACGGGTCGGGCGCTGGACCGGTGGGGTGTCCGGCGGATGACGATCATCATCGGGATCGCCTTCGCGGTGTTCCTCGCGGCGTTGAGCTTCGTCGCCGGGGTCGTTGGCCTGACTGCCGGGTTCGTCGGTGTTCGCATGGCCGGGCAGGGCGCGCTCTCGCTCGCCGCGACGACGCTCGTCGCCCGCAGCATCGCCAACCGACGGGGCCTCGCGCTCGGGATCGCGTCCGGGATCGGCTCCGGTGGGATCTCCCTCGTGCCGGTCTTCGTGGAGACCCTGATCGCCGGCTCGGACATTCACGTTGCGTGGCGGGTCGAGGCGATCGTCGTCGCCGCCGTCGTGATCCCGATCGGATTCCTCCTGCCCCGCCGCACCGCCACCACCGGCCAGAGCGGGACGTCCGCGAATGCTGCCGTCGACGGGCCGGAGTGGACGCTCCGGGAAGCGGCCTCGACGGGCATGTTCTGGACCATCGCCGCCGGGCTCGCGGTGTCGGGGATGCTCAGCACCGCGCTGGCGTTCCACCAGGTCGCCGTCCTCGGCGAGCAGGGCCTCACCCCAGCAGAAGCGGCCACGAACTTCCTGCCCCAAACCTTCACCGGGATCGCCGCGACCCTGATCACCGGCGCCCTGTCAGACCGGATCTCACCAAAGTACGGTGTCACCATCGCGATGACGACCCTCACCGGCGCGCTCCTGCTCCTGCCGATCGTGCACACCGGGTGGACCGCGGTCCTCTACGGCCTCGTCCTCGGCGCAGCCGGTGGGGCCCTCCGCGGCATCGAAGCCGCCGCGTACGTCCGCTACTACGGGACCGCCAACATCGGCGTGATCCGTGGTGTCGCGACCGGCACGAACCTCGCCTCGACCGCGTTCGGGCCGCTGCTGCTCGCACTCGGCCACGACGTCGCCGGCAACTACACCACCCCGGTGCTGCTCTTCGCGGTCCTCCCGGCCGTCGTCGCCGTCGTCTCCGTCTTCGCCCGCGCCCCACGACACCCCTCACTCCGCAGCTGACCCGCAGGGGCAGGCCGGAGTCCGCAGTGTGCGCCTTGGGGAGGCGTCAGTGAGCGCGGAGTTCGTCGAGGAACTCGTCGACCATGCGCAGCTGCTCGTCGAGGCGGGTCCGCCGCGTCTCCGCGTCCCGGATGAACGCCGCGACCCGAGACCGCACCGCGGTCAGGTCCACGTCGGGCCGGGCTTCGTCGAGCATCTTCACCGCGTCGACGAGGATGCCTGCCTCCCCGAGGGAGAACCCGAGCGGCTTCATTCGCCGCACCATCAGCAGTCGGGCGACGTCGTCCTCCGAGTACAGCCGGAACCCACCATCGGTGCGGCCGGACGGGTGCAGCACCTCCGCGGCGTCGTAGTCGCGGATCGTCTTCACGCTCAGCCCCGTGCGCTCGGCGACCTCACCGATGTGCATCAGGTACTCGTTCGACATCGTCACGCCATCACCCTCCACTTGCGCAACAACCCTTCCGTTGCGTTAGAGTCGAACCATAGCAACCTTCCCGGAGCGGAAGAGTTGGAATCGGCTGGACGCTCTGACGCCGCCGGCCGTGCGCGATGACGCACCCCACGACAGCTCTCGCGGGCGCAGCGCCCGCACCCCCTCATTCGAAGGAGAACCGTGACGACCGTCACGCAGTCCGTGCCCGTCCAGGCGCACCACAGCCCCACAGTCCTGTCCGCACTGCGGAACCCGAAGATCCTGCTCCGCGAAGTCCTCGCCGGCCTCGTCGTCGCGCTCGCCCTGATCCCCGAAGCGATCTCGTTCTCGATCATCGCCGGCGTCGACCCCCGCGTCGGCCTGTTCTCGGCCTTCGTGATGGCCGTCGTCATCTCCTTCGTCGGCGGACGGGCCGCAATGATCACCGGCGCCACCGGAGCCATCGCGCTCGTCGTCGCCCCCGTCGTCAAGGAACACGGTCTCGACTACCTCATCGCCACCGTCCTCCTCGGCGGGATCTTCCAGCTGATCCTCGGCGGCTTGGGCGCGGCGAAGCTGATGCGGTTCGTGCCCCGGTCCGTGATGGTCGGGTTCGTCAACGCGCTTGCGATCCTGATCTTCACCGCGCAGCTGCCGAACATCATCGGCGTCTCCTGGCTCGTCTGGCCGATCGCCGCCGCCGGCATCGCGATCATCGTCCTGCTGCCCCGGCTCACCAAGGAGATTCCCGCACCCCTGGTCGCGATCGTGGTCCTGACGCTGGTGACGGTGTTCGCGTCGATCGCGATCCCGACCGTCGGTGACGAGGGCAAGCTGCCCGACAGCCTCCCGACCCTGTTCATCCCGAACGTGCCGCTGAACCTCGAGACGCTCACGATCATCGCCCCCTACGCCCTCGCCATGGCGCTCGTCGGACTGCTCGAGTCGCTGATGACCGCGAAGCTCGTCGACGAGGTCACCGACACCGGTTCCCGGAAGACCCGTGAAGCCCTCGGGCAGGGCGTCGCGAACATCGCCTCCGGCCTCTTCGGCGGGATGGGCGGTTGCGCGATGATCGGCCAGACGATGATCAACGTCAAGGCCTCCGGCGCCCGCACCCGCATCTCGACGTTCCTGTCCGGCGTGTTCCTGCTGGTCCTCGTGGTCGGGCTCGGCGACATCGTCGCGATCATCCCGATGGCCGCCCTCGTCGCCGTGATGGTGATGGTCTCGGTCGGCACCTTCGACTGGCACAGCATCAAGCCCTCCACCCTCAAGCGGATGCCGATCGGCGAGACGATCGTCATGGTCCTCACCGTCGTGATCGTCGTCGCCACCGACAACCTCGCGATCGGCGTCATCATCGGTGTCATCGCCGCGATGGTCGTCTTCACTCGACGCGTCTCGCACTTCACCAATGTGGATCGCTCGATCGAGACGCTCAGCACCGGCGAGCAGCACGCGCTCTACACCGTCGAGGGCGAGCTGTTCTTTGCCTCCTCGAACGACCTCACCACCCAGTTCGACTACGCGGGCGACCCGGAACTCGTGATCATCGACATGACCAAGTCGCACGTGTGGGACGCCTCCACCGTCGCCGCACTCGACGCGATCGAGACCAAGTACCACCAGCACGGCAAGCGAGTCGAGTTCCGCGGCATGAATGACGCCAGCCAGGCCTTCCACGGCCGCCTTGCCGGCAACCTCGGCTCCGGTCACTGAAAGCCCCTCCACCTCCGCCCGGCCCCACCCTGGGGCACTGAGTGAACGGGCGGAGCACCAGGGCCGGCGTTCCCCTTTCCGTCGGCCCAGCGGGCACCGTCATGTCGTCCAGGACGGTGCCCGCACCTCAGCAACCATGAGGAGCCAGCCGTGACCAAACCGCCCACCATCCACGACGTCGCCGCCGCCGCACACGTGTCGCACCAGACTGTGTCCCGCGTCCTCAACGGCGCCACCAACGTCCGCCCTGCGACACGGTCCCGCGTCGAACACGCCATCCACGCACTCGACTACATCCGCGATGACCAAGCAGCAGCCCTCGCCCGCCGACCGCGACGACAGAGCGCCGACTGACACCGATCGCGCCCAACTCGCACGGCCCCAGACAGGACCCCTGTCTGGGGCCGTGCGTATGTCCGATAGCCGATCGACTACCGAGACGGACTGCTCGGCTCGGGTAGCAGCCAACCGCTGATCCGCGCCGCTACTGAACCCCTCTCGTCCGGCATGCTCTTGCAATGGAGTTTTCGTGGTGGACGTGGTGTGGGCTCGTAGTCGTCATGCTGATCGGGCTCGGGCTGATTGGCCGCGCTGCTGTCATCGCCGTCCGCAGGGATGGAATCGGCCGGGCTGAAGCAGAGCGTGGGACCAGTGCTCGGTGGTTCTGGTCAGGAATCGGAGTGCTCGTTGCCGCTGGTGCGCTACTGGTTGTGTGGGTCATCGCGCTCGACAGCTGACCGTTGGTCAGCTGTGCCTCGGTGCGGGATCCTCGGGCGGACGCAGCGGTAAAACTGGTGCTGCCTGGTTCGTGGTCAGTGCCATGCTGACGCCATGGATCACGGCATCGTCACCGAGCACGTCACGTCTCGGGACGGCACCTCGATCGGCTACCTCCGCCAGGGCGCCGGACCGGGCATCGTCCTCGTGCAGGGTGCCATGGCTGACGTCCACGCGTACCGAGAACTCGCCCTCGCCCTGTCCGCCTCATTCACGGTCATCACCGCGGAACGACGCGGCCGCGGGATCAGCCCGCGCCCGTACACCGCCGACCACACGATCGCCCGCGACGTCGAGGACCTCGACGCGATCATGGCTGCGACCAGCGCGAGGAGGCTGTTTGGACTCAGCTCCGGCGCTGTCATCGCCCTGGAAGCCACGCGCACCCTGCCCCATGTGGAACAGCTCGCCGTCTACGAGCCCCCGTTCTACCGGGACGGCATCGACCGGGACAGCATCGGCCGGCTCAACGCCGAGATCGAGCGCGGACAGTCAGGGGCTGCACTCATCGACGCGCTCGTCGTTGCAGGGACCGCGCCTGCGCTCATCGCGCGAGCCCCGCGGCTCGTCGCCCGCGCCCTGGGCCGTGTCGTCCTCGCGGTCCAGTCCCGGCGGCGGGGGCCGGCGTCATCGCTTCGCGACCTCCTTCCGGGCGTGCGTTACGACTTCCGCACCGTTGCCGAACGCGACGGCCGCATCCAGGAGTACGCGAGCATTGACTGTCCGGTGCTGCTGCTCAGCGGAACCGCGAGCCCGGCGTTCCTCCGCACCGCAATCCGCGACCTCGACGGGATCATCCCCGACGCGCGACACGTGGAGTTCGACGGGCTCGGCCACGACGGCCCATGGAACAGTGGCGGGCCCGCGCAGATCAGTGCCGCGCTCCACGCCTTCTTCACGCCCTGAACCAGACGTAGCAGCGTCTCGATAGCCAATCGTTCAGCGGTCGCGCTTAGCGATCGAAGGAAACAAGCCAATCAGGAGCGCCACGGCCCCCACTCCGACCATCGGCCCGCTGAACCAAGTGCCGCCCACATCGGAGAACACTTCAAGCAAGACACCACCCGCGATCAGCAGGACGCCACCAACACCGAATATGACTCGCAGTCGCTCATGCGCCATGAGCTGAGCGTAGGCGCAGATCCACTAAGTGCACCGCCGTCCCCTGCCTCAGTAGCCGATCGGCTGATGGGACACTCGTAGACCAATGCGCCCTTACTCTCGGCTCATGGCAGATGTTCTGTTCCCGGTCGCGAGTCTGGCGGTCCTCGTGCTGACGGGCGCAGGCATCGCTTGGCGCGCCCGCGACAAGCGGTGGGTTCGAGATGCGCAGCTTGCGCTGAACGCTCGGCCCCGTCTGCGCCTCGTTCCGGTCGTGTTCCTCCTGTTGTCCGCACCGGCACTCGTGATCATCGGAGTTGCATCGCTCGGGGCCGGCTTCACCGTCGGATGGGGCTTCATCCCGTTGGCTCTCGAAGCGCTGCTCATCGTCAGCTTCATCGCGTGGATCGCACGCCGCCAGTTCCCCACGGACTGACACGGCTTACCGATCACTGCAAAGTCGACCGTTAGCCGATCGGCTACTGAGCCGGTCCGCTGCCCGTCGTCCGATCACTCAGAACGCTCTCCACGATCCAGCACGCCAGGCCCACCACGATCAGAGCGCCACCAATCCAGATCGCGGCGGACCTACCAGCTTCAACGTTGCCGGCGATCACCGAGCCACCGGTGAGCACGAAGAACAGCCCCACACCACCAATGACCACGCTGAGCATCTTGGGCCGAGGTGCCCCCTTCGCCCGAGTGATGCCAAGGGAATCGAGAACGCGTCTCATGCGGCGAGCGTACGGCGTCAGGTAGTCCGGTGATCGACCGGCTACTGAGGCGCCGGTCTCGATGCTTCTTCCACGAGTCAGAGTGCGGTCCGCGAGTCTTCCGCGTACGCCTTCGACCACTCGCAGGCGGCGAAGTGGCTGACGTGCTCGCCGCGTCCTCGGCGCACTCTGACTCAGGTTGTCCGTGGCAGACCTTATTCTCGGACCGGACGAGAAAATCCGCATCGCCATCGGTGCACGCACAAGACGAACGGGGACCCGATGCTGCTCAAGACGCTCTACGTTAGGTTCTACAAGTCGTTCAACTACGACTACCTGCGCAAGAGCGACCCCAGCGCCGTGCCCGACCCGTGGGACATTCTCGACGACAGCCTGTTCTACCCATTCGTGCGCATCCCGATGGAGAAGCAGGTCACCACAGTGGTCGGCGCGAACGAATCCGGCAAGAGCCAACTGCTCTCCGCGATCAAGTGCCTGCTCACCGGTAGAGGCATCGAGCGTCGCGACTTCTGCCGCTACTCCGCATTCTTCTCCGTCGGCAAGGAGATGGCCAACCCCGAGTTTGGCGCTGAGTTCGGCGACCTCGCCGACGAAGACGCCCACGCTATCCGTTCGCTGACCGGGCTGGACGCCGACACCGAGGTCAAGTCATTCTGGCTCTTTCGATTCAACAAACGCACGGTCATCTACGTGACCGGCGGGGACGGCGACTTGCTCGAAAAGCCCGTCACCGCAAAGGTGCTGGAGAAGGTCACGCTGCCGACGTTCTTCGAGATCGACGCACAGGTCCCGCTCCCGGACAGCGTGCCCATCGACTACCTGATCGCCCCGAAGTCCTCGAAAACGCCGCGACCTCGCTCCCGCGTGCTGGGGTTCGTCGAGTCACTCATCGAGAACCCGGACTGGTTCAAGTCGACCGAGACCGTCGCCAAGGCCGCCAGCTCGCTCACCGGCGCGTACCCGACATATGAGTCGGGCCGCGACGACGAGTTCCTCATTTCGCGCCTCGAACTGGCTGAAAAGTTACTCCTCGGCGTCGCGGGCATCGACAAGTCCGCGTTCGAAGAACTGCGTGAAGCCGTGAAGACGTCCGAGGGGTACGCCAACGGGCTCGTCGACAAGATGAACGAGCGGCTCGCTAACGCTCTGAACTTTCCCAAGTGGTGGTCTCAGGACAGCGACTTCTCCCTCTACCTGACCCTGCGCGACTTCGACCTCGTGTTCACGGTGCGCGACCGCACCGGTAGCGACTACTCGTTCAGCGAGCGCAGCGGCGGAATGAGCTACTTCCTCTCCTACTTCGTGCAGTACCTTTCGCACAAGCCCACCGGCGGGCAGGAAGTCCTGCTCATGGACGAGCCGGACGCGTACCTGTCGATGCTCGGACAGCAGGACCTCCTCGCAATCTTCAGCGACTTTGCCGCCCCCGCCGACCCCGACAAGGCACCCGTGCAGATCGTCTACGTCACCCACTCACCCTTCCTGATTGACAAGAACCACGGTGAGCGGATCAGGGTTCTAGAAAAGGGCGACGGCGACGAAGGCACCCGCGTCGTCAGCAACGCCGCACGCAACCACTACGAGCCCCTTAGATCAGCATTCGGAGCCTTCGTCGCCGAGACCACCTTCATCGGCAATTGCAACCTCATGCTCGAAGGACAGGCCGACCAGGTGCTCCTCGCTGGCCTCAGTTCGCTCGCACGCCGCCTCGGCAGCAAGGACGACACCCTCGACCTCAACACCCTCAGCCTCGTTCCGGCCGGATCCGCCGAGCACATCCCATACATGGTCTACCTCGCGCGCGGCCGAGACGTTGACACACCAGCCATCGCCGTCCTCCTCGACAGCGACACAGAGGGGCAAAACATCGCGGCCGAACTCAAGAAGGGCTACCGCGACCGCCGCCTCATCGACGACAACTTCATCATTAGCATCGGCGAACTGGACACGTCCGCCCTCGCCCTTTCCACGGACAGCCTGCAGGAGACCGAAGACCTCATTCCCGCCGAAGTCGCCGTTTTAGCCATCAATCGGTTCGCCGAGGAAGTCCTTTCCGCAGACGACGCAGCAACGCTGGCAGCCAACTTGACGAGAATCGAACCCGACCCCGGTCAGAAGCTCTTCAAGGCCGCAGAGGCCGCCGCCAAGGCAGCCAGCCCGCACGCTGACCGGCCGCTCCGCCTCGACAAAGTCGGTTTCGCACGGGCAATCCTCGAAGCCGTCGAAAACGACGCCAGCGACGAACTGCGCACCCGCACCCTCAACAACTTCGCGGTCCTGTTCCGCCGCCTCGACAAGGCCCAGCGCGACGCCATGCGCAAGAACAACCGCGACCGAACCAGCAAAATCCTCAACCGGCTCCGGAAGAACTTCATCAAGGACCACCCCAAAGCCGTCACCCGACGCGACGTGGAGGAGTTCCTCGACACCATTCTCGCCCAACTCATCGACACCAGCCCCGAAGCCGAAACCGTCCGCGACTCCGTGCGACGCGTCCGCGCGGAGTTTGATCTCCACGAAGAGCCCCACACCCTCGTCGATGACTACGACGGACTAGTCACCCGGCTTGAAGCGCTCGTTTACGAACCGGTGCGACAGGTACAGGACGCCGCGGAATGAGCCTCGTCATTGGCTGGTGACAACAAGGAGGTCGCCGTCGTCACTGACGCGGTCGGTACACCCCGTAACGCTCATCCACGTCTGATCGTGATCAAGTGCTGGCCCGGCAGCGGTCGCGTCCGCGGAATCATTTCTTCAACCACGGCTGCACGGTAGCGACCAGGGCGGACACCGCGTCACCTCGCTTTCTCGATGACCGATCGGCTATCGAAACGAGTCCACCGGCCGTCCGCTGATCGATCAGCGGACGGGCTCAATGCGCTTGAGTGATGAGCTGCAGGGCCAAACCGCCTACGAACAGAATGCCGACCAGGACACCGATCCCGATCGTCTGGCCGCGTTGCATCGTGCCTTCCGTCCGCGCTACTTCACGGCCATCGACATACGCGGTGATTGGCTGCGGCCGAAAGGCTGCAAGCACGACGGGGCGTTCCTTGGTGATCCGGACTTCGTGCTGCTCCGCCTCGCCGACCGTGAACTTGGAGTCAGCCGTTGGCCTGACCGAGAACATCCGGATCTTGCTGACCAGTCCTCGGCCATCGACAGTGATTCGAAGTCGCCCAGTGAACTGGTCCCACGTGTATACGACCTCGTGCAATTCGCGGTCTCCTACGGTGAACTCAAGCCTTGTCGCCACTCACCAACACAATCGAAAGGTCGCCAGTGCTGCGTGTGAGAGGGCAAAGAGTGGTGCTATGAACGCTGAGGCTCTGGGCAGCTTCAGAGGTCCTCAAGTGGGCGATGCTGGCTCGACAGGGGATCCTCTATCGAACGGCGTTCGTCCTGAGTGGTGAGCACATCGCCACGACGACGGCGCCAGCGAATACGAGGGTCACCGCGAGGAGCGCGACGCCTTCCCCGGCGACGGTCGTGAGAGCGCCGCCGCTCACTGCTCCGGCAGCTGCAAGGGTTCTGTTCGCGCTGCGCATCGTGCCGTTCATACGACCGAGAAGCGAGTCGGGTGTGACGGTCTGGCGGAGGCTCATTTCGTTCGCGTTCTCGCAGCCCGCGGCAGCGCCGTGCATAGCGAACGCGACGAACAAGACCGCGACGGTCGTCGGTGGCGCTGCGACGCCGAGGCCGACGATGGTGAGCGTGATGGCCGCCCAGGCGATCGGATACGCGGCTCGAGCGGCGATGATCGTCCGGCCGGCACCGAAGCGGGCGCCGAGGCGCGGCGCCGCAGTGGCGCCTAGGAGCATCGCGACGCCGCTGACGGCGAGGATGGCCCCGTAGGCGGCCGCTGGGAGCGCAAGGGTGCGGAGCGCCAGTGTCGCGAACACCGTCAATCCGGCGGCGTTGGCGAGGAACCAGAGATGTGTCGACAGCGCCAGCGGTGCGAGCGTCGCATGACCGTATGTCCACCGCAGACCATCAGCGATGTCGCTCCGCAGCCGCGCACCCGCCACGCGTGCTGCCGTCTGCTCGACAACGCGGACCCGGGAGATGAGGACAGCGTCGACGAAGTAGCTAATCGCATCGAGCGCTATCGCCGCCGGAGCGGTCGCGATGCTGACCAGGACACCTCCGAGAGCCGGTCCCACTGTCTGTGCTGCCGCGTCACTCTGATCTACCCGCGCATTCGCTGCCAGGAGGAGAGGACGAGGGACGATTCGAGGGAGGAGGGACTGCGTCGCGGCGAATCCCACGACGGACAAGATGCCGAACACGAATAACGCCGCCGCCGTCACCCCGAGGTTCAAGAGCCCGGTCAACCAGAGCACCGGAATCGCACCCAGGCACACGCCACGACCTACACTCGCCCAGATCAGGAGTGGCTTGCGCGGGAACCGATCGACGTACGCGCCGACGATCAGACCGAACAATGCGTACGGCAGGAACTGGGCAGCGTTCACCAGCCCTACCTCGAACGGGCTGGCGTTGATCACCGTCACCACGACGACCGGCACGGCGACCGCGCTCACCGCTGAGCCGAACGAAGAGACGGTCGCTGCAGACCAGTACGGGCGGAACCCCGGCACCCGACGCAGCGTGGTCACGTCGTCGCCCATGCGTCAACGCTGGCAGACCGCGACGCTGCGAGCAAGGGAGGCCACACCCCGCGTCCCTGTCTCGGTAGCCGATCGGCTCCCGGGCCCTCACCCCTACGGTCAGCCGCGGCGCAGCTCCGAGAGCATCGGGTGGTTGCGGTCGCGTGCTGAGAGCAGCGCTTCTGTGAGAGGGATCGGCCAGCGGACGGCAGCGGTCGGATCAGCCAGGTTCACGAAGGACGCCGACCCGTACGCGTCAGACGACCAGTGTTGGTCAACGCTGTAGAGATAGTGCAAGTCAGTCAAGCACTGGTACGAGTTCGCGACGCCGGCGGGGACGAACACTGCGGTCTCGTCGTCGAGTTCGACGCTGACTGACTCACCGAAGGTTGGTCCGTCGCGCAGGTCGAGGTATGCGGCGAACGCGCGCCCGTCGACAAGGGACACGTACTTGTTCCAGGGCTCCGCGTGGAAGCCGCGGGTGGATCGCTCCTTGTTGGATGCGACGCTTGTCTGCACCACCGTGAAGTCCTCGGGCAGGCCAGCCTCGATCAGCTTCGCCCGGTGGAACTTCTCCTGGAACCAGCCCCGGTCGTCCTCGACCTTGCTGACGGTGAATACGAGAAGACCTGGGATCGTCGTCGTCTGGCCATGCACATGCGTCGTCGCAGTCATGGCCGACAGGCTAACTCCCATCAGGGAGCCGTCCAGTGGCCGACCGGCTTTTGACGATGCTCTTGCTCGAGGTGACGGGCCGATAGCGTGACGAAATGGCAACCGGCTTGGAGTACGACTCGCTCTGGAATGAAGCGCACCGGTCCTTCGACGGGGGCACCCTCCGCGTGGACCGCGCGCCTGTCGACGGTGACGCACGCTGGGGTCTCAGCCTTGTCCTACTTCCGCCGGCGCACGTCGCTGAATCAGTGAGTGCGGCCGCCACTGAGATCGGCGGCCTCTACGATGGCGCGCATCACATCTACGACACCGCCGACGACCTGCACCTGACGGTCACGAGCCTGGAGCCATACCGCGAGGAGGTCGCGCAGACGACGATCGAGCATTACGTCGACGCGGTCGAGCGTGCCCGGCATCTGCTGGACGTCAACGTTCGGCTGGTTGGGCTCGGTGGCTCGCCTTCCGGCGTTTTCGTTCAGGGCTTGCACGACGAGACACTGCTTCCGATCCGGCGACAGATGCGTCAGGCGGCGGCGGACCTCCACGACGGCGTCGCGCCGCCGATGGCGTTCGTTCGAGACACCGCACACATCTCCGTCAGCGTCCACCGGGAAGCAGTGCCCGAACCCCGGGCGGCCGAGTACGTGCAGCAGCACAGGCGCACTGGGTTCGGCGACATCACAGAAGCCACGGTCGCGCTCGCGCGCTATCGGGCGACAGAGCACTCGATGAGCGTCGAAGTCGTTCACGCCGTCCGGTAGCCGATCGGCTGGCGGGCAGACGCATTGGGTGACCCACGGCCAGGCGCACAGTGAACCCCTCGGTGGCACGCAGAAAGAGAGTCAAGCGCAGGTCAAGCGGACACCACGACGGGGCCGCGCCGGTCGGCCTCCTTGCAGCAAAATCGGTACCGCAGTCCGCTGCCGCAAGGGCACGGGCGGTAATCACCGCCCGTGTAGCCGGACGGTGTCGCGTACGGTTCCAAATCTGGCCGCGGAACGAAGTCGTGGATGATTGTGCCGGGTGTGATCGTCAGATTCATCGATGGTTCGGGCGGCACTGCCCATCCAGTTGTGGAGCCTGGCTTTGGCCGCAAGTCCCGCATCTCAGCGCCGACGGACCGATGATGCCGGATCAGCGATGACCAGATTCGCTGCGAACCTTGCTCCCTCGGGGCATCGAGGAAGCCGTTAGCCACTTCGCGGGCAACGTTTAGCCCGGTAGCAAGCCCTGGTGACTGCAGGGCCAGGTCGATCGCCAGCCCGGCAGCAATCCCGAACTTTCCAGCGTTGAGCCCGGCGCCAATCCGCTGCAAGATGCCGCGCTCAGCCGCCTTCCGAGCATCGTCCAGCTTGGGCTGCAGCAGAATGCGCTCCTGATCTGACACGTACGCCGCCAGGTCACTTTGCGTCCCGTTGACCGGCGCGTTTTGAAAGAGCTCGTGGAGGTCGGCACGGAACTGTCCAAACATGTCGTCGTCGTGGACCTCGGCGATCAGCTGCGGCGTCAGACCAGAGAAAATGGGCAGATCTGATTGAATTATAGCCTCGCTAGTCCGCGTTGCCGGTCTGACAAAATCGCGAACCCCTGTTCTACACAGGAACAACTCATGGTCGAACGCAGCGGTGTAAGTCGCCCCGTAGGAGGCGGCAACAAGGAACTCGCGCGCGAAGTACGTTAGCCCCCGGCGTAGCGACTCTGCAATGCGAGGCTCCGGGTTCGGTCCGGACGCGAAGATAAACATACCGCGCACGTTGTCCTCAACAGGTATATCGGCCGGTGAATGAGCAGCCGTGTACGCGCCCGGTGCAAGATCGGGGTTTTTGACGAGGCGGTCGACGAGACGTCGAATCGGCACTCGCTGCTCGTAGACTCGCCGGGCGGTGGGGACTGGCACGACGATACCGGCGTCGATGAGTGGACGCAGAGCCCGCAACTGGGTCACGGCTACGTTCAAGAACTGCCGTGTCTCGCGCATGTGTGGCTGATTTGCCTCTGGATCCCAGTAGCCGGGCCTCGCAGCGAGTGCGTGTTCGACGAGGTGCTGCTCAGGTGCAAACCAGTCGACGATCGGGTCGCGAATCAGGAGCTGTTCGTTGTACAGCAGACTGGTCAGCAGTAGATCGCCGTGAACCAGGCCAAAGTTCGCGGAAGGCCAGCCACCGATGTAGACCGGTTGCCGGTCTGGTGAGAGGTGCGCCGGATCCGCTTGAGAGCCAGTCAGGACCTGCGAGCCGAACTCTCGTATGGCGCGACCGGGCACGCGGCTGAAGTCTTCGTCGTTCCGAAAGGCGAAGAAGTCGTCAAGAATCTCGAGTGTGCTGCTCATGCGTGCCCTTCGCTCGGGTCGTTCAATCTTAAGGAAGGCGACCGACAACCTCGACGGACGTTGCCAACGTTCCGCCTGGCCAGGACCAGCAGGGCCGTCACGTGCTGCCTCGATAGCCGGTCGACAGCAGAGACACAGTCACACCGGGGACAGCCTCGGTCGGCGCTTCGGATCGGCGCGTCTCACATGGGTGGTCCGGAGCAGGTTCCGGTGACGGTCCCCTAACAGGGCCACTCCACGCTGTCAGTAGAGACCACCGAGTGTGCCTGGCCACCAGGACCGGACGACGTCCGCCGCAACGTGTCGAACCGCGTTCCGGCCATCCATCGAGGCCGATCCTCCCCGGAACCCGCGACGCGGTCCCGGTCCCCCGTCAGAGCGCGTGCGTCCCGAGCAGGGCACCGGCCACGAAGGTCGCCGTGAGTGCGAGTGCACCGCCGATGACGACCCGGAGCGCCGCGCGCCCGCGACGAGCCCCGCCCAGTACGGCTCCGGTGGTGCCGGTGAGCGCGAGCGCGACGAGCGAGGCCGTCACGGTGACCGGGACGCGGAGCGGTTCCGGGGCGAACAGCATCGCGAGGAACGGGAGCAGGGCGCCGACGGTGAACGTCGCCGCGGAGACCCAGGCCGCGCGCCACGGGCTCACGACCTCGTCCTCGGCGTCGCGCAGTGCCGCCTCGGCCCGACGGCGGCGGACCTCGGGACGGGCGAGCTCGCGCGCGACCGCGTCCGCGACGGTGCCCTCGACGCCGAGCGACCGGTAGTGGGCAGCGAGCGCGGGGGCGTCCTCGGCGTCGGCCTCGAGCAGCGCCTGCTGTGCGGCCTGCCCGGTCCGCTGCGCATCACGTGCGCCGCTGACGGAGATGTACTCGCCGAGCGCCATCGAGATCGCACCACCGACGAGCGCCGCGGCCCCCGCCGCGACGATCGGCCCCCTGCCCGCGCCCGCTCCGGCGACGCCGACGAGCACGGCGGCGACGGACACGATGCCGTCGTTGGCGCCGAGCAGCCCGGCGCGGAGCCAGTTGAGCCGCGCGGCGCTGGCGGCGTCCTCGTGCTCGGAGACGGGGAGCGAGAGGTCCGATGCGGTCGACATGTCGGTCATCGAACCACGGCACGGCCGATCGCGCCAGCAAGGTGAGGCACGCCTGACCGGGGCTTTGTTGGTGAGGTGAGCCTCACCTCACCGAGACCCGGACAGGACGTGCAACGCGTCAGGCGGACGCGTCCGCCCGCCAGACACGCGTCGGACGGCCGTTCAGGGCGTGCGGGAACGGCTCACCGACGGGCCAGAAGCCGGCGGAACGGTAGAGCGCGAGGGCCGGTTCGTTGTCGTCGAGGGCGTGCAGCTCGCAGTGCGCGTGTCCGGTCTCCGCGGCGGCCGACACCGCGGCGGCGAGCAGTCGGCGTCCGAGTCCGTGCCCCTGGGCGGCCGGGGCGACGGCGAGCAGGCTCAGGTACGCGGCGTCGCTCGGCGCCCCGCCCGTCCCCGGCGCGGTGACCAGGGCGAAGCCGGACGGTGTGCCGGCGGGGTCGTCCGCCACCACGAGGGCGACGCGCTGCGCGGCGAACTTCGTGCGGGCACGGTCACGGACCGCCGGCGACGCGGGCACGCCGTCCCGGTCGGCGACGGCCGCCACCCACAGCTCGATGCACGATCCGGTCGCCGACTCCTCGGTCGCGGTGCGCACGACGAAGGGGGACCCGATCACCGGACCACCCTACGTCGCACCGACCGCGGTGTCGGTCAGACCGCGGCGCGTGCCCCGGTGCGGTACCGCGCCCCGCGGTGCTCCTCGGGCAGCCGGTCGCCGCGGCCGAACAGCTTCTGGCGGAGCGACCCCGCCACGTACTCGTCCGGGTAGGCCCCTCGGTCCCGGAGCTCGGGGACGACGAACTCGATGACGTCCTCCCACGTGCCCGGGGTCACCGCGTACGCCAGGTTGAACCCGTCGACGTCGGTCTGCTCCTGGATGTCGATCAGCTGCTGGGCGATGCTGGCCCCCGAGCCGACCGCGACCGGGCCGAGGCCGCCGATCGCGGTGTGCTTCGCGATGTCGCCCACCGTCCAGTTCGCGCCGTCCTCGCCGGTTGCCGCGGACAGGTTCGCCGCCGCCGACTGGATCGCGTTCGACTCGATGTTGCCGAGCGGCTCGTCGAGGTCGTACTGCGACAGGTCGATGCCCATCCACCCGGAGTTGAGCACCAGGGCGCCGTCGGCCGACGCGTACGACAGGTAGTCGCGGTACTTCGCCTGGGCTGCCTCGTCGGTGGCGTCTGTGATCACGGTGAGCAGCGTGTAGACGCGCGCTGCGTACCGGTCGCGACCAGCGGCCTCCAGGGCGTCGCGGATCTTCCGGACGGTCTCGGCGAGCTGCGGCAGGGTCGGCGCACCGACGAAGACCGCCTCGGCGTTCTCGGCGGCGAAGCGGATGCCGCGAGGCGACGCCCCGGCCTGGTACACGACGGGCGAGCGCTGCACCGAGGGCTCCGCCAGGTGGATGCCGGGCACGTCGAAGTGCTGCCCGTGGTGCTCGATCGGGTGCACCTTCGCCGGGTCCGTGAACACGCCCGTCTCGGGGTCCGCGACGACGGCGTCGTCCTCCCACGAGCCCTCCCACAGCTTGTAGAGCACCTCGAGGTACTCGTCGGCGACGTCGTAGCGGTCGTCGTGGCTCAGCTGGTCGGTCTGGCCCATGTTCCGTGCGGCGCTCGGCAGGTACCCGGTCACGACGTTCCAGCCGATGCGGCCCTTCGTCAGGTGGTCGAGCGTGGACATGCGGCGGGCGAACGGGTACGGGTGCTCGTACGCGGTGCCGGCCGTGATCCCGAAGCCGAGGTGTTCGGTGACCGCGGCCATCGCGGACACGAGCAGGATCGGGTCGTTCACGGGGACCTGCGACGCGGTGCGGAGCGCGGCCTCGTTCGTGCCGCCGTACACGTCGTACGTGCCGAGGACGTCGGCGATGAAGATGCCGTCGAAGTTCCCGCGTTCGAGCAGCTGCGCCAGGTCGGTCCAGTACGACAGGTCGTTGTAGTGCCGGGAGCGGTCACGCGGGTGCCGCCACAGGCCGGAGGACTGGTGCGCCACGCAGTTCATGTCGAACGCGTTGAATCGGATCTGCCGGGGCTCGCCGTTCTGCTGCTGGGTCACGCGCCGAAGGTACGTCCGTGCGCCGCGGACGTCACGCACGGTGACGCCGTGTGACGCGCGGGCCGCGTCCGGGTCAGGCGGTCGCCTCGCGCACCGCGGCCTCGGCGGCGACCCACGCGAGCATCCCGCACTTGACGCGCATGACGAACTTCGAGACGCCGTGGAACGCGACGAGGTCCTCGAGGACGTCCTCGTCGGGCTCCCCCGCACCCCGCGAGCGCATCATGACGCGGAACGCCTCGGTCAGCTCGAGCAGCTCGGGCACCGTCCGCCCGACGGCCATGTCGGTGAGCACCGACGCCGACGCCATCGAGATCGAGCACCCGTCGCCCTGCCAGCCGATCGCGGCGATGCGGTCCGAACCGGGCTCGAGCCGGACGCTGACGGTGATCTCGTCGCCGCACGTCGGGTTCCGCTCGAAGTGCGACGCGTCGGGGTCCGCGAGCACGGTGTCGCCGTGCCGGGCCTTCGCGTGGTCGAGGATGACCTGCTGGTACAGCGAGTCGAGGGCGCTCACGAGGCCGCTCCGAAGTACCCGCGGACCTCGCCGACGGCAGCGAGGAAGCGGTCGACGTCCTCCTCGGTCGTGTACACGTACGTGCTGGCGCGGCTCGTGGCGACGAGTCCGAGCCGGCGGTGCAGGGGTTGTGCGCAGTGGTGGCCGGAGCGGACCGCGATCCCCTGCGCGTCGAGGTACTGCGACACGTCGTGGGCGTGCACGCCGTCGACGTCGAAGGACACCAGGCCGGACCGGGGCACCCCGGCGGGCGGACCAACGACACGAATCCCCGGGACGGCGGCGAGCCCGTCGAGCATGCGCTGCGCCAGGTGCTCCTCGTGGGCACGGACCCGCTCCATCCCGATGCCCTGTAGGTAGCGCACGGCCTCGGCGAGCGCCACGGCCTGGGACACCGGCTGCGTGCCGGCCTCGAAGCGTTCCGGAGCGGGCATGAAGTCCGACGACTCCATGGTGACGGTGGTGATCATGGAGCCGCCGGTGCGGAACGGCGGCAGCGCGTCGAGGAGCTCGCTCCGCCCCCAGAGCACGCCGATGCCGTTCGGGCCGAGCATCTTGTGCCCGGAGAACGCGGCGAAGTCGACACCGAGCTGCCGCACGTCGAGCGCACGGTGCGGTGCCGACTGGCAGGCGTCGAGCACGACGAGGGCACCGTGCTCGTGGGCGGCGGCGACGACCTCCGCCACCGGCGCCACCATGCCGGTGACGTTCGACACGTGTGCGAAGGCGACGACCCGGGTCCGGTCGGTGATCAGCGACGTGGCGTCCTCGGCGGTCCACGTGCCGTCGTCGGCGACCGGCACCCAGCGGAGCGTCGCCCCGGTCAGCGCGGCGAGCTCCTGCCACGGCACGAGGTTGGCGTGGTGCTCGGCCTCGGTGACGAGGACCTCGTCGCCCGGGCCGATGCGGAAGCGCTCCGCGGCGGCACCCCCGCGCCCGCGGCTCGCGTTCGCGATGCCGTACGCCACGAGGTTGATCGCATCGGTGGCGTTCGCCGTCCACACGACCTCGGCGGGCGAGGCCGCCCCCACGAAGCCGGCGAGCGTGGCGCGCGCGTCCTCGTAGGCGTCGGTGCTGCGTCCGGCGAGGGTGTGCGCGCCACGGTGCACCGCGGCGTTGTCCTGCTCGAGGAACCGGCGCTCGGCGTCCAGCACCTGTCGAGGCCGCTCGGCGGTCGCCCCGGAGTCGAGGTACGCGAGCGGCTGCCCGTCGACCTCCTGCTGGAGGATCGGGAAGTCCCGCTTGATCGCGGCGACCTCCGACTCGGTCAGCGGCTGGGACGGGACGAGGACGGTCACCGCACAATCGTGCTCCGTCCGCGGCCCGGCGTCCAATCGCTGCGAGCGCAACGCGCAGGCGCTACTCGTTGCCGATGCGCTTGTCGGCCTGCTCGCGGGCGCCGTCGATCTTGTCGTCGTACTTGCCGCCGGTGGCCTTCTTCACGGCGTCGGCCACGCCGCCGAGGATCTTGTCGCTGACGTCCTCGGCCTTCTCGCTCTGCAGGGCGTCCTGGACCTTGCCGTCCTTCAGGAACTCCTGTGCCTTCTTCGTGATGTCGTCGAACCCCGCCATGGACGGCTCCTCGCCTCGTGCGGGGCCCGTCGCCCCGACCTGCCGCCGATCGTAGGCGCGGCCGTCGCCGGTGTCCGGGGAGTCTGCGGTGCGGCCGTCCGTCCGCGCTCAGGCCATCTGCGCGCTGCGCCGACGGGCGAGCAGGTAGCTGACGGCCACCGATCCGGTGATCGCGAGGAGCGAGGGGACGAGGATGTCCGTGCCCTCCTGCGTGAACTCGACGACGAGCACGAGCGCGGTGAACGGCGCCCGCATCGTCGTCGCGAGGAACGCCGCGGCGCCGACGAACGCGAAGGCTGCGAGGCTCGACCCGTCGGCGGGCCAGAGCAGCACCCACAGCCCGCCGAGCGCGGCGCCGGCCGCCGAACCGATGGCGATGGACGGGGTCAGGGTGCCGCCGACCGCACCGGCGCCGATGGTCGCCGAGGTGGTGATGGTGCGGATGACGGCGAGGAGCAGCAGGAAGACGATCGGCGACAGCCCGGCGAACCCGGGCGCCTCGGTGGTCGCATTCATCGCGACGAGGCCCAGCGCCCGCCCGTTGCCGAGGATCTGCGGGAAGGGCACCGCGATCAACCCGACCATCGCGAACACGACGGGCAGCACGACGAGCAGGTGCCAGCCCTTCGGCGCCATCCCCTGCAGCCGGTTCGTGAGCTTCACGAACCCGACGCCCGCGAACCCGAGCAGCGGTCCGACGACGACCGCCCACACGAGCAGCGACGGCGACATGTGCATCGCGGGCACGTGGTAGAGCACCTCGTCCGGGATCACGATCCGAGCCGTGACCGCGGCGATCGCACTCGTCGCGAAGGCGGGCAGCGCGGTCGCGAAGGTCAGCTCGCCGAGCAGGACCTCGACGGCGAACAGGGCACCGCCGAGCGGCACGTCGTACACCGCCGCCAGACCGGCTGCCGCGCCGCAGGCGACGAGGATGCGTGTCTCGCGGCCGGTCAGCCCGGCCCTCGCGGTGACGAGCTGCGACAGCCAGGCGCCGATCTCGCGGGGCGCGACCTCCTTGCCGATCGAGGCGCCGAGCCCCACGGCGAGGATCTGCACGGCGGCGTTGCCGACCGTGGCGAGCGCGGGCATCCGCTTCCCCCCGACGGCGGCCGTCACCGACACGACGGGCCTCCCCCAGCGGCGGATCGCCCACCACGCGACACCCGTCAGCACGCCGGCCGCGGTGAGCGCGAGGAAACGGTTCATCCCTGACGGCGCGTCCGCTGCCTCGCGGTGGCCGCCGAACGGGTACCCGAACGCGACGAACTGGATCGCCTGCAGCGCGAGCCACACCGAGATGCCCGCGACACCGCCGGCGATGCCCACGAGGGCGGTGATCACGGCGAGCTTGAGGGCCCAGACCGGCGTGGTCGTGCGTGTCGCGTTCCCGGTCTGCGGCATGTCCGGAAGCCTAGCGGCCCGTCGGACCGCGCCACGGACCGCGAGCGGGACCTGTGGACGGACGGGAGGCGCGGGGCGGGCCCGCCGCGCGCCTCCCGTCCGTCAGGTGGTCACCCCTCGGACCCGACGGCGGTCACGCGGAACGGCACCACCCAGTCCGCCGGCACGAGCGGCGGCTGCAGGCCGACCTGCTCGAGCACGCGTCCGGTGAAGACGCGGTCACCGGACCACCACGCCGGCGGTCGGACGTCGTGGCCCTCGCCGACGACGACCGGGTCGACCCGGTACCGCGTGTCGGGGTCGAGGTCCCGGAAGACCACGCGGCCGACGCCGGACACCTCGGAGCGCCCGGTGCTCGCGACGAAGAACGCGGCCTGACGGCGGTCCTCCGCGACGACCCCGTACACCAGGCGCGTCGGGTCGACCTCGTCCACCCGCACGAGCAGGCCGCCGTGCAGGAGCGCACGCCACTCCTTGTGCAGCGTGATCCACGACGCGAGCGTGCGTTCCTCGTCCGCGGTGGCCTGCGCGAGGTCCCACTCGATGCCGAAGTGCCCGATCAGGGCGGTACCCGCTCGGAAGGACACGTCGTGGAAGCGTCCCGTGGTGTGGTTCACCCCGCTGGCGACGTGCGCGCCGAGGAGCTCCGGGGGCAGGAGCTGCTGCGTCCACCGGTGCATCTGCTGGCGTTCGAACGGGTCGATGTCGTCGGACACCCACACGCGGTCGGTGTGCTCGAGGACCGCGAGGTCGACGCGGGCGCCGCCCGACGAGCACGACTCGATCTCGAGCGACGGGAAGCGTTCCTTGAGCGTCGCCATGAGCCGGTACGTCGCGAGGGTCTGCTCGTGCACGGCGGCTCCCCCGCCCGGGTGCCCGGCCTCGACCAGGTCGCGGTTGTGGTCCCACTTGACGTACTCGATCGCGTACTCGCCGATGATCGCCGTCATCCGCTCGAGCACGTGGTCGTACGCCTCGGGGATCGCGAGGTTGAGCACCTGCTGGTCGCGGGAACGGACCGGGAGCCGACCGTCGGCCTGCATGATCCACTCCGGGTGCGCCCGGGCGAGGTCGCTGTCCTCGTTGACCATCTCCGGCTCGAACCACAGGCCGAACTCCATGCCGAGCGCGCGGACCCGGTCGACGATCGGGCCGAGGCCGTCCGGCCAGACGTCCTCGTCGACGTACCAGTCGCCGAGTCCCGCGTGGTCGTCGCGGCGACCGCGGAACCAGCCGTCGTCGAGCACGTACCGCTCGACGCCGAGCCGGGCGGCGCGCTCGGCGAGGTCGGTCAGGCGGGCGAGGTCGTGGTCGAAGTAGACGGCCTCCCAGACGTTGATCGTGACCGGGCGCGGCGTCGCGGGGTGCTGCGGGCGACTGCGCAGCCAGCCGTGGAAGCGACGGGCCTGGTCGTCGAGGCCGTTCCCCCACGCGGCGTACACCCACGGACCCTCGTACGTCGCGCCGGTGTCGAGGCGGACCTCGCCGGGCAGGAGGAGCTCGCCGCCGCCGGCGACCTGGCGGCCGGTGGCGAGGCGCTCGGCGTAGTGCCGGTGGTTGCCGCTCCAGGCGGTGTGCACGCCCCAGACCTCGCCCCGGGCGAAGCCGAAGCCCGGCTCCCCCACCGTGAGCACCGTCGCGGCGTCCGAGCCGGTGCGGCCCTTGCGGCTGTCGCGTTCGTGGGTCCCGACGACGAGCTCGCGACGCTGCGGGGTGCGCTCCTTGCCCCAGCGGCCGGCGAAGTCGAGGACCTCGCGGGCGCGGGACGGCACCGGCAGCGCGACGGTCAGGTCGTCGACGGTGTAGACGCCCTCGGCGGTGTTCGTGACCGCGGCTCGGGCGCGGACCAGACCGGACCCGAGCACCTCGACCGTCACCCGGACGGCGAGGCCCGCGACGGTGTCCTCGGCGTCGGCGACCAGGCGGTGCGCGTCGACGTCGAGCGCGGTGACGGTGAAGGCCGGCGACCAGTCACGGCCGTCGCGGTGGCCGGAGAGCCCGGGCCGACCCGTCCACCCGCGGTGGGGTTCCGGCAGCAGGGCGAGGCGCACGGGGACGTCGGCCTCGTTGTTCGCCACCGGGGCGACGTCGGCGTCGGCGAGGGCGGTCAGCTCCGCGTCGGACAGGCTCCCGAGGGCGGCGCCCCAGTGCACGACCGCGGGCAGTGCGTGGTCGCGACAGTCGAGCACGAGCGAGACACCCCCGGCGGTGAGGTGGACGAGGTCGGTCTCGGTCGGGATGGTGGTGGTCGGCATCGTTGCTCCGGTCGGCGTCGTTGACGGTGTCGAGCCTCCCGGCCATCGGCCCGTCGCCGCAACCCGACGCGCGAGCAGCCGGTCATCCCGCAGGGGTCGGTCGTGCCGCAGGGGCCGTCATCCCGCAGGGGTCAGAACCAGCGCTTCACCTTGAACACCACGAACAGCACGGCGGCGAAGAGCACCATCGCGACGATGGACAACGGGTAGCCCCACGTCCACGACAGCTCCGGCATGTGGGTGAAGTTCATGCCGTAGATCGCGGCGATGAGCGTCGGGGCGAACAGGATCGCGGCCCAGCCGGAGATCCGCTTCGTGTCGTCGTTCTGCTTCTGCGCCGCCAGGGTCGAGTCGACCGTCAACGCGTTCTGCAGCAGCTGCCGGAAGGTGTCCAGCCGCTCGACGGTCCGGATGACGTGGTCGAGCACGTCGCGGAACCGGCGCTGCAGCTCCACCGGCAGGTGGTACTTCTCGGCGCCGCGGTGCAGGTTCTCGATGATGCCGATGAGCGGTCGGGCCGCACGCTGGAAGTCGACGACCTCGCCGAAGAGCTCGTAGATGCGTCGGGAGACCCCGGCGACGCCGGCGAACAGCTGGTCCTCGATCTGGTTGATGTCCTCCTCGAGTCCGTCGATGACCGGCGCGTAGCCGTCGACGATCGAGTCCATCAGCGCCCACAGCTGGGCCTGCGGTCCGGCGGTGACCAGGCCGGGCTTGCCACTCATCCGCTGCAGTGCCCGCGGCACCGCGTCGCGGCCCCGGGGGTCGGCGGCGACGACCGCCAGGAAGAAGTCCGGTCCGACGAAGGCGTGCACCTCGCCGAACTCGACCTCCTCGGCACCGTCGTGGTAGACCGCGGGCTTGAGGACGGTGAAGAGCGTCGACCCGTACCGTTCGAGCTTCGGCCGCTGGTGTCCCTCGGCGGCGTCCTCGACGGCGAGCTCGTGCAGGCCGAGGGCGACGGCGACGTCGCCGAGCTCCTCGACGTCCGGCTGGTGCAGCACGATGCACGCGCTGGCGCCCTGCTCGCCGACCATGCGGAAGGTGTCGTCGAGGGACGGGCACGCCATGGGCGCGATCCGGTCGACGTAGACGGTGTTGAGCGCGACGGTCACGTGGCCACCGTACGCACCGACCGGGCCGGCTGCTGCGTGCGTCCCCCCGGCACCTGTGCACCCGCTGCGTGTCGGTCGACCCGACGGGCCTAGCGTGCAGGTCATCAGCATGCTGACGAACGGAGTGGACATGAAGAAGATCTGGAAGCGCATCGCGGTCGCCGTGAGCGCCGTCGTGGCGGTCGTCGGCGCCTTCGTCGGCTCCGGAGCGGCCGGCGGGACACCGATCCAGGACGCGGCGGGCGGCGCACTGTCGGCGTCCTCGACCGCGATCGCCCCGGCCGGGCCGGCGTTCTCCATCTGGAGCATCGTCTACGTGGGGCTCATCGCCTACACGGTCCGGCAGTTCTTCCGGACGGCCGACGACGACCGGCACGAGCGCCTGTTCGTCCCCGCGGTGCTCTCGCTGCTGCTCAACGCCGCGTGGATCCTGTCCGTGCAGTTCGGGTTCCTGTGGGCGAGCGAACCGATCATCGTCGCGCTGCTCGCGGTGCTCGTCCGGGCGTTCGTCGTGCTGCGGCGGACCCGTCCGTCCGGGACCGTCGAGGCGATCGTCACCGACGGCACGTTCGGGCTCTACCTCGGGTGGGTGTGCGTCGCCACGGCGGCCAACACCGCCGCGGTCCTGAGCGCCGCCGGGTTCCGTGGCTTCGGCCTCGGGCAGGACGTGTGGGGCGTGCTCGTCGCCGCGGTCGCCGGGCTCGTCGGCGTGCTGCTGGCGGTGTGGGGCGGCGGTCGGCTCGCCCCGACGGCGGCGCTCGGCTGGGGGCTGGCGTGGGTCGCCGTCGGACGGCTCGACGGTCCGCTCGTGTCCGTGCCGACGGCGGTGACGGCGGTCGTGGCCATCGCCGCCGTCGTGGTGGTCACGCTCGCGGTCCGTGCCCGCACCGGGTGGGCCCGCTCGCGGGCCGGCGCGGCGGCGCGCACGGCGTAGGGCCGCGCCGGCCCCGTCGGCCGCGCCGGCCGCGCCGGCCGCGCCGGCCGCGCCGCGCGCTCGCGCCGGCGACAACGCCCCGGCCGACTGGTCCACGAAAGCGACAGTGCTCGCCCGAAGTTCGGGCGAGCACTGTCGCTTTCGCAGAGTGATCGGGGGGACGCCCGGCCGCTCGGCGGGTGCGCGCAGGCGGTCGGCGCGTGCGCGCAGGCGGTCTGCGCGCAGGCGCGCGGCGCGTCAGCGCCCGGCCGCGGGCACCAGGCCGTGCGCAGCGGCCACGGCGTCGTTGACGACCTGGCCGGCGTGCACGTTGACGCCCTTCGCGAGCGCCGGGTCGGCCGCGGTGGCCTGCTCCCAGCCCTGGTCGGCGATCGCCAGGGCGTAGGGCAGCGTCGCGTTCGTCAGCGAGATCGTGCTCGTGCGCGGCACGGCGCCGGGCATGTTCGCCACGCAGTAGTACACGGCGTCGTGCACGCGGAAGGTCGGGTCGTCGTGCGTCGTCGGCCGGGAGCCCTCGAAGCACCCGCCCTGGTCGATCGCGATGTCGACGAGCACCGAGCCCTGCCGCATGTCCGCGACCATCGCGTCGGTGACGAGCTTCGGTGCGGAGGCGCCGGGGATGAGCACCGAGCCGATCACGAGGTCGGCGTGCCGCAGGGCGTCCGCGATCGCGTGCGCCGAGGACCGCAGGGTCGTGATGCGTCCGTCGAACCGGGCGTCGAGGGCCCGGAGCCGCGGCAGGCTGATGTCGAACACCGTGACCTCGGCACCGAGGCCGAGCGCCATCGTCGCCGCGTGCTCACCCGCGACGCCGCCGCCGATCACGACGACGCGGCCGCGCGGCGTGCCCGGGACCCCGCCGAGCAGCAGGCCGCGCCCGCCGTTCGTCCGCATGAGCTGGTGCGCGCCGACCTGCACGGAGAGCCGTCCGGCGATCTCCGACATCGGCGAGAGCAGCGGCAGCGACCGGTCCGGCAGCTGGACGGTCTCGTAGGCGATCGCCGTCGCGCCCGACGCCACGAGGGCGTCCGTCAGGGGACGGTCGGCCGCCAGGTGCAGGTACGTGAAGAGCACCTGGCCGGGGCGGATCGCGTCGTACTCCGACGCCACCGGCTCCTTGACCTTGAGCACCAGGGCGGCACGTTCCCAGACCTCGGCGGCCGTGTCGACGACGGTCGCTCCCGCTGCCCGGTACTCGTCGTCGGTGAACGACGACCCGGACCCCGCTCCGGCCTGCACGAGCACCTGGTGCCCGTGCAGCGTGAGCTCGCCGACGCCGGCGGGCGTGGCCGCGACGCGGTACTCGTTGTTCTTGACCTCGGTGGGGACGCCGATCAGCATCACGGACTCCTTCGTGGGCGGTGCAGGTCCGTCCACGATGCGCGCTGGTTCGTCACCGACGCGTTGCAGCCGAACATGTGCTCACGGAGCCCCGGTTCGGTGCGACGTGGTTCGGTCGCCGACCGGTGTGCGCCCGCTCTGCCGAACGGATCGTCAGCGCGTCCGGAGGGACTCGCTCGGCAGCTCCCCGAACCGGGAGCGGTAGGTCGCCGAGAAGCGGCCGAGGTGTCCGAAGCCCCACGCCCGCGCGATGTCCGCCACGCTCGTCTCGTCGCGGTCCCCGCGCAGCAGGTCCTTGCGCGCGCCGTCG
>Ga0308167_1001455_pt1 | contig 27470 bp, 30 predicted proteins | sample PhyCR1_2_FD_202138 | JGI IMG/M metagenome (GOLD analysis project Ga0308167, IMG submission 202138) | Phyllosphere microbial communities from UC Gill Tract Community Farm, Albany, California, United States - DLSLRC.R1 | ecosystem: Host-associated > Plants > Phyllosphere > Unclassified | place... | reverse complement strand
ACGCGCTGGCTCTGCTGTACCTGCACAAGCACCCGCAGATCGACCTGATCGGCGTCACCACCACCTTCGGCAATGCCTCGGTGGAGTCGACCACCCACAACGCGCTGTACCTGAAGCAGGCCTGGGGCCTGTCCGCGCCGGTCGCGCGCGGCGCCGACGGCCCGCTGCAGCCCGAAGCCACCCCGGAAGCCTGGCCGGTGCACATCCATGGCCACAACGGCCTGGGCAACCACCCGGTGCCGGAAGCGCTGGACGCAACCGCCGACAGCCGTCCCGCGCACCAGCTGATCATCGACCTGGTGCGCGCCCATCCGGGCGAAGTGACCCTGGTGGCGGTCGGCCGCATGACCAACCTGGCGCTGGCCCTGCAGCAGGCCCCGGACATCGCCGGCCTGGTGCGTGGCGTGGTACTGATGGGCGGTGCGTTCCACGTCAACGGCAACATCACCCCGGCGTCCGAGGCCAACATCTGGGGCGACGCGGAAGCGGCCGACATCGTGTTCACCGCCCACTGGCCGGTCACCGCGATCGGTCTGGACGTGACCACCCGCGTCGAGATGAACCGCGACGGCCTGGACAAGCTGGCCGCGATCGGCGGCGCCGATGCCGAACTTGTGCGCGCCCTGTCGCAGGACTACGTCGACTTCTATCTGCAGGCCGGCCACAAGGGCATGGTCGTGCATGACTGCTGCGCCTGCATCGCCCTGACCCGCCCGGAGCTGTTCCAGTTCGAGCGCGCCAGCGTGCGTGTGGCCACCGACGGCGTCGCCCGTGGCATGACCATTCCCAAGCCGGAAGGCATGGGCTTCGGCCCCAGCGTGTGGGACGGCCATGTCCTGCAGTCCATCGCCATCGGCGTGGATGCGGCCGCGGTGCTGGCCGACATCGAGCAGACCCTGAAGGTCTAAGCGCTCACTGCCCGCCCCGGGACACGGGGCGGGTCTTCGGCACGGTCTCCGGCAGCGTCCACAGCACCGGCAGCACCAGCACCGCCACCAGCGCGATCATCGCCCCCGGCGCCGCCGCCCAACCGCTGCGTTCCACCCACCATTGCGCCAACCACGGCGTCGCCCCGCCGAACACTGCGGTGGCCATGGTCACCCCCAGCGCCAGACCACTGACCCGGCCCTCGCCGGGGAACTGCTCGGCCGTGGCCGGTGCCGCCACCGCACTGATACCGCCAGCCACACAGGCCAGGCTCACCGCTGCCAGCACGATGCCCAACGGCGCAGCAGAGGCCATCCAGCCAAACATCGACAGCGGCAGCAGCGCCGCCAGCACCGTCAACCCCAGCAGCAGCGGACGCCGCCCGAAGCGATCGGACAGCGCCCCGCACAGCGGGGTGATCGCGATCACTGCCACCGCCGCAATCGTCGACAGCCACAGCGCATCACCTTCGTCGTGCCCCTGCGCGTGCAGGAATGCTGGCACATAGGTGATGCCCACGTAGTAGGTGATCGAACCCAGTGCGGAAATCGCGAACGTGCGCGCCACCGCACCAGGATGGTTGCGCAGGACATGCCACAGCGGCGTAGCCGGAATGCTGCCTTCGCGCCGCTGCCGTTCGAACTCCGGCGATTCGTGCATGCCCGAACGCGCGATCAGGATCACCAGTGCCAGCGCCGCGCCGAAGAAGAACGGGATCCGCCAGCCCCAGCTGTCCAGCTGCGGCGCAGGCAGCAGGGCCACGGTGAGCGCGGAGATCGCCACCGCCAGCAACGCGCCTACTTCGCTGGCCGCCGAGGCCAGCGAGGTGACCAGGCCACGTCGTCGCGCCGGCGCGCTTTCCAGAAGATAGGCGACCACGCCTGTGTATTCGCCGCCCACGGAGAAGGCCATCACGCAGCGCAGGATCAGCAACAGCACGCCAGCAGTCGCACCGGCAGTTGCCGCGGTCGGCAGCAACGCGGTGGCCAGCATGGCCGCGGCCATCAACGCCATCGAGGCCAGCAGCATCCAGCGCCGGCCGAGCCGGTCACCCAGGTGGCCGAAGCACAGCGCACCGAGCGGACGCATCAGGTAGGACACCGCGAACCCGGCCAGGGTGACCAGCATCGCCTCTTCGCCACCGCCGAAGAACACCCGCGACAGCACCGTGGCGAAGTACAGGTACAGGGTGAAGTCGTACCACTCCACCACCGTGGACAGGCCGGCCACCCACATCGAGCGCTGCCGTCCTGCGGTCATTGCGTGCTTTCCTTCATGGCCGCAGCGTGTCATGAAGGCGGTGACGATGCAGTAGATCCACGCCATGCGTGGATGGCCTGCCCCGCCAGACTTTGGCAAACGGGGTCAGAGCCCTTTGCTGTCTGCAAAGGGATCCGACCCCACTGTCACGGCGCCCGGCGCAGGGTGATCATCGTAATCTCCGACGGTACGCCGATGCGGGCCGGGAACCCGGCCCACAGGCCGGCACCGTTGCTCACGTACAGCGTCATGCCATCCACCGCGTAGCGACCGGAGACGAAGCCGCCGTTGGCGCGCTTCACCAGCTGGTCCATGCCGATGATCTGTCCGCCATGGGTGTGCCCGGACAGCTGCAGCTTCACCCCGCGTGCAGCGGCCTCGCGTGCATTGCGTGGCCGATGGTCGAGCAGGATCACCGGTGCGCTGGGGTCGGCACCGGTCAGGGCCGCCTCCAGGTCGGGCAGCGGCAGGCCATAGCGTGCGGCGACCGGGTCGGTGACGCCGGCGATGGTCAGTGCTGCCCCGCCACGGCGCACCTGGGTGTGGCTGTTTTCCAGCACCTGCATGTGCAGTGCACGGAAGGCCTGCATCCATTCGCTGTACTGCGCGTAGTACTCGTGATTGCCGGTAATGGCGATCACCCCGTCCGGCGCTCGCAGGTCCGCGAGTGGCGTGTAATCGTTGCGGCGCGCCTGCACGCTGCCGTCGATCAGGTCGCCGGTGATCACCACCAGATCCGGTTGCAGTGCGTTGCTTGCAGCCACGACCTGGCGCACCCAGTCGCCGGTCAGCAGGCGGCTGGCGTGGATGTCGGTGAGCTGCAGCACACAGTAGCCATCGAAGGCCTGCGGCAGGCCGCTGATGGCCACCTCGATCTGCCGTGGCTTGGGTACGGCCATGCCCTGGCTGACACCGAAGGCACTGAGCAGCAGCGCCAGCACCGCGGCAGACGGGCGCAGCGCCTTGCTGCGCAGTACGGAAAGGGCGCGCGGTGCGCGCAGCAGGCGCGCAGCCAACAGGCCGGCGTCCAGCACCAGCAACGCCAGGGCCAGCAGCAGCACGGCGGTGGAACCGGTGGCCAGCGTGGCAATGGCCATCTTCGGAATTTCCGGGGAGGCCATCGTGCCCCAGAAGCTGGCGACGATGCGCAGCTGCACGGCAATGCCCACCAGCAGGACGGACAGCACCACCTTCGACCAGACGGGCAGGCGCAGTGGCCAGAACAGGCGCCAGGCCACATACAGGCCCATCAGAAAACCAATCGTACTCAGCACAACGACAATCCAGAACGACAAACAGGCCCGCCATGGTGACGGCAGAAGATGGCAATGGATAGAGCCGGGCATGGGCCCAGCCCTACCATCGTCACGCTTCCGGCAGGCGTTCCACCCGCAACCGCGTGATGCGCCGCTTCTCCATCGCCAGCACGGTGATGCGGATCCCGGCCACCTCCAGCGTGTCGCCGATGTCGGGCAGGCGCCCCAGTTGCTCCAGCACCAGCCCGGAAATGGTCATGTAGTCCGCGCTGCGCGGCAGCGACACGCCGGCCAGCCGCTGCAGGTCGTCCAGGGTCAGCGCGCCGTCGGCATCCCAGCAGTCCTCGCCCTGTGCAACCACGCCATAGCGCTCGTCCTGGGTATCGGCCAGGTCACCGGCGATCGCCGCCAGCAGATCATTGGCCGTTACCAGGCCTTCCACGCTGCCGTACTCGTCCACCGCCACTGCCAGCGGCACCGGGTGCTGGCGGATCAGTTCCAGCGCCTGCAATGCACTGGCGCTGGACAGTACGTACTGCGGTTCACGCAGGTTGCCTTCCAGCAGCAGTGGCTTGCCCTGCAGCAGGTCGGCCAGCAGGTCGCGGCTCTGCACCACGCCACGCAGGCTGTCCAGGTCGCCCTCGCCCACCAGCATCCGTGTATGCGGCGACGCCACCAGGCGTGCGACCACATCGTCGTGACCACGCGCCATGTCGATCCACTGCACGTCGGCACGCACCGTCATCACGCTCGATACCGGACGGTCGGCCAGGCCCAGCACACTGCGGATCATCTCGTGCTCGGCGGGCTGCAGGCGTTCTTCGGTGCTGCCGCGCTCATCGGCTTCATCTTCATCGTGGCCATTGGCCTGGCGCGCACCCAGCAGCCGCAGCACGGCATCGGCAGTACGCTGGCGGAACGGCTGGCGCTGCTCGTTGCGCTCGCGGTTGAAACGTATCCACTGGTTGAACGCTTCCACCAGGATCGAGAACGCGATGGCCGCGTACAGGTACCCCTTCGGAATCTTGTAGCCCAGGCCCTCGGCCACCAGGCTGAAACCGATCATCAGCAGGAAGCCCAGGCACAGCACCACCACGGTCGGGTGCTTGTTGACGAAGCGGGTCAGCGGCTTGCTGGCCAGCAGCATCAGCGCCATCGCGATGGTCACCGCCGCATACATCACGCCGAGGTTGTCGACCATGCCGACCGCGGTGATCACCGAATCCAGCGAGAACACCGCATCGAGCACCACGATCTGCGCCACCACCATCGCAAAGCTGGCATAGACCTTCTTGCCGTCCTCGTGATGCTCACGCCCTTCAAGCCGCTCGTGCAGCTCCATCGTGCCCTTGAACAGCAGGAACAGGCCGCCGCCGAGCAGGATCAGATCGCGGCCGGAGAAGCTGTGCTCCAGCAGCGTGACCAGTGGTTCGGTCAGTTTCATGATCCAGGCCAACGCAGCCAGCAGCACCAGCCGCATCAGCAGCGCCAATGCCAGGCCGATCACCCGCGCGCGGTCGCGCTGGTGCGGCGGCAGCTTGTCGGCCAGGATCGCGATGAACACCAGGTTGTCGATGCCGAGAACGATCTCCAGCACGACCAGGGTTGCAAGGCCCATCCATATCGAGGGGTCAGCCAACCATTCCATTTCAGGTCCGTTTCGTCAGTAAGGGAAAAGTGGTGCGGTGCAGGCGTGCGGCGCAGCCAGGCTCAATCCGCATCCTGCGCCTGCGCAGGGTCATGCCCGAGCAGGTCGCCAGGGCTGCATTGCAGTTCGCGGCAGATCGCATCGAGGGTGGAAAAGCGGATCGCGCGTGCCTTGCCGGTCTTCAGGATCGACAGGTTGGCCAGGGTGATGTCGATGCGCCCGGCCAGCTCGGACAAGGTCATGCCGCGCTGCTGCAGCATGCGGTCGAGGGTGATGACGATCGCCATCAGATCATGCTCATCAAATCACACCGTCCAGATCGTCGCGCATCGCTGCGCCAACGGTGAACACCCGCGCCAGCACGAACAGCATCAGCACGGCCACCAGGCCGGTGATCGACATGCCACCGCCAACTTCCATCCACGCAAAGTCCGGCCCCATCCAGCTGGCATACAGACCGATCACGATGGACAGCACCTCCATCGCCAGCATCAGCCAGGCCATGCGTTGCAGGCGTACGGCATTGGCATGGGTGAAAGGGCGTTCGTTGGCCGCAGAACGCAGCAGCCGCGCCAGGTGGCGCAGGAACACCAGGCACAGCACCAGTAGTGCGACGATGGCGGCAAGGCCCACGCAGAAATGCAGGAACAGATGCGAACCGTGCACGGCCGCGGCCTGCGCGTCGTGCACGCTGTCCAGCAGCCAGCTGCGGTCGTAGGCCACCAGCGGCACCGCCAGCAGCGCGGCCAGGATGCCCAGCCAGCACATCGCGCGCACCGTCTGCACGGCGGTCTGGGCCAGGGTGAACAAGCCGCGCGCAGGAAGGGCGCGGGCGGGACGAGCGGTCAAGCAGCCTCCGATGTGGAGCGGCCCTGCCGCCCCGGGGTGGATTTATCGATAAACGATATATCACATCCCCGGGCTGTTGGCTGAATCGCGTGTACTCCGGCAGCGCTACCGGGCGGGTGCCGGTGCAGGCGGCGCGGCCTGTTCGCGCATAGCCTCGCCCGGCGAGGCCGAGGCCATCGCCTGCACCCCCGCCTCAGCGGCCTGCCGGGTGACCAGCCGGAAGCGCACGCGCAGCTTGCTTTCGCCCGGCGTTGCCCAACCGTACTGGATCGCCACCTGGTCGCCGGACAATGGACCGCGCGAGGGCAGCGAGCGGATCTGCAGCGGCTTCGGTGCGGCCTGCATCAGCCGCGCGAAGCCCTTCTGCACCACCGCCGGGTCGGCCTTCTCGGCATACACGGTGCAGGTGCCATCGTCGGCCCAGCTGACCGCGTAGCGGCCACTGGCCAACGGCACCATCCATGCCATGCCCGGCTGGCCCTGCAGCAGCGTAGCGGCCTCGGCCGGCTGCAGCGGCGTCAGGCCATTGGCATCCATCAGCGACTGCAGCCGCGCCGGCGCGCCGATGTGCTGCATGCAGGCAGTGTCGAACAGTTCGCTGAAGGGATCCTGCGCCGGTGCCTTCGGCGCACGCGCAGGCTGGGCCATCACCACGATCGGCAGCAGCAGGCCAGCGATCAGCCAGGGCGCAGGGCGCATCGGAACTCCACGGAACGGAAAACAGCGGGGAGGATGACAAAGCCGGGAGGCAGTACGCAACGGGCACGCCTGCGCTTGACATCACCTGCCGCCAGGGAGAACATCAGTTAACGAATTAGTTAACTGCAACCATGGACCGCATCTTCGAAGCCCTGGCCTCCACCGCACGCCGGCAGATCCTGGCCTACCTCAGCGCCGGCGAACTCAGCGCCGGCGAGCTGGCCGAGCGCTTCGATTTCAGCAAGCCGGCACTCTCCAGCCACCTGCGCATCCTGGAAGACGCCGGCCTGATCGAACGCGAGAAGCGCGGCCAGTTCGTGTACTTCCGGCAGGTGCCCGACCGCCTGGCCAACACGCTGTTTTCCTGGGCTGCCGAAGTCTGTCCGGTCGGCGGCCCGCTGAAGCGCGAAGCGCGCGCACGCCGCAAGACACCCGCCCGCTGAGGAGCACTGCGATGCCCGGTTCGACCCGCACCAGCCGTTCGTTCCCGAGTATCCAGCTTCCGGCACACGACGGTGGTGGCCCGGTGGAAGTCACCCTCATCGCGCAGCTCGGCATCGGTGCCGGCGATGCGCTGGTAAGCGATGCCAGCCAGCGCCAACGCCACCACCCGGCCTTCATCGATGCGCTGGACGAGCCCTCGGCACGGCTGGGTGGCATGCACCTGCAGCACGGCGATCCGTCATCGCTGTACAGCTTCGTGGTGGGTGCCGGCGGCCATCCCTTTCATCGCCATGCCGGGCCGCGCATGTTCACCGCCATCGCCGGCAGTGCCGGTGCCGAGCTGCGGTTTGCCAGCGCATCCGATCAGCAGCTGGCGGACGATCCCTCGCACTTCCTGCGATCGCTGCGTCGTGTCCGCATCCCGCCCGATTGCCTGTTCACCGTGCGCTTTGGTGGTGGCACTTGGCACCAGTTCGCCTCGAACAGTCCGGCCCACCCTGCCCTGTTCGCGCTCTCGTGCCACAGCAATGAACTGGCCGGGGCAATGAGCGCGCAGGCGCGCGCACTGGCACAGGCAAACGCCGCGGACATTCCCAGCCTGACCGACGTGCTGCCAGCAGCGCACTGGCCCAGCGCAACCACACTCGCCGCCACGCCGTTGCTGCAACTGTCACTGCAGGCGGCAGCGCCCAGCCTGCGCGCACGCCTGTGCGTGCAGACGCGCACGTTGCTGGGGCCGCTGCGTCGCTTCAGCCTGGAGCCACTGCGCGGATTCGTGGAGCGGGCGACGCCGGCGTACCCGGTCTGCAGCAGCGCGTCGTCGCCTTCAGCGGGAATGCTCGCCAGCGCCCTGCCGCACGGTCACTACAACGATACGACCACGCTGACCCTGCACGGCGGGCAGACCCGCCATCGATCGGCCTCCGCCCTGCTGGCCGACATACTGGACGGGTTCCTGCGCAACCCGCCGGCGGGCGTCGGCCGCTTGATGGCCCTGCGCAATCGTCTGGTTGCACCACTGCGTCTGCGCACCTCGCCGCTGGGCTGCCCGGTGTCGTCGCTGCTGTCCACCGATCGCAGCCGCGTGTTCGGCGGACGTTTCCCGGTGCTGGATGCCCGAGTAGATGCGGAAGACCGGTGTGCCGAAGTGCTGCTCGGCGCAGACGACCGCCATCTCCGCTTCCGCAGCAGCGTGCGCGTGCAGTTCTGCGAGGACGGCCAGGTCCAGATCAGCCTGGGCTCGCGCGTGCAGACGCTCAATGCGTTTGGCCGCTTCTACATGGCCATGATCGACAGCGCCCATCGCCATTACGTGGCCCCGGCACTGCTGCGCCGCGCCGTTGAACATGCGCTGGCACCGGAACTGGCCGCGTGGTCCGGCACGCCTGCACATTCCTGAGCTGCGGCAGCACTGTGCAGGGGCCCTGTGCGGCCCCCGCGATCAGACCACGATCTCGCCTTCGTCCTCGCCATCCCAGTAATGGATGCGGCTGGCGTGTACGTGGATCAGCACCAGACCCGGCGTATCCACGCCCTGCTCGAACCACCGCTCCAGGTCCTTCACCCAATGCTGGGCCATCGTGGCGCGATCGCGGACCAGCGCCGCCCTGCCCTGCACGTGCACGAACAGCGGTGGCTTGCCCAGCAGCGACTTGCTGCCGGTCAGGCCCAGCGCCACGTTCGGGTCGGCGCTGATCTCGCGCACCATATCGGTGTTTTCCATGGTGAAGAACCAGCTGTCGCCGTCGTAGTCCACATCGCCGTTGTTGCTCATCGGGCGGCCAGCGATCTGGCCGCCGGCATGGGTCTGCAGCATGGTGAAATCGATGCCGGCCATTTTCTTGGCCAGTTCGGGAAGGGTGAGCGTGGTCATGGGCAGTTCCTTCAACAGATGGGTGTCCAGCGTCTGCCCGACGCGGTGACCGATGCGTGGATGGCTGCTGGCGCCTTCTTCACGCAGTGGCCGCAGTTGGCATTCCCGCGTGCAGCGCGCCCGCGCTGTGGTGACCGTCACTCATCAGCGCGGATAGCGGAACACCAGGTCATCCGGATCGCTGCGCACCGCCTGCGCGTCCAACACGCCGCCGAGGCGGACCGCCACTGCCTGCGAGGCGTGGTTGTCCGCTGCCATGTAGCTCACCAGCGTCGGCAATCCGCGCACCACGAACGCCCAATCACGCAGCGCCGCCGCCGCCTCGCTGGCGAAACCCTGCCCTTCCTGCCCGGCATACAGCAACCAGCCCAGTTCCTGTTCCGGAAACAGCGGGCCATGGTTGATGCCGACCTGGCCGATGCACTCGCCCGTGTCGCGGCGCTCGATCATCAACGCGCCGTGGCCGAACAGATGCCAGCTGGCCAGGTCGTGGCAGAACTGCCCCCACGCGGCGACCTCAGCGAACGGCCCGCCCATGCCGCGCGCACGGGGCGAGGCCAGGAACGCGGCATACACCGGGAAGTCATCCAGGCATTGCGCGCGCAGGCGCAGGCGCGGTGTCTCCAGCACAGGGATGTGGATCATGCGTGTGCCAGTCAGTACACGGCCAGGAAGCCGCAGCCGCGGCGTTGTGGTTGGCCCTCGACAGTCACCTGCACGCTGGCCGACGTATCCACGCCTTCGGCGTTGCGGCAGGGCTCGCGCTTGATCTCGACGATGGTGGGCTGCTTGCCCAGCTCACCGTTGAGTACCGTCAACGAACTGGGCGCACCGGCCGGCTGGCCGAGGTAGCGCAGCGTTCCAGCGCTGCTGCGGCCAGCAACGGTGAGCGTGGCATCGTGGTTGCCCTTGCCGGTGGAGGCGATCTCGATGGACCAGCCGGCGCCGCCGCCGGTGAAGGCAGGCACCGGGCTGGCATCAGCGGCGATCGACGGATGACGTGGCGCATCGGCGCCCGGATCGGGCCGCGGTGTGCTGCTGGCGCAGCCAGCGAACAGGCCCGCCAGCAGCGTGGCAGTCACAACGGAACGCAGGGTCATGGCGTACTCCTGGGACGGGCGAGTGGCCAGTCTAGGCAGCAGCGCGTGCGCCACCGATGAACATGCGCCGCGCGCTCATCCTTCATCGCCGGGGGCATCGCCCTCGGCGTCCGGGTCGTAGACCAGCAGGTCTCCGGGCTGACACTGCAGGTACTCGCAGATCCGCGCCAGCGTGTCGAAGCGCACGCCGCGCACGCGCCCGGACTTGAGCAGCGACAGGTTCGATTCGGTGATGCCCACATGCTGCGCCAGCTCGCGCGAGCGCACCTTGCGCAGCGCCAGCATGACATCGAGGCGGATGACGATGCTTCCCATCTGCGCCTCAGATGATCGAATGATGGTCGTCCTCGTACCGCGCCGCGGCATCGAGGAAGCGGGCTACCAGCCACAGTACCAGGGTCACCAGCACGGCCAGCAGGTCGGCACCGTCGATGGACAGGCGCAGCTGGCCGTGCGCGCTGGCCGACAGCAGTGCGCCCAGCAGCGGCGCCAGCACGCCGTTGACCAGCACCGCCAGCAGCAGCAGACCGGCAAAACGGCCGAAGCGGCGGCTGCCCTGCAGGGGGAAGAGGCGCTCGATGCGGACCTGGCCCAGCAGCTGCGCCAGCTGCCACAACGCTGCGGCCACCAGTGCCGCCTGCGCCAGCGCCAGCGTACCGGCCCAGGCCAGCGGCAACCCACCCGCATCCATTTCCGCCTGCACCGGCGCGGTGCTGCCCAGCCACGTGTTGGCCAGCGCTGCCGCGGTCAACAGCGGCGCTATCAGCACGCCGGCGCACGCCACCCAGCGCAGCCGGCGCGCGGCCTGGACGAGACGCCTTGATTTTTCTGATTCGCGCATAGTAATTTCTGTTTTACAGAAAGTTTTTATCCATCTACAGGATACTTCGGATGACTGCACATTCCAAGCTGCCGCGCGCCCGCGCCATGTCGGTGGCAGCGCTCTGCATGCTGATGTCCCTGCCCTGCTGGGCGGGCCCGCTCTCCGCCGATGATGCGCGGGAGCGCCTGCGGGAGGCGGCCGACGGCAACCTGTCTGCGTTGGCCGATGCCACGGCCGTGCTGCCCGCGCCGTGGCCGTTGCTGGCACAGGCACGGCAGGCAGCGGCGCAACTGCATGAGCGGCAGGCGATCAGCCTGGCCGAGGCCTTCATTGCCCAGCGCGGCGGTGGCACCTGCGATACCGCGCTGGCGCAGCGGGTCATCGCCGATGCGGCTTTCGCTGCGGCCGACTACGCGCGCGCCGCAGCCGCGGCACAGGCATCCCTGCACGTGCTCGCACGCTGCCCTGCCGACCGCGATGCAGTGGAGGGCAGCCAGACCCTGGCGACACTGGCCGCTGCACTGGCAAGCGCGCCGCCGCAGCGCGTGCAGCAGTACACGCCTGCGCCCACGGCATTCGCGCGCGACAAGGTCGGCCTGCCGCGCGCATCGGTGCTCATCAACGGCCGTGCGCAGGAATCGGTGCTCGATACCGGCGCCAATCTATCGGTGATCTCCTCCAGCACTGCGCAACGGCTCGGCCTGCAGATCGGCGACGAGGCCGCGGTGGGCAGTTCGAGCCGGCGCACCGTGGCCACCCGCGTGGCCATCGCCGACCGCCTGCAGTTGGCCGGGCTGGACCTGCGCAATGTGGTGTTCCTGGTGCTGGACGATGCACAGCTGGACATGCCGGTGCCCGGCGGCTACCACATCGACGCGATCATCGGCTTCCCGGTGCTGCGCGCGATGGGCCGGATCCGCTTCGGCGGCGATGGCCAGCTGCAACCGCAACCGGGTGCCGGCGCGGCCGACCTGCCGCGCAACCTGGCGCTGGCGGGCAGCGATCTGTTCGTCGACGCACGCATCGGCGGCATCGAGGTGCCCATGCACCTGGACAGCGGCGCCAGCAGCTCGTCCCTGTCGGCCCATTTCGCCCGCGCACATCCGCAGGTGCTGAAGGACCTGGCGGTAACGCGCCAGCGCCTGGCCGGCGCCGGCGGCAGCAGCGAACGCGCAGTGGCACAGTGGCCACAGGTGACGGTGCAGATCGGCGGGCAGCGCGCGATGCTGCCGTCGCTGGCGGTCACCCTGCAGGATCCAACCGAGGTGAGCGTGCGCAACCTGGGTGTGCTCGGCTGGGATGTACTGGCCGCCTTCCCGGCCTGGACCCTCGATTTCGATCACATGCGGCTGGAGCTGGAAGGCATCAGCACGCGTGAAGCCGCAACGTCGGTCACAACACCGTTGTGATGCAGCACGCAACACGCTGCGCGCGTTAATTCCGGATGCAGAAAGGGCCGTGATCGGCGCGACACGCGGCTAACAGGGCGCCGTTCAAGAATCGCACGGCCATGTGCCAGCCAGGGGATGCAGCGCCTGCCCTGGCCATCGGCTCCCTCTCGGCATCGGCATGGATGGCACATGGACCTGTTCGCCTCGCTCGCGTTCGGCAGCTACCTGCTGGCCTTTTTCATCGTCGCGCTGTTCGCAGCGGCCTACCTGAAACGCTCGGAGTTCATGCCCTACCACGGTGAAGCGGTCGGGCTGGCCTGGGGCGGCGTCCCACCGCGCATGCAGGTGCTGCTGATGGCATTGATCAAGGTGGTCGGCGCGGGCTGGATCGCGCTGGCCGGCGCAGGGGTGATGCTGGCATGGCTGATCTTTTTCGGTGGTCACTTCGCGCTGCCACAGCTGGTCGCCTTCCAGCTGTTCTGTCTGCTGGCCACGTTGCCACCGGTCGCGGTCGCATCCGGCGTGCGAAAGCGCACGGGTGCCAGGACGCCGGTCTCTGCCGGTGCGGCCGTGGTCGCGCTGTGCTGCATCGGATTCCTGCTGGCCCTGCTGTCGCTGCTGCAACCTGCCTGACCTCCCCCCACACCGAGGTTTCCCGCATGAATCCCCAGTCCCTGCTGTACAGCGTGATCAACGGCGACCTTCCTCCGTCCAAGGCCGGCCTGTTGCTGGGGTGGCGTTTCATCAGCCACGATCCCGCACAGGACCAGATCAATGTCGAGTTCGATGCCAGCACAGCCCTGACCAACCCAATGGGCAACATCCAGGGCGGCTTCCTGTCGGCGATGCTGGATGACTGCATGGGCCCGGCGATCTACGCAACGCTGCCGCCCAACCGGTTGGCGGTAACGGTCGAATCGAAGACCAGTTTCGTCAGTCCAGCTCGCCCCGGGCGCATCATCGGCTGGGGGCAGATCGAGCACAGCAAGGGCAGCATCATCTTCACCCGCGGGCGCCTGACCTCGCCCAGCGGCCGCTTGCTGGCCACGGCCAGCGCCACGTTCCGCGTGGGGGCGATGCGCTGGCGCGGACTGCCGGTGCCCAGCACCGTGGCCCGGCACATGGTCGGCCACAGCCTGCGCAGGGCGCAGGCGGACAATGGCTGACCCGCTCAGCGCGCGGCGCGTCCGCTGCCCGCCACCTGCACCCGGTCGCGGCCCAGCGCCTTGGCCTCGTACATGGCGGCGTCGGCGGCACGCACCAGCGCGTGCCAGCCGATCGGATCAAGCGCGCCCTGGGCAACACCGAAGCTGGCCGTGACCCGCAGGATGTCACGGCTGCCCAGCACGATGTCGTGCGCACGCAATGCCACCCGCAGCGACTCGGCCAACCGCCGGCCACTGGCCAGATCACCATCGGCCAGCAGCACCAGGAATTCCTCGCCGCCGTAACGGGCGATGCTGTCGTTGCGGCGCAGATGGCTGCGCAGCAACTGCGCCACCTGCACCAGCACGTCATCGCCGGCCGCATGCCCCTGGCCATCGTTGATCGCCTTGAAATGGTCCACGTCCAGCAGAATCACCACCGCCTGCGTGCTTCCCTCGGCACGCCGCTGTCGTACCCGTTCCTCCAGCGAGCGCCGGTTCAACAGGCCGGTCAGCTGATCGGTATCGGCCAGCTCGCGCAGCTCACGGGTCAATGCCGAGCGCTGGTGCGACTTCGCCCGCAGTACCTCGATGGCATCGAACAGGCGCTGCATTTCCGCCATCGGGTGGGTGGCATGCTGCTCTGCACCCGGCGTGTCCGAGGCGATCTGGATCACCTGCGCCTGTGCCTGCAGCAACGGCCGCAGGATCTGCACGTGGGCGATGCGCAGTGCCAGCGCAAGCAGCAGCAGCGTACCCAGCACGGTGGCACCCAGCACGGCCAGGCGTACCGCTTCCTTGTTGCGGGTGTGCTGGAAGCGCGCGATCGAAACGCCGAGGTAGCCATCACGCAGCGCTTCCAGCGATTGCAGGGTGGGCACGTAGCGCGCGGTGAACTCGGCTGCCGTCCAGGGTGGCGGTACGCCGCGTCGGCCATCGTCGATCAGCTGTTCCACCATCGGCAGCGACTGGCCAAAGAACTGCCGGCGCGCCATGTCCCAGTGCAGGGACAGCGCCGGCTCGCTGCGGAACACCGATTCGTGGCTGGCCGCCAATCGCCACAGCTCCAACAGGCGGCCCTCGGTCTGCTGCGCGGCGCGTACCTGCGACTCGCGCCACGCGCCGGGCACGGCCAGCGGCGCCATCACGTTGGATGCCAAGCGGCCACCGTGCTCGCGCAGGTCGATCAGGATCTGCCCCTGCATGGCAGGAATCGCGGCTTCGCGATCAGCCGCGACCAGATCGCTGATCTGCACCGAGGTCAGCGCCTGCAGCCGGTCGTACACCGCGAACATGTTGTTGATCGCGTGCTCCACCTCCTCTGCCGAGCGCTCGCCTCTTGGCAGCGCGGCCACCCGGTCGACCGCGGCGCGCGCAGTCTGCAACCGGCGCCGCGCTTCGCGCAGGCGCGGTGTTTCGTCCACCACCCGCGGGTCGTTCTGGAACACCCTCTGCAGGTGCTGCGTCGCTGCGTCCACCCGCTGCCGTGCGACCGCCAGCTGCGCGGCCAGTCGGCGCTGCTCCTGCACATCGGTGCTGTCGGCGCCGAGCAGGCCGTTGGCCGGTCCACGCTCGGCCGACACCAGATTGGCCAGTTCGAAGGTCTGCCGCAGTTGCTGCAGGCTGACCAGGTTGGCCTCGGCTTCGGTGTAGCGCTGCGTGCCCTGCACCAGCGCGATGGCCATCAGCGGCAGCGTGCACAGCACGAACAGGCCACCGAGGATCCAGAGCCAGGTCTGCAGTCCGTTTGGCGATGCCCTGCGGCCCATCGATGTATCCCCTGGCGTGCGGATCAGTGTAGCGCTCTGCCCGGGTGAAGGCGGGTCAGATCCAGCGCTGGTCCACCAGTTCGCGCTTCACGTAGGCGTAGAACACTGGCGCGGCTACCAGCCCGGGCAGGCCGAAGGCCGCCTCCATCACCAGCATGGCCAGCAGCAGCTCCCAGGCGCGCGCCTGGATCTCGCCGCCGACGATGCGGGCGTTGAGGAAGTACTCCAGTTTGTGGATCACCACCAGGTACAGCAGCGCAGCCACGGCCACGTAGAACGACACCGACAGCGCGACGATGGCGATGATGGTGTTGGAGATGATGTTGCCCACTACCGGCAGCAGGCCCGCCAGGAAGGTGATCAGCACCAGCGTCTTCGACAACGGCAGGTGCACGCCGAACAGCGGCAGCACGCCCAGCAGGAAGATGGCGGTGAACACGGTGTTGAGCAGCGAGATCTTCACCTGCGCGAACACCACCTGGCGGAACGCGGTGGCCAGGCGGCCGGTGCGGCCGATCAGTTCCTGCGCCAGCGGGCCCATCTTCGGCAGCGGCAGTTCGTCGTACAGCGCGATCATCGCGCCCAGCACCATGCCGATCAGCACCCGCACGCCCACCTGCACCACCGATGTGCCAGCCACGCCCAGCTGGCGCTGGTGCTCGGCGGCCCATTCGTTCACGGCGGCGCGCAGCGCCGTCAGATCCTCGGGAATGTAGGGCTGCAGCAGGGCCGGCACCTGGTGGCGCGAGGTGTTGAGGATGTCCATCAACCGCGCCAGCAGCACGTCCGGGCCACCGGTCTCGTTGCGGAAGAACGAGGCCACGCCGATACCGGCCAGCACCAGCACGCTGATGATCACCGCCGACAGCACGATCACCGCGATCGCCCGCGCCCGGCCGGGACGCAGCTTGCCTTCCACGGTGGAGGCCAGCACATGGGTCAGCTGGAACACCAGCAGCCCCGACAGCAGGGTCACCACCAGGCCAAGCTTCAGTGCCAGCCACATGCCCAGCAGCATCATCAGCCAGGCGGCGATGCGTGCGGCGGGAGGCCTGGGCAGGGTCGGGATGACGAGGGACATCGGGGCACATCCTGGTGGGGTGGCCCATGGTAGTGGATTGAGGTGATGCGCCCGCGCATGCGCGTCCCTGTGGCGGTCGCGTGCCGTCAGCGTGCGGCCACCGCGCCTGCCGCACGCGCCAATGCGACCGCCTCCTGATCACCCTTGCGCTCGCTGTAGCGATCAACCAGGTAGTCCGCACGATCCCGCGTGAGCAGGGTGAACTTGACCAGTTCCTCCATCACATCCACCACCCGGTCGTAGTACGCCGAGGGTTTCATCCGCCCGTTCTCGTCGAACTCCTGCCATGCCTTGGCCACCGAAGACTGGTTGGGGATGGTCAGCATGCGCATCCACCGCCCCAGCACGCGCAGCGTGTTGACCGTGTTGAACGACTGCGAACCGCCACTGACCTGCATCACCGCCAGCGCCCTGCCCTGCGTCGGGCGCACGCTGCCGTCTTCCAGCGGCAGCCAGTCGATCTGGTTCTTGAACACGCCGGTGACCGTGCCGTGGCGCTCCGGGCTGATCCAGACCTGGCCTTCGGACCAGTGCGACCACGCGCGCAGGCGCTGCACTTCAGGGTGATCGGCGCCGACGCTGTCGAGCATGGGCAACGCATGCGGATCGAACACCCGGGTCTCGCAGCCGAGGTGGTGCAGCAGGCGCTCGGCCTCCAGCGCCAGCTTGCGGCTGAACGACTGCGGGCGCAGCGAGCCATACAGCAGCAGGATCCGCGGCGGGTGTGCGCGGCCGGCGCCCAGCAGGGTCGGGTCGGGCTGGGGAAGCGAGGCTTCGACCAGATTCGGAAGGGTGGCGCTTGCGATGGATTCATTCATTCGACTATTCTAGAAATATGGAAACGAAGAATGCAATCGCCGCCCTCACTGCCCTCGGTCATGCCACCCGCCTGGCCGCGTTCCGGCTGCTGGTCGAAGCCGGCCCGGCCGGACGCATGGCCGGTGACATCGCCGCCGCCCTGCAGGTACCGCCGGCCACGCTCAGCTTCCACCTGAAGGAGCTGCTGCAGGCCGGGCTGGTCGAGAGCGAGAGCCAGGGCCGCAATGTCTGCTACCGCGCCAACTTCAGCGCGATGACCGGCCTGATCGACTACCTCACCCACAACTGCTGCGCAGGCTCGCCCGATCCGGCCTGCAGCCCCACCTCCCCTGATTGCGCCTGCTGACCGGAGATCTGCTTCGTGACCACCCAACGCGTCCTGTTCCTGTGCACGGGCAATTCCGCCCGCAGCGTCCTTGCCGAAGCCACGCTGCGGGCGTGGGCCGGTCATCGCTTCGAGGTCTTCAGCGCCGGCAGCCAGCCCACCGGCGAGGTCAATCCGTTCGCACTTGCGCAATTGCAGGCCGAGGGCATTGCAACGGCAGGCCTGCGCAGCAAATCGTGGGACGAGTTCGCCGACGGCGCGCCGATGGACCTGGTGATCACGGTGTGCGATGCCGCGGCCGCCGAGGCATGCCCGGTGGTGTTCGGCGATTTCGTGCGCGCGCACTGGGGCCTGCCTGATCCGGCCGCCGTTGATGGCAGCGCGGAGGACAAGGCGGCTGCATTCGCGCAGGCCCATGCCATCGTCAAGGCACGGTTGCTGGCCCTGCTGGCATTGCCCGCAGACACATGGTCCGACCGCGGGCCGTTGAAAGACGCGCTGGATCGCATTGGTTTCGTGCAGCCCGGGGACGGCCAGGCGTGAGCGCACCGGCACCGATGGGATTGTTCGAGCGTTACCTGACCCTGTGGGTGGCGCTGTGCATCGTGGCCGGCACCCTGCTTGGCCACGCGCTGCCGCAGCCATTCGCTGCGCTGGCGTCTGCGGAGGTGGCCAAGGTCAACCTGCCCATCGCGGTGCTGATCTGGCTGATGATCATCCCGATGCTGCTGCGGGTCGATTTCAGTGCGATGCGCCAGCTCGGCCAGCACTGGAAAGGCATCGGCGTAACGCTGTTCATCAACTGGGCAGTCAAGCCTTTCTCGATGGCGTTGCTGGGTTGGTTCTTCCTGCGCCACGTGTTCGCCGACGCGCTGCCCGCCGCGCAGATCGACAGCTACATCGCCGGGCTGATCCTGCTGGCAGCAGCGCCCTGCACCGCGATGGTCTTCGTGTGGAGCAACCTGTGCCGCGGCGATGCCAATTTCACCCTCAGCCAGGTGGCGTTGAACGACGCGATCATGGTGGTGGCCTATGCACCGGTGGTGGCGCTGCTGCTGGGCCTGTCGGCGATCAGCGTGCCATGGGACACGCTGCTGCTGTCGGTGTCGCTGTACATCATCGCGCCGGTGCTGGTGGCCGCACTGCTGCGGCGCTGGATGCTGGCCCGTCGCGGCCAGGCTGGCCTGCAGTCCGCGCTGCGGACGCTGGGCCCGGTCTCGCTGCTGGCCCTGCTGCTGACGCTGGTGCTGCTGTTCGGCTTCCAGGGCGAGCAGATCGTTCGGCAGCCGCTGGTCATCGCCATCCTGGCGGTGCCGATCCTGATCCAGGTGTACTTCAACTCAGGGCTGGCCTACCTGCTCAACCGGCGCCTGGGTGTTGCCCACTGCGTGGCCGGTCCCTCGGCGCTGATCGGCGCCAGCAACTTCTTCGAACTGGCCGTGGCCACCGCCGTGGGCCTGTTCGGCGTGCATTCCGGCGCGGCGTTGGCGACCGTGGTCGGCGTGCTGATCGAAGTACCGGTGATGTTGTCGGTGGTGCGCATCGTCAATGCATCGCGCGGTTGGTACGAGCGGCGCTGAGGCAAGAACGCACCGCGCAGGTCGCCCAAGCTGCCGACGCCATCGCTCTCAACATCCACTTCACCCGTGATGGGATTCGATGGCCGGACAGGAGCTCCTGCTGCAGCGCCCGGTCGGTTGGGCAAGGGCATACCGCCCTGCATCGTTGTTGATCATCCCCCGCCCTGCCCACCCTGAGGACGTTGCCGTGGACACATCACTTCACTCCCTTGCGAAGCTGGCCGCCCGCGTGCTGCTGATGCTGCTGTTCCTGGTATCGGGCCTGGGCAAGCTGTCCGACCCGGCGGCAACACAGGGCTACATGGCGGCGATGGGTCTTCCCGGCATCCTGTTGTGGCCCACCATCCTGTTCGAGATCGGCACGGCCCTGTGCATCCTGCTTGGTTTCCAGACCCGGGCAGTGGCCGCGGTGCTGGCCGCCTTCAGCCTGGTCACGGCCTTCATCTTCCACCACCAGCTCGCCGACTCGGTGCAGCAGATCATGTTCCTGAAAAATCTGGCCATCGCCGGCGGCTTCCTGCTGCTGGCCTGCAGCGGGCCTGGCCGCTTCAGCGTGGACGCCAGGCGCGGCAAGCCCTGAGCCGGGCAAAGTGCGGCATCCCGCCGCCCCGCCCTTGCCTCAGCGCCCCTTGGGCGGGGCCGTCGAACCCCGCAGCATCACGCTGAAATCCAGCGTCTGCTGAAGCGGTACATCGACCTGTTCGATGATGGCGAGCAGCAGGTTGACCGCGCGCTCACCGATCTCCCGCATCGGTTGCCTGATGGTCGTCAACGGAGGCGTGAGGTAACGCGATGACGCCAGGTCGTCGAAGCCGACGATGGAGACGTCATCCGGCACGCGGATGCCCAGGTCACGGCAGGCTGCCAGCGCACCCAGCGCCATCTGGTCGCTGAAGCAGAAGATCGCGGTGGGTGCGGTTGCGGGCGGCAGCAGCGCCATCGCGGCCGCATGGCCGGACTCCACGGAAAAGTCACCCGGCACGACGCTGAGGTGGCGCAGGCGGCCACGCGCCCTGCCGGCGGCGCGCACGCCTTCCAGCCGTTGCGTGTGCAGGGGATTGTCGGGCGGTCCGCCCACCACAGCGATCCGCTCGTGCCCCAGTCCGTACAGGTGCTCCATCACAGCGCGCGCGGCGGCCGCGTTGTCGATGTGGACGCTGGGGATGCCCAGCGCGGGATCGAACTCGCAGCCATTGACCACCGGTGCAGCGGCACCTCGTTGCTGGACAATCTCGCGCGCCGTCGGCGGCAGACGATGCCCCAGCACGATCAGACCATCGGCCTCGTTGCGCCGGAGCATCTGCGCGTAGCGCTCCTCGCGCTCGGGCAGGTTCTGGGTGTCGCCCAGCAGCACGGCGTAGCCAACGGCCTGCGCCGCGTCCTCCGCGCCCTGCAGGATCTGCGCGAAGAACGGGTTGGCGATGTCCGGCACGGTGACCAGGATCTTGCCGCTGCGCTGGGTCTTGAGTGTCCTGGCCACCGTGTTGGGCACGTAGCCCAGCGCAGCAGCGGCCTGCTCGATGCGCGCGCGAGTAGCCGGCAGCACTTTGTCCGGCCGGGAAAGCGCTCGCGACACCGTGCCTGCGGAGACGCCGACGTGCCTTGCGATGTCGTAGATGGTGGCCATGGCGCTACCTCTTCCTTTCGCTGTGCAGTGCACAACGGGTCTTTCGAATGCCCCTGCTAGGATAATGCAATCGATTGCATCGAGGGCGAATCAACGTGAAGACGCTTAAGGGTCCAGCGCTGTTCCTGGCGCAGTTCATCGGCGACACACCTCCCTTTGATCGGCTGGACACGCTGACCGGATGGGCCGCGGGGCTGGGCTATTCTGGCGTACAAGTGCCGACCAGCGCGCCCCACCTGTTCGATCTGGCCGAGGCGGCGCGCAGCCAGGCGTACTGCGACGACGTCAGCGGCATGCTGGGCGGACATGGCCTGCAGATCACCGAGCTGTCCACCCACCTGCAGGGGCAGCTGGTTGCCGTCCATCCGGCCTATGACAGCCTGTTCGACGGATTCGCGCCGCCGGACAAGCGTGGCGATCCGGCCGCCCGCCAGGCCTGGGCGGTGGAGCAGCTGCTGCTGGCGGCCAAGGCCAGCCAACGCCTGGGGCTGACCGCGCATGCCACGTTCTCCGGCGCACTGGCCTGGCCTTACTTCTATCCCTGGCCGCAGCGGCCACCCGGGCTGGTGGACGAAGCCTTCGCCGAACTCGGCCGACGCTGGCGCCCGATCCTGGATGCCTTTGACGCCTGCGGCGTGGACCTGTGCTTCGAGATCCATCCCGGCGAGGACCTGCATGACGGCGCGACCTTCGAGCGCTTCCTCGACGTGGTGGACCACCATCCCCGCGCGAAAATCCTGTACGACCCCAGCCACCTGCTGCTGCAGCAGATGGACTACCTCGGCTTCATCGACCGTTACCACGATCGCATCGGCATCTTCCACGTCAAGGACGCGGAATATCACCCCAGTGCCAGCAGTGGCGTGTATGGCGGCTACCAGGACTGGATCGATCGTCCGGGCCGATTCCGATCACTCGGCGATGGCCAGATCGACTTCAAGGCGATCTTCTCGAAATTCGCCCAGTACGACTTTCCCGGCTGGGCAGTGCTGGAATGGGAGTGCTGCCTGAAGCACCCGGAAGACGGTGCACGGGAAGGAGCCGCCTTCATCCGCGACCACATCATCCGCGTGACCGAACGCGCCTTCGACGACTTTGCCGACAGCGGCACCGATCCCGGATCACTGCGCCGCATGCTCGGGATCTGAGACATCACTGCCTGGGAGGGCAAGCCATGACGCACACCATGTCGCGCTTGGGCGCGATGATGTTTCTGCAGTTCTTCATCTGGGGGGCATGGTTCGTCACCCTGGGAACCTATCTGGTGCAGGGCCCGCTGCAGGCCAGCGCAAGCCAGGTGGCGACGGCCTTCCTCAGCCAGTCCATCGGTGCCATCGTCGCGCCCTTCCTGGTTGGCCTGATCGCTGACCGCTACTTCGCGGCGCAGCGCATCCTTGCGGTCCTGCACCTGGCTGGCGCAGTGCTGATGTGGCTGGCGTCCACCGCAACCAGCTTCAGCATGTTCTCCGCCTGCGTCATGGGCTACATGCTGCTGTTCATGCCGACGCTGGCACTGGCCAACAGCGTGGCGATGCGGCACATGCAGTCGCCCGAGAAACAGTTCCCGCTGGTGCGGGTGGCCGGCAGCGTCGGCTGGATCGTTGCAGGCGTGCTGATCGGCTGGCTGGGCTGGGAACAGGCGCACCGGCTCGAGCTGACCTTCCGGATGGCGGCGATGGCGTCGCTGGCGCTGGGCCTGTATGCGTTCACCCTGCCGCACACCCCGCCGCTGGCGCAGCAGCGCGATGCCGGCCTGGGGCAGATCCTGGGGCTGGATTCGCTGCGCCTGCTGAAGTCACGCTCCTACCTGGTGTTCTTCCTTGCGTCCATCGCGATCTGCATCCCGCTGGCGTTCTACTACAACTTCACCAACCCGTATCTCAACGACCTGGGCGTGCGCGGCGCGGCGGGCCTGCAGTCGCTGGGACAGGTCTCCGAAGTCCTGCTGATGCTGGCCATGCCGTTCCTGTTCGTGCGCCTGGGGGTGAAGACGATGCTGGCGGTGGGCATGGCCGCATGGGTCGTGCGTTACGTCATGTTCGCCTTTGGCGATGCGGGCGGCGGCTTCTCGCTGCTGGTGATCGGCATCGTGCTGCACGGCATCTGCTACGACTTCTTCTTCGTCACCGGCCAGATCTACACCGATGCGCATGCCGGCCCGGCCGCGCGCAGCAGCGCGCAGGGATTCATCACCCTGGCCACGTATGGCGTGGGCATGCTGATCGGCACGTTCCTGTCCGGCGCGGTGGTGGAGCACTTCACCACTGCAGCCGGTCCGGACTGGCAGCAGATCTGGCTGTTCCCGGCAGGGGTCGCGCTGCTCGTGCTGATCGCCTTCCTGCTGCTTTTCCGCGACCGGCCAGTGGTTGCGGCCGCACCTTCCACGCCCTGAGGACCCTACCTGATGCCAAAGCCTGGAATCGCCATCGTCGGCACAGGAATGATCGGTGCCGTGCACCGTCGCGCGGCGCTGCTGGCGGGTGCCGACATCCGTGGCGTGGCCGCCTCTTCTCCGCAGCGCGCACGCGACGTGGCGCAGGCGTGGGGTGTCCCGCGTGCCTATCGGGACATCGAGGAGGTGGTCGCCGATCCACAGGTGCAGGTCGTGCACGTATGCACGCCCAACCACCTGCACCGCCCCATGGCACAGGCCGCACTGGAAGCCGGCAAGCACGTGGTCTGCGAGAAGCCGCTGGCCACCACGCTGGAAGACGCCCGGGCGCTGGCAGCATTGGCGGCCGCCAACGCGCTGGTCGCCACGGTGCCCTTCGTCTACCGCTTCCACCCGGTGGTCCGCGAGGCGCGCGCACGCATCGCCCATGGCGAACTGGGGCCGTTGCACCTCATCCACGGCAGCTACCTGCAGGACTGGCTGCTGGACCCGGCCAGCAACAACTGGCGCGTGGACCCGGCGCTGGGCGGCGCCTCGCGCGTGTTCGCCGACATCGGCTCGCACTGGTGCGACCTGGTGGAATGGGTCAGCGGCGAGCGCTTCACCGAGGTCAGCGCGGCGTTCGACACGGTGATCGCCGAACGCAGCACCGACACCGGGCAGAGCTTCACCACAGCAGCGGCCGGTGGCGCGATGCAGGCGGTCACCAGCGAGGACGTGGCCGCGGCGATGTTCCGTACCGGCGCCGGGACGCTGGCATCGTTGACGGTCAGCCAGGTATCGGCCGGACGCCACAACCGCCTCTGGTTCGAGATTGATGGTGCCAGGGCCAGCGTAGCGTTCAACCAGGAAGATGCCGAGCGGCTGTGGATCGGCAAGCCCGACCAGCGCGAGGAAGTCTTCGTGCGCGGACCGGGCGCCGGCAGTGCCGAACAGCGCCGGTTGTCGCTGTTGCCGGCCGGGCACGCGCAGGGCTACGGCCACTGCTTCGAAGCATTCGTCGCCGACACCTACCGCGCCATCGAAGGCGAGCGACCGGATGGCCTGCCCACCTTCGAAGACGGCGTGCGCTCGGCGCTGATCGTCGACCGCGTCATCACCTCGGCCAGGACCCGTGCCTGGACCGCCATCGGTTGAACCCCGGGAGCATCTCATGATGAACACGCCTGCCCGCAGAACTGCCACCCTCGCCCTGCTGCTGTTCGCTGCCCTGCCCGTCCTGGCACACGAAGCCGTCAGCCCGCACAAGCCCATCGCCGTGCAGATGTACTCACTGCGCAACGCCGGCCCGCTCGACCAGCAGTTGAAGATCGTCCATGACGCTGGCGTGGATGCGGTGGAAACGGTGGGCACGCAGGGCGTCAGCGCCAGCGAACTCAAGCAGTTGCTGGACCGGTATTCGATCAGGGCGATTTCCTCCCACGTGCCACTGGCCGAGCTGCGCAAGGACCTGGACGGCGTGGTGGCCTTCAACCGGCCGATCGGCAACACCACCCTGGTGGTGCCTTACCTGGACGCGAAGGATCGGCCGACCGATGCCGCAGGCTGGACCGCGCTGGGCAAGGAACTGGGCGCGATCGCCAAGCAGGTACGGGCCAAGGGCATGCGCCTGGCCTACCACAACCATGATTTCGAACTGGTCGACTTCAATGGCCGGACCGGCCTGGAACTGCTGTTCGCAGCGGCCGGGCCGGACCTGCAGACCGAGCTGGACCTGGCCTGGGTCGCGCGTGCGGGCCTGGACCCGGCGGTGATGCTCGGCAAGTTCCGCGGCCGCCTGTTCGCGGTGCACGCCAAGGACAATGCAGCCAAGGGCCAGGCCGAAGACGAGGGCGGCTTCGCGGCCGTCGGCCAGGGTGTGCTGGACTGGCGCGCGATCCTGCCAGCCGCCGCAGCGGCCGGCGTGCACTGGTACATCCTCGAGCACGACCAGCCACGCGATCCGGCCAAGGTCATCCAGACCGGCGCGGACTACCTGCGTGAACACCTGCCCGCCAACGTGTCCACCCGTGCGCAGCACTGATGCCTGAAGGAGGCCCCACATGAAGACGATCCTGGCAATGGCCGTGGCCCTGGGCAGCATGAGCGTTGCGACAGCCGCATGGTGCAAGGATGACCCGGCCGCCGGTGCGAAGCTCTACACCGCCAACTGCACGGCCTGCCACGGTGCCGATCGCGCCGGCATGCCGGGCGCATTCCCCGCGCTCACCGATATCGGCAAGCGCCTGGATGCCGCGCAGATCAAGGACAAGATCAGGAAGGGCGGCGGACTGATGCCGCCGTTCTCCCAGCTGTCGCAACAGGAGATCGACGACATCACCAGCTATCTGGCGAAATAGGCCGCCAGCGTTACAGCTCGCGCACCCAGATGTTGCGGTAGCTGACCTTGGCGTCGTGCTCCTGCAGATGGATCGGCGCGCACGCATGCGGTGAATACGAGGGCGGGCCGATGTACTCGGTCCTGCCCGCCAGCACGGTGTCGTCCTGCACCAGCACGCCGTTGTGCAGCACGGTGATGCGCGCGGGCGAGATGAGCCCGCCGCCCGGCGAGAAGCGCGGCGCCTTCCAGAGGATGTCGTAGGCCTGCCACTGCCCCGGTGCACGCGAGGCGTTCACCAGCGGCATGGCCTGCTTGTAGATGGAGCCGGCCTGACCGTTGGCATAGGTCGGGTTGTTGTAGCTGTCCAGCACCTGCAGCTCATAGAGTTCCTGCAGGAAGATGCCGCTGTTGCCCCGGTTCTGGCCGTCGAAACCCTTGGTCTCGACAGGTGTGCGCCACTCGACATGCAGCTGGATATCGCAGAAGCGCTGCCTGGTGCGGATGCCCTTGCTGCCCGGCACGATGGTCATGGTGCCGTCGGCGACGGCCCAGGGCACACGCCCACCCTGCTCCGACTCCCAGGCGGAGGCATCCTTGCCATCGAACAGCACGATGGCGTCGGACGGCGCCTTGCCCGGCGGCGTGGCCACGGTTGCAGGCACGGGCGTCCACACCTCGGTCTTTGCCGGGTCGCGCGTGGGATCGGTGTTGGCCTGCGCGAACGCCGGTGCCGCGGCGAGCACGCCGGCGGCGATCAATAGCGGCGCGATCTTCATGGCGTGATCCATCAGCTGGTCCCCCATGCGGGCGTGCCGGGAACATAGGCCAGGTCGCCGTCGTAGCGGCCCGGCACGGCGACGTAACGCAGCACTTCGGTCGCGCCAACCTTGGAGGTAAAGAAACCGAAGATGGTGAGCTGCTTGAACATCGTGAAGTAATGCGGCATCGGTTCTCCTGCCTCGGCGGTGCCGGTTTCGGTCACCTCGACCGCTTGCTTCCTGGCCTCTGCATCCAGCGCGCGCAGCAGTTCAGTGCGGGCCTGCGGCGCAAGTGAAACGAAGCGGCCGCCGGCGCGTTTGTCGATATCGGCGAGGCCAGCGCGGAATGTCGCCTGCTGCCGGGCGGTGTAGCAGTCGCTGACGAACGTCGCCATGAACGCACCGGCGCCTGCGTCTTTCGCCCCCGGCGTTTTCGTCCGCGGCAGGATGGTCTCGGCGATCTCGTCCAGCGTGCCGACATCCGCGTCGGAGAAGCGCGTCATCGCCCCTGCGGCGGGAGCCTGTGCCTGACCGAGCGCAGGCAGGCCGATCATCGCCGCGCCGGTGGCGGCGACGATCATCTTCAGCAGTTCGCGGCGGTCCATCAGAGGTTCCCCGCTTTCAGTTCGCGCACGGCATGGTCAGCAGCCCGCGCGGTCAGTGCCATGTAGGTCAACGAAGGATTCACGCACGCGCTGGAGGTCATGCAGGCACCGTCGGTGACATAGACGTTGGGCGCATCCCAGACCTGGTTGTGCTGGTTCAGCACGGACGTTCTGCGGTCACGGCCCATGCGCGCGGTCCCCATCTCATGAATGCCCTTGCCCGGGGCGTAGTCGTTGTCGTGCATCTCCACGTCCTTGACGCCGGCGGCCTCGAGCATCTCGGCGGCATCGGCGGCCATGTCCTTGCGCATGGCCAGTTCGTTGGCGCGCATGGATACATCCATCGCCAGCACCGGCAGACCCCACTTGTCCTTGCGGTCCCGGTCCAGGCGGATCGTGTTGTCGTGGTGCGGCAGCATTTCGCCGAAGCCGGTCATGCCGATGCGCCAGTCACCGGGCACGGTCAGCGCCTCCTTCAGGTCGGCGCCGATGTTCAGCTCGGCAATCTCGCGCGACCACCCCGTGCGGCTGGCACCGCCCTGGTAGCCGAAACCGCGCAGGTAGCCGCGCTTGTCAGCGGCCACGTTGCGGAAGCGTGGAATGTAGAAGCCGCAGGGACGACGGCCGAAGTAGTACTTGTCCTCGAAGCCTTCGACCCGGCCGGAGGCACCCGCGCCGAAATGATGGTCCATCACGTTGTGTCCCAGCTCACCGGACGAAGAGCCCAGCCCACCCTCCCACACATCGGTGGCCGAGTTCATCAGCAGCCAGGTCGAATT
>Ga0308167_1001454_pt1 | contig 27478 bp, 19 predicted proteins | sample PhyCR1_2_FD_202138 | JGI IMG/M metagenome (GOLD analysis project Ga0308167, IMG submission 202138) | Phyllosphere microbial communities from UC Gill Tract Community Farm, Albany, California, United States - DLSLRC.R1 | ecosystem: Host-associated > Plants > Phyllosphere > Unclassified | place... | reverse complement strand
TCAAGGGGAACTTCCGGGGTGATCCTGGCCTGAATCCCCTTAAGGCTTTGAGAGATATCTTCTAATGTCAGGGCTTTTTGCTTATGGGTAAAAAAGGCAAATCGTCCGACTGCCACGGCGTAGAGTAGCCCTGTTAAAGGTAGGCGGGCCTGCAACTCGGTGGCCATATTACGAAGAAGATTTTCGACGGCAGCCATACCGAGCGAGCGAGCCATTTCGTAGGCTAATGGCATATCAATACAATCAATAATGACGAGCCTGAATACTCCTTCAGCTGAAATCTCGATATCTTTCAACAGTCGCTGCCGGTTTGGTAATAGCGTGACTATATCGAGATAGCCGACGGAGTGCCAAGAGGCCAGAAAATCCGATATAAGCCCTGCAATCTTCTCAAAAAGATAAAGCTGCTCGTCTGAAAGTTCTCTAGGTTGAGTATCGAGAATGCACAAGGTACCTACGGGTACTCCATCTTGGGTTTTAAGTGGACATCCTGCATAAAAGCGAATGAATGGAGCTTCTTTTACCGCGTGATAGTCACGAAAGGTAGGGTGCTGATGGGTGTCATGGCAAATGAATGTCTTACTATTCTTCAGGGTCTGTACGCAAAATGCCTCACTCAGGCTGGTTTCCGTGACGGCAATATTCTGGGCGGATTTGATGTATTGCTTTTCTTCATCTAGAACAGAAACAAAGCCCATCGGCATGCTTAGCAAGTGGCATATTAGATGAGTATATTTTTCTAACGCATCATCACGACCCTTATCAGGATTTTTCAACAATTCTATTGCCGCAAGTCTTTTACTTTCATCTCTGCTTAGATCGGTCAACATGGCAAGACATCCTCCAGTGCAGTAGGCTTTTGGTTATTCCACACTCGCAGGTGGCATGTATCATTCATCTGATGGCATGTGGTAATACATACGCTGTGACCTGCCTAATTCTCACATTAAAATGTTTCTCGTTGATTGTCTCCCGGAAATATCGCCCCTGGGCTGCCAGGTAAATCCTAGCAAAGAATTTGTTAAACCTTCATTTCCGAATGCTGAAATTGTTAACTATAAAAGCAAGTATCAGGCTCTGACTTCGTTATATGAGACCATAGTTTGTCAGGCATAGTGAAGGTGATGTGTTGCCATTCACAGTCGGGGAGAATGTGTTGCTGTTCGGCAATCCATTGTTCGGTGGCTTTCATCCCGCAAGCGCTGCAGCCTTTCCCTTTACAGCTGTAGCAAATGTATTTGGTGTGCGTGCAATTGGGTAAAGCGCAGCAATATCGGCGTAATCCCATTGCAGGCGGGCTATTGTTCTTAGCGGCGTAGGGAAGATCCGCCTTAATTTTGGCCCCCCCTCCGAAGTGAGCATTTTCCGAACAGTCGTTAATCATTGAAGTATCTTTTTCGTTGTTTATGAAAGAAGATAATACTTCGCATGAATATAGTTAAGCCTGCAATCGTTAATGGTGAAAGGTTGAAATTCCTAACCATGAACCACAGACAGATTGTTTATTCTTACCGACAGACAAAGTCCCCGGAGCTATATTTCGCCACCGGGGGATAGTTCAGCGGATGGTTTTAAAAGGTGTATTTCAGACCTACAGTAGTGATTAGATTGTAGTTTTCAATACCTGCACGATTTTTGCTGTAATCAGAAGTGTTATCGTTCCGGTTATAAAGAGATGTGTCACCTTTTTTATTGGTGACTCGATTCCATGTTCCTTCAGCGTATACTTTTGCATTGGCGGCAAAGTAGTAACCTGCATTTACTGCAACAGAGTAGTAATTCTGGTTATTTACTTTGCTGCGGAATGTAATCTCTCTGGCATAATGCTCATCATTATCAGATGACCTGACCCACCCACTGTATTTAAATGCACCGCCAAACTCAAAGTTATCGTAACGATAACTTCCTGTCAGACCGATGTAGGGCATTTTAAATCGTTGTTTGTAACCAATCCCTTTTTCTCCGTCCGGGAAGGATCCGGTTTCATTCCGGAAACCACCATCTTCGCTGTAAATGTAGGTGCCTCCCGTTGCATTAAAGCTGTAACGGCTCTCCTGATAACCAGCCATAAGTCCTAGTCGATAATCAGGCTCATTTAAAAGCCAGCCTTTAAAGTTCAGATCGAATTCGTTGGCATAATTGAGACGAGTATTGGGATGTCTGCTTTCATCCGTCCATGTTCCAGGGTTGCTGGAATCCATCCAGTCCTGATCGATCATGTTTCCTCCTCTACTGTCGAGAGTGGTCCAGCCTCCAGCACCGACAGATACCCATGGCATCAGTTCCCAGTTGATTGCGCCTTTAAGAATAGCTGCGTTACTGTATTTCCAATCCAGTTGGCTGGCTTTTCGCCCTCTCTCTTCGGGCAGGTAAACACGTTCTTTTGTTTTTCCACTGAGTGAGCCCAGGCTGATATAGGTACTGACCTTCTCAGGGGTAAAGAAATCGAGCTCAGTGGCCGCCTGAGAACTGAGTACAACAGGGGCAGAAAGAGTAATTGCCAGAAGTTTTAATCGCATAATATGACTCCATTCAGTCTTGTTTTGTTTGTCCGTGTTTATATTTTTTTATATACGCCGGTAAGTCAATTACCTAGTATTTGTTTGTTTGACTTCTGTTTCATATGATAGGTCTGTTTTGTAAGTTGTAAGCGCTCCGTGAAGGACGTAGAGTAAAATTTAGTTTACAGAGAGGGTGACTTTTCATGGCAAGAGTTTATGGTTAGGAATTTCAATCTGTCATTATTGGGGTTTGAGTGCCAATGGGACGAAAACGTACGCTAAGGAGATAATTAATTGTTTAAATTTAATTTAATGTCATCGACCATGTGCATGCTTAGGTCATTGAATGTTGTTTCTACTCGGCTTTTCTGATGTTAATTTCCTGTGTTGATGAGCGATCCTCTGTTTTATCCGGCTGCAGCTGTATAAATTCACAGAGCTTCGGTGGTTCATTATTCAACTTTATGAATTTTATGTAGATCTTCCCTATGCTGCCTGTTGTAACCATCGTCGTTTCTTAAATTCCTGACGCCGCATCTCCAGTAGTTAGCCTACCCTAATAGCCGCTTCCGCACGGTTGATTTCAACACCCATTTTTTTAGCCCATTTCAGCAGTGTATTGGCAGCGCAGGCAAACAACTGATTGAGTAACGGCCAGTTGTGATTAAACGCCGGCCAGAGCTTGTCGGGCATGGTAAAGGTGAAGTGCTTCCATTCGCAGTCAGGCAGGATGTGTTGCTGCTCTGCTATCCATTGCTCGGTGGCTTTCATGCCGCAGGCGCTGCAGCCTTTACTTTTGCAGCTCTGACAGAAATATTTGGTGAGAGTGCAGTGAGCAGACTCACAGCAATAACGGCGGGATCCTCATGGCGCCGGTGCCGCAGGCGAGCATGCGCTCAATGACCAGTTTAGTCCATTCGGGAACAGTCGTGCCGTGTTTGATGAGTAGCTGGTTGCAGCCGTCATCAATCAGAAAGAGAAGTTTTGCGGGGCGGGGAATATACATGCACCGGATTATAACGGGAGATGGTTACTGAAAACAGCCACTGACTTACAGAGTCTTAGCTCCGTCGCAGGCGGCTATTGTTCTATTAAGAAAGATGCATCAGGCTGATAACCGAAGTGGATATTGATACTGCTCATTAGTACAGGTTCACGGCGTAATCGAAATACCATCGAAAAATTTCTCGATGATATAAACAGAATCATGTTGGTGGTTAAAAGTTGCCATTATCAAAATAATTATATGTTACCGATCTGACTTCTTAATGCGACTGAATCATTTCTGTAGCATGATTATTTAGGATATTTGTGGTATTAAAGATTATGCGAGCTATCTATTATCCTGAATAACTTAATAAATACTGTAAAATATCGTACTTACTGAAAGTTAACATAAGAACAATCTAATTGTTAGTTACTATATAGCTTCATAATACATTGAAATTCGAAATATAGTAGTAGAAAGGAGAATCCAAAATGCTGGTATATGTTCTGGATATTTTAGGTACAGCAGTATTTGCTGTTTCAGGAGTTATACTAGCAGGTAAACTTAAAATGGATCCATTCGGCGTACTAGTGCTAGGTGTTGTTACTTCGCTTGGCGGCGGCACTATTCGTAATATGGCTCTCGGCCACGGCCCCGTTTTTTGGATCACAGATCCTACCGATATCGTTGTTGCGATGATTACATGTATAGCAAGCATTGTTGTATTACGGCAGCCACGTAGATTACCAAGTTGGTTACTACCAGTGTTAGATGCGATCGGCTTAGCTGTTTTTGTAGGTATCGGCGTTAACAAAGCATTTGCTGATGGAGCAGGCCCACTTATTTCCATTTGTATGGGGGTAATAACCGGCGTAGGCGGCGGTATGAACAGAGATATACTTGCGCATGAAATACCTATGATCCTACGGACTGAAATATATGCAACTGCATGTATTATTGGTGGCGTTGTGCACGTAACTGCTTATACAATCATAGGCATAGGGCTTCACAAGGCCATGATGCTAGGCATGTTCATGACGCTAAGTATTCGCCTCACTGCCATTCATTGGCACTTAAAGCTCAAGACGTTTATTATAGGCAGCTAACAGCTCCTTCTATAGCACCTCTATGAATCTACTTTTCTTGAAAAAGAGAGCCTTTAAGCTGTTAAGTTCGTGAATTTCGTTAAAAAGATTGTTTTTTCTCTTATTATCAAACTCGAGCTGTAGTATAGACATATGTGCCAATTGGAGGGAATAAACTGGCATAGACAAAATTGTGGAATTATAAGTACAGTTTTTTTGGCTGCTATAAGATAATTATACTGATATTTTGAACTAGATCAGTCTTTTTGTCAGCTGAGAGTAAATACAGAGTATAGTATGAAATAATAATAATCCATTAGAAATCAGTGAATGCTAGCTTGCAGACTATGAAATCACTAGTTTTATAAAAATTCCGGACGATAAAAGTGGATGAATTTATCTTCAATAATATAAAAATAACTATTTTAAATAAATTAAATAGGATGGATGTTTAATATTTTCGCATGGCTTAAATAATACTGTGTACGCATCATAACCCAGCGTGTCCTACACATGAAGTCCTTATCCTTCATGAAATAATACTCTGTCTGATTGCAAATTATTTTTTCAAGTCTATAATGGAAAGTAATTACCATGAAGTAAATCATGAATTAATTCCTTCAGAAGAAAAAAGGTTAACATTATATGACACATTAAATTTTTTCATCACAACAGGCAACTTCATGTATGAATAATAGGATTTGTTATTTTATAAAACTATTAATTAATATTTAATAAAATTCAATTTATTCTATTAGTAGTTAGTAGTTAGTAGTTAGTAGTTAGTAGTTAGTAGTTACTTAGAAGTGGTTGATGTTTCAGATTTTGAGATGATTTTAATTTCAAGTAAGTTTAATGAAAATATTTTAGTGGATGAGTTATGATAAATAATAAAATAATAGAGACATTAAAATCAGATATGAATGAGTTCATTGAAATTAGAAGACATATACATATGCATCCGGAATTAGGATTTTCCGAAAAATCAACAAGCGAGTTAGTCTCTCAAAAACTTAAAGAGTGGGGCTTCGAAGTTCATTATGGACTAGCAGGAACTGGAGTAGTTGGAACGTTACGCTGTGGAACAGCAAACAAAACAATAGGATTACGCGCAGATCTCGACGCGTTACCTATTGTGGAGAAAACGGGTAAACAGTGGAGCAGTCAAGAGAGAGGAAAGTTTCATGGATGCGGACATGATGGCCACACTACCATGTTACTTTGCGCAGCGAAGTATTTATCTAAGACTCGTAATTTTGATGGAACTTTACATGTGATTTTTCAGCCAGCTGAAGAAACTTTATACGGCGGGAGAAAGATGATTGAGGATGGACTCTTTGAGTTATTTCCATGTGATAAAATTTTTGGAATGCATAATATGCCGGGGAGGAAATCTGGTCAATTTTATTGCCGTTCGGGAACTATGCTAGCATCTTCTGACACTATTCATATAGAAATCTTTGGTATTGGGGCTCATGGAGCCATGCCGGAAGATGGTATCGATGCCACACTAGTTGCTTGCCACATAGGCGTAGCTCTTCAGAGCATAGTTTCTCGTAATATCTCTCCTTTCAAACCAGCAGTAGTAACTATTGGTTGTATTCAGTCTGGGGATGCACCTAATATAATAAATTCATCCGCATTGTTAAAATTGAGTGTTCGAACTCTTGATAAGCTTACTCGAGATATTGTTATTAAGCGAATTGAAGATATTTCCGCGGCACAGGCAGCCTCATTTGGAGCCAAAATTTCATTTAATCTGATAAATAGCTGTCCTGTTCTAACTAATGGCGCAGAATCCACGGAATTCGCAATCAAAACAGCAATATCCTTGGTAGGGAAAGATCATGTGCATGAAGCATCTCCTCAGATGGGGAGCGAAGATTTTTCTTTCATGTTAGAAACTCATCCTGATGGCTGTTATATGCTGCTTGGTAATGGCGATGAGCCGGGTTATTGTAATCTTCACAATTCAGGTTATGACTTTAATGATGATATAATCGCTATTGGGGCTGCTTATTGGGTTTCGTTGGTAGAATCATATGCAAATATGTGATTCAATGAGACCACTCTATACGTTTTAAGTGCGGAACTTAATTAGCACTATAACTTCAGTATAGGGATGTTTTAGACAAAAGTTATAGTGCACAACATGCATATAACAGCTGAGCTAAACATTAGTAACAGAACGAATGATGTACACAACATTTTCATAGAAAATTTTAGAGTGTAAGTAATTGATGAAGTTATTAAATTTATGAAATAAATTAAATTGGCTAAATATATGCGACAATGCTTAATCAAGTTTACGCTGTTGATCATTATAACGTTATTCATGACTCCCTGTGCATATGCTGGAAAAGAGCCTACTAGACTGGAGATTTATAGTAATAGCAGTCCCATTTTTCCATGTATTAATTTAAACACGTCCGAGCAACTGTGGCTAGCGAAGAAAAGAACCTTAGTTATTGCTATCTATTCCTCTGAATCACTCCCGCTTATGCTGGATAGTTCCTCTTATCGTTATCACGGCATGAACGCTGATTATCTATATTTACTCCAGAAAGCTCTTAACATTTCTGTTAAAATTGACCTCTATGAAAGTGAAAGGCAGGCTCTCAACGCGCTAGAAGCAGGTAATGCTGATCTGGTGCTAACTTCGCTCATAAATAATTATAATGCCGTGACACCATTTATTAAGTCTCTACCAATGGTAAGCGCCTATACTACGTTAATTACTACAAAAAAAAATGTGATGTATCCACTACATACGGATAGTACTGTAACAATTGCTACTGCAGATGGATATCCTAGCAAAGAATTTGTTAAAACTTCATTTCCGAATGCTGAAATTGTTAACTATAAAAGCAAGTTTCAGGCTCTGACTTCGTTATATGACGGAAAAATTGACTATTTCATTGGAAATATTCTTGACAGTAACACGAACATCATACCTGATTTCGAACATGAATTAAGTATAATAAAAATCTGGCGCTCAGCACCGGCACATAATCAGTTTATCACACTAAATACGCAATCTATTCTTATCACTATTATCAATAAATTTTTGGATGGATTCACTGGTCCACTTATTAATTATACTTCTCAGGCGTGGCTAGAAAACGATAATCCATTATTTATGACGAAGCCCTTAGAACTAACGTCTCAAGAACAGCGCTGGATGGAAAAACATCCTAAAGTTAAGGTGTTGATTAATCCACATTATGCCCAGTTTACTTTATTGGATGAGAATAATGAAATTAGAGGTGTGACAGGAGATATACTCAATCTAATTTATTTACAGACTGGATTAGAGTTTCAAGCGGTGACAGCAATTTCTAATGATGAGATAGTTAGTAAAATTTTAAAAGGTGGATGGGATATTATCCCTACGGCAACATATAGCCCTAGCCGTGAGGATTTGATATCATTTACTCATCCAATTATCACTACGCCTTTCACTATCGTAGTAAGAACGTCTTCTAGTAATGCTAAGTTGTTGCCGGGTATGAAAGTAGCCATTACTCCTATGCATGTACTCACAGAAAAATTGCGCGCTAAACATCCTGATATCAATCTGATCCAGCTCGAAACAACCCGACTTGGGCTTGATCTTTTAGCTGAAGGAAAAGTGGATGCTGTTATATCGACACAGTTAACTTCTCGTTATATGATAGATAATTATTATCCTAACCAACTTAAATATGAGATAATATCAGACGAAGAACCTGCGTTAATCAGTTTTGCTGTACCTCATGATGGAAATGAGTTGAGGCAGATATTGAACAAGGCTCTAGATAATATTCAAGAGAAAAACATATTATTTATTTCCTCTAAATGGTTTAAAAAACCGGATATAAAAGTTGATAATTGGGTTCTATATAACACACATTTTCATATTGTTATTGCAATATTGTTTTTTATTATATTTAGCTTCTGTTTTTGGAGCGGATATTTATCACGAAAAGTTCGATTGAGAGTAAAGTCTCAGGTGAGTTTAGAGAATCAAATCAAATTTAGTAAAGTATTATTAAATTCTATACCCATACCTATTTATAGTATTTCTCTGCATGGGTATGTTAAAAGTTTTAACAATGCTTTTATATCTTTTTTTTCAACTGACCCAGAAATGATAACTTTAACATCTTTATATGATAGTCGTAACCCGCTAGCGAGAATTTATTCAGTTATCAATAAAGATATTAAAAATGGTATGATTCCAGATAAAATTATTGAACATAGCATTATGCTGAATAATGGGAGAGAAGAACGTCATATTATTCATTGGATTACGCTATGTGTTATGCCTTCTAACAATGAAATGCCAACGCTAATCTGTGGATGGCAAGATGTTACTGAATCCCGTCAGTTGCTCAGTGAATTAAAAATTCAAAACGACGTAGCTATCCAGGCTAATGAAGAAAAAAGTATCTTCTTAGCCAACATGAGTCATGAAATTCGTACGCCAGTTAGTACAATTATGGGATTCCTTGAATTACTAACGCAACATAACCAACGTCCTGAAGAATATGAAGAGTCTATCTTGTTGGCTTCCGCGACAGCTCAGTCTTTACTAAGGTTGATCGGAGATATTTTATATATGAATAGAATCGAATCTGGGTATTTTAAATTATCTTCAGATTGGATCAATCTTGAAATACTCATTTCAACGGTGATGAGAGAATTCGAAATTTTTGCCAAGCAGAAACAGTTAAAACTCACCTTTGTTAATCGGTTGGTCAAAGGAGAGTATTTACATTTGGATGCTCAGGTAATGAAACAGTTGCTCTCTAATCTGCTGAGCACTGCCATAAAATTTACAGAACTTGGAGGTATTGAAGTTAGTGCAGAGTCAATCTCCACGTGTTCTGATCAAACACAGCTTATATTACGAGTAACATATACCGGTTCATGTATTAGCCAAGAAGATCAGGAACGGCTGTTTAAACCATACAGTCATACTCAAACCGATAAACGATATATTGGCTCTGATATAGAGCTTTTGATTTGCCGAGAGCTAATTGCGCACATGAATGGAAAGCTGTCTTTGCAAAGTCAGATTGGAAAAGGGACAACTATTACTATCAAGTTGTTAACTTTGGTATCGCATGACGACTTGATTTTTTCGTTAGATATGCAGCCGTCCACTTGTCCAGAAAAAAAAATGAAAATATTAATCGTTGACGATCATCCAGTAAATCGTCTGCTACTACGCCGTCAACTAGATACGCTGGGATACAAAGTTGATGAGGCTGGTGATGGAAATTCTGCACTAATTTTGATAAATGAAAATAGGTATGACTTAGTAATAACTGATGTCAATATGCCAAATATGGATGGCGTGACCCTGACCCAGCACATTCGAAGCTTCGATACTGATATAATTATTTGGGGCCTTACTGCCAATACGTTCACACAGGATAAAGAGAAATGTATTGAGATTGGTATGAATGAATGTTTTTTTAAGCCAATCAATTTACAAAAATTAACTTCTGAGTTATCTTCTGTAGAAAGTTAAAATTTCTTAATTAACATATCGTCTCGACGAGCTATAGTAAAATTAGTAGTCAACTTTGAGTTGTAGGAAAAAATTAATATTTTTTATTTTATAACTGGTAAGGAACGAATGAGGACTAGAGTTTAATTCTATATAAATTTCAATAATATGAATGCTTGATTAAAAATAACCATACTTCGAGCGTTTAACTTTAATTAACAATAAAAGAAGAATTAAAAAACATGCAGTCAAATGAAATCCAGAATTATATTGTAAATGATACATAAAACATTTATGTATTGCGATTGTTAATCGCGGTTATAGTTTATTTATATGATGATACTTCCATTGTTTGATATAAGAAATACCATCATACAATTTACTTTATGAAATTACAATTATACTTATTTATAAATTTCAACATTAATAGTTTTATGGTTTTGCTCCCCCTGCTTTGAAATTATGACATAAAATATTCCACCTTTCTCATCAACCATTTTGCTTAGCTCGTTATCATTCATGGTAAATCCATTCTCTGTTAAACTAAAAGATCCAGATTTAGTATATTTACTAGCTTCTTCTCTGGAAATTTCCTGTGCAGATAACGCAGAAAATGAGATAAGTGAAGATATAACAATCACGCTTTTTAAAAGTTTCAAATTAAGTTCCTATATATAGGTTGTTTTGAGTATAAATTTATTTAAGAAAATGTATTAAGGACTACATCTTCTGTTGCTTATTTTATTACATAAAATCAATGCCATCTATAAACAAATGGTATACAGAAAGAACCTTTGTTTAACTTTAAAAAAATCAAACATGCTGAAAATAAACCATAATATAACATGCAGTCATCAGAACTTAAATGATGTGTTGCATCTTTCTTTTGACAAAAACTTCTTTTATTTATTATAATTCAAAATTTGTGAAATTATAGGATTAGGTAAGTGTTATTATACCTGACGTCAAAAACTGATTATGAAACGCAAAGGAGTTACTTATGTGCACCAGTATTACGTTTAAGTCTTTAGATGGGGATGTATATCTTGGTAGAACGCAAGAATATCATATACCATACAATTACATTGGTATCAAAACCCCTAGAAACTACAAAGTAAATAGTATACTTGGGTCTTGGGATGCATTTTATTCTGTTCTAGGTGTGGGGTACAAAGAGAGTGAAAGTGAAGCCATTGCCCATGTAGTAATTGATGGTGTAAATGAGTTTGGACTCGGAGGCGTTAGTCAATATTTTTCTGAGTTTAATAAATATGCACATATTAAAGAAATCACACAGGCAATGAAAAAACCAATCTTAGCCGAACAGTTTGTTTTTTGGGTGCTAGCCAATTGCAAGGATACTCATGAGATAGAAATTAAAATATTGGATGTTGCAATTGCAGATATAGCATCAAATGGATTTGGGAGTGGTCTACCTCAACACTTCATGTTTTCTGACTCAAATGGCCGTACGATAGTCGTAGAACCATCAAAAGATCTAGGGTTTGACGTTTATGAAAATCCGATAGGGGTGATGACGAATAGCCCTAAATTTGACTGGCATATTACTAACTTAGAAAACTACACTGGGCTATCTGCCAATAACTCTGGTGATATGATATTTGGTGACTTGAAAATACCATCGGCAGGTAAGGGCTCAGGATTCATGGGCTTACCTGGTGATTATACACCAGCCTCGCGTTTTGTCAGAGCTGCATACTTATTAAAATATAGTGACGCTGTATCATCTGAAGAGTCTATTAATAAGGCATTCCATATTTTGGAGACTGCTGATATTGTTAAGGGAGTGATAAAACTAAACCTTAGCGAACATCTTAATCTTCACTATACACACTATACCTCTGCATATGATTTAACAAGAAAAACCTTATACTTGAAAATTTATGAAAATATTTTAATTCAAAAAATCCAGTTTAATGACATCAATCATCATAATATAATTCCTTATGAATTAATCAAGGAACAGCAATATGAGCAGCTGAATTAGTTTAATTTGCCTATAAAAATCTAAATGTAAACTGTACCATAAATATTGGTTTTTCAATAGAGCAAGGTGCAGTTTTCATAAAAAACTTTTATTTAATTATCAATCCTTATCTTTTAAGTAAAGATATTGAAGCTAATATTTGATTAACTCATTTATAACCTCATTCTGAGCTTGAACAATAATCAGCTTATAATCCGATATTTAATATCGATTGCTATTTTTTTTCTGATTTTATTGTTCATGTTTATTCTTAGTTCCGAAAAGTGCCTCTTCCAAATTAATGAGTATCAGGATCAGTTACTCATAAACACGTAATGTAATTACCGAATTGTACAAACTGGTCAATCGGCAAATTCCACCTGTGGTCAACTATACTATTGACTACATTCCAAATGTCATCTGTTTGAAGACTTATTTTAAATACAAGTCCATCGAATCTTAATTTCGTCAGGTACTGCGTATATACTTTGTAAAGCAACCTAAGTGAATTGATCCAACTGGCAATAGTGGATACTCACAAGGGAGTAAACTCTAAACTAGGTTTACTCACATGAAAAAGCTAGCATTAATCACAAAAAGCCCCTTAAGCAGCACTCGCCTGAATTACGCCACTAAACCCTTAAAACTCACTAAGCATATCAATGCGTGTTATGTTGGCGATCTGATGATGTTTTCGAATGTGGATGTCGGTACGCGAGCCGAGGCGTTGCTAATCCAACGCCATAAGATACAGGAAATGAAGTGATGGTTATACTAGCTGAGCAGGAAAGGTCTGCTTGCAATATCATCAATCCATCATATATTATCAATCACAATGGGGGCTGCGCTCGTTTTAGCTTGCAACTATTTAAAAAATCAATATCTCGCTTTTTAATTACCTCAGCCGTTTTATCTTCAATATCGACGGGAACCCCCATATCATTCCAAGCCGACACACTTAAAATGCGGTATGAGAATAAATCGCCAGCAATAGGGATCCTAAATTCAAACAAACCGTTAGCTTTTATTGATCCAAGGTTGGTAACTTTCGCATCGCTCGGAATACAACTCTTGTCGATGATGATATAAGTAAGTGCGCTATGCGATAATGTTTCTGAAGTATTATTCTCCATCGTACCTCGAATTTCATAATGGCCATTAGCGCCAAGGCCCATATGGAAATTTAGATTAATATCTGAGCTTGATATACATGATGATGTTATCATTAATAATACCAATCCAAGTAATTTACTTACTATATGAATACTGATGTTTTTAATTCGCTTAATAATCACTTGCATCACTTCTTTTAACATAAGTTTGTTATTATACGTATAAAATTCCAAAAGTTAGAACCTATAGGGTCAGTTTTAGAGATAAAAATTATAAGTGACATATCTATCGAACTATGAAGCATTACTGTCAAAATCTACTATTTCATTATTCAATCTAACTGCAACCAAATCGGTATATCAATCATAATTTCTTACAGCCTCTCCATTACAGATGGCTAATGGTAAAATTGGTGTTTTTGAATGTTAAGCTTTGGAGTTTGATCTCTTGCATTTGTTATATGAAACTAGAAAAAATAAAAAAACAAATTAGCTAACATTCTATCTAATGCAGCTGAGCTAAATGATCTGCATTTAAACTTGCCCTTATCAAGTCACTCATGTCGTCTAAAAAATCTTCGACACTTATCTATACATCATTGCAGTCATGCGATCTGAACCGCTACCAATATCGTTTCTTCGCATCGTGACAACGTAATAGCGATAGTTATGTTTCTCTGCATATTGTCGTACAAGATCTTCGGAAAACATGCCCTTGAAAGAGACTGTAGTAACAAAAGTTAGACCTTTTATTTCGTTAGTACTTATTTCCTGTGGGGATCCTACATATGGTGGTGGGAATGTGGCTTTATGAAGTTGACAACCTGCTATGAGCAAGATGAAAAGCAAAGTGAAGGCAGATGTTTGCGACAATCTCATAATTGATGCTCCTTTAATGTATAGTATCAGATATCTAATGTGTCCACGATCATTAAATCATATTTGCTAATTTAATAAAACTGGATGGAATTAAAATTTAGTCACTTCAATCGTATCTAACTTTCGAACATCCTAACTGACTCGTTTTCTGCCTTTTGTTAATACCGCTCTCAGCGGTGTCAACTATTTTGTAACTGAAAGCATTAAATGAGTATTACTAATAGATTTTGAGTAAAAATATATTAATAACAATTAGTTAGATTTGATTAATAAATATGGGCGTTAACAAACTAGTGAGGTACCCACTGATCCTCTCCTTGTAATATGGTCACACTCCTAAGTGAGATGCTGGTTTTAAAATTGTTCCGGGCTGAGGCCGTCACAGGCACTATGACGACGCCAGCGATTATAATAGCATTCGATGTAATTAAATATCACTGTTGCATATCTTCACGTCTGATCAGACGCTCGCCGTGGAGACATTCCACCTTCAGTGAGTGGAAAAAATTTCTGCACAGGCATCCGATTTTCAGCATATATGTCTGACTATCTTTGCCCGGCAACAACTATATATAGTTGTTGCCGGTTCCCCCCTGCATAACCTGTCAAATCACATAGATGATGGTGACATTTTCAACCCACAGAGGCTGATTAACGAGTTTATGTTCTTCAGCCTCTCAGAACTTAACCTTGAGGATCATCTTGGCTTAGTGATCTAGCCTCAATCCCTGTTGTCAGCGGGTTACAAACCCTGCGATCATGCCGCAGGTCACTGTCGCTCAGGTTAATCACCGTCATACCCGTTGGGATTGTAGGGGTTCTCATCATGAGTTACCGATTAAATATTTCAGACAGACTCTTGGTTCATTTGAGCATCCAAGCTCTTTCTAAACTCCGGACACACTGCATGTATATTCCCAACCCCACAAAACTCTTCTTCCTGATTGAAGATAGGTGGGGAAAACGTCTCTCTAAGCATGGTGACGTTATCCCTGGATGACTCAATTTCTCGTCAATCGCATGATCCCCTGCGGTCACCCTGCCATGGGATTACGCCAATACTGTCAGGCGCTACTCCATTGCACTCAAACCAAACACATTTGCTACAGCTGTAAAAGGAAGGCTGTAGCGCCGCCTGCAGGATAAAAGCCTATGAGTAATGGATTACCGAACAGTAACACATCCTTCCCGACTCCGTATGTCAATACATTATTTTTACTATATCCAATAAACTTTGGCCCCTTTTCTTCTACCATTGGTCCCTACTCAATCAATCATTTTCTCGCGCATCCAATACTCTACTCAAATGGGCCAAAAGACTGGGCGTAGAAATCGATCTGTTTGTTGCTCCTCACACCTATGGACGATAATTTAATCGGAATCTGCTTAAACAAATTAGGGATTTGGAATCTCAACTAAAAATATGGCTCGACGCCGGCAGCCCAATGCTTACTGAATATTCCTTATGTCGGCACTCTGACTTAAAAGTCAGTTGGGTGATGAAAAACAGCACGGGAGGAAGAACCACTATGTTGGGCGCCACTAAACGTGGCAACAAAAAAATTCGGGCTTTTCTGGTGCAATTCTCCAGGGGTTAGTGAGGGTACTTGAACATCGATCAGGCAAGCTTGCGGACTGTTGTTGGGCTGTTACTACGCAGAAATAATGTCATAGTCACCTGTGCTCTGGCCAATAAACTGGCCAATATAGCATAGACACTGACTCTCAGGGATGGGCCTTTTGCAGCATAACGGCTTACGGTTTTGATTATTAAACAATAATCTATCTGATTTTGCGAATGCTGATTATGTAACCGATCAAGCGGCCTGATGAAAAACCTGTGGTTAGGAGAGGCCTGAAGGCCATTGAATTTTTAAGGTTCATCAGGAGAGGAACTAACCGAGGCGTGGGCATGATGTTCGTTCAGACGCCGGATAGATTTCTGTAATCCAACAATATTGTCAATATTCGTGTTCAAAAAACGGGAGTGACCATAAAATCCTAATCATCAAGGAATTTGAGGTTTCAAAGCTAAACTCGCATTGACAGATAGTTTTTTTTCTATAGAATTCGAAATACGAAGGGTTAGTTTTCCAAAAAATATCTCTTCGTATTTCGATGCAGAGAGGCTCTAACTCTCTGCATCGAAAATTAAGTTATTTAGCATAAACAATTATGGTTATATTGCTACTATCAATTCATAGTGCGATACGCAAAACAGAGTTCAAAGTTATCACTGTCATACCAATAGGGTATTTTAAAGCGATGTACAGCTGATACCTTTTACTCCACCAGACATTGTACCTGTTTCATTCCTGAATGCATCATCTTCGCTTTAAGTTTAGGCTCCTCCATTGTGCTAAAGTTGTAACAAATTTTCTGATAACAAGTCATGAGTTCCAGTCGATAATTAAGTTATTTATAAACCAGTCTTTAGTATTCAGAGCTAACTAATTAGGATAATTGAGACGAGTTTTAGGATGTTTACTTTCATCTATCCAAGTATTCGAGGGGGAGGATCTGTCAAGTCTGCATGAGTCATGTTCCCCCCCAACTCCCGAGAGTGGTCCGGCCGTCGTCACCAATACACATCCATGGTATTAAAGCCCAGTTAATTAAATCTTTGATAATAGCTGTATAAATGTATCTTTGGTCTAGTTGGATAATTCCCCCCCCCCCTTCTTTAGGTTCATAAATGCACTCCTTTGTTTTTCCACTCAGAGATACCCATGCAGATATCTAAACAGAGCTTCTCTGGGGTAAAAAATCGTAAGCAGCATGTGAACCGGAGCTGAAAGAGCCATACCTAAAAGTTTTAACACTATAATAAATATCTATACTTAATTTTTCTAATCTTCTAGTTTTTAAGAAATTCTAAATTTAGATGGAGCACCAAATCCTGAGCTCTCAAGGATGGTAAATTTCTCAACTCCGTTTCATTAGTGATATAAAACTGGTGAAATTTTGTTAAATGATTTAAGCAACTGACAAAAATGATTTTTCCACGATACCCCCCTCACTTAATAGATAATGCTATTCTCTTATCTAGTTAATCCTATGGTTACTAACAATAACTGATTAAAAATCCTGAGTTAACAAAGTGATTTTGACCTTGCTCGTCTTTTACACTTCGCATGAAAGAACATTTTTAAATAGTTTTTTAATGGTTTGGTCGAGTAAATACACCAAAAATAGACATATATATTATGTCAATATTACTAATGACGCGTGATTTATTTTTTTTTGCTTGTCTCCTGTTAGATGATATAAATTGCAGAAGGGAGTTTTTTTTAATAAAACTCTCTAGATAATGACATTTCATTCAATGTTTAGCTCAATGAGTATTTTTTAATCAAACCACCTTTGGTTAAATCTACTTTATCTAACGCGCAAGTATTAATTCATATAATTTACGGACGCCTATTTTTTTTGTCAAAACCTTATCGTGCCAATATACTTTTTTTATTGGCATGTTTAAACTGGTTGCTATATAACTTGTTCTATTACCAGTTAGTCTCATTGAGAGTATTCTAAATTCACACCATGTTAACGCTTTAGAGTTGATTTCACAAAATACTTTCCGTGTGTTAGTTTGACTGGTCTCGTGTATCCTACTGATTATATTGCACAATGAATCAGTGGCATCGATTATTGCATAAATATTAGAGAACCTCTGGAAGTAAAAAAGAGCAAGAGGCCTCATTTGTAAACTTGTAATAAGTATAAACTTGCAATTTTTTTCTTTAAAAAAATTTTCATCTAAATATGAAACAATAAAACTTTGGTGAAAATAGATAAAAACATGATCTTCATCCCACTTGTTATCGAAATTCAACTCTGATTTTTTCAAGTTGTGTATAGCAAATTCAAAAAAGACATTATTTAACTTCCCATCAAGATTCATGCATTACACCCTAAGTACATTTATAGATGCTAGATAACTTATAAAATAACACACAAAAAATAAACAAAAAAAAATTCTTTAATAACTTGTTTATAGCGATCAATTAACAAAAACTGATAGATAAAACCTATCAGGCATGATTTATTGATCGTATTTGCCGATCAATATTTATTGACTAAGTTCAGAACTTAACTTAAATTTTCTCCAATGCACAAATTTTTAACGTGAACTTTTAGTTGCTAAATACAGCCAGTTTGTTAGTGATTTGTAGTCCAATATATTGAATAGATTATAAATTTTCATAATGTAAAGAAAGTATATGGGTAATGTACACTGACTCTCTGTAACGAAACCAAAACGATAAGCGGTTTTAATGAATTGATATGGAATTGGCAAAAACTTTACCCACGAGATAGGAGCGTAAGACAAAAATTGTTAACTACTTCACTACTTCAGTCATTTTTCAAATAGATGCGGGGGTACTAAATTTAGATAGTTTCTAGAGGTGTAAGTAAGCTATACAACAAAATTGCATCGCATCAATGTTCACTGGAAGTTATGTAGTGATCGGGTGAAGGTGCAACATAACGCATTAACTCTTAAGGAACGATATTATGAAAAAAATAATTGTATTTGCTGCCTTAGTTACCGTATCTACTCTTTCGGCTGTCCATGCCGCCGGTAATGGTACTATCAATTTTACAGGCGCCGTAAATAGTCAAACTTGTAATGCCACCGTCAATGGAGCCACTGGTGCAACAGCTGCTGCGGTGACACTGCCTACCGTTCAAGTCAACGTTCTTTCTGCTGCTGGTAGCGTGGCTGGTCAGACCTCATTCAATGTAGGAGTTAGTGGTTGTGCAACAACTAATCCAACGGGGGCTGGTACGGTCAAAGCCTATTTTGAAAAAGGTTCTAACGTAGATACAAACGGCCGCCTTATTAACACCACGGCCGGTGGTGCGTCTAATGTAGTGTTACAGCTGGTTGATGGTACTGGTAACACGGCAATTAACGCCGGGGATATTTCTCAGAACACTGGGAACTTCGTGACTATTACAGGTGGTAATGCCATCCTGCCCTATTCTGTTCGTTATTATGCTACCGGAGCAGCCACAGCTGGTGCTGTAACCTCCAGTGTTACCTACTCCCTTATTTACAATTAATATCAAATCACTAATTCGCGCTTTTATAAAATGTTGTATTCAGATTGATACACTACGCTATATAAATACCGATTATATTTAGTAATTAACACATTATGAAAGAGCCCTAATAAATAACAGAAAGAACTTCTATATTTTCTGAGCACTATTTTCGTTACAATATTTCCCTCAGGAATTCTGAAAAGAATTCCTTTCTTAAAAGGATTTACTGTCATGACAATGACACGCTTTTTTTTTACGACAGCACTTCTTTTAGCTACAGCAATGCCAACAACGTTTGCCAGTATACAAATCAGTGCTACTAGGGTGATTTATCACGCTGTAGAAAAGGATGTCAGCGTACAGATAATCAATCCGGGGAAATATCCGGTCCTGTTACAGAGTTGGACGGATAATGGACACTCAGAGATTCATCCGGACACATTGCGTACACCTTTTATTCTCACTCCGCCTCTGACGCGCGTCGACGCTGATGCTGGTCAGACACTGCGTCTATCATACAGCGGTGTATCCATACCGTCCGATCGGGAAAGTGTTTACTGGCTGAACGTGCTCGAAATCCCCCCTGTCGGCGAGAAGAATAATAATTACATACAAGTTGCTTTCCGTTCGCGGATTAAATTGTTTTATCGCCCGATAGATCTAGATGATAAAGGTGCATTGGCTGCCATTTCACAGCTCCACTGGCATGGGCTTGGAAATAAAATATCACTCACTAACTCGACCCCATATTATGTCTCCGCCGTCGCCGTCACTTTATCACGCGGTGGAAATAAAATATCAGTACCGGCGAATATGCTGGCCCCGAATAGCAGCACGGATGTGGATCTTCCTGTTGGGATGACTGCAGACAGTGTAGACAGCATTACTGTTGATGCAATTAACGATTACGGTGCATCAGTTACCAAGCCGGTAAGCCGGCTGTAACACACGGGGAGTAATCCACATGCACAAGACATCTGTTGCTGAAATCTTATCTGCTGGGAGATCTGCTATCTTGATGTTCCTCTGGCTGCTAACTATTGCGACGTTACCCTCTATGGCGGCGGACGTAGAGTTTAATACGACCTTTCTAGACAGCTCTTATACCGACGGTGTCGACTTCAAGCAATTCTCGCGGAGCAACAGTATGCAGACCGGAGATTACCTCGCTGATATCTGGCTTAATGATGATTTATTGACCACGCAAAAGCTTACCTTCAGCAAAATGGCTAACGGAAAAGTCGTCGTGTGCATGTCCCCTACGCTGTTGGCGCATCTCAATATTCGGTCTTCCGCTTTACACAATACGGATAAACTATCTTCAGGACAGTGTACCTCAGTGGAAACGGTAATTCCTTCTGCACACCTTCTTTGGGACAGCGGCCAGCAAAGGCTGACCATTGCCATCCCTCAGGAGGATCTGGAAAAAACGCCACAGGGAAGCGTGTCATCATCTTTGTGGCAGAGTGGCAGTCTAGCGGCTTTTGCCGCATATAACGCTAGTGTTTATCAGTCGACATCCGGTGGCCAGACTTTTGACTCTCGTTATTTGAGCCTTAACAGCGGTCTGAACGTTGCTGGCTGGTACTTGCGTCATAATGGCAGTCTGACTAGCCAAACCGGAACCGGCAATCGCTATCAGAACATTAATACCTATATTCAGCATGATGTCACAAATATTCGTGGTCGTTTTCTTGTAGGAGAAGCCAATACTTCTGGGCGTCTTTTTGATTCACTATCCTACACGGGCGTATCATTTTTCAGTGACGATCAGATGTTGCCGGAATCTCAGCGGGGATATGCCCCGGAAATTCGTGGGATCGCACGCAGCCACGCCCGCGTCACAGTGAGTCAGGGGGGGAATGTTATTTATGAAACCACCGTTCCAGCGGGGGCTTTTGTCATTAATGACTTGTACCCCACAGGTTATGGCGGTGATCTCCGGGTAACAGTACGTGAGTCGGATGGTAGTGAAAGTACATTTCTGGTGCCCTATGCGTCAGTAGCGGATCTGCTGCGCCCAGGAGCATCCCGCTATGAAACGGTTGCGGGAAAATATCGCCAGCCGAGCGGGCATGACGGCCAACCTTTTTATCAAGTGACCTGGCAGCATGGTATCAATAATTTTCTGACGTTTTACGGCGGTACACAGTTTAGCGATGGCTATCAGGCCTACCAGGTCGGTAGCGCGGTATCTACCCCACTGGGTGCCGTGGCGCTGGATATCACTCAAGCCAGTACTTCTACAGCAAAAGATAAACTGAATGGCCAGAGTTACCGCATCACATACAACAAACTGATCTCTGACACACAGAGTAACATCGCGCTGGCGGCCTATCGTTTTTCCACACGTGACTACTTAGATTTCGCACAGGCTATGGAGTATCAGAACCTGAAGAAAGGCGATGCTAACTATCTAGGCCTTCTTTATCGAACCAAAAACCGTTACAGCCTGACGCTGAGCCAAGGGCTGTCGGAAGGCTGGGGAACCCTGTCGGTCACAGGCCTGTCTCAGAATTACTGGGACCACACAGGGATCGATATGCAGTATCAGCTGGGTTATTCCAATCACTGGAAGCGGCTTAGTTACTCGCTGACTGCAGCGCGCAACCGTACTTCGGAAGGCAACATGCAAACCAGTTGGCTGGCTTCATTCAGCATCCCGTTAGGTGAGGAGAGTCCGATGACCTTCAGTTCAGCGGTGTCCCACGACAGTACTGGAGGTCTGGCAGAGCAGGCTTCTCTTTCCGGAGTTGCGGGTGATAGACAGCAGATGAGCTGGGGTATTTCAGGCACCCACAGTGAGCAAGGCGGTAGTACCGGCGGCGTCAGCGGACAATATCTTTCTCCATGGACAACCCTAAATGCCTCCGCAGGAATTGGTCGAAACAATCGTACGCTCTCTGCCGGGCTATCCGGTGCGATAGTGGCACATCCGCACGGCGTGACGCTGACTCCATATACCGGTGACACTTGGGTGGTGGTGAATGCTCCGGGCGCAGCTGGAGCTGAAGTGAGCAGTTATCCAGGACTAAAACTGGATCACTGGGGGAACGCGGTGATGCCAGCATCCATGCCGTATCAGCGAAATTCGATTAGCCTTGACCCTAAAGGTCTATCAAACAAGGTGGAGATGGAGAGTACGACCCAGAATGTGGTACCACGTGCCGGCGCAGTGGTAGTCGCGGAATTTGCCACACGACGGGGGAATGCGCTACTGCTGACGCCAGCTCGGCCTGAAGACAGTTTGCCCTTCGGCGCTACGGTGACTGACGGCCAAGGTAATACGGTTGGTATGGTAGGTCAGGGCGGAACGGTATATGCCCGTGTCAATAATAAAAAGGGACAGCTGTTTGCTACAGTCAATGGTAAGAAAAAAGCGTCTACCTGCATCATGCCCTTCAACGTAACCGATGATACGCGGATCATGCAGCAGATTAAATATACATGTGTAAACAGATAATAAAGTAGGCAATTATGATAAACATCTACATTAAAGCGTGCCTGAAAATCATTGCTCTGTTATGGGGCCTCATCATCTCAATACAGAGTTATGCCACCTGTGATCCTCAAGGTAAATACACTGCTCCTGTTTCGCTTCAAGGGGGCACATTCAGTGCTGGGGGAGAGATGGCCGTTGGTTCAATTATCCGGATCCAGCGCATTAATGGCTACAAAGATAGCTACACTCCATGTGTTGGTGAAACCTATATGACCTATACAGCCACAGGAGGGGCGCTGTATTCTGGACAGACGTATATTTACCAGACTGGTGTGAGTGGGCTGGGGGTGAGGTTCAAAAATACACAGTCCGGAATTTATCATGGCACCGCAAATAGAGGAAGTGGCTGGAATGGAACTATTCCAGCATCGCGGTTTTCTGTTGACGTGGAATTTGTAAAAATGGGGGCTATTTCAGCCGGACAAGTTAATACATCTTTATTCCCTACGTTGACGGCTGTCACCAGCGATCCATCTGGTGGCGTCCCAGCGGCAACGTACAGTTTTTCTGGGGGGAGTTTTACCGTACAAACGCCAACCTGTATCACGCCAAATTATACTTATAATTTGGGAACGTACATGGTGGACTATTTTTCATCCACAAATCCCACATCTCCTTGGGTGGATACACCGGCCATTTTGACTAACTGCCCAACCTTTTACGGGAATAATTCAAATGGGAGTTACAGTAATTATACTATTACAAATCTCAATGGCGGAGGACAGGCTACAAATTCAGGAACGCTTGCCCCCAATGTCCTGCAGATGCGCCTGGCCCCTAATACCACCATTATCGATGCCGCTAACGGTATTGTTAGTACAGATAGCAGTTCTTCGGCCCAAGGAATAGCCGTTCAGTTGGGGAATAAACAGTCCGGTACGTACGTGGTTCAGAATTTGAATAATGCTATGTCTGTGACAACAACGTCTGGAGGAGCTACTACTGTAACGTTTCCCTTGGCTGCAAGGATGACGAAAACTAATACTCCGGTTAAAGCGGGTAATATCAGTACCAGCTTAGTATATACAATTAGTTATCAGTAAAAGATAAAATCAAGTTGTTAAAAAATCATATTAGCAATAAGAAACAATACAATTCAGGATGATAATTATAGCTTAGGTTTTTGGGCGGGGATTTAAATAATATGATGTTCTCACTAGGGAAGTAGTGATATTTAGGCCGTGTGAGAGCAGAACCCCCATGTAAAAAAACAAAAAAATGAATATTAATGGCTAGGAAAAAACTAAATCACAGACTGTTGTAAATCAATGATTTTATATTATCACACCGCACATCGGAACCTAATAATATACATCTGTGGTAAAAATGAAAAACCATGAATGAATAATGATTCTATCGCTATTATGGATCGCCTACCTAAAAATAAATATTTTAAATAATTAACATTATGGTTGTTAATAGAGTTAAGATTAAAGATTGTGTGATGTTTTATCATCCAAGATCGTTCTAAGCCAATAATGCTTGATGAGAATTTTTTTTACAACATTAAAACCACATTTAATATCACATTGTATGTGAACGGTCACGATGATTAATAATGTAAAGGAGATTACCACTATAATTGTTTTCAAAAAAAAACCGTTCTGATTAGAATATAGCTAACTATAGATCAAATTGCATAAAAAGCATAAGATTATTATAAACATTAACAAGAGAATAATTATAACAAAATGAACTAATCAGTTAGTTTTGTTCAAACCTTGCTGTGACTATAATTAATTTTTATTCTGTCATTAAATACTTGATATTAATCTATCTGAGTATGCTCAGCAATGTAAAAGCGTCAACAATTATTTTTTTATAAAAAAGTGAAAGAGTATATTGTAAGTAAAATCTCAGGCTACAGAAGTATCAGTTATAGTGATCTGATAAAGTCAACAGTATCTAATGTTATTTATCAATTCTTAAAGCTATAGACAACCTACCAAATCAGCTAAAAGACTATATTTAAATTAATCATGTAGCTAATGAATGATTACGATTAATTAAACTGTCCAGAAAGATGACTTAACTATAGGTCGACGGATATATCAAGCACTAGCAAGTATATATATCTATCAAATATGCTAAATGCATATGAGTACTGGTAAGTGTTTCTTTAGGCATAGTCCGAATTATCTCACTTATCTTTAATTGATTGATTTTATTGAAAATTAAAATTGCGCGTTGAATGTAATAACTAAAAGATTCTTTTAAACAAGATGATAGCTGTAGGTTTAAATGATTTAAATTGAAATTTTCAAAAACTATACTTACATAAATTGTTGCATTGCATTGAAATGCATTACTATAATGTTGTTTTAATGAGGTGGAGTGGATATAAAATGAATAAATTGATTTTATCAAGCCTTGTGGTTTTTTTTCTTTCTGGATGTGCAGAGAAAGTTAACATGTCTCCAATTGGAGGAAGTAAAACCGACGGAACCATCAAGATGGGATACAGTTACAAAATGTTTGAGAAGCCGATTGTTGATTTTGATACAGCAAAGGCATTAGCAGTACAGAAGTGTAAAGTCTGGGGATATGATGGGGCTGAGGCATTTGGTGGTCAAACAATGATTTGCTCGATGCCTGGTATGTATGGGTGTGAAATAAAAACAGTATCAATCGAATATCAATGCACAGGAAAAAAGGCTATGAACAACTAATCTTTTTCATAAAGTTAAACATATTAAAAGGCCAATGTATATATTGGCCTCAACTCCTTAAATATTTCTAATTTTGTCTCTTGATGGATTAATTACAATCGTTGGAGATCTTTATCAGGTGAGCATCGTATACAGCATTGCTATCCGATGAAAATATAGCAATTCCTTTCACTGTTTTTTGCTGACTTAAGGAGCCTGAGGTCAGGTTTTCATCAACAGTATCAAGTTTAAAAACCTTAAAATCTGGAGAGTAAGCCAGCAGGCAAAGTTTAGATAAATCTGCTTTTTCTGATGATAGGTTTGCTAAGGAAACCTCAAATGCTTTAGTGTAAATCGCATTATTTCCAATCGAAATTGATCCTTTTGATTTTTCAGTTGAATATACTGCAATGCTTTGAGGGCTAGAGGCACATGCTGTGATAGAAATGCATGTTAGAGCTAAGGATGTAATGACGGGTAAAATTTTCATATCAATATCTTTGTTAGTAGAATTAAGAATAGAGATGATATCTCATTCAAGATAAATAGGAGTTAAATATATCTCGGATGCTATGATTTTATACATAACAGCAGTGGTGATTATCTATCATATCAACTTCAGCGCTGGAGCTAACCTAAAAACATGAATCTTGTATGCGATATATCGCTACAAAGCCCTGTCATAGATAATATATAATTAACTTTTTTTAATTTTTTATATGGAGTAACTCGCTTTAAAGTAAAAAATAAAATAGAAATTAACTCTTGCCATTGTTAGATAAGAAAAAACTTCATCCACTACTTATGCCCAGTGCTATAATATAATAAATTCTGAAGGGATGGCCTTTATACTATTTCGTTAAATTTGGCGGTTAGTTTTTATCTTGATTTTATGAAATACGAATGACCATTTATTTATATTATATCATATGAGGATATCATGGTCAGTTGTTTAGGATTAAATCCTACAAGCGTAGGATTTAGCTTTCTTTTATATACACTCTCACCTTATAGACAACTAGACCTTTAAGGTTCTATATTAGCTAAAAAATACTTTATACTATATGGTAAGTTAAGTTTTTAGTAACAATTATATGGACTTGACAATTATTCAACTTCTTAAATATTTTTCATAATGGCAACTTAATAAACATTAAAAGTAATTTAACTATACTTTAGAATATTGTGATTTGTGTAACAAATAATTTTTTTCAATAGGATTGAAATTTGAAATTTATATATATAGGAATTTTAATTTTAACGTCAGCATTACATATACATTGCAACTATGAATTTAAAGTCCAAAAAAAATATACAAATCGAGCCGTCTATATCATTAAAGTCAAAAAAATAATCCACAGACATCTATTTAAATAATGATAAAATAGTTTTGTTGTTTATTATATACTTTCTATTAATACTAATTGCACATAGTTTGACTTTTAAAGTGATCCACGCTGTAGCTGGAAACGTAACGTTGGTACATTTTCGGATGCTATCCTCATTGTAGGCTGTGGGGACTGTTACATTATGCGTTTATGGTTCTGACATTGATTGCTGCATACTTTCTTCACTCTTGGGTATTTCCGTTAGAATCCCCAAAGGTTACTCATTGACTTGCAATTCAGCTGCAGGCCTTGCTGGCTGCGGGATCGCATACTTCAGCACTTGCAGCGGTCCTGTTCCGGGCGCGATACGGATGTCGCCTGTATTTTGTTTTTAACGCGTATTTCGTTTTTTCCCCAATACTAGCACTGACCGATCACCGATTTATTCCCCTTCCCTGTTATCATCAAGCTCGGCAAAATAGTCGCTAAGAAAACGCCTTTTGATTTTTGGCCAATGGCCAGCGCGACACCATGGCATGTATTGTGTGTTTTTTGTACCAAAATGCACGAGATTGCGGAGATTAAAAAATTGAGCCTGATACCCCACAATCTAGAACAGATTTCACGTAGCGCGATCGGTTTGCCGGGCGACTATGCGCGCGCGGTTCGACTGCGTGAAATGGCCATCGCCGCCGATCTGGATGTGCCCCGCTATTTATTGGCACCGGAAATTTCAGTGCTGCTCAGCTATCTTCCTGATTTGCGTCAACGAGTATTGATTGAAACATTATGGAACACTGGTGCTCGGATCAACGAAGCATTGGCGCTCACGCCGAGTGACTTTTTTTTCAACGCGGATATGCCCTTCGTCAGACTGCGGACCTTGAAACAACGGGCTC
>Ga0308167_1001453_pt1 | contig 27480 bp, 23 predicted proteins | sample PhyCR1_2_FD_202138 | JGI IMG/M metagenome (GOLD analysis project Ga0308167, IMG submission 202138) | Phyllosphere microbial communities from UC Gill Tract Community Farm, Albany, California, United States - DLSLRC.R1 | ecosystem: Host-associated > Plants > Phyllosphere > Unclassified | place... | reverse complement strand
GGACGATCAGGATGGTGATCGAGAACCCGAAATCCAGGGACAGCGAGCCGATTCGCAGAGGCGGGATGATCCGCCGGAAGAACCGGACGGGCGGATCGGTCACCGTGTAGACGAGCTCGGCAGCGACGAGTCCGGCGCCCTTGGGTCGCCATTCCCGATTGAACAGCGGGATGTAGCTCAGAATGAGACGAGCGAACAGCACCAGCAGGTACAGCAGAAGTGCCAGATGCACGATGCTGGCGACGATGGAGACGACGAACCCCACGGTCTACGACTGGTCGAAGCCCGCGGACTCTGCGTCCGCGTGCGCGATTCCCCCGTGTCCAGAGACCGCGATGTTCTCCGGCGACAGCAGGAAGACCTTCGAGGTGACCCGCTCGATGCGGCCGTAGAGGCCGAGCGAGAGCCCGGAGGCGAAGTCGATCAGACGGCGAGCGTCTGCATCGCTCATCTGCGACAGGTTGATGATGACCGGGACACCTTCACGGAAGCTCTCCGCGATGAGCTGAGCATCGCGGTACTGCTTCGGGTGCACGGTGAGGATCTCGTTCACTGCCCCTCCTGCGGGCTGGCGCACGGCGACGGGGCGCCGTAGCGGGGTCACGGGCGCCGGAGCGGGCTCCTCGCGTTCGCGGTCGCGATCACGCTCTCGGTGGGAGCGGGCCGGGGCCGGCTCCTCCTCGTAGACCTCTTCCTCGTCAGCGAGGCCGAGATACACCATGGTCTTCTTCAGCGGGTTACCCATCGTGTCCTCCGGTTCGAACGTGTCGGGTGGTCTTTTTAGAGGTTAACCCCGGTCGGGGCGGGGTCCCGTGATTGCGGACCCGATCCGCAGGTGTGTCGCGCCCGCATCGATGGCCGCGACGAAGTCCCCGGTCATTCCTGCGGATATCCAGTCGGCGGTCGGCTCGACCTCGCGCACTCTCTCGGCGATCGTGCGCAGGCGCGCGAATGCCGAGGCTGGCTCCTCGTCGAGTGGAGCGACCGCCATGACGCCACGCAGGCGCAGCGAGGGAAGCGCGAGGATGTGCTCGGCGAGCGACCGGGCGTCGTCGGGCTCGACTCCGCCCCTGCCCGCGTCATCGGTGAGGTTCACCTGGACGAGGACGTCGAGGATGTCGTCGTCCTCTGCAGCCCTGTGCAGGGCATCCGCCAGCCGGTCGCGGTCGACCGAGTGGACGGCGTCCGCGCTACGGCGGATCGCGGACGCCTTATTGGTCTGCGCCTGGCCGATGAAGTGCCAGCGAAGATCGAGGTCGTCCAGCTCGGCTGTCTTCGAGGAGAGCTCCTGCTGACGGTTCTCCCCCACGTCGCGGACGCCGAGCGAATGCAGTTCGCGGACGAGCGACGAGGGGTGGAACTTCGTCACGACGATCCGGGTGATCTCGCCCGGATCCCTGCCGGCCAGGCGCGCGGCGTCGGCGATCCGATGATCGATCGCCGACAGCCGCGCCGCCAGACCGGACTCGGTCTGGCCCTGCGCCTGAGTCACTTCAGGAATTCGGGGATGTCGATGTCGTCATCCGCGAAAGCCGGCTCGATGCTCGTCGCCGCGACGCGCTGCTGCGCCTTCTCGGGCGCGGGCGTCTCGGCTGCGGGCTTGCTCTCCTCGTCGTTCGAGAGAGCCACCTCAGGCAGCGTGCTGGCCGCGGCCGGACGTGAGACGACCATCGGGTCCAGACGCAGCGAGGGCTCGCCGCTGTCGAAGCCGGCGGCGATCACGGTGACGCGCACCTCGTCGCCGAGCGTGTCGTCGATGACCGTACCGAAGATGATGTTCGCCTCGGGGTGCGCGGCCTCCTTGACGAGATCAGCCGCATCGTGGATCTCGAAGATCCCGAGGTTCGAACCACCCTGGATCGAGAGCAGGACTCCGTGAGCGCCCTCGATGCTGGCTTCGAGGAGCGGCGACTCGACGGCCAGCTCGGCGGCCTTGATCGCGCGGTCGGCGCCGCGGGCGGATCCGATTCCCATGAGAGCGGAACCCGCGCCCTGCATCACCGACTTCACGTCGGCGAAGTCGAGGTTGATGAGACCCGGGGTGGTGATGAGGTCGGTGATGCCCTGGACACCCGCGAGGAGCACCTGGTCTGCGGTCGCGAATGCCTCGATCATCGAGATGCCGCGATCGCTGATCTCGAGAAGGCGGTCGTTCGGCACCACGATGAGGGTGTCGACCTCTTCCTTGAGCTTCACCACACCGGCTTCGGCCTGGCTCTGACGACGACGACCCTCGAACGAGAACGGCTTGGTGACGACACCGATGGTCAGCGCGCCGATCGACTTCGCGATGCGAGCGACCACGGGGGCTCCACCGGTTCCGGTTCCGCCTCCCTCGCCTGCCGTCACGAAGACCATGTCGGCGCCCGTGAGCGCCTGCTCGATCTCTTCGGCGTGGTCCTCGGCTGCGCGACGACCCACCTCGGGGTCTGCACCGGCGCCGAGTCCGCGGGTGAGCTCGCGGCCCACGTCGAGCTTGACGTCGGCGTCGCTCATCAGCAGCGCCTGGGCGTCGGTGTTCACGGCGATGAACTCGACTCCGCGGAGACCGAGATCGATCATGCGGTTGACGGCGTTGACGCCGCCACCGCCGACGCCGACGACCTTGATCACGGCGAGGTAGTTCTGGTTCTGGCTCATGGCCGGCCTCCGAATAGTCGAACCTGTCTTAGGGGAGATTCCGCCGGGTTGAACCTTAAACCTCAACTAGAGGTGTAAAGTATTTCCCGGTATTGGTTTCTCTTGTTCGAAGGTAAGCGTCACGCACCCCTGCACTCGCAGCGACACGGGCGTGTCGCCCGTTTGCCGTCGAAACCTCAGCCGACGACCACCGCATGCGGCGAAGTGACGTCGATCGTCGACGCCTCAGGGTTGCTGAGCAGGGTCTTCGTGAGCACTTCGCTCTTCATCGGAGAGTCCTCGGAGCTGCCCCAGACGACCGTCAGGCCGCTGCTCAGCGTCAAAGTCACGTCATCGGCCGTCGTCGCGCTCACCCCGGTGAGCAGGGCGCGCAGGTCGGCGGGGACGGAACGCACCACGAGACCCGCGCTCTCGAAGGCCGCCGAGTCCGTGCCCCCGTCGATCTCGAGCAGAGGCTGCCCTGCCGGCTGATCGGAGGTCGTGGCGAGAGCGACGCCCGCGGCGTCTACGAGGGTGTAGCCGGCGTCCGAGCGGATGACGCCGACCGGCGTGCGCTCGACGATCCGCACTGTGAGGTCGTGAGGCGGCTTCGCCTCGAGCGCATAGGTCTCGATCAGGGGGAACGCCAGCAGAGCGGCCTTGACCTCGCTCGAGTCGACCAGGGCCAGCGGAGTGCCGACCTGCTCCCCCAGCGCCGCCTCGACTGCGGCGGCGTCCAGCGTCGTCGCGCCCAGCACCGTGATCTTCTCGACGGCGAAGAGCGGACTGTACGCGGCCGCGGTCGTTCCGCCGATCAGGAGCACGACGGCGCCGAGGGCGCTCAGCCAGATGATGCGTCGCCGACGCGACCGCTGCGTGAACCGCCGGATCTCCGCCCGCAGCGCCCTGCGCCGCGCTCTCGCAGCTCGCCATACGTCACGCGTGGACGTCGGCCGCTCCCCGACCTCCTCAGGCGCCTCCGCCCCGGCCCCGGGTGCCGGCCTCAGGGGTGCGATTCGTCCGTCGGCCCGTTCGTCATGGTCGACGTCTCTCGCACGCCCCTTGGTTCCTGCCTGCGCCCGTCGCCGAGGCGCGCCCTCCGCGAGACCCGCGGGAGGCGTCGGAAGCGGAGGCGGACGACGCACCTGTCAGACCTCGGTGGTCCGCAGCGACTCGAGCACCTGCGGGATGATCTGGTAGACATTGCCGCAGCCGAGCGTGACGACGAAATCGCCCTCGCGGGCCACCGTCGCCGTGTAGTCAGCCGCCTGCTGCCAGTCGGCCACGAAGTGCACGTGCGAGGGGTCGCGGAACGCGCCGCTCACCAGCTCGCCGGTGACACCGGGGACAGGATCCTCCCGGGCGCCGTAGACGTCGAGCACGACCGTGTGGTCGGCGAACGTCTCGAGCACGTCTGCGAACTCGCGGAACATGTGCTGCGTGCGCGAGTAGGTGTGCGGCTGCTGGATGGCGATGATCCTGCCTGAGCCGGCGATCGATCGCATCGCCTCGAGTGCCGCGCGCACCTCCGTCGGGTGGTGCGAGTAGTCGTCGTAGACCGTGACACCGCGCTCGACGCCGTGCTGCTCGAGGCGACGGACCGTGCCGGCGAACCCCTCGACGGCGCGCGCGGACTCAGCCAGACCGAAGCCCACCGAGAGGAGGACGGCGATGGCGCCTGCCGCGTTGATCGCGTTGTGCACGCCCGGCACGGCGAGCTGCAGGCGCACGCTCTCCGATCCCCGACTCACCGTGGCCGCGACGGGCCCGTCCGTCACGATGTCGGTCACGCGGACATCCGCACCCTCCGCCTGCCCGAAGGTCATGACGTTCGGGTGCGAGAGGCCCGCTCCCACGCGCAGCGCACCGGGGTCGTCACTCGAGATGACGACGGCCTCTGTCGCTGCGTCGGCGAAGCGCACGAATGCATCGTGGAACGCCTCGTCCGACCCGTAGTGGTCCAGGTGATCGGGGTCGACGTTCGTGATGAGAGCGACGGCGGTGTCGTAGAGCAGGAAGGTGCCGTCGGACTCGTCGGCCTCGATCACGAAGAGCTCACCCGACCCCGTCGCGCTGGACACGCCGAGCTGTTCGATCACGCCGCCGTTGACGAAGTTCGGGTCGGCGCCGAGCCCCTGCAGCGCGGTCACGATCATGCCGGTCGACGTCGTCTTGCCATGGGCGCCGGCGACGGAGACGAGCCGCCGCGAGCCGATCAGCCAATGCAGCGCCTGCGAGCGGTGGATGACGTGCAGCCCGCGCTCCTTGGCGGTGACGAACTCGGGGTTCTCGGGCCAGATCGCCCCGGTGTGGACCACGGTGTCCGCGTCGCCGAGGTGGGCGGCGTCGTGCCCGACGTGCACGACGGCTCCTGCTGCCTCGAGTGCGCGGAGGTTGTTGCTGTCGGCGCGGTCGCTGCCTGAGACGCGGATGCCGGCATCGAGGAACATCTTGGCGAGTCCGCTCATGCCGGACCCGCCGATGCCGATGAAGTGCGCAGAGGAGATCGACTCGGGAATCGGGAGGGAGAGGTCAGGTCTGATCATGTCGGGTTCAGTCTACTTTTCGGTGATGACGTTGCGGCGTCGCGGAAGCGTGTCCAGGGCGATGTCAGGAGGCCCTGAGCGCGCGATCAACCAGGGCGATGAGATTCTCTGTGCCGCTGCGGGTGCCGACCTGCCCCGCGGCCGCCTGCATGGCCGCGAGTTGCTGCTGATCCTTCATGACCGGCAGCACGAGGCGACGCACCGCATCGCCGTCGAAGGTGGCGTCGTCGAGGAGACGGGCAGCCCCGGCGGCCACGGCCGATGCCGCGTTCAGTCGCTGCTCGCCGTTGCCCACCGAGTACGGCACGTACAACGCAGGAATCCCCAGCGCGCTGATCTCGCTCACGGTGGCGGCGCCGGATCTCGAGACGATGAGGTCGGCCAGGGCGAACGCGAGATCCATCCGGTCGACATAGCGACGCATCGCGTAACCGGGCACCTCGGGGTCTGCGAGATCGCTTCGCTCGCCCGTGACGTGCAGCAGCTGCCACCCGGCGGCCAGGATGTCGCCCCACGAGTCGGCGATGGCCTCGTTCAGCCGTTGAGCGCCGAGGGAGCCGCCGAAGACGAGAAGAACCGGGCGAGCAGGGTCGAGCCCGAAGCTCGCGGCGGCTTCGTCGCGAAGAGCCGCGCGGTCGAGCTCGATGACCTCTCGTCGCAGCGGCATGCCCACCACCTCGCCGCCTCGCAGGGGTGTGCCCGCGAAGGCCACTCCCGTGGCAGCAGCCCGGCGCGCACCGAGCACGTTCGCGAGGCCCGGCTTCGCGTTGGCCTCATGCACGACGAAGGGCACGCCCTCACGGCGCGCCGCGACGTAGGCGGGGGCGGAGGCGTAGCCCCCGAATCCGACGACGACGTCGACGCCATGAGCGCGGATGTGATCGCGCACCTGAGCGATCGCTCGGCGGAACCGGGCCGGGAACATGGCGGCCTGCCTGTCGGGACGCCGAGGGAACGGGACCTTGTCCACGACGAGCAGCTCATAGCCCCTGGCCGGGACGAGACGGGACTCGAGCCCCTCGGCCGTTCCCAGCACCAGGACGGCGGCCTCCGCGTCGCGGGCGCGCAGCGCGTCAGCGACGGCGAGCAGGGGGTTCACATGACCGGCGGTTCCACCGCCGGCGAGAAGGTACGTGGTCACCGTGTGACCTTACCCCGCCCTGCTGAAGCGGCTCGTCCAGCCGAACGTGCCTCGGCGACGGGGATGGTGCGCGCGAAGGAAAGCAGCACTCCGCAGGCGATGAGAACAGCCAGCAACGCCGTGCCGCCCTGCGACATGAAGGGCAGCGGAACGCCCATGACGGGGAACAGCCCGATCACGACACCGATGTTGAAGACGGCCTGACCGGTGATCCACACGGTGATGCCGCCGGCCGCGACGCGGATGAACGGGTCTGCCGTCTTGCGGATGATGTGGAAGGCGCCGACGGTGAAGAGTGTGAACAGGGCCAGCACGACGATGCAGCCGATCAGGCCCAGTTCCTCACCGACGATCGCGAAGATGAAGTCGTTGCCGGCGGCGGGGAGCCAGCCGTACTTCTCCTGCGAGTTGCCGAGGCCCACCCCGAAGATGCCGCCCGAGGCCATACCCCAGATCCCGTGGATCGACTGATAGCAGTCGCCCGTGTAGGCCGTCATGTCGGAGCACGTCGCGGTGATGCGCCGCATGCGGTCGGGACTGGTGACGGCGAGGGCGACGACGGCGACGACTCCGAGAAGCACCGGCAGGATGAACAGCCGGAGCTTCACGCCGGAGAAGAAGAGGCAGCCGAGCAGGATGATGACGAGCACCATCGCGGTGCCGAGGTCCTTGCCCGCGATGACCGTTCCGATCGCCAGCGCACCGACGGGCACCACCGGGATGAAGACCTGGTGCCAGGTGCCGAGCATGGTCTGCTTGCGCAGCAGGACGTAGCCGATCCACAGCGCGAGGGCGAGCTTGAGGAACTCGGAGGGCTGCAGGGTGAACCCTGCGATCATGATCCAGTTGCGGTTTCCACCGTCTTCGATGCCGAGCGGCGTGAAGACGAGGAGCTGCAGTGCGATGGCGCCGAACAGTGCCGGCCACGCCATGCGCTTGAGGAAAGCGATCGGAAGTCGTGAGATCAGGAACATCAGCGGCACGCCGAGCACGGCGAAGATCCCCTGACGCAGAGCGCCGTCCATCGGGTTCTCCCCGTTGGACACGGCGGTTGCGCTCGTAGCCGAGAGCACCATCACGAGACCGAAGATGGTCAGCATCAGCGCGGCCGATGCGATCATCAGGAATTCGGTCGAGACCGGAGTGAAACGACGACCGAGCGACACTCTGGCGGCGAGGCCGCCCGAGCCGGTGCTGCTCGGGTCAGAGCGGTGGGGGCGTTCGACCTGTGTCATCGGCGCTCCCCCGGTCTATCCAGTCCTGCACCGCTTCGGCGAAGCGGTGTCCTCGATCCGCATAGCTGGAGAACTGATCGAAGGACGCCGCTGCGGGGGCCAGCAGGACTGTGCCCTCGTCTTCGACGATCCCCGCGGCGATCTCCACCACGCGACTCATGACCTGACCAGTCTCGCCAGCATCCACCTCGAACACCGGAACCTGCGGCGCGTGTCGCTCGAATGCCGCGACGACGGCGGCGCGCTCCACTCCGATGACGACGGCTGCACGGGCGGTCGCCCCGGCCGTCGCGACCAGGTCGGCGATGTCGACGCCCTTGAGGTCACCACCGACGACCCAGACCGCACCGGGGTAGGCGCGGAGCGACGAGGCGGCCGCATGGGGGTTGGTCGCCTTGGAGTCGTCCACCCAGGTGACGCCGCGGTGCCGGGCGATGATCTGAATCCGATGCTCGTCGAGTCGGAAGGACTGCAGAGCGGAGTGGATGGCCTCGGGCTCGACTCCCAACGAGCGGGCGAGCGCACTCGCCGCCAGGATGTTCTGCACGATGTGCGGCGCGGCGAGACCCGCTTTCTGGAGGTCCGCGACGGTCGTGATCTCGAGCGCGCTTCGTGCCCGGTCGTCCAGGAATGCGCGATCGACGATCAGCCCCTCCACCACACCGATGTCGCTCGGACCGGGGATGCCGAGATCGAAGCCGATCGCGCGCGCCCCATCGACGACCTCGGCCTCCTCGACCATGATCCTGGTCGCTTCGTCGGCCTTGTTGTAGACGCAGGCGACGCGGGTGTTGCGGTAGACGAGTGCTTTCGCGTCCCGGTACGCCTGCGCGGTCCCGTGCCACACCAGATGGTCGTCCGCGAGGTTCAGGCACACCGAGGCATGCGGATACAGCTCGCCTTCGGCCTGGGACAGCCCGAGGTACCAGAGTTGATGACTCGAGAGTTCGACGACGAGAGCGTCGAAGCCCGCCGGATCGCGCACCGCATCGAGCACCGGCACTCCGATGTTGCCGCAGGGTGCTGCACGCAGCCCCCCTTCGACCAGCAGCGAGGCGGTCAGTTGCGTCGTGGTGGTCTTGCCGTTGGTGCCCGTGATGAGCACCCAGTCGGCCGCAGTGCCATCCGGGCGCGGCACCTTGTCACGCACGCGCCAGGCGAGCTCGACGTCGCCCCAGAGCGCGATGCCGGATTCCTGTGCCCAGCGGATCACGGGGTGCGACGGAGCGAACCCGGGAGACGCGATGACGACCTCCGGCGCGAATTCCGTCAGCGCCTCGGGAACCTGATCGAGAGGACCGAGCTCGAGTCGGGCACCGATCACCGGCAGGAGCTTGGCGTACTCCTCCTCGGCCGATTCGGCCAGCACGAGCACGTCCGCGCCGAGTTCGGTGAGCGTGTCGGCCACCGAGAACCCGGTCATCGAGAGCCCGAGCACGGCGACGCGCAGGTCAGACCAGTCGGCGTTCCAGCTCGTGAGCGTCGCGAGCCTCGTCTCAGTCGACACGCGTCAGCCACTCCACGTAGAACAGACCGACCGCCGAGATGGCGAGGAGTCCGGCGATGATCCACATGCGGACCACGATCGTCACCTCTGACCATCCACGCATCTCGAGATGATGGTGGAACGGACTCATCAGGAACAGTCGCTTTCCGCGGGTGATCTTGAAGTACGCGCGCTGGAGGATCACAGACCCGGAGGCGAGGACGAAGACGCCGGCGATCACGAGAAGCAGAAGCTCGGTGCGGGTGAGGATCGCCATCGCGGTGATGACGCCTCCGATCGCCATGGAGCCGACATCGCCCATGAACACCTTCGCCTTGGGAGCGTTCCACCAGAGGAAGCCGATCAGGCTCGCTGCGAACGACGCGGCGATGATCGCCAGGCTGAACGGATCGCGGACCTCGTAGCATCCGCCCAGCGCTGCGGTCTCGACTCCCTCGCCGACGCACGACTGCTTGAACTGCCAGAACGCGATCAGGCTGTAGGCACCGACGACGATGACCCCGGCGCCCGCGGCGAGACCGTCGAGTCCATCCGTGAGGTTGACGCTGTTCGACGTCGCGACGCCGATGACGGAGATCCACAGCAGATACAGCGCCCACCCGAGGATCGCGGTGAAGGCGAAGAGGTTCAACCAGGGGATGTCGCGGAAGAGCGAGATCGAACCGGATGCCGGGGTCTGATCGAACGCGTTCGGGAAGTTCAGGGCGACGATGCCGAACGGGATGATCACGACGAGCTGACCGATGATCTTGCGCCAGCCCGAGAGTCCGAGGCTGCGCTGGCTGCGCACCTTCATGTAGTCGTCGATGAAGCCGACGGCTCCGAAGCCCACCATCAGCCAGATGACGAGAAGCGCGGACAGCGCGGGGGTGCCCCCGCCGACGTACGTGCCGGTGAAGTAGCCGACCATGGTGCCGACGATGAAGATGACGCCGCCCATGGTGGGCGTTCCACGCTTCGCCTCGTGGTTCGGGTTCTCGATCGCCTCGGGCGTGCGGATGACCTGGCCCCAGCCCCACTTCCGGAAGAGCCGGAGGAAGACGGGAGTCAGAAAGAGTGTGAAGGCGAGCGAGATGGCAGCCGCCATGATGAGAGATCTCACGAGAACAATTCTCCCAGACGATCGCCGAGGTGCCGGAGGCCCACGGAATTGGAGGACTTCACGAGCACGCGGTCGCCGTCTCGGAGTTCGGTGCGCAGGTAGTCGAACGCTGCGTCCTGGTCGGGGAAGAAGATGGCCTCGCTGTCCCAGGAGCCTTCGCCGATGGCCGAGATGTAGAGCCTGCGGGCCTCGGGGCCCACGACGACGATCCGCTGGATGTTCAGCCGGACGGCCAGCAGTCCGATCCGGTCGTGCTCCTCGCCGGCGGTCTCACCGAGCTCGCTCATGGCGCCGAGCACCGCGACCGTCCGCTCCCCCGGGCCGGTGATCTGGGCGAGAGTGCGCAGCGCCGCCGACATGGAGTCGGGGCTGGCGTTGTAGGCATCGTTGATGATTCGCACCCGGTCGCTGCCCATGGGCTGCATCCGCCACCGCTCCGCGATCTCGACCGTCTCGAGACGCGCGATGGCGTCAGATGCCGACACGCCCAGAACCCCCGCTGCTGCGATGGCCGCAAGCGCGTTGCCGATGTGGTGCGCGCCGAGCACCCGCAGGCGAAGGGGCAGGCTCTGCCCCGCCGCTTCGATGATGCACGAGGTGCCGGACGCGGTGACCTCGAGGTCGTGGGCCTGCACGTCCGCCGCGGTGCTCTGCCCGAAGCTGACGACCTGCATTCCCCGCGACCGCGCGAGCTCGCCCATGGCGGCCACACGGGAGTCGTCGATGTTGAGCACAGCGGTGCCTTCGGGCCTCGCAGCGGCCACGAGCTCGGACTTGGCCTTGGCCGTCGCCTCGATGCCGCCGAAACCGCCGGCGTGAGCCATGCCGACCATCAGCACCACCGCGATGTCGGGCTCGACGAGTCCGGCGAGGCGGGCGATGCTCCCCGGCGCATCCGCACCGAACTCGCTGACGAGGAAGCGTGTGTCGTATGTGACGCGCAGCATGGTGACCGGCGCGCCGACCTCGTTGTTGTACGAGTTGATGGGCGCGACGGTCTCGCCCTCGTCGGCGAGGATGCGGGCGAGGAAGTTCTTGGTCGTCGTCTTGCCGTTCGACCCGGTGATCCCGACGATCTTGAGGTCGCCCGCTGCGCGCACGCGCGCGACGACCTCCCGTGCGAGGTCGGCGAGGGCGACGATGACGTCGGGAACGATGATCTGCGTGATCTCGTCATCGACTGCGTGCTCGACGATCGCGAGCGCAGCACCGGCGGCCAGCGCCGAGCCGACGAATCGATGTCCGTCGGTCTCTGCTCCCGGCTTCGCGACGAAGACGGATCCGGGCACCATGTTTCGCGAGTCGGTGTCGACCACACCGTCGACGACGGTGTCGGCGGTCGAAGAACCGGCGAGGCGGAGATCACCCCCGACGACAGCGGCGATCTCGGCAAGCGACAGGGCGATCATGACGTCTCCAGGCGCGGCAGGGCGCCGTCTATTCGAACTTCGGAAGCAGTGCGTCCATCGGGCTGGAGGACGGCATCACGCGGTAGGTCTTCATGGTCTGGGTCATCGCCTTCTGGAAGGCCGAGGCGGTAGCAGCAGACGATGTAACTCTAGTCGGCTCATCGAGAGTCACCACCACGACGTACTGCGGATCGTCGACCGGAGCGAAGCCCACCATGCTCGTGTAGTACACGCCGGACTTGTATCCGCCCTTGCCGTCGGGGATCTGTGCGGTACCGGTCTTGCTCGTCACGCGGTAGCCGGGGACCTGGATCCGGTCGGCGTTGCCGCCCTGTACGGCGACGTTCTCGAGCATCCGCGTCAGGTCGGCGGCGGTCTCGGGCTTGACGATCTGCTCCGGCTCGGGCGCCTGGGGGGTTACCACCGTGCCGTCGGGTGCCGTGCAGGACTCGACCAGTGAGAGGCCGATCTTCTGTCCGCCGTTGGCGATCGCCTGGTAGGCGCCGGCGAGCTGGGGAGCGGTCACCGTGAAGTACTGACCGAAGGTGGTCGTGTACAGCGACTGGTTGTCCCACTCGCTCGTGGGGTGGATCTCACCGGACGTCTCGCTGGGGAAGCCGACCGTGGTCTCTCCCACTCCGAAACGCTCGAGGTAGTCGTGCCGGATGTCCGGGCTCACCATCGTGCCGAACTTCGACAGCGCGACGTTCGAGGAGTCGATGAGTGCGCCGGCGAGGGTGTACTGGAAGGTGGGGTGGACGAATGCGTCGTTGATCACGGCACCGTTCTCGAACTTCTCGTGCGAGGACGCCGAGACGGTCGGACTCGTCATGGTCACGCCGGCGTTCTCCATGACGGCTGCAGCGGTCACCGCCTTGAAGGTCGACCCCGGCTCGAACGGGTAGGTGAAGAGCTTGCTGGTCCAGGTCTCCGGCGACGAGGCGTCGAGATCGTTGGGGTCCATGGTCGGCCATTCGGCCGCGGCGCGGATCTTTCCGGTGCCGACCTCGACCACGGTGACCGTGCCGCCCTTGGCGCCCTGGGCCTGCGCCTCCTCGGCGATCATCTGCTGCATGTACCACTGCAGATCGCTGTTGATCGTCAGCTGCACGGTGCCGCCGTCGACGGCATCCACCCTGCTCTCGCTGCCGGGGATGACGACGTTGTTCTTGCCGGTGCGATACGACTCCTCGCCGTCTGTGGGAGCGAGGCACTTCTCGTCCATCTTCTCGACGCCGGCCTGCGCGGTGCCGGTGCCGTCGAGGTACCCGAGGAGGTTTCCTGCGACCGCTCCGTTCGGGTAGACCCTGACCTCGCGCGGCTTCATGACGAGGTACGACGACACCTTGAGTTCCCGCAGCTCGATGTACTTCTCGGTGCTGAGGCCCTTGACCAGCGGCAGGTACTGCGAGTCGGGGTCCTCCGCGAGCTTCGCCGCGACCTCTGCCCGCAGCTCGTCTGCGTCCAGGCCCATGATCTCGGCGATGCGGGTCGACGCCTCGGCCCACGGCAGCTTCGGAGGGTTCTTGTCGTCCTCCTCCAGCAGCCGGATGACCTGAGGGCTGAGCTGCGCGTCGTAGACCAGGACGCTCTCGGCGAGCACCGATCCGTCGCTGTCGACCACTGATCCCCGCTCGCCCGGGATCGAGGTGCGGTGGGCGATGAACTCGAGCGACTGGGCGACGTGCTCGTCGGCCTTGACCACCTGGATGTCGACGAGGCGCACGACGAACGCAGCCAGGATCGCCAGGATCACCGCGAGCGCGACGACCGTGCGTCGCCGCGGCGTGCGGGTTGCTCGTGTCGTCATGGACTCTCTCCGTCAGGTCTCGGTGGTGGGCGGATTCGGCTAGCGGGTGCTCGGGCTCGGAAGCCCATCGGTGATCGCGGGCGGAAGCTCCTGCGCGGGGTGACCCGTCGTCCCTTCTGGGACGGCGTCGTCTGCCGTCGAGGCGTTGACCGGCACGTCGTTCAGCAGGGAGTTGCTCACTGCGCCCGCGCCGTTCGGATCGATCGTCGATGAGCCGGTCGCACCGGTTCCCTGACCGAACACGGCGCCATCGCTCAGGCGCAGGTAGGACGGAGCCCCTGCCACGACCATGCCGAGGGATGCGGCGCTGGTGGCGAGCGACTGAGGCGAGCTCGTCCCGGTGAGGTCCTCCTGCAGGGCGCTGGCGTGCAGGTCCAGCTCGTGCTGCTGCGCCGACAGACCTGCCAGCACGAACGAGTCCTGCGTGATCGCCAGTGAGAGTCCGATCTGCACGGCTCCGATGATCATGGCCCCGGCCAGTGCCGCGAGCGCGTAGGCGAGCTTCGGCTTGCGGCGGACCGGGGTGTCGGTCACCGGCTCGAGGCGTCGGCGAGGAGCGCGCTCGGGGGCTCCGGGCAGTGCGCTGGGCTTCCGTACTGCGACGTTCAGGCTCATGAGCTCTCCCGCACTTTCTCTGCGGCACGCAGTCTGACCGGAATCGCGCGGGGGTTGCGCGCGCGCTCGTCGTCGTCGGCGAGCTCCGCTCCCTTGGTGATGATGCGGAAGCGGGGCGCATGCTCCGGCAGTTCGACGGGCAGACCCCGGGGTGCTGTGGAGGCGGCGCCGGCGGCGAAGGCCTGCTTCACGAGTCGATCCTCGAGAGACTGGTACGACATGACCACGATGCGCCCGCCGACGGCGAGAGCGTCCATGGCAGACGGGATCGCGTCCGCCAGCACGTTGAGCTCGGCGTTCACCTCGATGCGCAGGGCCTGGAAGACGCGCTTGGCAGGGTGCCCGGCACGCTGAGCCGCCGCGGGCGTGGCCGCTTGGAGGATCTCGACGAGTTCACCGGATCGGGTGATCGGCTGCTTCTCGCGTGCGGCGATGATGAACCGCGCGTACCGACCGGCGAGCTTCTCCTCGCCGTAGCGCTCGAAGATGCGACGCAGGTTGCCCTCGTTGTAGGTCGCGATGACCTCGGCGGCCGTGACGCCCTTCGTCTGATCCATGCGCATGTCGAGCGGGGCGTCCTTGGAGTACGCGAAGCCGCGCTCCGCCTCGTCGAGCTGCAGAGACGAGACGCCGAGATCGAAGAGGATGCCGGCCGCGCTCTGGGCGTGCAGCCCGATCTCGTCGTAGACGGTGTGCACGAGTGTGATCCGGTCCTTGAAGCGGGCGAGCCGCTCCCCCGCGATGCGCAGGGCGTCGGTGTCACGGTCGAGTCCGACGAGACGGATGTGGGGGAACCGCTCGAGCAGCGCCTCGGAGTGACCACCCATGCCGAGGGTGGCATCGACGAGCACTGCTCCGTCGGCCTGAAGGGCGGGAGCGAGGAGCTCGACGCAGCGGTCGAGCAGAACGGGGGTGTGGATGTCGCGGAGGTTCATGATCTCTCTCGGGTGACCTCTGTATGTCGGTGACCAGGGCCCTGATCCCCCTCCGCTTCACGACCCGGCACCGGGGAAGTGTGTCGGGGCAGGAGCGGCGGGGCATCACAGCCGTGGTCAGAAGAGTCCCGGAATCACCTCCTGCTCGAGATCGGAGTAGGTCTCCTCGCCGGCTGCGAGGTAGTTGTTCCAGCTCTCGGCATCCCAGATCTCGGCGTGGGCGCCGACTCCGGTGACGATGAGTTCCTTCTGCAAGCCCGCGTACTGACGGAGGTGCACGGGGATGGTGATGCGGTTCTGGCTGTCTGGCATCTCCGCACTCGCACCGGAGAGGAACAGGCGCATGAAGTCACGCGCCTGCTTGTTCGCGAGCGGCGCCTGACGGATCCGTTCGTGCATCGCCTCGAACTCGGCCGTGCTGAAGACGTAGAGGCAGCGCTCCTGCCCTCTGGTGACGACGATGCCGCCACCGAGGTCTTCGCGGAACTTCGCGGGAAGGATGACCCGTCCCTTGTCGTCCAACTTCGGAGAATGCGTTCCCAGCAACATCAGCCATCACCCCCTCTCCGTCCGGCCAACTCGAGGTGCGCCCCACTTTACTCCACTTTCCTCCACAAACCTACGGTCAATCCGCAACCAAGCGCTGCGAGAGCGTCAGTGCGCGAAAAAAAACCGCGAGATCACGCGGCTTCTCAGAGTGGAGGGAGGTGGAGCGCCAGTGGAGGACCAGCCCAGGGTCGGTGCGCCGATGTCCAACCCCACAGCTCACCGTGGATTCAGCGCCCGAACACGACGAAGGCCCGGATGCTCAGAGCATCCGGGCCTTCGAGGAAGTGGTGGGGTCAGTTGCCGTCTTGGCGGCGATCCCATCGATCGTTCATGCGATCCATGAAGGATGCCGAACTGCGCTGCTTGGGTGCGCGCTCGCGAGGTACTGCAGAGAGGGGCTTGCGAACGGGGGTCACGGCGATCATGACGCCCCCGAGCATGGCGGCGAATCCGATGACGCCAACCACGACGCCCCAGACGTCTCCGAGCACGACTCCGACGATCAGTCCGCCTACCCCGGCGAGGAGCAGAAGAGCTCCGTAGACGAGGTTGCGGTAGCTGAGAGCTCGATCGCCTGACGGCGCACTGACGACATCGGCGTCGTTGTGGAGGAGATGGCGTTCCATCTCATCGAGCAGACGCTGCTCCTGTTCGGAGAGTGGCATTTCGTCCCCCTCGGGTATTCGTCCGTCCATTCTACGCGCGGTATGCCGCTGCGGGCTAGCAGTAAGGGCCTCCGTTGGCTTTACGTATGCTGGGAGTCGTGCCGACCCCCTCCTTCGTCTCCGACGCCGTCGCCGCACGCCTGCGGCTGTTCCTCGACCGGATGCGGGGCGAGTCCGCCGACTACGGCGCTGATGCCGAGGGTCTGATCGATTCGGCCGCCGACACTCTCGTGGGCGGCAAGCGACTGCGCGCCCGTTTCTGTCATGCAGGCTGGCAGGCCGTCGCACGCTTCGGCGATCGCGACGCCGACGAGTCCGCGGCCCTCTGGGATGTCTGCGCAGCTCTGGAGATCTTCCAGTCCGCGGCGCTCGTGCACGACGACCTGATCGACAACTCCGATACTCGGCGCGGCCGGCCGGCCGCTCACCGCGCCCTGGAGAGCGCCCATGTCGGCGCAGGGTGGCGCGGGGACCCGGCGGCGTTCGGTCGCTCGTCGGCGATCCTCCTCGGCGACCTGCTGGTGGCCTGGAGCGACGACCTTCTCGAGGACGCGATCGAACCGCTCCCCCATGCCGCGGCGGTTCGACGAGAGTACGGCCGCATGCGCCGAGATGTCACCGTCGGCCAGTTCCTCGACATCGCCGAGGAGTCCGCCTGGAGCGTCCACGCCACCGACTCGCACGTCGAGCGCGCCCTGCGGGTGGTCTCGTTCAAGTCCGCGCGGTACAGCATCGAGCAGCCGCTGGTTCTCGGCGCGGCGATCGCAGATGCCGACGACGATCAGCTCCTGGCCCTCCGCCGGTTCGGTCATCCGGTCGGGATGGCGTTTCAGCTTCGCGACGACCTGCTCGGCGTCTACGGCGATGCCGCGGTCACAGGCAAGCCGGCGGGCGACGACCTGCGCGAGGGCAAGCGGACGGTGCTCGTCGCCCTCACGAGGCAGACGCTCGACACGTCGGCCCGCAACCTGTTCGATGAGATGCTCGGCGATCCCGAGCTCACGGCAGAGCAGGTCGCGTTCCTGCAGGCGACCATCACGGCATCCGGCGCTCTCGAGCGTGTGGAGCGGATGATCGAGGATTACGCACGGGAAGCCGATCGGGCGCTCTCCGGAGCGCGACTCGACAATGCGGCTGTCGGCGACCTCCGGGATCTCGCACGCGCGGCGACGGTGCGATCGGCCTGAGATCGGGGGCCGACAGCGAGCGGTGGCGTCCGCTCGGTTCAGGCGAGGGTTCGGGCGACCCTGCGGACGGCGCTCTTGTGCCCGGCGAGAAGCGCGTCGATCGGCGAGCGACCCAGTTCGTCGTCGGGAGCGAGAAGCCAGTCGATGACCTCGTCATCGGTGAAGCCTGCGTCCTGCAGGACGATGATGGTGCCGCGCAGCGAAGACAGCGGGTGGTCGTCGACGATGAACACCGACGGAACCGCGAACACGCCGGAGCGACGCGATCCGATGAGGTAATGCTCATCGATCAGCCGACGCACGCGGCCCAGCGTCTCATCGAGCACATCGACGAGGTCCGGCATGGTCAGCCACTCGGTGGCAGTGACGCCGGAGGTGCTCACAGCGTTCTCGGACGCGGCCCCGGACTGCGGGGTTTCGGAGGGGTTGCTTTCAGACGACACAGACACCTTGCAACTATCTCACCTCTGAGAGCCGACCGCATTTCCGGCAGGATCGCGGCCTTGAGTCACATTCGCATCGCCAGCATCATCAGTCACTTCTGTTGACTTCCGTATACATACGTGTCACCGTGGGCGGACGTCGAACAAGGGAGAGCACCTTGACAACGCATGCTGTCGCGCGACGGACGCGCTATATCCAGCTCGGGGTACCTGCAGCCGTGCTGGGCACCCTGTCGGCGGCGATCGCCGCCACACCCGTCTCTGCGGATGCCGTCTCCTCGCCGATCGAACGGCTCCAGTCCGCACCGACGCGCATCGCGTCGGCCGAAGCGCCGCCCGCCTCGTATACCGTGCAGCCGGGTGACACGATCTCCTCCATCGCGAACCGCTTCGGGCTGCGGACAGTCGACGTGCTCGGCTGGAACGGACTCGGCTGGCGCTCGGTCATCTACCCGGGGCAGACCCTGTCGTTGACCGCGGGAGCCACCCCCGCGGCGCCCACGGCGCCCGCCCAGACGGGCTCGACTGCGACCCACACCGTCGCTGCCGGCGACACCGTGTTCAGCATCGCGCAGCGGCACGGCACGAGCGTCGACGCCGTGCTCGCCGCGAACGGCCTCACCAGGGAATCCGTCATCTATCCCGGCCAGCAGCTCGCGCTCACCGGCGCTCCGGCGCCCGCTCCGGCCCCGGTCCCGACGACCGCACCCGCTCCCGCTCCCGTGGCGGCCGGCGGCCAGACGCACGCCGTTGCGGCAGGCGACACGCTGTTCGCGATCGCGAAGAAGTACGGCACGACCGTTGCACAGCTCTATGCACTGAACGGCTTGAGCTCTGGGGCGATCATCTACCCCGGTCAGAGCCTGACCGTCGCCGCCGCGCCGGTCGCCGCTCCGTCGCCTGCGCCTGCTGCGGTCGCCACCACGCCCCCGGCGCAGCTGTTCGCGACCCTCGATGCCGAACAGGCCGGCAACGCCTCGACCATCATCCGCGTCGGGCGCGAGCTCGGCGTGCCCGACCGTGCCATCGCGATCGCCCTCGCCACTGCGATGGTCGAGTCGAGCATGCGCAATCTGCCGTCGGGCGACCGCGACTCGCTCGGCCTCTTCCAGCAGCGCCCCAGCATGGGCTGGGGCACCCCCGAGCAGGCGGTCGACCCCGACCGCAGCACGCGGGTGTTCTACGGCGGCTCCGCAGACCCGAACGGACAGGCCTCCCGCGGACTTCTCGACATCCCCGGCTGGGAAGCCCTGCGCTTCACGGATGCCGCGCAGACCGTGCAGATCTCGGCATATCCCGAGCGATACGGCCAGTGGGAGACCCAGGCATATCAGTGGCTCGGCATCCACGGCTGACCGCCCTCCGAGCAAACCCGCAGGTGCAAGGGGCGAGCCGCTCCCCGGGCTTTCAGGCAGTTCTCCATAGAATCTTGACGTGACGACCAATCAGCAGGCCGACCCCCTCATCGGGCGGCTTGTCGACGGTCGATACCGTGTGCGGGCCCGGATCGCGCGTGGAGGCATGGCCACTGTCTATGTCGCCACCGATCTCCGACTCGAGCGACGCATCGCTCTGAAGGTCATGCATGCGCATCTCAGCGACGATTCCGCCTTCCAGAGCAGGTTCATCCAAGAGGCGCGCGCAGCGGCACGGCTGGCCGACCCGCATGTCGTCAACGTGTTCGATCAGGGCCAGGACGGCGAACTCGCCTACCTGGTGATGGAGTACCTCCCGGGCATCACGCTGCGCGAGCTGCTGCGCGAGCAGAAGCGGCTCACGATCCCGCAGACGATCACGATCATGGATGCCGTCCTCGCCGGACTCTCGGCAGCGCATCGGGCCGGGATCGTCCACCGCGATGTGAAGCCCGAGAACGTGCTGCTGGCCGAAGACGGCCGCATCAAGATCGGCGACTTCGGTCTCGCCCGTGCGACGACCGCGAACACGGCCACCGGCCAGCAGCTGCTCGGCACCATCGCCTACCTGGCACCCGAGCTCGTCACCCGCGGCACGGCAGACGCCAGGAGCGACATCTACGCGCTCGGCATCATGCTCTACGAGATGCTCGTCGGCGAACAGCCCTACAAGGGCGAGCAGCCCATGCAGATCGCGTTCCAGCACGCCACCGAGTCGGTGCCTCGGCCGAGCGTTCGAAACCCCGGCGTGCCCGAGCAGCTCGATGAGCTCGTGCTCTGGGCGACGGAGAAGTCGCCGGACGAGCGTCCTGACGACGCCGGTCAGATGCTGGAGCGTCTGCGTGAGATCGAGCGTGGTCTGGGCATCGCTCCCGCGGTCGCCGCTGCAACGGCCTCTCAGCGCTCGCAGGCGGACTCCGCTGACCTCACCAAGGTCATGCCGAGCACGATGGTCATCGCCGACCCCACCGCCCCGGTGCAGGCCGCCGTCGACAACGCGACCCTCCTGCGGCGTCGTTCGTCTCGACGCCGCGCCCGTGGCGCGTTTCTGCTGACGCTGGTGCTGCTTCTCGCGACGGTGGCCGGCGGTGTCGGGTGGTGGTTCGGATCCGGCCCAGGGTCCCTCGTCGCCGTCCCCGGAGTCGCCGGGCTGTCGTACGACGATGCCGCCTCGGCGTTGACCGCCGAGGGCTTCGTGCCCGTGCGCGGCGAGGAGAGCTCCATAGATGTCCCAGCCGGCGAGACCATCCGGTCGGACCCCGATGAGGGCGAGCGACTCGACAAGGGCACGGAGGTCACCGTCTTCGTCTCCTCGGGTCCCGCGGCTCACACGGCGGAGACCCTCAACGGCAAGACCGAGCAGGAGGCCCGCGATTACCTCGCGGACATCAAGGTCAACGTCACCGAGACTCCCCTGCTGCTCTTCTCCGATGCCGAAGCGGGTCGGGTGATCAACGCCTTCGTGACGCCTCGCGCAGGTGGCGAGGTGTACGCGTGCGCCGAGGGCTGCGAGCTGCTCGAGGACGACACCGTCGAACTCTACGTCTCGGCCGGCGCCTTCCCGGATGTCGCGGGGATGAGCGTGGACCAGGCGACGAACACGCTCCGCGACAAGGGCGTCGAGGTCAACCCCGATTCGCAGTTCGTCTTCAGCGATTCTGTCGCGAAGGACATCGTCATCGGGGTCACCGACCGTGCTGAGGAGGGAAATCGGCGCCCGGGAGACACCGTCCAGCTGATCGTCTCCAAAGGACCCGAGCTGTTCCCGGTGCCGGATGTCGAGGGAATGAGCCGGGATGAGGCGGCCAGGACGATCCGCGATGCCGGCTTCGAACCGACGTGGAACGGCATCTGGAACGCGTTCCCCAACGACTTCACAGAGGTCACCGGGTCGGATCCGGGCGCAGGTTCTCAGCGCGCCAAGGGCACGGAGATCACCCTGCAGATCCGCAGCAGCGCGTTCTAGGGCGAAACCCGTCCGAACCCCACTCTTCCGCTCCCCTGTGGTGCGTGCTCACCGCTGACAGAGAGACGGCCCTCTCCGTGTGCGGAGGGTGCCGTCTCTCTGTGAGGCTCGTCGGTCAGCGCTTCTCGAGCTCTTCCGCCACGAGGAACGCCAGTTCCAGCGACTGCATGTGGTTGAGGCGAGGATCGCAGAGGCTCTCGTAGCGGGTCGCCAGTGCAGCCTCGTCGATGTGCTCGGATCCTCCGAGGCACTCGGTGACGTCGTCGCCGGTGAGCTCGACATGGATTCCGCCGGGGAACGTCCCGACCGCGCGGTGCGCCTCGAAGAAGCCACGCACCTCGTCGACCACATCGTCGAAGCGACGCGTCTTGTAGCCGGTGGGGGTCGTGATCCCGTTGCCGTGCATCGGGTCGGTGACCCACAGCGGCTGCGCGCCCGAATCACGGACGGCCTCGAGCAGCGGCGGCAGGGCGTCGCGGATCTTGCCCGCACCCATGCGCGTGATGAACGTCAGACGCCCCGGTTCGCGGTTCGGGTCGAGCTTGTCGATCAGTGCGAGAGCGGTCTCCGGCGTCGTGGTCGGACCGAGCTTGACGCCGATGGGGTTGCGGATCTTGGAGAAGTAGTCGACGTGCGCGCCGTCGAGCTCGCGCGTGCGCTCACCGATCCACAGGAAGTGCGCCGAGGTGTTGAAGGGGGTGTCCGTGCGCGAGTCGATGCGGGTCATCGGGCGCTCGTAGTCCATCAGCAGGCCCTCGTGGCCCGTGAAGAACTCGACGCGGGTGAGCTCGTCGAAGTCGGCTCCGGCCGCCTCCATGAACTTGATGGCCCGGTCGATCTCGGCTGCCATGCGCTCGTAGCGCTGGTTGGCCGGGTTCTGCGCGAAGCCCTTGTTCCACGAGTGCACCTCGCGCAGGTCGGCGAAGCCACCCTGGGTGAACGCGCGGATCAGGTTCAACGTCGACGCAGCGGTGTGGTAGCCCTGAAGCAGACGGCCCGGATCGGCTCGCCGAGACGCCTCGGTGAAGTCGTAGCCGTTCACGATGTCGCCACGGTATGCGGGAAGCGTCACGTCCCCGCGGGTCTCGGTGTCGCTCGACCGCGGCTTGGCGAACTGGCCTGCCATGCGGCCCATCTTCACGATGGGCATCGACGCGCCATACGTGAGCACGACCGCCATCTGCAGGACGGTCTTGATGCGGTTGCGGATCTGATCGGCGGTGGCGCCCGCGAACGTCTCTGCGCAGTCGCCGCCCTGAAGGAGGAACGCCTTGCCGGACGCTGCGCGCGCGAGACGATCGCGGAGGTTGTCGACCTCACCTGCGAACACCAGGGGCGGAAGCGTCGAGATCTGCGCGGAGACCTCGGAGACACGCTCGGCGTCGAGCCACTGGGGCTGCTGCTTGATCGGGAGCGAACGCCACGCATCAAGCGCGTCGATGTGGTGCTGGAGCATGGTGTCCAGCCTAGTGCTCGCTGCGAAGTCGGGATGCCTCAGGAGCGCTGTGTGACGCGGGCGGGAAGCCTGTCCTTCACGCTCGACGCGTACACATCGTCGTACTGCTGCTCACCCAGTCGCTGGAGTGCCACCATGATCTCGTCTGTGACGGACCGCAGGATGTAGCGGTCGTTCTCCATACCCGCGTACCGGGAGAAGTCCAGGGGTTCGCCGATGACGATCCCGACCCTCACCACTCGCGGCAGACGCTGCCCGATCGGCATCGCGGTGTCGGTGTCGACCATGATCACGGGAACCACGGGGACCTTCGCCTCCATGGCCATCCGCGCGATCCCGGTGCGACCTCGATAGAGCCTTCCGTCAGGGCTTCGCGTTCCTTCGGGATAGATGCCGAGCAGGTCCCCGCGGCCGAGCACCTGCAGACCGGTGTTCAGAGAGGCCTCCGAGGCCTTGCCACCCGAACGGTCGATCGGGATCTGCCCTGTGGCCTTCATGAAGAACTTGGTGGCCCAGCCCTTGAGCCCGCGTCCGGTGAAGTAGTCGCTCTTCGCGAGGAACGACATGGGGCGATCGATCATCAGCGGAAGGAAGATCGAGTCGGCGAACGACAGGTGGTTGCTGGCGAGGATCGCGGCACCGTTGGCCGGAATGTTCGCGCGCCCGACCACCCATGGTCGGAATATCGCTTTGACCACAGGGCCGATCGCCACGTACTTCATCAGCCAGTAGAACATCGAGGTGAAGTCTAGCGCCGCGATCGGCATCCGCCAGCGCCATGTCCCGATGACCCGCGATTGGCGACTGAGTCCCACTAGCGGTGCGACCGAGTCCCATGCTCTAGACTCGTGTGCAACCAGTGCCCGACCGGTACCGAAGGAGCTGCCGTGGTCCAGTTTGAAGTCCCCGCCGTCGTCCCCGCCGATCCCGAGGGGAACATCTCAGACCTCCTGGCGAAGCGCGTGAAGGCGACGCCGGATCGTCCTCTGTTCTCCGTGCCCGAAGGCGAGGGCTGGCGCGACATCACCGCAGCCGACTTCGAGACCGCCGTGATCGCACTGGCCAAGGGCTTCGTCGCCGCCGGCATCCAGCCGGGTGAGAAGGTGGGCTTCCTCGCCCGCACGACCTATGACTGGACCCTCGTCGACTTCGCCCTGTTCTATGCGGGCGCCGTCATGGTGCCGATCTACGAGACCAGCTCGCCCTCGCAGATCCAGTGGATCCTCGAGGACTCCGGCGCCATCGCACTCGTGCTCGAGTCGCCCGAGCACTTCGCACGCCTCGATGAGGTCCGCGGCGACCTCCCGCTGCTCCGCGAAGTCTGGCAGCTGCACCTCGGGGCGATCGACTCGCTGACCGCTCGAGGAGCGTCCGTGCCTGACGCCGAGATCGAGCGCCTGCGCAGCATCGCTGTCGGCTCCGACATCGCCACTCTCATCTACACCTCAGGCTCCACCGGTCGCCCGAAGGGCTGCGTTCTCACGCACAGCAACTTCGTAGAGCTGTGCCGCAACTCCGCCAAGGCGCTGGATGCCGTCGTGCAGACCCCCGGTGCGTCCACACTGCTGTTCATCACCACCGCGCATGTCTTCGCCCGGTTCATCTCGATCCTCAACATCCACGCCGGAGTCCGCACCGGACACCAGCCCGACACCCGGCAGCTTCTGCCGGCCCTCGGATCGTTCAAGCCGACCTTCCTGCTGGCTGTCCCCCGCGTGTTCGAGAAGGTCTACAACTCGGCGGAGCAGAAGGCCGAAGCCGGTGGCAAGGGCAAGATCTTTCGCGCTGCCGCCGACGTCGCGATCCAGCACTCGAAGCTGCTCGAAGAGGGAAAGAGCGTCCCGTTCGGGACGCGGCTCAAGTTCGCTCTGTTCAACAAGCTCGTGTACAGCAAGCTGCGCGAAGCGATGGGCGGCAACGTCGTCTACGCCGTGTCGGGTTCGGCGCCCCTCGGTGCGCGACTCGGCCACTTCTTCCACAGCCTCGGCGTGGTGATCCTCGAGGGCTACGGCCTCACCGAGACGACCGCTCCCGCGACCGTGAACCTCGCGGACAAGTCGAAGATCGGCACCGTCGGCCCGGCGCTCCCCGGAGTGGGCGTGCGGCTCGCTGACGATGGCGAGATCGAGGTGCGAGGCGTCAACGTCTTCAAGGAGTACTGGAACAACCCTGCGGCCACCGCCGACGCGTTCAGTGAGGGCGGCTGGTTCCGCACCGGCGACATCGGCAGCTTCGACTCCGAGGGGTTCCTCACCATCACCGGTCGCAAGAAGGAGATCATCGTGACGGCCGGCGGCAAGAACGTCGCACCCGCCGCCCTCGAAGACCCGATCCGTGCGAACCCGATCATCGGACAGGTCGTCGTCGTCGGAGACCAGCGTCCCTTCATCTCGGCTCTCATCACCCTCGACCCCGAGATGCTGCCGACATGGCTCGCCAATGCCGGGCTCCCCAAGGAGATGTCGCTCGTGGAGGCCTCGAAGAACGACGCGGTCCGAGCAGAGATCCAGAGGGCTGTGGATGCCGCCAACGCCCGGGTGTCCCGCGCCGAGTCCATCCGCAAGTTCACGGTGCTCGACAGCGAGTGGACCGAGGCGTCGGGTCATCTCACGCCCAAGATGTCGATCAAGCGCAACGTGATCATGAGCGACTTCGCCGATGAGATCGCCGCCATCTACGACGAGCCCGTCACCACCACGAACGTCGCCCTCGGCGGCTGACCCCCCCCCGACCCCAGATACGAGAAGGGCCCCGCCGCGGCGGGGCCTTTCTCGTATCCGTCCGAAGTTCAGAACCAGGCGCTCTCTCGGACCTCGCGCATCGCACGCTTGCGCGTCTCGGCATCGAGTCTCGTGAGGTAGAGCTTGCCGTCGAGGTGATCCGTCTCGTGCTGGAGCGCCTGCGCCATCAGGCCGCTTCCTTCCAGCACCACAGGCTCGCCATCGAGGTCGATGCCCTCGACCCTGGCCCACGGGTGACGCAGCGCGTCATGCCAGAGTCCGGGCACGGACAGACAGCCTTCCCCCGTCGGCACAGCCTCTCCACGAACCTCGGTCAGGACGGGATTGAGCACATAGCCGATGTCGCCGTCGATGTTGTAGCTGAAGGCGCGGAGCGCGACACCGATCTGCGGAGCGGCGACGCCGGCACGCCCCGGCAGCTCGACAGTGTCGATCAGGTCGGCGACGAGCGCTCGAACGCCGTCGTCGGCGGCGTCGATCGGTGCGCAGACCGTACGAAGCACGGGGTCTCCGAAGACCCGGATCTCACGCACCGCCATCAGTCGACCTTCGCTCGCAGGCCCTCGACGAGCAGCGCAGCGAGCTCGCGCGCTGCCACTCGGGTCTCCGGCTGCAGGTTGGCGAAGACGATGGTCCCGCCTCCCGCGATCTGCGCGTCGTACGGCATCCGCACGACATGCTTGGCGCGCGTGCGGAAATGAGCCTCGAGTTCGTTGAGACGCACGAGCGGAGCACCGGGGGTCGACTGGTTCAGCACCACGACGGCCTCACGCGCCTGCTCTGCGTATCCGTTGCTCTCGAGCCAGGTGAGCGTCTCCGACGCCAGGCGCGCCTCGTCGACGCTCAGCCCCGAGACGATCACGATCTGATCGGCGAGATCGAGCGTGGCCGACATCACCGAGTGCACGATGCCCGTGCCTGTGTCTGTGAGCACGAGCGAGTAATAGTGCGCGGCGACACCGGCCACATCCCGGTAGTCGCTGTCGCTGAAGGCTTCTGCGATCCGCGGGTCGGAATCCGAGGCGAGCACGTCGAGGCGGGTGGCGTCCCGCGCGACGATCGCGGAGATATCGTGATATCCCCTGACCTCGTCATGGATCCGGACGAGATCGCGCACGGACTTGTTGTGGTGCGGGCGGACCACACGCTCTGCGAGGGTGCCGCGATCGGGGTTGGCATCGACCGCGATCACGCGATCGTCACGGGCGTCGGCGAGAGCCATACCCAGCAGAGCGGTGATCGTCGTCTTGCCGACCCCGCCCTTGCGGGACAGCACCGGAACGAATCGCGCGCCGCCGACGATCGGTGCGGCAATCCTGGCGCTCAGCGCTTTGCGCTCACGGGCGCGGCGTCCGTCACCGATGTTGATCCGACGTCCGGAGATCGTATAGAGGAAGTGGCTCCAGGCGCCCTCGGGCTCTGGCCTGGTGATGCGGTGCGGGTCGAGAAGACGATCTGCGGTGAGCAGGTCGGCGCTCTCGCGAGAGGAGTCGCCGAGAGCGTCCAGACGCTTCGCGGACAGCTGCACGTCGGTGCGGCCCGATCGGGTCGCCGGGGTCGCGGCCCGTCGGGGCTTCTCAGCGTTCATGACCGAGCTCTCCTTCTTGGCGAGTGATGCTGCTGCCGACGATCTCCGTGAGCTGGGCGCGGCGTCGATATCGGCTTTCGCCCTGGCGATGAACGCCGCGGCCGCGGCGGCCTCCGCGGCGACCGCGTCACCGGGCGCTGCCGAAGCGGTGGCAGCGGAAGCGGTGGCGCCGACGGCTGTCACGGGTGCCGTCCTCGGAGCACGTTCGCGGGTGCGCGCCGGTTCAGGTTCCGGTTCAGGCTCAGGCTCCGGCTCCGGCTCCGGCTCCGGCTCCGGCGCCGGCTCAGGCTCAGGCTCAGGCTCAGGCTCAGGCTCAGGCTCAGGCTCAGGCTCAGGCTCAGGCTCAGGCTCAGGCTCAGGCTCAATCGCGAGGTCGGGCTCGGAGAACGCTTCCGCCTCGGGCGCCGGCTCCGGCTCCATCGCGAGGTCAGGCTCGGAGGATGCTTCCGGCTCAGACTCGATCACGAGGTCGGGCTCGGAAGACGCTTCTGCCTCGAGGGCCGGCTCCGGCTCCATCGCGAGCTCGGGCTCGGAGGATGCTTCCGGTTCGG